>Ga0315286_10000419_pt1 | contig 35202 bp, 29 predicted proteins | sample YL17G10_0_MG_FD_205038 | JGI IMG/M metagenome (GOLD analysis project Ga0315286, IMG submission 205038) | Sediment microbial communities from Yellowstone Lake, YNP, Wyoming, USA - YL17G10_0 | ecosystem: Environmental > Aquatic > Freshwater > Lake > Sediment | place: USA: Wyoming | collected...
TTTAACCTATACGCTATCCTCGTATTAGGATATGTTCTCGGGGAGCCGAATGACCGAAATGGTCACGTTCGGTTCTGAGAGGGGCATTAAATAACTATGGAGGTTATAAAAGATGTCTACTCACAAATAAAGTAAACGCAGAAAATTTACTTAATTTTGCGGTTATATTAAATGAAACAAAGATAGATCTATTTAAAAATGCATTAGTTATAGAGGATGAGCACTATATAAAATTAAATCAATTAATAGATAAATTTGGAAACTATCAAATTGGAAAAATAGAATTAATTAAATTAAGAAAATCGAAACACGAAGATATCCTGCAGGATTTAGAAGAGTATCGCATAGTAAAAGATAATGAATCTACTAAGATTGAATATGAGAAATTAATTTTAATAATCAAAGATTCATTTAGAAAACAAATTAAACAAGGTTTATAAATTTTATCCTGTGGGCGATTGGAATAGTAAGGGGAAAGGAGTAAAATATGAAAACACTAAAATTTTTAGGTATCGTTTTGCTTATTATTAGCGCAATCGTTTTATTTATACTTTTCATAAATGACGAACTTCCTAAATGGTTAACTTTCATCATTAGCTTTGCTTTTATAGGTTTCGCCATTCATGCTCTTATCAAAGATGCAGTTAAAAGTGCAATAGAAGAATCAACAAATAACATTATAGAAAAACTTGATGAAATATCGGATAAATTATCTTCTGAGGATCTGCTTACAGATGACCAGTAGAGCGTCAAATTGGAATTATTCCTGAGCTTGAATCTCTTCGTTCTTCGATAGAAAGTGATAATGATGAAATCAAAGAGCATCTAAAAGCAATACGAGAAATAATTAAGAATAGATAAAGCGACCCGCGTAATCTATATAAGAGTATCTACAGAAAAGCGAATTCAGGTAGCGGGTGGCGTGGCTTGATTTCGAGCGGGGCCTCCGAGGATGCCGAGCGGGCACGGTTCACCCGCTAAATACAGAGTCGGTGAGAGCGAGGCACCGCAGGGGAGCGAAATTTTGCCACGCTGGGGCAAAATGAGCGTCCCCGCGAGAAACAAGACAAGCCACGCGCTAAACAGATGTGATGAATGAATAAAAAATGACTAGACTTGAAACCTTAATTAGTTTAAATATGGTTCCGGAGATTGGCAGTATTCGGCTCGGTAAGCTGCTCAAATATTTTGGCAAGGCGGAAAATATCTTAAAGGCTCCAGGAGAAAAGTTAATGGTGGTTTCGGGGATTGGACAAAATATAGCGGATAAGATACATTCGCTAAAAAAAGAAGATTTAGATAAAGAATTTACCTTAGCTAAAAAATATGGGCTGAAAATTATGACCTTTGAAGATAAAGATTATCCGGAAAATTTAAAAAATATCTATGACCCGCCGATTGTGCTCTATATTAAAGGAGAATTAAAAGTAGAAGATAAATTTAGCTTAGGTGTTGTGGGTTCACGCCGCGCTTCTTATTATGGTTTAAATTCGGCGGAAAAATTTGCTTATGAACTTTCTGAAAAAGGGTTTACTATTGTTTCCGGCATGGCACGCGGAATAGATACTTATGCGCATAAAGGAGCTTTAAAACAGGGTGGTCGAACCATTGCTGTAATGGGTAGCGGCTTTAGTTATCTTTATCCTGCGGAGAATAAAAAATTAGCTGAAGAGATTGCCCAGAACGGAGCAGTGATTTCCGAATTTCCTTGTGAGGCAAGACCTCTGCCGCAAAATTTCCCCCAACGCAATCGTGTCATTAGCGGTTTGTCTTTAGGAATATTGGTGGTTGAGGCAGCCAGAAATAGCGGCGCTCTTATTACGGCAGATTTTGCTTTAGAGCAAGGCAGAGAAGTTTTTGCTCTGCCGGGGAAGGTTGATTCCAATACTTCTTTTGGCACAAATGGCCTGATCAAACAAGGAGCAAAGTTAGTCTCTTGCGTAGAGGATGTTCTGGAGGAATTTAACCTATCTGTATCCACCAAAGAGACAGCTAAAGAGGAAAAACCAAATGTTTTAAAACCCGAGTTGGTTAATGCCGAATCTAATTTATACAACTTAATTCTTAAGCAACCCATTTCTTTGGATGAAATTGTGGAAAATACTAATATGAGTATTCCGGTGATATCTGATTTACTTTTGAGATTACAGATGAGGAAATTAGTCAGACAATTGCCGGGAAAACAATTTATAAGGAATGAGCATGTCCCGAAAAATGAATAATAAAAAAGAAAATTGTCGGGATCCCGAAACGACACAAAAAAAGTTACTAGATTCGGGAAAAAATAAAAACTTAGTAATCGTGGAATCGCCGACCAAGGCAAAAACCATTGGTAAAATATTAGGGGAAGATTTTTCGGTGGTTTCCTCTATGGGCCATCTTATTGATTTACCCAAGAAGGAACTTGGAGTGGATATTGAAAATGATTTTGCGCCTGAATATGTGACGATTATAGGAAGGCAGAAGATGCTGGATGCCTTAAAAAAGGAATCTAAGGGTAAAAAGACCATCTTTATCGCCACTGACCCGGATAGGGAAGGCGAGGCCATTGGCTGGCATATAAAGGATAAGCTTTTTAAGGGTAAAAAAGTTTTGCGGGTTATTTTTCATGAAATTACCTCTCAAGCGGTTTCCGAGGCCTTTAAAAAACCGCGCGATTTTGACCTTAAAATGATTGAGGCACAAGCAGGACGCAGGATATTGGATAGGATCGTGGGTTATTTTTTAAGCCCGTTACTCTGGAAAAAGATTACCCGCGGCTTAAGTGCGGGCAGGGTGCAATCTGTGGTTCTGCGTTTGATTGTAGATCGGGAAAGGCAGATTCAGAATTTCCTCCCCCATGAATATTGGGAGATTGAGGCAGAGATTGAAAAGGCACAGGGCACAGGGCACAGGGCACAGGGTTCGTTTTTAGCTAAATTAGAAAAAATAGAAGATAAAAAAACAGAGATAAAAAATAAGGAAGAGGCGGATAGATTGGTTGAGGATATAAAGAATAAAAAGTTCATTGTGGCCGATATAAAAAAGACAGAGAAGAGGCGTTATCCTGACCCGCCTTTTATTACCAGTACGTTGCAGCAGGAGGCATTTAACAAATTAAGATTTAATGCTACTAAGACCATGATTGTAGCGCAGCAACTTTATGAAGGTATTGATATCGGCCAGGTAAGTCCCGTAGGCCTGATAACCTATATGCGTACGGATTCTCCACGCGTGGCAGCAGAGGCGATAAAAGAAGTAAGGAGCCTGATTTTAAAACAATTCGGGAAAATTTATTTGCCTGATGAACCCAATGTATATAAAGTCAAAAAGTTAGCCCAGGAAGCACATGAGGCCATCCGGCCAACTTTAATTTTCCACCCACCGGAAAGCCTGAAAGAATCATTAAGCCCGGAGCAATATAAATTATACGAACTTATTTATAACCGTTTTCTTGTCAGCCAAATGACTCCGGCGCGTTATCTAGTAACTACCGTGAATATTCAGGTGGATAAATATTTATTTATGGCTTCTGGCTCAACCCTGATCTTTGACGGTTTTACGGCGGTGTATAATACGAACAATGAAAATAAAGAAAAGAATATCATCCCGGACCTAGAAAAAGACGAAGTCTTGGATTTAATCAGGCTTCTGTCCTCGCAGCACTTTACTAAACCACCACCAAGATTTTCGGATAGCTCTTTAGTCAAGGCATTAGAAGAAGAAGGCATCGGCCGGCCTTCTACCTATGCCCCGATAATCCAAACCCTTATCCTGCGCGACTATGCGCGCCGCCTCAAGGGTTATTTTTCTCCCACGGAATTAGGGTTTATGGTTTGTGATATGCTGGTGGAGTATTTCCCCAAGATTATGGATGTTAAATTTACTGCCTTTATGGAAGAAGAGCTCGACGATATTGAAGAGGGAAGATTAGATAAACTTAAAGTATTGAAAGATTTTTATGCCCCTTTTAAGACTAGCCTGGATTTTGCGCAAAGCCATATCAAAAAAGAAGTGGTAACCACAGAAGAAATTTGCCAGCAATGCGGTAAGCCGATGATAATTAAGTGGGGCAGAAAAGGAAAATTCCTGAGTTGTTCGGATTATCCCAGATGCAAGAGTTCTAAATCGATTACCTCAGGGGTGAAATGTCCTCAAGCCGATTGTGGTGGAGAACTAATTGAGCGCCGCTCTCGCCGCGGTTTCTTCTTTGGCTGCTCTAATTTTCCGAAATGTACATTTACCTCCAGGACATTACCTCAAGATAAGGAATAATCTAAGGGACTGTCCCCGAAGGGGACTGTCCCTTAATGGTATGATTTTTTGCGGGTTCTGCTCGGGCTCGGGGTCCTGCCGCGACTGTTCCTCGTCGCATCACGCTCCTTTTGAATCAGTCGCGTCACCCCTCGCCATACGGTTCTATTCAAAGCACGCCTCGTCACCCGCAAAAAAGTGCAAACAGGAAGAATGATGGAGAAGAAAAGGTCGGTGGGAGTAACGATATTTGGAATATTTGCATTACTATTTAGCTTTGCATATATAATTGAAATTTATGTATCTAGATTATTACAAGCGAGGCTGTGTTTAATTATGGGGATTAGTTTTTTAATTTCAGGAATATTCTTATTTTCATTAAGGAATTGGGCCTGCATTCTATTCTTATTTGCGACTGGAGCACAATCAGTTATATACATAATATTTAATTTTAATAATCAATCTATGACAATTTTTGAAAGGATTCCCGGCTTCCTAATAGCCACTTCGCCATTTTTAATTTCTTTGTTTTTCTTTACCCGCCCCAAAGTAAGAGAGCAGTTTAAGTAGTGATGTTAGCGGGTGGCTTGGGTGTGATTTGTAGGCACCCCGCCGTATCGGATCGGCGGGTGCCCCGCCTCCTGCGGGGACAGGACCCGCTAAATTGAAGAAAGAAAATGGAACGTTATATAGAAAAATTTATTCGGTACTTGGAAATTGAAAAAAATTACTCTAAGCATACGATATTAAATTATAAGTTAGACTTAGAGGATTTTAGGAAATTCTTGGGCGAAACTGGAATAGAGAAGGTTGATTACCTTACTTTAAGAAAGTATCTGGCGGTTTTAAAAGAGAAGAATCTTACTAATCGGACTGTCAATCGCCATCTATCCAGCTTAAGGTCATTTTTTAAGTTTTTGACGCGAGAAGGGCTATTGAAGACCAATCCCATTCTTAGTCTTTCCAGCCCCAAACAGGAAAAGCATCTCCCCCAATTTTTGACTGAAGATGAAGTTACCAAATTAATTGAGGTGGTTCTTCCTAAGGATGAACGCGGCTTACGCGATAGGGCAATCTTAGAGACATTTTATAGCACAGGAATACGAATCTCAGAACTTGTAGGTTTAAGTAACCAAGATATCGATTTTATCGGTGGTATAGTTAAAGTGATGGGTAAGGGCAAAAAAGAACGCCTGGTGCCGATTGGCGAGCGCGCAATTGCCGCGATAAGAGATTATTTAGAAAAGAGAAAGAAGCAAGCGGACGCGCTTTTTTTAAACAAAAGCGGAAAGCGCATCACCACCAGGGGCGTAAGAAATATTGTGGAGAAATACATACGTATTGCCGGTATAAGACAGGGTGTATCGCCGCACACATTAAGGCATTCTTTTGCCACGCACCTTTTAAACCGCGGTGCAGACTTAAGGAGCGTGCAGGAACTTTTAGGCCACGTAAATCTTTCAACCACGCAAATATACACTCATCTTACTACCGACCGATTAAAAGCCGTGTATGACAAGGCGCATCCCCGCGCTTAATTCCGTTAGCCCGTTATCCTGTTGGCCCGTTATTCTGTTAAAACGGGCAACGGGCAACGGGCAACGGGTTAACAAATATGTTTATTATTTATGATTTGATATTTTTAATCATCACAATTTTTTATCTACCCATATATTTATTTCGTAAGAAATTTCACCGCGGATTTTTATCGCGTTTGGGAATTTTGCCTAGATATTTATCATTGGTTAATCCCATCTGGATTCACGCGGTAAGCGTAGGCGAGGCAATGGCAGTGCGCGGTTTATTCAGCGGATTAGCTAAGGCTTATGCCGATAAGAAATTTATCATTTCTACGGTAACTTCTACTGGTAATAAGATAGCTAAAAGTATCGCAAGAGACAATGATTTAGTAACTTATCTGCCGCTGGATTTTAGTTTTATTGTGCGCAAAGTCATTGATAAGGCCAATCCCGGACTTTTTATTATCGCGGAAACCGAAATCTGGCCGAACCTGATTTCCTATTTATACAAGAGGAATATTCCAGTGGTAGTGGTTAACGGCAGAATCTCCGATAATTCTTTTAAGGGCTATATGCTGATAAAATTCCTGCTGCGGCCGATATTAAATAAGGTTGCTTTATTTTGCGTGCAGACCGAGCGCGATGCGCAGAGATTGTTAAAGTTAGGCGTTTACGAAGATAAAGTTAAGGTGACCGGAAATATGAAATTTGATATTAAAGATTACACAGATTCTAAAAAAACCTGCCTGCCTGAGCAGGTGAGGGATTACACAGATTTAAAACAAAAATTAGGATTGGAAGTTAAAGGAAAACTTTTTGTTTCCGCCAGCACTCATCCGGGCGAAGAAGAAATTATTTTAAAGGTTTATAAAGATTTATTAAGGGATTATTCTAGCTTACGATTACTCATCGCGCCCCGTCATCCTGAACGGGCTAAAGAGGTAGAGAAAACGGTGCTAAAAAATGGATTTAGGCCTTTTAGGATTAGCCAATTAAACGGGCAAACGGGCAAATGGTTCGACAGGCTCACCATCCCTCGAACCATCCCGAGCGAAGTCGAGGGACGGGCAAACGGGCAAACGGTGTTTATCCTCGATACTATAGGCCAGTTAATGAATTATTACGCCATTTCTGACATAGTCTTTGTGGGCGGTAGTTTAGTTAAAAAAGGCGGCCATAATATCTTGGAACCCGCCTCATTAGGTAGGCCGGTTTTATTCGGCCCCCACATGTTTAACTTTCGCGATATTGCAGAACTGTTTTTGAAAAATCAAGCCGCAATATTAGTCCATAATCAAAAAGAACTAAGAGAAAAGATAAAAGATTTATTGAGTAATTCTTCTCTGGCCACACAATTTTGCCAGCGCGCCCAGGAGCTTATCTTGGGAAATCAAGGCGCAACCCAGAAAAACGCGGGGTTAATAAAAAATCTCTATGCAAAAATATCTTTATAATTTAGCCACCGACGAATATAGAGGCCTTATTCCCAGCATAATCAAGGCTTTTCTATTTATATTATCTCTTATTTATGGTTTAGTGGTCAGGATTTTGATTTTATTTTATCGCCTTAATCCTTCTCGCCTGAATTGTAAGGTTATCAGTGTGGGCAATATCACTTTAGGAGGAACTGGCAAAACCTCCTTAGTGGAATATATTGCCAAATACCTAAAACCACAAGGCCATAAAGTAGCAATATTGAGTAGAGGATATAAAAGAATGGTTCAGGGTTCAGGGTTCAGGGTTCAGGGCTACGAAGCAATGGGCGATGAGCCTTATATGTTATCTAAAAATTTAGGCGATACACCGGTTATTGTGGATTCTGATAGAATCAGGGCAGCAAAAGAGGCGATAAGGGATTATCGCGCGGATACCGTTATTTTAGACGATGGGTTTCAGCAATGGAAGATAAGGAAGGATTTAGAGATTGTGACTATTGATGCCACTAACCCTTTTGGCAACCAGTATTTAATTCCCCGCGGTATTTTGCGCGAACCACTAACTTCTCTTAAACGAGCGGATATATTTATCTTAACCAAAACTAATCTTCATCCTGATATACGAGATATAAAAGATTTTCTCGCTCAACTTAATCCTGGGGCGCTGATTTTTGAATCTATACATCAGCCAACGGGGTTTTATAAAATTGATGAGCCGGATAAATTATTAAATCCAGATATATTAGAAGATAAAACTGTAACTTTATTTTCAGGAATCGCCGACCCGGATTCATTTGAGAATTTGATTATCAGCCTGGGTATAAAGGTGGGTTCATCTTTTAGATTTCCTGATCACCATAATTATTCACCAGATGATTTAGATAAGATAGTTCGGGCATCAAAAGAGAAAAATACCGATACAATAGTTACGACAGAAAAAGACGCCGCCAGACTTTATGAGCTGCGAGCTGCGAGCTGCGAGCTAAAAGTTTTAGTCCTACGTATCAAGCTTGAGGTTAAAAATGAAGAAGGATTCAATAGTCGATTACTTTAGCTGTATTCTGGTTAGGATGTTTGGCCCGGTAATCAGAAGCCTGCCTTTTGGCTTTAGTCTGTTTTTAGGCAGGAGGCTTGGTGATTTACTTTATTATTTTGACCTTAAGCATAAAACAATCGTTTATGCGAATATAAAGACGGCGCTGGGAGATAAATTATCGCCTCGCCAGTTATCGCGGCTTACCAAGGCCTCATATCGCGCCTTTGGCCAGAATCTCATTGAGATGTTTTTTATTCCTATACTAAATCAAGAATATATAAATAAATATATTAACTTTGAAGGCTTAGGTTATATACAAGATGGTTTTCAAAAAGGTAAAGGCGTAATTTTTTTAGCGGTTCACGAGGGTAGTTGGGAACTCTCTAATGTTATCTGCGCTAATTTAGGTTTCCCTTTTGTTTTATTTGTACGCGAGCAGCGTTATCCACGCTTAAATCGGCTGCTTAATACCTATCGTCTGCAGAAAGGCTGTAGAATTATCCCCAGGGAAAATGGAGTGCGGCAGCTCATTCAGGCACTTGAAGATAATCAGGCTATCGGGATGACTGCGGACCAAGGAGGTAAAGCCGGAATTCAGGTAAAATTCTTCGGTAAAGATGCTTCCATGGCTTCCGGCGCAATAAGATTTGCCTTAAAATACAATGCCGAACTCATTCCTATTTTTTATACACGGATAAACGGACCTAGAGTTAAACTTACGCTTGGGCCGCCTTTTGAGGTGAAAAGAACAGGGGATTTGGAAAAAGATATACACGATAATTTGCAAGCGCTAGTCCATATATTTGAAAAACACATCTTAAGGCATCCTCAGGAATATCTGTGGTCCTATAAGATATGGAAGCACACGAAAGAAAAAAATATACTCTTGCTGAGCGATGAAAAAACAGGCCACCTTAGGCAGGCAGAGGCAGTAGCAAATATTATCCGCGGTTATCTTAATGATAAAGGCATAACCACTCGTATTGCTACCGTAGAGATAGGATGCAAAAATAAATTTGCCAAATTTGCCTTGGCATTTAGTAGTTGTTTAGCCGGAAAATATCATTGTCAGGGCTGCCTGTGGTGCCTCAAGACATTTTTAAAGAAAGATGTTTATAGCTCGCTCATAGGCCTTAAGCCGGATACTATAATTTCCTGCGGTTCTTCTCTTGCGCCGATTAATTTTGTGCTTTCTCGAGAAAGCATGGCTAAGTCAATAGTAATTCTGCGGCCGTCTTTTTTAAGCACGCACAGGTTCGACTTAGTGATTATGCCCCGACACGATAATCCCCCCAGGAGAAAGAATGTGGCGGTTACTGAAGGGGCGTTGAATTTGATAGATGAAGAATATTTGAGAGAACAGTCGGTAAGGTTAAGTCAGGTTCATGGTTCATGGCTCATGGCTCATGGTTTTTGCATTGGTCTGTTAATCGGAGGAGATACAAAAGATTTTTGTCTTACAACCGATGTAATATTGGAAGTCATAAAGCAGATAAAGTTAGTATCTGAAAAATTGAATGCCGATATTCTGGTTACTACTTCACGGCGTACTTCGCAAGAAGTTGAAAAGTTAGTAAAAGAAGAGTTTCAAGATTATCCGCGCTGCAAACTGCTCATTATTGCTAACGAAAAAAATATTCCCGAAGCAGTAGGCGGGATATTGGGTTTGAGTCAGATTATTATTACTTCTCCTGAGAGCATCTCGATGGTTTCTGAGGCAACGAGTAGTAAAAAATATGTCTTAGTTTTTGATTCCCCGGGATTAAAGAGGAGGCATAAGAAATTTCTTGAACATTTTAAGAAAAATAAATACATATATCTCGCCGAAGCTCGCGATTTAAGTAAGACCGTTGAAGATATTTGGCTGAATAAACCGCCAATTTATAGCCCAAGAGACAATTTGTTAATTAAAGAGGTAATAAAAAAAATATTATAAGTTAACCTGTTTGCCTGTTAGCCAGTTAGCCTGTTAAACGGGCAAACGGGCAAACGGGCAAACGGGCAAACGGGCAAACGAAATGAATATACTTCAAATCTTACCTGAACTTAATGTCGGAGGAGTAGAAACCGGGACGCTGGATTTGTCCAAGTATTTAGTCAGGCTTGGGCACAAGGCAGTGGTGGTTTCTAACGGTGGAACATTGGTTAAAGAATTAGAATCGTATGGCGCCATTCATTACCAATTGCCGGCGCATAGGAAATCTATATTCACGATCATCCGGATGATTCCGTGCCTAATAGAGATTATTAAAAAAGAGGAAATAGATATTGTCCATGCGCGTTCGCGGGTTCCGGCCTGGGTGGCTTATTTTGCCGCCCGCAAAACCAACAAAATATTTATCACTACCTGCCACGGCTATTACAAAAAACATTTCTTCAGCCGCGTTATGGGCTGGGCAAAAAGGGTGATTGTCTTGAGTAATGTTATCGGCCGGCATATGGTCGATGATTTTAGCGTCCCTTACGAGCATATAAGGTTCGTACCGCGCAGCGTAGATTTAGATAAATTTAAGTATATCAGCCCAGATAAGAAGAGAAGGCATGAATTTAATGTGGGTATAGTTGGTAGGATTACTCCTATAAAGGGGCACCTACATTTTATCAAGGCCATGGCTAAGGTAGCCAGGGTAGTGCCCCATCTTAAAATATGGATAGTAGGCGATGCCCCGGCTTCCAAGGAGGCATATAAAGAGCAAGTGCAGGTTTTAATAAAAAGATTAGGGCTTTGGCCGGCTACTCAATTTTTAGGCACCTCAAGAGATATCCCGGCGATTCTGGCGCACCTGGATCTTTTGGTGCTCGCCACTACCACCCATGAGGCATTTGGCCGGGTGATTGTAGAGGCGCAGGCAAGCGGCGTTCCCGTAGTGGCGACGCGGGTAGGCGGGGTAATTGATATTATTGATGATGGAAAAACAGGGTTACTTGTTCCACCTGCTGATCCTGGGAGTATGAGTGAAGCAGCAATAAAGATATTTAAAGATGTAGAATTAAGCCGTCATTTAGCGCAAGACGCCTACAACAAGGTAAGGGAAAAATACAATGTGGAACTTATGGTAAAAAATACCCTCGATGTTTATCAGGATGCGCTCGCTAATTTTAAAATTTTAGTGATTAAGCTGAGCTCCTTGGGTGACGTTATCCTTTCTACAGCGGCGATAAGGGCGATAAGAGAGAAATTTGGGGATAAATATAAAATTACCGTTCTTGTAGGCGAGGAATCAAAAGAAGCACTTTTGAAATGCCCTTACATAGACGAGTTGTTGGTCTGTGATTTTAAAAATAAGGATAAGGGCTTAAGCGGATTTTTCAGACTGGTTAATATTTTAAGAAAGAAAAATTTTGATCTGGTGATTGACCTACAAAATAGCCGCAGGAGCCATCTTTTATCTTTTTTAATCTTCTGCCTAAATCGTTATGGATACGATAATAAAAAATTCGGATTTTTGCTTAATCACCGCATAAAGGACGAAAAACCGGCTATTGACCCGGTGACACACCAATTTAGGGTTCTTGGGCTGTTAGGCATAGATTCAAAAGAACCACAACTCCAACTCTGGCCTACAGAAGAAGACCAGCATTATATAGATGAATTTTTAAATCTCCAGTGGTTAAGCACCCATCACAGGATTATCGGGATAAATATAAGCGCAAGTCAAAGGTGGGCTACGAAAAATTGGCCCCTACATCACATCGTCAAACTTTGCGAGGAATTAAATCGTCGAGATATACGCGTGGTAATTACGGGCACAGAAAAAGATTTAAACTGCGCCAGTACCCTGATAAATATGTTTAAAGATATAAAGCCCATTAATGCCTGTGCTAGAACCACGGTTAATCAATTGGCCTGTTTAATTAAAAGGTGTGCTATATATATCTCTGCTGATTCCGCGTCTTTACATATTGCGGCAGCGATGGGTGTGCCCTTTATTGCCCTTTTCGGACCGACTGATCCGCGTCGGCATCTTCCGCCTGCTAAATATTGCGCTGTGATTAAAAAGGATTTACCTTGTAGTCCTTGTTATAAGTCAAAATGCAAAAATAAAAAGTGCATGGAGCTCGTAAAGCCAGAAGAGGTATTGGAGGCAATCGATAAATTATTAGCGTAAAGTGTAAAACTTTTAGTTAACGTGTTCACGCGTTACCGCGTTGGCGCGTTAAAAAACGCGCAAACTCGCTAACGCGCAAACGCGATAACCGAAAAATAAAATTAATGAACATCCTCTATTTAACTAATCATCTTAACATCGGCGGGATTACCAGTTATGTTTTGTCTTTAGCTACGGGCCTGAAAAAAAGAGGCCACAACATATATGTTGCCTCTAGCGGCGGTCAGCTCCTTCCAAAATTTATAGAAGAAGGCATTAACTATATATGTATACCGATAAAGACAAAACAGGAAGTCAGTCCTAAAATTTTAGCCAGCATGCTTAAATTAAAAGCAGCCTTCAAGAGCGAGCATATTGATATCATACATTCAAACAGCCGCACGACCCAGGTTCTGGGATATTTATTCAGTCAAAAGACAGGTACCCCTCATGTTTCTACTTGTCATGGATTTTTCAAAAAGAGGCTTTTTCGAAAGCTCTTCCCTTGCTGGGGAAGAAGAACAATTGCCATAAGTGAATCGGTAAGAGAACATCTCATTAGAGATTTTAAAGTTCAAGATAAAAATGTAGTTGTAATCCATAATGGAATAGATGTTGCCAGGTACAGAGTACAGAGTACAGAGTACAGAGTACAGAAAAAAAGAGAATTAGGATTAGGCGAAGGGGCGGTGGTAGGAATTGTGGCGCGGCTATCAGATGTAAAAGGCCATATATATCTTATTGAGGCGATGAGAGTGGTCTTAGAAAAGATTCCCCAGGCGCAATTACTTATTGTGGGCGAAGGCAAGATGGAGAAAGTATTAGTAAGATTAAGTGAGCGCTTGGGAATTAAAAAGAACGTATTTCTTATGCCCTCTATTTCCCAAACCATGGATGTATTATGCATTATGGATGTATTTGTGATGCCCTCCCTGAAAGAAGGTCTGGGTTTGGCACTTATGGAGGCAATGGCTAGTGGTTTAGCTGTCATCGGTTCAGATGTAGGAGGGATAAAAAGTTTAATCCAAAACGGTTATAATGGCCTATTGGTAAGGCCAGCGGATAGTAAGGATTTGGCGGCGGCAATATTAGAATTGTTACAAAATCCTGAAAGAGTTCAATCCTTAGGAAATAGTGCCCGAGTTTTTATTGCTAAAAATTTTTCGCTTGAGAAAATGATTTCTGAAACAGAAGAGGTTTATAAGAAATGCGTAAGCCTAAGGCTTTAATTATAATTCTAACTATATTTTTTGTTTTGCTATTTTCTCTGCCTTCTTTTCTTCAAGGAAAATACGTGGTCCCTATAATTATGTACCATTCAGTAAGCCCGGATGCCTTGCCTAAAAATAGGCTTGCGGTATCGGTAAAAACCTTCCAGCGGCAGATGCGTTTTTTGAAAAATAACCGCTACAATGTTGTATCCTTAGAGATTTTGGCGGATTTAATTAAAAAGAAAAAGAAAATTCCGCCATGGACGCTGGCGATAACCTTTGATGATGGTTATAAAGATAATTATGTCTACGCCTTTCCCGTATTAAAGAAATATAATCTTCCGGCGACGATGTTCGTTATCATTAATGAAATAGGTCGGAGGCAAAACGATAGGTTAAGCTGGGATGAGATTAAGGCCATGCAGAGCTCTGGAATAATTACCTTTGGTAGCCATACCATAGGGCCTGATCCTTTAACGAAAATTTCCTCCGAGCAAGATTTAAAGAAACAGATATTTAATTCAAAGAAAGTATTGGAGCAAAAATTAGGCAAAGAGGTAAACGCATTTAGTTACCCGGAAGGAAGATTTAATGACGAGATACGACGATTAGTTATGGAGGCTGGTTATAAATTAGCTGTGGCTGCTTCTCCGGGGAAAAAATTTCCTGCCGACGATATATTTGCCTTAAAAAGATTACGCATTTCTTCAACCTCAGATAATTTGTTTGTTTTTTGGATTGAAACCACCGGATTTTATACCTTTATTAAAGAACATCGCGATGCCGACTAAACGCATACTTATATTTAATGTAAACTGGCTGGGGGATACATTATTTTCTACCGCTACAATTAGAAACATCCGGCGTAATTTCCCCGATAGTTTTATTGCCTGTATTATACCCAGCCGTTGTTACCTGGTTTTAAAAGGAAATCCTAATTTAGATGAAATTATTATTTTTGATGAAAAAGACCGGCACAAAAGTATCTTGGCAAAGTTAAAATTTGTGCAATTTCTTAAGAGTAAAAAATTTGATACCGTATTTTTATTGCACCGTTCATTTAGCCGCGCACTTATCTGCCGCCTGGCAGATATTCCCGGGCGGATTGGTTACTATACGAAAAAGCGAAGTTTCCTTTTAACCCAAAAAATTATCCCGCCCAAGAGGGATACTTTACATCGGATAGATTATTACCTCAATATTATTGAGCAGGCCGGTTTAAGGGTTGAAGATAGATACCTGGAGTTTTTTATTGGTGAGGAAGACCTTAGGTTTGTTGAAGATTTTTTAAATAAAAATTCTCTAAACAAAGGCGATTTTTTGGCCGCCATAAATCCGGGAGGTAATTGGTACCTTAAGCGTTGGCCAAAGGAATATTGGGCGGCATTAGCGGATAGATTGATTACTGATTACGGCGCGAAAGTCATTATTACGGGAAGCCATGGCGATGTGCCGGCCGCTAAAGATATTAAGGGTTTGATGGCAGGTGAACCCGTGATCATTTGCGGATTATTTAATCTTAAAACATTGGGCGCTTTATGTAAGAGGGTAGATTTATTTATTACCGGTGATACCGGGCCAATGCATATTGCCAATGCCGTCGGCGCAAAAAGAATAATTGCCCTTTTTGGCCCCACCTCGCCTGAAATAACCGGGCCGTATCCTTTAAAAAATGTAACTATTTTAAAAAAAGATATGGATTGTCAGATTCCTTGTTACGCAAGGGATTGTAAGGATAATCGCTGCATGAAGGCAATTACCCCCGATGATGCTTTAAATGAAATTAGAAAAATTATTACGCCATGAACGCAACAAACGCAATAAATAAAATTATTTTTATTACCTTAAGCAACATCGGTGACGTGGTCTTAACTTTGCCGGCCTTGGATTCTCTAAGAGAAAATTTCCCTCAAGCAAAAATTACGGTTTTGGCAGGTCCCCGGCCAAAAGAGATATTTGAAAATAACCCCCATATAGATAGGCTAATTGTTTATGACAAACATGCAAAATTAAAAGAGAAGATAAGATTATTTAATGAACTAGATAAAGAAAAGTTTGACATGGTAGTGGATTTACGCAACAGCTTTTTTGGCGCGTTTCTTTCTGCGCGATATAAAACTTCTCCTTTTATGAGTATCCCGAAAAATATAGAACGCATGAAGGACAGGCACCTGTATCGGGTTCAAGGTTCAGGGGTTAAGGTTCAAGGCAAAGTATCATTAATTGAACAAAAACGCTCATTATGCATTAAGCAAGAGGACGAAGAATATATTAAAGAGATATTAAAAGAAAATAATATAAAAGAACAAGATGGAATAATTGTGGTCGCAGCTGGTGCCAGGAGCCATATCAAGAGGTGGGCTAAGGAGAAATTTGTAGGATTAATATCGTCGCTATTAAAGGAATTTAAGGCAAAAATAATCCTCGTGGGAGATAGGGATGATATCCCTATCAATAAATACATAATTGAGCATTTGGAATTCCCTGTACTAGATTTAAGCGCCAAGACAACGTTAACCCAGCTTGCCTACTTGTTAAAGATGGCCAGGCTGTTGGTTACTAATGATAGCGCGGTTTTACATTTGGGTAGTTACTTAAATATTCCCACGCTGGCAATATTTGGCCCGACCAGCGAATTAAAATACGGGCCCTGGTCAGATAATTGTGCAGTAGTAAAAAAAGAAATATTTTGCCGCCCCTGCGAAAAGGCACAATGCCGGTTCGGCACCTTAGAGTGCATGTCGCTGATTAAGACAGAAGATGTTTTAAGGCAGATAAAGAATATATTGGTTCAGGGTTCAGGGTTCAGGGTTCAGGGTGTAAAAGGAGAATTTCAGCGCATACTGATTGTACGCACAGATAGAATTGGCGATGTACTTTTATCTACGCCGGTGATAAAAGCGCTAAGAGGCGCGTATCCTAATGCCTATATTGCTATGATGGTTTCACCTTATGCTAAGGATATAGTTGACAGTAACCTTTATTTGGATGAAGTAATTATTTATGATAAAGATAGCCAGCATAAGAAATGGCGCAGGTCCATTAAATTCGCGCTTAGCCTAAAGAAAAAGAAATTTGATTTGGCCATAGTTTTACACCCCACGAACCGCGTGCATCTGGTAACCTTTTTTGCCGGTATACCTAAAAGGGTAGGCTATGACCGAAAAATGGGATTTTTGTTGACCGACCGCAGAAAACACAGCAAGCAATTAGGCGAAAAGCAAGAATTAGAATATAGCCTGGATTTAGTAAGATACCTGGGTATTGAGCCTAAAGATAAAACTTTATTTATGCCCATAAGGCCTGAATCAGAAAAATGGGCAGATGAATTGTTTAAAATAGAGGGTATAAAAAGAACGGATAAATTATTAGCCATTCATCCCGGGGCCAGTTGCCCGTCTAAAATTTGGCCGAGTGAGAGATTTGCGGAAACCGCGGATAGGTTAACCGAAAAATATAGTTTTAAAGTTTTAGTTATTGCTGGGCCAAAAGATATGCATGCCGCCCAAGAGGTTTTAAAAAATATGCGCCATCCGGCACTTAATCTGGCGGGTAAAATCTCGGTGAGTCAATTAGCCAGCGTCCTAAAACGGTGTCAATTATTTGTCTCTAATGATTCAGGTCCGGTGCACATTGCCTCCGCGGTTGGTACACCGGTAATCTCTATTTTTGGTAGAAACCAAAAAGGCTTAAGCCCGTTGCGCTGGGGGCCGGTGGGAGAAAGAGACAAAATTCTCCATAAAGAAGTCGGCTGTATCGAATGCCTGGCGCACAACTGTATTAAAGACTTCGCCTGCCTGAAGGCAATTACCATAGATGATGTTGTGGTTGCAGCAGATGAAATTTTGAAAAGTTAATAAAGTTTTTTGCGGGTCAGGGGCATTGGTGATCACGGGTGACTTGTGACATGTAGCTGGGACGCTGACGGTTTGATAGCCATGAACTTTGAACTATGACCATGAACTAAATATAGATTGATTTAGCTAAAATTTATGCTAAAATCATAGTTTCGCATGATTAATCTAAATAAGGTAAGGACATATTCGGTGAAGACCAGGTTCAGCAAGGTAAAGATGGGGGATTTTGCCCAGCCACCAGTGCGGCACGGGAGTTTTTCTGAGTTTTATAAGTCATTACCTAATATATTAAAAGCCAAAGATATTCGCCAAGTTGTAGACGCGGTAGTTTCTAGCCGTAAAAAGAAACGCGCGGTTATTTTTATGGCTGGCGCCCATGTAATTAAATGCGGGCTCAATCCAGTAGTAATTGAACTCATCAAGAAGAAAATAATCACCTGTATCGTTTTAAATGGCGCAGGCATAATTCATGATTTTGAGGTTGCTTTTCAAGGTATGACCTCCGAGGATGTGGCGGAAAACTTAAAAACCGGAAAATTTGGCATGGGCCGCCAAGCCGCGGATTTCTTAAATGGCGCCATTAGAGAAGGTGTGCGTAATGGCTTGGGTTTAGGCGATGCGGTAACCAGTAGTATCGCAAACTCTAAATTACGCTATAAGAACTTAAGCATTCTTTATCAGGCCAATAAACATAAGATTCCCGTCTGTGTTTTTGTGGCTATCGGCACAGATATTATCCACCAGCACCCCTCTTTTAATGGTGCCTTGACCGGCGAAGGCAGCGCCAGAGACTTTCATTTACTGGTAGAGAATGTCTGTCAGTTAAATAATGGTGGAGTAGTCTTGAATTTTGGTTCAGCCGTGATATTGCCCGAGGTATTTTTGAAGGCGTTGAACTTAGGCCGTAATTTAGGCCATAAAATTAAGGATTTTACCACCGCGAATTTCGATATGCTTTATCATTATCGGCCGCTGCAAAATATAGTCTCCCGGCCAGTAAGCTTAGGCGGTAAAGGTTATTATATTGTCGGCCACCACGAGATAATGCTTCCAATACTCGCCCAAGCGATAATTGAGAAATTATGACAGAGCTAAAAAAGATAATTAATAATTTTCATAAGGTAAACATTTTGGTAGTCGGTGACTTGATTTTGGATGAATATATCTGGGGCAGCGTGGACAGGATTTCACCTGAGGCGCCGGTTCCCGTGGTCTGGGCTAACAAAAGAACCTATGTGCCCGGAGGAGCGGCTAATGTAGCAGGTAATATCAACTCACTCGACGGAGGAGTTTGTTTGGTAGGAATTATCGGTAAAGATAAAAATAAAGATATTTTATTACCAGAGTTAAAAAAAAGAAAGATTTCTACCCGGGGTATCTTTGTTGAGCCTGATAGGCATACCACCGTTAAGACACGCATTGTTGCCGGACACCAACAGGTGGTTAGGGTAGATTGGGAGCATACGCATTCATTATCGCAAAAATTAAACCAAAAAATCCTCAGGTTTATGCAAAAAAATATTCATGACTTCGATGCTATTGTTATTGAAGATTATGGAAAAGGCGTAATCAATGAGCAATTATTAAAAGAACTTATTCTATTGGCGCACGCGCATAAAAAAATTATTACCGTTGACCCTAAAGAAGAGCATTTTCAATATTATCACGGCGTTACCGCTATTACTCCTAATCGTAAAGAACTAGAAAATGCGATCAGGGACTTAAAGATTAAAGATACTACCAATAGATTTAGGTTAAATTTGGATCGGTTATTTACGGATAAAGATATAGATTTAGCCGCAGCGGAAATTATCAAGTATTTGGATTTAGATTCGCTCCTGGTTACCTTAGGTGAACAGGGGATGCGGTTATTCCAGAAGAGCGGCCACATGACGCATATACCTACTGTGGCTCAGGAAGTCTTTGATGTTTCCGGCGCAGGAGATACGGTCATCGCCTGTTTTACCTTAGCCCTTGCCTGTGGAGCAACTAGGCTGCAGGCCGCACATATTGCTAACTTTGCGGCAGGGATAGTCGTCGGTAAATTAGGAACCGCGGTAACTAATAGAAAAGAATTGCTCCAGCGGATAGGATAACACAGTGAGGGGAAATGGACGTTATTGGCATAATCCCGGCAAGATATTCTTCCACCCGCTTTGAGGGTAAGGTCTTGGCGGATATATTAGGTAAACCGATGCTCCAGCATGTCTGGGAGCGGGCAAAGCAGGCCCGCCTTTTAGAGGATTTAATTATTGCCTGCGATGATGAGCGGGTTGCGAAGGCAGCCAAGGAATTTGGCGCAAAAGTGGTTTTTACGGCTAAGGACCATGCTTCAGGCACGGATAGGATTTGCGAAGTCATAAATCCCATAGATGTAAAAGTTGTCATCAATATTCAGGGTGACGAACCCTTAATTCATCCTACCATGATAGATGCTGTGGCTAGTGCCTTATTAGATGATAGTTCTATTTCTATGGCTACCGTAATGAAAGCAATAGAAGATCTGGAAGCTATAAATGATCCCAATGTAGTTAAAGTGGTCATAGATAAGAATAATTTTGCGGTTTATTTTTCCCGCGCACCAGTTCCTTTTCATGCTAAAAATTCACCAATAAAATTACCCATTTACTTCAAGCATATAGGTTTGTATGGTTATACCAAAGATTTTCTCTTTACTTATAAAAATTTGCCTGTTTCCTATTTGGAAAGGATAGAATGCCTTGAGCAGTTGAGAGTTTTAGAAGAAGGTTTTCGCATCAAGGTTATTGAGACCAAATATGATACTATCGGCGTAGATACGCCGCAGGACCTGGCCAAGGTAACCGAATATTTTAAAAAGGAAAGCCATAATGCCGCAAATCAGGGTTAATAATATAAAGATAGGCGCGGGTAATCCTTTAATGTTAATTGCCGGGCCATGCGTGATTGAGTCGGAGAGCAATTGTTTAGAAACCGCGAAAAGGCTAAAGGGGATTACCGCGAAATTAAAGATACCCTTTATCTTTAAATCCAGTTTTGACAAGGCAAATCGCTTGTCTTTAGATTCCTATCGCGGCCCGGGATTAAAAAAAGGCTTAGAGGTATTGCATAAGATAAAACAAAAACTAAAGGTTCCCGTATTAAGTGATATACATTGCCAGAAAGAGATACTTGAGGCGTCCAAGGTTCTAGATATCATTCAGATACCGGCATTCTTATGTCGCCAGACTGATATTGTCGTCGCAGTAGCCAAGACAGGCAAGGTAATAAATATTAAAAAAGGCCAATTCTTAGCGCCGTGGGATATTTTACCGATCATCAGAAAAATTGAATCGACGGGGAATAGAAAGATTTTGATTACAGAGCGGGGGGTTTGTTTTGGTTATAATAACCTGGTTTCTGATTTTAGAGCCCTTTCTATAATACGGCAGTCTGGCTATCCGGTGATTTACGATGCTACGCATAGCGTTCAACTACCAGGTGGAAAAGGCGCCTGTTCGGGTGGTCAGCGGGAATTTGTGGCAGGCCTTTCGCGTGCGGCCGTGGCATTTGGTTGCGACGGCATATTTTTAGAAGTACACCTTAACCCGGATAGGGCACTCTGCGACGGGCCGAATATGATTGATTTAAAGGAATTAGAAAGACTATTAAAACAGATTAAAAAAATTGAAGCAGCATTATAAATTTAGTATCAGGTATTACGTATCAGGTATCAGGTATGAAGATTAATGTGATTAAGCGGGCAAAAGAGGTTTTAGATATCGAGACAGAAGCAATCAAGTCCCTTAAATCTCGCATTGGCAAGAGCTTTAAGGAGGCTTTAGACTTAACCTTAAAGACTAAAGGTAGGGTAGTGGTAAGCGGTATGGGCAAAACCGGCATTATCGCCCAGAAGTTTTCCGCCACATTAGCTTCTACCGGTACGCCCAGCTTATTCTTACATTTGTCTGAAGCAGTGCATGGAGACTTGGGTAAGGTTACGCGGGATGATACCGTGATTATACTTTCTAACAGCGGTCAAGGCGAGGAGATTAAACAGCTTTTGCCATTATTGAAAAAAATTGGTTCTAAGATTATTGCCTTAACCGGAAATAAAAATTCCCCTCTGGCCAAATACAGCGATGTGGTTTTAGATGTATCGGTAAAAAAAGAGGCCTGTCCTTTGGGCTTAGCTCCTACTGCCTCTACTACTGCCACCCTGGCCATGGCTGATGCTTTAGCGGTATGTCTTTTAGAACTGAAGGGTTTTAAGGAAAAGGATTTTGCTTTTTTCCATCCCGGTGGATTATTGGGTAAAATGTTGCTTTTAAAAGTAGAAGATATTATGCGTAAAGGTAAAGCCAATCCTGTAGTTAGCGAGAATAAGAAGATCTCTGAGGTCTTATTTAAGATTACTCAGGGACGCGCCGGCAGCGCCACGGTGGTGAATAGGAAAGGTAAGCTATCCGGTATTTTTACCGACGGCGATCTTCGCCGGCATCTGGAAGTAGACCCTAATTTATCCCAGCGCCGCGTAAAAGATGTAATGACCAAGAATCCTATAACTGTAACTGCCCAGATGCTGGCTCAAGAGGCGATGCGTATATTAAAGGATAAAAAGATTGATGAAGTGCCGGTAGTAGATAAACACAAGCGTCCGGTTGGACTTTTGGATGTGCAGGATTTATTAAAGGCAGGCTTAGTGTAAATTATATGGATGTTAAACTAGAATTATTAGACAAAGCCAGAAAAGTTAAATTATTGCTTCTTGATGTGGATGGTGTCTTAACTGACGGTAGGATAATTTATGATTCGCGCGGCCACGATATGAAGCTTTTTGATGTCCACGATGGCATGGGGGTTTATTTACTCAAAAAAGCAGGCGTCCCGACGATACTGATTACGGCTAAAGGTTCGCGGGCGATAAAGCCGCGTGCCCGCGATATGCGCGTGGAGGCAGTTTTTGAAAATATCTCTCCCAAGACCGCGGTGTTAGATAAGATATTAAAGAAATATAAAGTTAACTCCGAGGAAATATGTTTTGCGGGGGATGATTTAGTGGATCTGTGTCTGATGAAAAAGGTGGGTTTTCCCGTCGCAGTATTTAATGCCTGCCCTGAGATTAAACAGCAAGCCGCATATGTCACCTTAAGAGAAGGCGGACGGGGTGCGGTACGTGAGGTGGTAGAGTTAATCCTTAAAGCACAAGGCAAATGGCAAGAGCTTATAGGGCTTTACGATGTTTAAAATAACTTTAAAGAATAAATTTTTAAGATATCTTTTTAGTAAATTCATATTGATTTTTGCTTTAATATTTTTAATTAACCCGACTTTATATGCGTTGGGAGAGAATACGCAAGAGGCAGACCAACAGATTAATAATTTTTCTCTGTCAGGATATGGCGAGAAAGGCAAGAAAACTTGGGATATCTCGGGTGATTCCGCAGATATATTTGATAATATAATCAAGCTCAAAGATGTGATCGGCAATCTTTATGGTGAAAAAGAAGATATTAAACTTACGGCGGATAAAGGTGATTTTGATAAATTAGACGGCAAGATACACCTGGAACAAAATGTGGTAATTACTACCTCTGGTGGCGCAAAACTGACTACGAACTCTTTGGATTGGGATAGGAAAAAGCAACTGGTTGCTACCAACGATATAGTCAATATTGCCCGCGAGAATATGGTTACGGTAGCCAAGGGCGCTATCGGAGAACCAAATTTAAAAAAGGTGACTCTGCAAAAGGATGTCCAGGTAGATATTAATCCTGCCACTGAAGAAAATAAAGGAAAGGCGGGGGGAAATAAAATCATTATTACCTGCGATGGGCCCTTAGAAATAGATTATGCCAAAAACATCGCTACCTTTAAAAATAACGTTAAGGTAGATACGCAAGATAACCTTATCTATAGCGATATTATGGATGTTTATTTTGCTGTTTCTGGAGATGACAAGAAAGAAACCGATGATGCCCCGATGATGATGGGCACCAAGATAGATAAAATTGTGGCGCGGGGTAATGTTAAAATTACTAGAGGCGAAAATGTCTCCTATAGCGAGGAGGCAGTTTATAGCGCTGTTGATAAAAAGATTGTACTTACCGGGAAACCAAAATTAATCATCTATTCAACGGAGGGCCTCAGTGCATCTTTTGGAAACTAAAGAACTATCCAAATCCTACGATGGCCGGGAAGTAGTTAAGAATGTCGAGATTCTGGTAAAGCGCGGTGAGATTGTGGGGCTCTTAGGCCCTAATGGCGCAGGTAAGACCACCACATTTTATATGATTGTAGGGGTTATCCCGCCTAACCGCGGTAAGATTATATTCGACAATAATGATATAACTTCTCTTCCGATTCATGAACGTAGCCGTTTTGGTATAGGTTATCTTTCTCAAGAGCCTTCTATATTTAGGAAACTTACCGTAGAAGAAAATATTATGGCAATTTTAGAGACCTTGCCGATAAGTAAACAGAAAAGAAGGCATAGGCTCGATAGCTTACTTGAGGAATTAAATATTGCCCACTTGGCGAAAAATAGGGCCTATACCCTCTCAGGCGGGGAGAGGAGACGCCTGGAGATTACCCGGGCGTTAGTGACCAATCCCTCTTTTATACTTTTAGATGAACCGTTTTCCGGAATAGACCCCATTGTGGTTAATGAGGCGCAGGAGATTATCAAGGAATTAAAGGAGAGAGGCTTGGGTATTTTACTTACTGACCATAATGTAAGAGAGACCCTTTCCATAACCGATAGGGCTTATTTAATTGCCGATGGAAAAATCCTTATTTCCGGTACAGCCAGTGATTTAATTAATAACCCGCAGGCACGCCAGATATATTTGGGCGAGAAATTTAGGATGTAAATTCGCAGACGCCCTACGGGCTACAACTTACGTCGTCAAACGTAAGAGTATGCTCCGTAAGTTGTCTGCTCATTTAATGAAAAGCGAAGTCAAAAAATTAGATAGTACCAAAAGAGAAATCAGTATCGAGGTGAACGGCGATATTATTAAGAATAAATTTGATGATGTCTTTAAGAAAATCGGCCAGGAAGCAAAAGTTCCGGGTTTTCGTCCAGGGCATGCACCGCGCGATATCCTAGAGAAACATTACTCTTCTTATGCGCATGAACAAGTACTTAAGGAATTAATCCCGGATATTTATAATCAGGCAATTGAAAAAGAAGGGCTTGATGTTATCGAATTGCCAAATATATCCGAGGTTAAGCTAGACAGAAGCTCCTTATCATTTAAGGCGCAAGTAGAAATTAGCCCGGAGATTGCGGTCAAGAATTATAAGGGCCTGGAGGTTAATTATAAAAAGATTAGTGTCCCAACCGAAGAGATAAAGCGTAATATCGATGCCTTAAAGGAATCGCACAAAGTGGATAATGTAGATGATAATTTTGCCAAAAGTTTGGGTTATCCCGATTTAGTAGAATTAGAGAAGGCAGTAGAAAGACAGATTTTTACTCAGAAAGAAAACCTGGAAAGACAGAAAATAGAAAATGAAATTGTGGAAAGCATAACGAAAGACCTGGATTTTAAGCCCCCTTCGTCCTTAATTAATCGGCAATTACAGGATTTGGTTAAGCAGGCAAAGATTGATTTAGCGTTAAGAGGGTTAGCGCGCGAAAAGATTGAGGAGCAGGAAAAGAGATTATCTTCGGAATTAGAACCCCAGGCCAAAAGACAGGTTAAGGTTTATCTGGTTTTGTCCGCTATTGCCAAAAAAGAAAATATCCCCCAAGATGACCATATGCCTCATCGGGTGATGGAATTATTGTTAAAGGAAGCAAACTGGATAACCGCAGAACCACGCGGAACTGAACGCTGAACCACGCATAACATGTAGTGCGTAGTTCAGCGTAATGTTCAGCATAGTTCCGCGATTATATTATAATAATGGAGGTGAGTATGAGTATAAAGAATCAGACACTGATACCCATGGTAATTGAGCAGACCGCGCGGGGCTATGAACGGGCTTACGATATTTATTCACGGCTGTTAAAAGACCGTATTGTTTTTATCGGCACACCTATTGATGATAATGTGGCAAACCTGATTATTGCCCAGATGCTATTTTTACAGATGGAGGATGTTACTAAGGATATAAGCATTTATATCAACTCTCCGGGCGGGGCGGTAACCTCGGGCCTGGCAATTTATGATACGATGCAGTTTGTAAAATGTGATGTCGCCACTTATTGCGTCGGACAGGCAACCAGCATGGGGGCAATACTTTTATCTGCCGGGACAAAAGGCAAGCGTTTTGCTTTGCCTAATTCGCGAATTATGATTCATCAGCCTTGGGGTGGAATTCAGGGCGCAGCTGAAGATATCTCCCGGCATGCCAAAGAAATTTTAAATTTACGCGATAAAATCAATGAGATATTAGCCAGCCACACCGGACAGCTTTTAGATAAAATTCAAAAGGATACTGATAGGGATTATTTTATGTCTGCCAACGAAGCCAAGGGATACGGCTTGATTGATGAAGTAATTATACCGAGTAAGAAAAAATAAAATTCGTTAAACTAAACAAACTCAACGGACAAAACGAAATCAGAGGAGTAATCTATGAGGAAAAATTATTTATTGACACCCGGGCCGACGCCTTTACCGCCTGAGGTTTGTGAAGCAATGGCACGGCCAATTATTCATCATCGCACCCCGCAGTTTCAAAATATCTTAAAAGAGGCCAGCGAAGGCCTAAGGTATGTTTATCAAACCAAAAACGACGTCTTTATATTAACTTCTTCAGGCACGGGCACAATGGAGGCAGCAGTAGTAAATATATTATCACCTGGCGATACCGCATTAACAGTTCAGGGTGGTAAATTCGGGGAGAGATGGACCGAGATTTGCCAGAGTTATGGTATAAATGCTGAAGTTTTGGATGTAGAGTGGGGTAAGGCAGTTGAGCCGAAAGAAATAGAAAAGAGGTTAAAAGCTAAACCTAAGATAAAGGCAGTATTCACTACGCTGTGTGAGACCTCAACCGGGGTAGTTAATGACATTGAGGCAATTGGCCAGGTGGTAAAAAATACGGATGCAGTGTTGGTAGTAGATGCGATTAGCGGATTAGGCGCAATTGATTTACAGACCGATAGCTGGTTTTGCGATGTGGTAGTTTCGGGTTCGCAAAAAGGCTTAATGCTTCCTCCGGGCTTGGGTTTTATTTCCGTAAGCCCAAAGGCATGGAAGTTAGCAGAGAGTTCAAAATGTCCGAAATATTATTTCGATCTAAAGGAAGCCAAGAAAGCCTATGATAAAACTGATACGCCTTTTACTCCCGCGATAACTTTAATTATTGCCCTTTGCGAAGCTTTAAGAATGCTTAAAGAGGATGGCTTAGAGAATGTTTTCTCGCGCCATAAGAAGATGGCAGATGCCACTCAAGCGGCAGTCAAGGCATTGGGATTAGAATTATTTGCACCTATGGCAGCTTCAGACGTAGTCACGGCAGCGAAAGTTCCCCATGGCATAGACGGAGAGAAATTAGTTAAGGCCATGCGTGATACTTATGGCGTCACTATTGCCGGCGGCCAGAGTGAATTAAAGGGTAAGGTATTTAGAATTGCCCATATGGGTTTTATTGAAGAATTTGATATTATCGTCGGGATTTCTTGCTTAGAGAAGGTGTTGTTTCAAATGGGCTATAAGTTTCAATTAGGTACAGGCGTAAGAGCGGCAGAGGAAGCATTTTTGAAATAAATTTATGTTAAATTAATGACAAATGACAAAATTCAAAGCACAAAATAAATCCAAAATCCCAATGTCAAATATCAAAACAGAAGTTTTGTCATTTGGTATTTGTGCTTTGACATTATTTTGAATTTTGTGCTTTGTCATTTAACATTAATTTTATTAAGTTTATTTAGGATTTATAATTTTATTTCTTAGGAGGTTTTATATGATAAAAATATTAGTCAGCGACCCTTTATCTGAAGAAGGCCTTAAGATACTTAAAGAGGCCAAAGAATTTCAGGTTGATGTGAGACTTGAACTTAAGCCCGATGTACTGAAAGAGATAATTAAAGATTATGATGCGTTAATTGTCAGAAGCGCAACTAAGGTAAATAAAGATATCATCGCTGCCGCAGGAAAATTAAAAGTTATTGGCCGTGCCGGAGTGGGTTTAGATAATGTAGATTTAGAGGCAGCGACACAAAAGGGTATAATTGTTATGAATACCCCCGGGGGTAATACTATTTCTACGGCCGAACATACGCTGAGCATGATTTTAGCCCTTTCCCGGAATATTCCTCAAGCCAATGCCTCTACCAAAAAAGGCGAATGGAAGCGCTCTAAATTTATGGGAGTTGAGCTTTATAATAAGACCTTAGGTATAGTAGGTTTAGGAAGAATCGGTAGGGAGGTGGCCAAGCGCGCTTTATCTTTCGGAATGAAGGTATTAGCATATGACCCATTTTTATCGCGCGAGGTGGCGGAAACGTTAGGCGTAGAGGTGTTAGAATTAAAAGAATTATTCTCGCGCTCTGATTATATTACGGTGCATACGCCTATGACCGAAGAGACAAAACACATGATTTCAACAGAAGAATTTGGCCTGATGAAAAAAGGGGTGCGCGTAATTAATTGCGCCCGCGGCGGTATAATTGATGAATTAGCGCTAGCAAGCGCGATTAAAGAAGGTAAAGTCGCTGGTGCTGCGATGGATGTTTTTGAGCAAGAACCATTGTCGTCAGACAGCGAACTTTTAAAATTAGATAATGTAATCACTACTCCGCATTTGGGTGCTTCTACCGAAGAAGCGCAGGTTAATGTAGCCATTGAGGTATCAGAGGTTGTGCGGGATGCGCTTTTAGGCAAGGGTATACGCAATGCCGCAAACTATCCTTCGGTAGAACAAGAGGTTTACAAGATTTTAGAGCCTTACATAAATTTATGCGAAAAATTAGGGATATTCTCCGCGCAATTAGCAGAAGGAAGATATGAGGCCATAAATATAAATTATAGCGGTGAAATTACGCAGCATGATTTAAGCCCTTTAACTATGGCCTTGGTTAAAGGGATACTTTCGCCGATATTGAAAGAAAGCGTAAACTTTATTAATGCGATGACGCTGGCCAAAGAAAGAGGCATAAAAATTAAGGAGACAAAATCTTCTAAAGAGGAGGAGTTTGTAAATTTAATCCAATTAGAGATAAAAACTGATAAGGAAACCAAAAAGATAGGGGGTACCCTTTCTTCTAATAAGCAGCCACGCATTGTCAAGATTGATGCATATTACGTTGAGGTTACGCCCGTAGGTAATATGATTATGATACAAAATTGGGATAAACCGGGTATTATTGGTAACTTGGGCACACTTTTAGGTAAGCACAATATCAATATCGCGGCTATGACCTTTGGCCGTGAGAAGCCGGGGGGAAAAGCTATTAGTGTATTAAATGTAGATAGCGCGGTATCTTCGGAAGTCCTGGATAAAATTAAAAAGATAGAGAATATCTTAGCAGTGGAGGTAATCAATATATGAGTCGAAAATTCAGAAGTCAGAAGTCAGGAGCCATAAGCCTAGTTAGAAACTTAAAATTTTATTTGTTAATTTGCGCTCTGATGTCTTTATGTCTTTGTGTCCTGGTGTCTTATTCTTATGCCCAGGAAATCACTATTTTGTACACCGGCGAGACCCACGCCATGCTTTATCCCTGTAACTGTCCTAAGGAGCCAGATGGCGGCATTGCTCGACGAGCCGCGTTGATTAAAGAATTAAGAAAAAATAGTCCCCATACCTTAGTTTTAGATTCAGGCGGTTTTTTTGCCGGTGGATTAATGGATGAATATACCCAGAATACCGAATTGGATATGGGGCGCACCAGAGTTAACCTTAAGGCCATGGAATTAATCCAATATGATGCGGTGGCTATTGGAGATGATGAGTTTAATTTTGGGGGAGGGTTTTTAGAAGAAAATATTGAAAAAATAAAATTAACCTTTCTTTCTAGTAATATTCAGTCTGAAAAAATAGCGCCTTACATTATTAAAGAATTCGCCAATACTAAAATTGGTATCGTTGGCGTAACTACGTCTTTTGTTCTGCAAAAGGCAGCGGGGCTTAAGTTTATTGAGCCAAAAATAGCGGTTAAGCAGGCAGTAGAAGAATTAAGGAAGAAGGATGTAAATATTATTATACTTTTAAGCCATCTGGGTGAGGATGAGGATTTAAGGCTATTAGAGGAGGTTGCGGGTATTGACATTTTAATAGTAGGACACGGCTCTAGCCCGGAAGAGCCTACAAGTAAAATTGGCTCTACTTTAATCTTGCGGCCATCTTGGCAGGGCCGTCGGCTGGGTAAATTGTCTTTGGTAGTAAAGGATAAGAAGATAATCGACTATAAGGCAGAGCAGTTACGCCTATCAGATAAAATTAGCGATGACGCCGACGCACTTTCGATTTTACCTCGCTGCTTCTCCGATACTAACTGTAAAAAAGAGGGTTTGAACGGTATTTGTCAGGATCCAGGCAATTTAAATTCCCACTGCTTATTTGGCGAACCCCTAAAGAGTAAGCTCTTAATTATTGTGCCCAAATCTTGCGATGTATGCGATACAGAAAAGGTACTCAATTACCTAAAGACGCAATTCCCCGGCTTAGTTACCTCTTACCTAAATTATCCTGATACTAAAGTTGATAAACTGATTAAGGATTTTGGCATTAAAACTTTACCCGCTTATCTTTTAGGTAAAGAGGTAGAAAAAGAAAAAGGCTTTGTGGCCTTAAGGGATAACCTCGAAAGAAAAGGTGATTTTTATATTTTGAAACCCCAGTTTGGAGGCATCTCTTATTTTTTAGATAGAAAAAAAATAAAAGGAAGATTAGACTTATTTATCAGTTTATACGATAAAAATACCGCGGAATTACTTGAGGTGATCAAAGAATTTAATCCGGTGATACATTTTCTGGCAGTAGAGCAGCAGGATACATTTGATACTGCCAGAGGCAACCTTGAAGTTGATGATTATCTACGCGGTGTCTGCGTGCAAAAATATTACCCGAATAATTTCTGGGATTATATTAGCTGCCGGACAAAATTTATTAATAACTCTTGGTGGGAAGATTGTTTAGGCAAAGATGATGCTGCAAAAATAAAAATCTGTGCCCGCAGCGAAGAAGGGAAGTCGCTTTTAAAAGAAAATATTAGCCTGAATAAAGAGTTGCAGGTTATGTTTGGTCCGACATATCTCTTAGAGAACCGGGAGATATTTAGTTCGCAGGGCGTACCCTCAAAAGAAGAACTTAAAAAGACAATCAAGAGGTGAAAATATGGCTAATAGGCCGAAAATATATATCATTGATGTGACTAACCGCGATGGGGTCCAAACTTCGCGGATCTGCCTTTCTAAATTAGAGAAGACAATGATAAATTTGTATCTCAATGAGATGGGGGTATTTCAAACTGAATTTGGTTTTCCGGTTACGCGCCATGAGACAAATTATCTCAATGCCAATTTAGAATTAGCCAAGATTGGCGCGCTTTCTCATGTTAGATTAGGGGGATGGTTAAGGGCAATCAGGGATGATGTTAAGACTGCATTTAAGCTTGTACCGCAGATAAAACATCTGAATTTATCTATTTCCACCTCTGACCAGATGATTATCCATAAATTTAAAGGTAAGCTTGATCACCAATCAATAATAAAAGAAATGAATGAGGCATTAAAGGAAGCGAAAAAGTCCGGCGCGGAATCTGTAGGCGTAAACGCAGAGGATGCCTCACGCACGCGCATGGAATATTTAATCGAATTTGCGCAAGCAGCAAAAGAGGCAGGTGCGGATAGGATCCGTTACTGCGATACCTTGGGATGCGATACGCCTTTTACGATTTATGACCGAATAAAGCTGCTTGCCGAGAAAGTAAAGATGCCCATTGAGATTCACGGCCATAATGATTTGGGCCTAGTGATTGCCAATTCTCTTGCCGGCGCCAAGGCTGCTATTGATAGCGGTGTAGATGCCTATATTAATACCTGTGTTAACGGTATGGGTGAGCGCGCGGGTAATGCGGACTTAGTTTCGGTAATTTTAAGCCTTAAATACGGAAGCGGTATGCAGGATTATAGCCTTGATGAGCGGATAGACCTTAAGCTGGCCTGGAAGATTTGTAAATACGCATCGTATGCCTTTGGCGTACCTATACCGATAAATCAGCCAGGAATAGGTGCTAATGCCTTTGCCCATGAGTCGGGAATTCATGCCGATGGCGCCTTAAAAGACAGGCGCAATTACGAACTTTATGATTTTGAAGAATTAGGCCGGGGAGAGCCTGAGATTATTGAGACCGGACGCAAAATCACTGCCGGTGAGTATTCCGGAATTAAAGGGTTTAGAAATGTTTATGAGAAATTAGAGGTTGAGTTCCGCGATGACCAGCAGGCTACGGAGATTTTGGAACTGGTGCGTTACGCTAATGTTCATAATCAAAAACCCTTAGTTGATGATGAATTAAAATTTATTGCTAAGTATCCTGATATCGCGCGTAAGATATTTATCATGAGCCCATAGTTTCGTTATCCTGTTAGCCCGTTAGCCGGTTATCCTGTTAACGGGCAACGGGAAAACGGGCAACGGGAAAACGACAGATGAATATAGTTGTAGTCGGAACACAATGGGGAGATGAAGGTAAAGGTAAAGTAATCGATATCTTATCCAGCGAGGTTGATTATATTGTACGCTATCAAGGCGGTAACAATGCCGGGCACACCGTAGTAGTTAAAGGCAAAGAATATGTCTTTCATCTTATTCCTTCTGGTATTTTACATAAAGGAAAAATCTGCTGTATCGGCAATGGCGTAGTAGTTGATCCCGTAGTGCTGATGGAAGAGATTGATGGTTTATCAAGGTCGGGAATTCATATCGATAATCGTTTGAAAATTTCCTCGCTTGCCCACGTGATTATGCCTTACCATAAAATTTTAGACCAATTACGCGAGACAAAAAGAGCGCATAAGATAGGCACTACTGGCAGAGGTATCGGGCCTTGTTATGCGGATAAAATCAGCCGTTGCGGTATAAGGATGGTTGATCTTTTAAACCCGTCTGTTTTCAGGGATGAGTTAAAGGATAATTTAAAAGAAAAGAACGAAATCTTTAAGAAAGTTTATCGGCATCCAGGGTTTAATTTTAACCAGATTTACCGGAAATACTCGACTTTTGGCAGAATTCTTTCTAAATATATTTGTAACACCCAGTTATTATTAAACCGAGCAATTAAAGAAAAAAAAGATATTCTTTTCGAAGGTGCGCAGGGCACTTTCTTAGATATTGATTTTGGTACCTATCCCTTTGTTACCTCTTCTTCAACCACCAGCGGCGGTGCCTGTATTGGCAGTGGCGTTTCTCCTTTAAAGATAGATAAGATTATAGGTATAGCCAAGGCCTACACCACTAGGGTGGGCGAAGGGCCTTTTCCTACAGAATTTGCACCACGTTTTAATAAATTTATCCGGGATAAAGGTAGTGAATTTGGCGCTACTACCGGCAGGCCGCGTAGGTGTGGCTGGTTTGATAGCGTAATGGTAAGAGAAGCAGTTTTGTTAAACGGCATATCCGAATTAGCCATAATGAAACTGGATGTTTTAGATGGGCTAAAATCAGTAGCGATATGTATTGCCTATAAATACAAGGGGAAGAAATTTCGCGAATTCCCTTATGATATAGAGGTATTAAGGAAGGCCAAGCCTGTATATAAAGAGATGCCGGGTTGGTCTAAGCCAGCATATAAGCTAAGATGTTATCGAGAGTTACCTCTAAAGGCAAGGTCTTATCTATCTTGCCTTCAAGATATTCTCAATACTAAAATCTCTATGGTTTCTGTAGGGTCATCCAGAGAAGAAACTATTCGTATATAATTAAGATCCTTTGGCCTATCGGCCAAAGGATCAAGATAAACTTTTTCAATGAAAGTTTATCTTGACTAAACTCATTGATTGTGTTATAGTTAAACTCCACCTTAAAACTCTCAAAGTTAAGAATAGGAGGTATAAACAATGAAAGTCAAATTATTTAAAGTTACGTTAATAATATTTTTAACCTTAGGTTTAGCCGGATGTACATTTATTTTTCAAAAAGGCAGGCGTTCGGATATTCAAAAAATTGAAGAGTTATCCAAGGAATTAGATGAATTAAGTCAAACTAAGCGGCTTCTTGAAGATAGGCTGTCACAGGAAATTCAAGATAAGCAGGTGAGCTTGAAGATGATGGGCAAGGGCCTGGTGATTACATTTGTGGCTGATGTTTTATTTGATTCAGGCAAGGCCAAGATAAAAAAAGAGGCGTATTCTATATTGGATAAGGTCGCTCGCGTCTTAAAAGAAAATGTCCCTCAGTTAAAAGTAGGGGTAGAAGGCCATACTGATAATGAACCGATTAAATATTCCGGTTGGCAGTCAAATTGGGAATTGTCTAGCGCGCGCGCTTTGAGCATTTTACACTATCTTATTGATGAGAAAGGAATTTCTCCGGATCGTTTATCGGTAATGGGTTATAGCGAATATCATCCGGTTGCTTCCAATGATACTAAAGAGGGCCGTCGGTTAAACCGCCGCGTGGAAGTCGTAATTCTGCCGCCGGTTACCAGGGCAAAAGAGGCAGAAAAATCAAAAACTCTCGAACCACAAGAAAATCTTAAATAAATTTTCTTTATTAGATAGGGCTTCATAAAAATCAATATTTTATGATTACACCGATTAAAATGCAGATTACACAGATTAGTTGCTGATGAGAAAATCTGTGTAATCTTTCAAAAATCTGTGTAATCAATAGCCCTGAACGAATTTTGTGAAGGGCTATTATTAGATTTGAGGAGGCATTATGGAAGAAGGTATAAAGAATAGGGCTATTTTGATCTTGGCTATATTGACCTTAATATTTTTTATCGGGGCAGTGGGTTCTTGTAGTAATACTGGCCGATTGAGGTCCAGCCGTGATAAGGAGATGGCGACGAGATTGGACCTGGAAGAAAAACTGAGTAAGTTTACACAGGAAAAGGCTGCGGCAGAAGAAAAATTAAATGGCCTCACCCAGGAATTAGAAGCAGAGAAGACAGCGCATCAGACAACCAAGAAGGCTTTACTACAAGAAGAATTAGTAAATCAGAGTTTGAAAGAAGAGTTGCAGAAAATAACTAAACTTAAAGAGGCCTTAGAGGAAAATCTTAAAGAGGCATTGGTAACCGATAAAACAAAAACCAAAAAATGATATAAGACAGACAAAAAAAGAACAATTTTGTTCGGGGGGATAAATATCCCCCTTTTTATTCTCAAGGAGGTGGTTTTATATGGCAATATTACGGCGGATAAAAGAAAGATTAAAGAAGGCGATGCAAAGAAAACAGGAGTCAAGTAAAGTCAAGATGCCTTTCTTGAGTAAAGCCAAGAAAAAAGAATCGCCTAAAGCAATAAATAAAGAAGTGTTAGGCGCTCAGGAGATGGCCGTAGAAAAGGCGAAGTTTTTTACTCCTCCCGCGGTTAAGGCAGCTGTGGCAATGCTGGAAGAATTACCCTGGGGATACGGTGCGGATAAAATCGTTCTTCAGGTGCGCGATTCGTGGTGGATACATGCTTATTGGGAAGTTACTTCTCAAACTTTAAACGGCTTAAGAGAAAAATGGGGTGAAGCTTTCTTTAGCGCAAAAAGAATTATTCGGATATACGATGTTAGCCATATTATCTTTGACGGAACAAATGCGCATCGTTTTTTTGATATTGAAGTTGGCCCCGAGGCCAATAACTGGTATATTGATACCGGTGACTCGGGTAGGTCTTGGTGTGTAGATCTCGGCTTAAGACTTGCCAGCGGAGAGTTTATAACGATAGCCCGTTCAAATGTG
>Ga0315286_10000421_pt1 | contig 35097 bp, 30 predicted proteins | sample YL17G10_0_MG_FD_205038 | JGI IMG/M metagenome (GOLD analysis project Ga0315286, IMG submission 205038) | Sediment microbial communities from Yellowstone Lake, YNP, Wyoming, USA - YL17G10_0 | ecosystem: Environmental > Aquatic > Freshwater > Lake > Sediment | place: USA: Wyoming | collected...
CAACGCCGCGCGTCAGGAGCCGGCGCGTGGCTCACTTTTGCTCCACGAAGAAAGGCTCTCCTGCAGAGAACTCGAGCTCGATCTGGCCGGGGACGCCGCCGTCGAGATCGCCGGGGACGGTCGGTTCGTTGTCCCTGATGTCGTATTCCTCGCCTGTGGCGCGCACCAGGCGAAGGTGGGTGTAGGGGAAGGTAACGCGCCTGGGGTCCGACAGGCCCCACAGCACCGTCTTGTCCTTCCCCCGGCCGGTGATGAATACGTACCCCTCCACGCCGGCTGCCTCGAGCGCTCCCGCGTAGTGCAGGCCCGTCAATTCCCGGGTCACTGTCTGGTAGGCATAGTAGGACGGCTTGAAGGAGCGGTCCAGCCGCAGCAGGCCGGACGTTCGCGTGGGATACTTGTCGTCTGGGCTGCCCGGGACCACGTCGTCAAACACCTTATGCCACGAAATGACCTGCACGTCTACGGAGATACCACGCACCATCAGTTGCACCAGCCAGTAGGCTTGTTGTTCTTCGCTGGAGCCGTGGCTGAGGCTGCTCCAGTAGCCCGTCTCTGGGCAGAGAAGGGGCAGCTCGGCCGCGCCCCAGTTGGCCATGATCCCGCGGAACTCGGCCGCCTTCTCTTTGATGGTTGGCCATTCGGGGTTGAGCGGATAGTAGTGGAAAGCGACGGCGTCGATGTAGGCCGGAGCCCCGCCTGGATAACCGTTCAGGGCTTGGAGCGTATCGGTCAGGAAGGATCGCACAAAGGGCCCGGCTTGTTCCTCGAACCAGTCGTAGGCCAGGCCACCGATAAGCACTCTTGCTTTCGCGTTCGCGGCGTGGATCGCCGGTGAGATCTCGGAGAGCATCGCGGCATAGCCAGCGCCATTGTGTCCCCAATAGCCTTTGCCGGTGTTTTTCGCGCGCAGATAGTTCCCGTTGTCCGGTTCGGCGTAGAAGGACCAGTAGTGAACGCAGGGGTGGCCGGCTGCGTCGTCCTTGCCGTCACAGTCGTAGCGCTCGGCCATCCGGGTCACAATGTTGACCAGGTCTTGAGTATGGGTCACGGGACCCCCGGGCAGATCTGCGGCCCAGCGCGGATTGCCCGTGAACAGGACGAAAAGGCTCATGCCGGCCGCCTGGGCACCCGCTGCTTTGGCGTCGAACAACGACCAGTCATAGGCGCCGGGCTGAGGTTCGACGGTTGCCCAAGTAAACATGGTCGAGGCCCACTTTGCTCCCGCCTGCTGCATCGACTGCAAGCCGGCAGCGTCGTTCACGGAGCCATACATGACGATTCCGAACGGCGGGACGTAGGCCGGATCGTAGGCCCGGGTGACAAGCGGCAGGGACACGGTGTAGACCGGATCGTAGTTCCGGGTGACATGCGGCAGGGACACTGTATGAGTGATCTGCCCCGTCCACTCTTCAGGCTGCCGGTAGACGGCCAGCGAGGGCTGCTCTTCGGAGATGGCCAGCAACACCAAGACCAGCGCCAACACGGCAAGGCTCACTGGTATCAGGAACCCGCTCCTTCTCATGATCAAGTTCTCCTTACCGAGAGTGAAAATAGGGGATGATGTAGCCCACGACGCACCAGGCATCGAACAGGAGAAGGAACGCCACTCCGCTCCAAGCCAGTGCCTCTGGCCGTTGGCCACGCCAACAGGTTGCCACGCGCCCCCATCCTCCAACGAGCAGGAAGACAAAGGGAACCACGACAGGGAAGAGATAGCGTCCCTGGAACTGGTAGTAGCCTGATGAGTTGTGCAGGAGCGAGAACCAGACAAAGATGGCCAATGCCGTTAGAAGCGCAGCACCCGCGAGTCCACCCGCCCAGGGGGCGAAAGCGTCCTGACCTTTGCCACCCCAAATCCAACCGGCTGCTGCTGCCACGGCCAAGAGCAACAGTGCGCCATACCATCTCGGGCCGACCGGCAGGGACATCCAGCCAAAGTAGGCCCAGAAGCTGTCGTGGCTGAGAAGCAGCGCCCGCGCGAACGTGATGCCACGCGGGTCGACCCAGATCCAGTCCCTGGCCGATAGCACTTTGCGGATCGCGCTCTCACCGTTCACACCCAAGGGGGATGGAAAGCGCATGAACAGCCACACTGCAACCCCCACGAGAGCCATCCCTGCGCACACAAACGCCACGCGCCGCCAGGTCCACCGCAGAAGCGGCCTGCCCAGTGCGGAGGCACTGGGCACTCCGCCGGCCCAGCGAGGCCGGCGAAACATGTACCAGACGGCAAGGCCGATATCCAGAGGGATCAGGAAAGATGCTGTTGCCTTGGCCCCCACAGCAGCCACCGTTCCCAGGATGATCCCGGGAACCAGCCAGACTCTCTTGCCGTTGCCAAAGAGGCGAATCCAGCAGTACAAGACCAGACAGGCCATCAGCTCGGCCAGCGGCCCATCGCCCACCATGCTGTTGATGAAGGTGTGTTGGGGGAGAAACACGAGGGCCGCTGTCATGGCGAAGGCCGGGGAACGGCGACCCTTGGCCAACCCGGAAAAGATGTGGAAGGCCAGCCAGGTGATGGCCACGTTGATCAGCACGGAGGAAAGGCGGGCGATGCGCAATTGCACGGCCAAGTCCTGGGATCGAGAAGGGAGGAGGAATAACGCTTGCCAGGCGTAAGACAAGGAGAACTGTCCCGTCAACGCGGTCCGCGAACGTCGGGCAAAGACGTCAGGGGGCAGATCGCTCAGCCGGGAGGGCATGGCCTCGGGCAAAGGACGGCCAATGTACACCCCGTAACGCCATTCGTACAGTGACCCCAGCAGCTCGTGCTCAAACGCGGGCGAGGTGTCGTCGCGAGTGGGGGGGCGGCCCAGGCGGGCCAGCAGCCAGGCGTACTCGAAATGTCCCGTTTCGTCGGGACCCTGCCATGGGGGGATCAACTCGGCGTATAGCACCCCCACGACGAGAGTCAGCAGCAAGAGCAACCATAGCCAGCGCGGGCTTGGCCCAGAACCGCGGTCATCCACAGGATTAGGCATTGGAACAGCAACTATTGTACATCAGCGACAGGACAAAGTCAAGCCGGCAGGCGACAGGCCCAACGGCTGCTGCAAAGCCGGTCGTTGCGAGGCCTGTCCTGGCTGCGCCGGAGGCACAGGCAGGACACCGCAAAGGAAGCGGTACTCCGCAGGGAAGCAACCCCCAATCCGGCAGAAAGAGATTGCTTCGCCCCCCGGGGGGCTCGCAATGACAGTGTCAAGAGACTCTGCAGCAGTCCTGCGACAGGCCCCGATAACCGGCCGTTTCATGTGAGCATCTCTGCCCCAAGCCATACCCCTGGGTCGCGGCGCTCCAGGTTCACCGGAGGGCTCGGCGAAGGCCATGGGCAACGTACTCGATCGTCGCTTCATCCAGTTGGTTGTAGAAAGGCAAGGCCAGGGTGCTCCGCGCCACAGCTTCCGTCACGGGCATGTCACCGTCTCTGTAGCCGAACCTCTCCACGTAAAGGGGCTGCAGGTGGATGGGAGTGAAATAGGGCCGGCAGGCAATGCCCTGTTCGTGAAGCCGGGACATGACGGCGTCGCGATCGACCTGAGCATCCAGCCGCACCACGTAGACGAACCAACTCATGCGGCTGGTTGTGGATGCAACGTGCGGAACCGATAGCCCGTCGATCTCGCGCAGGCGCTCGTCGTACATTTGTGCGGCGCGATGGCGCTTGTGGAGCAACTCTTCGATTCGTGCCAGTTGGCTGGCGCCCAGCGCTGCACTCATCTCATCCAAACGGTAGTTGTACCCTAGCCGCACATGGTTGAGCCACGTACCGCTCTCATCCCGGCCCTGGTTGCGTAGGCTTCGACACAGCAGATCCCAATCGTCACGGTCGGTGACGATGACCCCGCCTTCGCCGGTGGTCATCTGTTTGTTGGGATAGAAGGCAAAGACCCCCACATCCCCCAGGGTTCCGGCCTTGCGCCCCTTGTACCCGGCGCCAATGGCCTCGCAGGCGTCTTCGATGAGCGCCAGACCGTGGCGGTCGGCCACTCGTCGGAGCGAGTCCAGGTCCGCCGGCTGTCCAAAGACGTCGACTGCCAGGATCGCCTTTGGCTCTCGCTTCACGGGCAGCGCGGCCCTCTTCCCCACCCCACTCCTCGTGCCTCGGAGGAAGCGACCACGCTCCGAAGGGGGCAACCAGTCGCCGGCCGCGCGCCCGCCCCGTACCAGGTCGTCGGCCGCTCGTGCCACGAGGGCCGGGTCGATGTTGAGCGTTTGGGGATCGATGTCGACGAAAATGGGGATGGCCCGCTCATAGAGGATGCAGTTTGCAGACGCGACGAAAGAGAAAGGAGTGGTGATCACCACGTCGCCCTCGCCGACGCCGGCGACGATGACGGCCAGATGCAGGCCGGCTGTGCCGCTGGAGACGGCCACAGCGTGCCGTACGCCGGCGTACGAGGCAATCGCCCGCTCAAAAGCCTCGATCTGCGGGCCCATGCTCAGGCTCGGCGTGCGCAGCACTCGGTCCACAGCCGAGATATCGGCCTCGGTCAGATCCGGGTATGCCATTGGGACTTGCACGATCTGTTACCTCCCGGCCACGGTCAAGTAGATGTACTTCAGATCGGCCCAGAAGCTATAGCTCTCGACATACTGCCGGTTGAGCCTGACCTTCTCAGGGAAGATCACCTCACGATTGTACGCCTCTGGATCGGATTGCAGGGACAAAATCTCTTCTTCATTGCGGAATCTCAGGGTCGCCGGCCCGGTAATCCCCGGCCTGACCGACAGAATAACCCGCTCCGCGCCCACCAACGCGTCCGCAAACCCGGGAACGTCCGGCCGCGGCCCGACGAAACTCATCTGCCCGACGAGCACGTTCAGAAGCTGAGGCAGCTCATCGATCTTGGCTGTGCGCAAGATGCGCCCCAGGCGGGTGATGCGCGGATCGCCGGCGGTGGTCACCACAGTGTCAAAGAGAGGGCTAGTCCGCATGGTCCTGATCTTGATCGTCTTGAAGGGCTTGCCGTGTCTTCCGATCCGAGTCTGGAGGAAGAAGCCATTTCCTGCCGCCTCGATCGAGGCGGCAACAAAGGCCAGCAAGATGAGCCAACCCGTGAGAAGCAGGCCGAGGGCCGCTGCCACGATGTCAAAGCCACGCTTTAGCGTTCGCTCCAGGGGCCTGAGTGCCGGCAGAAATGCAGGGTCAGATCTCGTACCCATGCACCCCAAGCTCTGATGAAATGTGGGGCAGGAGCAGGCGCAGTTCCTCCTGGGATAGCCGCTCGCGCCACTTGCTGAGGTTGCCTCCCTGAACCTGGCTGTGCACATAGGTGCCGCACTCGGCCACAAACGCGAGGCCTGCGCGGTCAAGAAGCTCCCTTACAACCGGCATGGGGTCTGCCACCAGGTCTTCATAGCGTACGGTGATGCACTGCGACGATGGCAGGCGCCTCAGGGCGGCATCGGCCGCCTGCACGCAGGCCCTCCATTGTAGCCCACAGACCTCGATCAGCGTGAGGTTCTCGACCAGGCTGTCCAATCCCGTGAAGCGCGGGCCCCACGAACTCTGCGCTCGCTCCGCGGAGCGCAGACGGCCTACCTGGTGGCGCAGATAGCGCAGCGCATAGTACGGTACGTCGCTCGGTGGCACCCAGCGGGCCTTCTCGAGCAGGTAGCCCAACTCAGGCCCGGCCTGCCAACGCCGGCGAGCCGACTCGGCTACGGCACGGCCGTCTCGAACGAGGTGGATGAAGAACGCATCAGGGACGACCCTGTGACAAAAGTCCACTCGCAGTGAATTGGCACACGTTTTTTCCACCACGCGCGCTCCGCCGTTTCGGAGGCTCAGGGAGGCGATTCGATTGCGGATGTAGCGGACGACTGTGGGACGCGCATGTTCGAGCAGCAGCTCGTCGGTTGGGTAGCCGGCATTGCCATACCGCCAGATGTAGTTGATCTCGCGAGGGAAACAGACCGTGTCTGGATGCGACACCAGAATACCACGTAGAAGCTTGGTGCCTGACCGGCCGGCGCCGACTATGACGATCGGTGCCTTGCCTGGGTTCGAGGTCATTGGCTACCCCCTGCCGCCTGCCTCAGAATCGCTTCGATGCGATCGACCTGTAGGCTGCGAGTGTATTTCTCCAGGTATGCTTGTCTGCCCGCCTGGCCCATGGCTTCGCGCTCAGGCGCGGGCATGGCGTGGAGGATCCGTATCTGTTCGGCCATGGCCGGGGGATCTTCTGAGGGGCAGGTCACGCCGCCGCGCGCATCGCGGACGATGCCGGCTGCGACTCCCGGCACGGCACAGAGGATGGGCCGCCCACAGGCGAGGTAGGCCGTGATCTTGGACGGCACCTGCATCTCAAAGATGGGCTCGCGTTTCAGATGGACGAGCAGGACGTCGGCCAGCGCGAAAAACCGGTGCATCTTCTCCGGCGGCTGGCGGGGAACAAATCGCACGTTGTCCAGTTTGTATTCTGCCACCCGACTCTTCAGATTCTGTTCATCGGTGCCATCGCCGATCAGCACGAACTGGATGTCGCTCAGATCCTGAAGCAACCTGGCCGCCAGTACGACCGTATCGAGGCACTGTACGGCGCCAAGGTTCCCACCATAGACGACGTTGAACTTGCCCGCCAGGCCGAACTCCTGGGCCAGGCTCAGGTCCGGCTTGGTGGGGAAGAACAGGGTCTCGTCGGCCCAGTCCATGACAACCTCGATTTTGCCGGCCGGCACGCCTTTTCCAATCAGGTTGTGTTTGAAACCGGGCGAATTGACACAAATGGTTTTGGCTCGCCGGTAGGCCCAGTCCTCGAGATTACGGATCGCGCGAACTGCGCGGGGCCCGATGGGAGCCCCGGCCGCGTTCAGGCTTTCTGGCCACAGGTCGGTGATCCAATAGACCAGGGGCGCACGGAGCAGACGGCCCAAGAGCGCCGCTGGCGCGGCCATGGTCAGGGGGGGTAGATAGACGTACAGGACGTCGGCCTCGATGCTGCGGACGTTCAGCAGTCCCAGGGTCATGGCGGACAGCGCGAATGAGCCATAGTTCAGCGCGCGTCGCGCGGCGGAGAGGCTGTGATCGGGGAACAGAGGCAAGCGCAGAACTCGCACACCTCGAACATCATCCCACTGCCATGGCCGCATGCCGTAGCCATCGTAGATGCGGCCGAAGGGGTGATTGGGAAAGCCGGTCATGACGGTGACCACGTGACCTTTGGCCTGCAGCCCTTCTGCGACCGCCGCCAGATTCATGGGCGCTGTGCGAACCTCAGGCCAAAAGAACTGGGTGAAGAGGAGGATTTTCACAGGCTATCTCTTGCGAGCTCTCCTCTAGCGCCGGATGACCAGCCCGCGCACTGCGGAAGACATGCCTGGCGGGAACTCGGCATCCCGCTGGATGTACTGCCAGTTGTCGCGGAACCATTGGACCGTTCTTTCCAAACCCTCGCGAAACTCCATCTTCGGTTCGTAGCCGAGCAGCTCTCTGGCGCGGTCGATGCAGGCCAACAGGCGCTTCTTTGTGTCCCACACACGCTGCTCGGCCTGCACGACACCTGCCTTGTTGCCGGTCAACTCGTTGACAAGAAGGGCCATCTGTCGAATGTTGACCTCCTGCCCCGAGGCAATGTTCATCTCCTGTCCGACGGCCGGCTCATAGTAGCCTGCCCGCAGCAAGGCATCCACGATATCCATCACGTAGGTAAAGTCGCGCGTTTCCTCTCCGCTGCCGGTCAAGGGCAGCGGCATGCTCAGCAACGCGTAATAGATGAAATTGGGGATGACGTTGCGGTACTGGCCGGGCACTTCGCCGGGACCGTAGGAGTTGAAGAACCGAGCCTTGACCACAGGAAGGCCATGATGGTGATAGAAAAAGTTGGCGTACAGCTCGCCCAGCATCTTGGTGATCTGGTAGGGTGTCGTAAGATGCATCGACATGAAATCCTCTTTCAGTGGCAGCGGCGCCGCCGAGCCATAGATCGAGCACCCAGACGACGCGTAGACCACCCTTCCGGTCCCGCACATCTGTGCATATTGGTAGATGAGCAGGGTGCCCAACCCGTTGGTGACAAGATCGCGTTGGGGATAGTCCACCGAGTTCTGGTTGGCGAAGAAGGCGGCCAGGTGAAAGACGATCTCCGGCCTTGCCAGGAAGGCCCGCTTGATCGCTATCTCGTCCGTGACCGAACCTCTCACAAATAGCACGTTGGGCAGGGAAGGGATGTTCCACTCATATGCGGCCGATAGGTCATCGAGGACAATGACCGCCCGTGGGTTCAACTCGGCTACTGCCCGAGTGAGGTTGGAACCGATCGATCCGGCGCCGCCTGTGATGAGAACCGTCTTGCCTTCATAGTGCTTCTTGTAGTCTTCCAAGTTTGTGCCTCCTCCACGATCAAACGCCGTATACCTTGCGTGCCCAGGCCACGTACCGCCGGATTCCCTCGTCGATGTCCACTTTCGCATCGTGTTTCAGATCCCGCCGCGCCTTGGAGAAATCGACGATCTTGACCCGAGTGGTGAACTGCTCCTCGCCCTTGTATTCGATCAGGCTCTGGCTGGCGCCGGTCGTCCTCATGACGATGCCGGCCAGTTCCTCGATGCCGATGACCCACTCCTCCCTGCCGCCGACGTTATACACCTCTCCAGGGACAAAGTTGTCCACGATGTTGGCAAAGGTGCGGCAGGTATCTTCCACATAGTCGAAAATGCGCTTGTGCCCGCGGTAGACGCTGAGCTTCGCGCCCATCAGTGCGTTGTAGACGAAAATCGGGATCACTCCCCGATAGGGGCTGTAGAACTCGTGCGGCCCGTAGCAGCCCACAGGTCGTACGCGGACGGTTTCGGTGCCAAACATCGTGGCATGGTTCAGGCACTGCAATTCGCCGGCCCACTTGGAGATGGCATAGTCGTTCATCTGTTTGATGGGCACGCGCTCCATCACATCTTCGGACATGAGCTGGTCATAGTCTCCATACACCTCTGCGCTGGAGAAAAAGACCATGCGGAAGCGGTGCTGTTCCTGGAGGCGAAGCATGTGCTTTGTGCCGACGATGTTGGTGTGCCACAGGTTTTCGTAGTGGTCCTCTCCATTCCAGCGACCGTATTCGGCGGCCAGATGATACACATAGTCGAATCGACGGCGCCGGAAGATCCCGTCCATTTGCCGGTAGGCGCCCACGTCTGCTTTGTAGTGCTGGGGATCTGGCCCTTGTACGATGTCACAGGTCCAAACCTCATGCCCACGCGACCGCAGTTCCGCGGTCAGGTTCGTGCCAATGAACCCTCTGCCCCCCGTGATCAGGATTGTTGCCATGACTTGCCCCTCCCTACTCTATAGGTCGCCCCAGCTCTTGGGAACTCCAGGGGTCCGGACGTTCTGCACAGCCGCCCTTCCATCCCCGTCTCGATTCCGGGCCGGCGCCAGCGCGGCGCACTGCTGCGCATGAGAGAGCAGGCGAACTGGTTTGTGTACGATGCGTTTTTGCCGGACACCGGCGAGCCGGGCGTTGCCCGTTGCGTCTTTTCGACATTCACCATTTCTCACAGGTGGTTCGTGATCCCGTACCATGGACAGGGACCGATCAGAACCGGTACGCCATCTCTATGATCTCCCTGTAGGTATGGATGCGCAGGCTCGCATTGGCAGGCGAGAAGGGCCATGCGGCGAACCAGAACGCCAGCTTGAACGCAAAGCTCGAGACGATAATCCATTTGGCCAGCATGAACTCGGCGGGAGTATGGTGCTTCTTGAAGATATGAAGCAAGCCTTTGTGCTTCTCGACGAATAGCCTCGGCTGGAAGCCCTTCCTCAGCTTAAAGGGGCCACCGTAGTGGATGATACCCGTAATGGGCACAAAGTACACCTTCCATCCGGCCGCGCGGGCCCGGTACGCCCATTCGCCTTCTTCATTATACATGAACATCGTCTCATCCAAAAGTCCAGCTTGCCGAACAGCCTCCCGCCGCATCAAAAAGAACGCACCCATAACCGACTTGACTTCACGCACCGTGTCGTGCTGCCAATAGCCTGGGAAGTGGTGTTGGAGGGACAAGGGGAGTGCAGAGATGACACAGCGCCAGAGCGCCCCCTTGGGGAATAGCCGGCGCAAGCCCACCATCCGCAAGAAGGTCTTGGCTACAGACAGGCTGCCATAGGTTGACGGCTGCAAGGTACCATCAGGATTCAGGATCCTACAGCCCGCCAGTCCCGCCTGTGGATGCGCGTCCATGAATGCTACCAGGCTATCCAGGGTTTTGGGAAACAGAGTGGTGTCGTTGTTGAGCAGCAACACATAGCGGCTGTTGTCCAGGCGAAGTACCTGATTGTGCGCCTTCGCAAAGCCAAGGTTGGCATCGTTCCTGATCAAGCGAACCGTGGGAAACAAGGCTGCGATCCGATCGGCGCTGCCATCCGATGACCCATTGTCGACCACATAGATCTCGCAGGTGCATTCCGGTGGAGCCTCCAGAATCGATCGGAGACAGTCGACCGTCATGGCCTTTTGGTTGTAGTTCACCACCGAAATCGCCAGGTCGACAAGCGGCTCCATTCTGGCCTTTACCTCAGCTTCTTGCTTCTGACGAGCGACCCGTGCCGGCCAACAGGCGTTCGAACCTGTCGGCCATGGCATCCCACGTGAAGCGACAAGCCGTGATCCTCCCTGCCTCGGCCAATCGCAGCGCCAGACTCGCATCAACCAGGATGCGGTGGATCGCCATCGCCATGGCTTTGGCATCTCCCACCGGCACGACAAGGCAGTTCGCACCATCTTGAGCATAGTCCGAATTCCCACCGCAATCGGTCGTCACGACCGGCGTGCCACATGCCATCGCTTCCAGGGGTGGGAGCCCGAATCCCTCTTGTCGCGAGGCAAAGACGAACACGTCTGCCCTTCTGTAGCACTCGACGAGTTCCCGGTCGTCGCCGGGATGCACGACCTCGATCGGCACCGGTCCCGTGGCGTCGATCTGCCTGTCCTGGGTCGCAACCAGCAGCCGCAGGCCGGGGACCTGGTTCGCCAGGATTTCGACTGCCCGCAGCAGGAGCTGTAACCCCTTTCCAGGATCGCTTGTCCCAACGAACAGGAGCGTTGGGGCTCCCTCCCGCTGTGGCGCGTCCGAGGGTGGAGTGAATGCCTGGGCATCGACTCCGTCGTGGATCACCACTGCGTCTCGCCCTGTCTCGCTGCGCAGCAGGCTTTGGAGCCAGGTAGAAATGGTGATCAGGCGCAACGGCAGGCGGTAGCTGCATCGAGCCAACACCCGCTGGGCCGATGGTGCGCGCCTGCTGGAACCAGGCCGAAAAAAGGCGGGCTCATATCCCTGGACAAAGTAGTACCCCTTTGCGCGGCGCATGCCCGTGGCAAGAGCGGTGGGGTAGGCGGTCAGGTAGTAGTTGGCCACCACCGCATCGGCCTCGCGGGGGATGCTCCGGGCCAGCCACCACAGCTCCTCGAGCACGCTCCTCCGGGCGCGGGCCTGTTGGATCTCGACTCTCTGGTCCAGCGGAAAACCAGGCTCTGCGGGGCGTGCGATAAGCAGCCTCGCCCGATGCCCACGCGCCACCAATCCGTTGGCCAGCATGGAGACGACTCGCACCCCGCCGGACCTGGTCAGACCCATCATGGGAAAGACGACGTACACTAGCTCCCACCTGCTGATGGGGCGGCCAGCGCTGGCGCCATCTTCTGCCGACTGATCTGCCTGTGCAGTTGATTGCACACGAGAGCACTCAGCAGGACAAAAGCCCCCCAGATCTTTTGTGACATGAACATGCTGCCGGTCAGGCTAACCACCATCAGCCCTACAAACGTGGCCATATACCCAATGCTGAACCTGCGCAACACGGCATCCTCGCCTGCCAGCTTGAACAGCCGCCGGGCCGCAATATAGACTGCGCCCAGAAACAGCAAGGCTACCAGGATTCCGATGAGGCCGCTATCCGCGGCCATTTCCAGGAAGTAGTTGTCCACCGTGAAGAACCGCACTTCCGATCCTTGGCTCCAACGGGTTGCGTAAAAGCCATTCCCCCACAGGGGGCTCTGTGCAAAGAGGCGCGCACCCAGCCCCCACCGGGCCAACCGGCTCACTCCCAACTTGGCACTCAGGGGTAATCCAAGCGACTCGAAACTGGCTCCCAGCAGCAGCGGAAGCGCCTGCGGGATGTATCGAAGTTGTAGCCACGCCTTGAGAGCAAGCGTGTCCTTCAGCGTCGAGAGCCCCACGATCGTGAGCGGGACAGCAAGCAGCGAAAGACAGAAAAACGTGTGTGGGTAGAAGAACAGGCCCATGTAAACGAATCCAGCTGCGGCCGCCAACAAACCACTTCTCGAGGTTGTGACCCCGATGCCAGCCAACAGAAACAAGAGCATCAGCGTCCCGAGCAGCTTGCGCCACCTTTTTGCTCCGAGCACAAACGGGGTGAGCAACAGAACCACGATCGCAAGATAGGCGGCGGCAACATTATAGTTGGGCTGGGCATCCTCCAGGAATAGACCCCGCACGACCAGACCTGTCCCACGCACCAGGGTGCGATCCACGCCAATGACCAGATCCTCCATCAGGTTCACGCCGGCCATCAGAATCCCTGCGATGGCAAAGAGCGCGATAAACGTCTTGATCTGCCTTGGCTGCAGGTCTGTGCTCAGCACAAGGAAAAAGACAGGAATGTACTGAGACCAGCGCAGAAAGACGATGACCGCGTCTGCCCTCGCTGCCCCTGAATAGTGGACAACACCCAACACCAGCGTACACAGAGTCCAACCCCACCAGATCAAGAGCGCCCTGCCCGCCCTGCCTCCAACGAACCTTGCCTTCCCTCTAACCAGCATGTGCAGGAGGTAGCCCAGCAGAATGACGCCGATCACGATGGTGTCAAAGCCAACATGAAGGGTCCGGCCCGCGATGTCGATGGTGGGGATAGACTGGCTGAAGGGGATCAGAAAGCAGAGAAAATACAAGAACAAGACCGGCCTGGAGAGCAGCACTGCCAGGGCGAAAAGGCCGGTCAGGACTGCCAGGCATAGCAGTCCGACGTCTAGCAGGACGTCCTGCCAGACGCTCAAGCCGACGACCAATGCCGTTGCCACAAAGAGCAAGAACGTTGCAGCATTGGCTTGTATGAAAGAGAACCTGATTGGTCTATGACGGATCATGCTTTTCGTACAGGTCTGTGAGCCCGGCGCAGGACGAGCGGCCTGCCAGGAGAGGATCACAGACCAAGTGTGCTCTTGCTTAGGACAACGATCGCGTTCTCACGAGCGCGATCTTTCCACAGCCCCAGTGCGCTGCCGTCAACACCCTCCTGAACCGAGCGCAGCAGGGCTTTCACCACGGCGTCGGGATTGCGATCGTAGATGCTGACACACAGCTCCGACCGGCCTGTATCCGCGAAGAAACTCCTCACTTTGTCGTCCCATGCAAGACCAGCCACGGGGATACCGTAGGACAGCGCGACGATGCCTCCATGAAGCCTTGATGCAAGAACAGCCTTGTAGCGGCTGATCTGCTGGGCCAGATCCCGTGGCCGGATCGGACGCTCACTCAAGCGTGGCTCAAAGGCAAGCTCCTTTTGAGCTTCTCGGCACACCTGCTGGGCAAAAAGGTGATCGGATGCAGTTCCATTGGTGAATACCTCAAAGGCCACTCCTTCCTGGTACAGCCTGGCCATGACCTCGATCCAGAAACGAGCAAGGGACTCGTCGTTGAAGGCAGCATTCTTGGGGGCATACGCGTTCACCTCATGCAAGCCCAGCAAGCCGATGCCCACTAGCTGCTGGTCGGCCGCTGGCTCGTCGCATCTGCCATACACTTCGGCAGCCCAGATGGCCGGATCGAACGTCATCCGAGGCGACGCTGGCAGTCCGGGCAGAAACCGCTCCAGACGCTCCACGGAAGAGCGATCTCGCACGGTGATGGTGAGTGCATCGGAAAGCGCGCGCTTGAACAGGGATTGAGCAAGCTGAGACCAACTTGCGCCGACTCCACAAGCAGAAAAGTGGACCTCGAGGTTCAGATGGCGGGCAAGGCCAGCGACGGCATCGACCTTCAGCGGGAAGTTCAGATGGTCGTCCATTAGCAACTGCCCTCCGCCTATGAGGACGGCTGAAGCCCCCAAGAGAGTTGGAACCCACAGTCGCACGCAGCGAGGGCGCTTGACTGCATGCCATCGCAGCAGTCTGAGGGCACGGCGAATTGGGACGCTGGATGATAGTCCTCTGTAGACCGGATTCCCCCGGTCGGATTGTGTTGCTCCCTCTGGCGGCAACAACCACGAGGCTCGCCCGGAGATGTCGAGCAGAGCAACAGGCACACCGGGAGCTACCTTCCGCAGCAGGAAGGCTAGACACTCTGCTATGACACCGTCCCCGAGGTTGGGACTGTACACCTCTCCGGCTATGACAATGCTTCGCACAGGATCGCTATCCGCCCCATCACACCTTGAGGCCGAACGTCCCAAGGCTCTTCACGAGCTGGCGGTCAGAGTGATCAATCGCCAACACGTATGCCCCGAGTCCATAGCCCATTGTTACCACTGCCGATACGCCCATCAGGCCCAACCAATTGTGCGGCACAAGAAGATGGGCAAGGCCATAGGCAGCAAGCGCGACGGCGGCTGTCCCAATGACCCCAGCCAGCATGCTGGGCAGGAACGTCCACCAGCGCAAGCGGAGGATGTAAGCGTTGTAGAGGGGCGTGAACACTGCGTTTTTGGCGGTCAGGACCACTGCGCCTGCGGCGGCCACGCTGACGGCCCCCCAAGAGCCCCATTTTGCCCAGGCAACGGCCAAACCAAGGTTCAGGACTCCCATGACCAGGGACGCGATGCCTGGCCACCGCACCCGGTTGGTGCTGACTTGCACCTGGAAAAGAGGCAGCACGGCCAGATTCACGATGAGATGCGCCGACAGGATGATGAGCAACAGATCTAGGTCCTGGAACGATGAACCCAACCAGACGGTCAGGATGGGCCTGGCCAGGCCACACAGGAGCCCAATGGGCAAAGCCATGCCGAGCCCCATGAACTTGACCGCCTTGCAGGAGACCCGCACTATCCCAGCCATGTCGTTCTTGGCGTACCTGGCGATCACGATTGGCGCCAAGACCACCGATATCGCCGTCGCCAGGCTGCGCATCAGGATGGGCAGTTGAAGGACAGAACCGTATCGCCCGCCCATCTCGGCACCGAAGATCATGTTCACGACAATCAGGTCGATATTCACAAAGAGCAGTGTGCCGACCTGGTTGACGACCACCCAGCTGCTCATGCTCATCAGATCCCGAAACTGCGAGCGATCGCGATCGCGGAGCCTCACTGTCAACTCTGGAGCCAGCTTACGCCACAGGATCAGATCTCCACCCAGAGAGACAAGGGCCGCGGCCAGGGTCGTGGCACCAATCTGCCACAGTTGCGGCCTGAGGATCGCGAAAACGCCGACGGTCAAGCCAGCCAAGGCAAAAAGCCGCACGCTCTTTACCCAGTTCTGCAGGTCGAAGCGGTTGTAGGAGAAGCTGGGAACCGCAAAGCAACTGCCCAGGACGACGACCAGGAACGCCACGCCAACAAAAAGCAACAGCCAGCGCACGTCGGTCTCGAGCCCTTGCGGCACGTTCAGGACAGAGGGGGCAATCGTGGCTGTCACAGCAAGCACGCAGAGAAGTATCACCAGGAGAGATGCCGCACCAAAGAGCGCCGTGTTGAACGTCCGGTTGGCTGCTTTGCGGTCGCCTTTGACGAGGTCGATCGTCAGGAAACGCCCGATCGCGCTGTTCAGCCCCGTTGTCAGGATGGACATATAGGAGGTGATCGAAGCGGCCAGGGGCACAAAGCCGTAGGCTGCGACCCCAAGGTGCTGGAGCAGGTAGGGGGTGTACCATAGCCCGAACAGGGCCGTCAGCGCCAGATAGAGGACATTCGTGCTGACATTGGCCACGAAGCGCCTCTTGGCAGTGCTCATGTCCACTGGACGTAGAGCCCCCTGCGGAGCGGTTACGAGTGCTATGGGATCGCCATTAGGCCCGGTCACTGGAATCTTCAGTCTCTGTTCGCTGGTTGGCTGCGCCGCAAGCCTGCTTGGGCTGCCTCAAATCCTGGATCAATCTGCAGCGCATGTTGGTACATGGCAACGGCCTCGTCGATGCGCTCTTGCTGGCGATAGATCTCGCCCAGATGGTAATACGCCCATTTGTTCTCCGGCGCCAATTCCAACGCCCGCAAGATCTCGGCCTGGGCTCGCTCTGCGTCCCGATCCCGCTCATAGATGGCAACGCCCAGCATCATATGCGCCCAAGCATGTTTGGAATTGAGTTCAACGGCACGCTGAAACTCGTCGATGTATTGATCGGGTGGGGCTCCCTGCTCTCGCTGGACAAAGCCGTACAAATAGTTGCACTCGGCTGCATCTGCCGGGGTGACAAAGTCATCCAACTCCAAGGCGGTGATGTAGGCCTTGCGGGCCTTGGCCGGCCGTTTGGGATCCAGGCGCCAACCATAGATCGTTGCCAGCCGGCAATGCAGGTCGCTGCCGCTCACCTGTTCGTAGCGATTGAATTCTGTCGCCCGAGTATAGGCCGCCAAAGCCAGCGGCCACTCTTCCTGCCCCTCATACAGTATGCCGAGGCGGTACCACGGATCTCCCAGATCCGGTTCCAGCCGCGCAGCCCGTTCGTACCACCCCTGAGCTTCGTCTAATTCCTTTCTCTTACGGGCTTGATCGCCCAGGCTGATGAGGCCCAGCGCCGTGTATCCGGCCTGTTTCCAGGCACCCACCATGCACGGGCCGGGATTCAGGGCCTCCATTTCCGGAAGCTTCTTGTCCACCACCTGCGGCTCACCCCATCCGGCCCAGTCGCCCGTCGTGTCACCCGCTGGCCCGGAGGTTGTACCCAGGACCAGCACAACCCCTTGCCCGGCCCACGGCGTCAGGTCCAAGACCCGCCTACGCCACCCTTGGCGCGCCGTCTCCTTGTCCAAGTGCTCCAGGAAGACGCGCTCGCCGTTCACCAACAGCTCGAATGTGACGCCATCGCCCGGCCAGTCGAATGTGCGGGGATCCATACCCATGTCAAAACGGAGGAAGGCAGGCTGCGCGGGCAACGCCAGAGTATAGCTTACCCATGATGGCGCGTGCATGAACAACGTGGGCCTCTCAGCATAATCGGGCGCCAAGTTGAACACCGTCCCGGCCACGTAGTAGTCCCGAACCGGACCGCCTGGCCGGCCGTATGGCGTATCTAACGGCACGTCTGGCGTTCTTACTGCGGCTTTGGGCAACAGGGCGATCAGATCACCGAATTTCATGGCAGCCATCAGGGACTCGATCTGCTCGCAGAGTTCGGCCAATTCGACATATCCCAGCGGATTACGAGGCCTTAGCTCGGTGTAGCGCGCCTGGGCTTCCAAAGCGGCAGGCCAGTCGCCCTTCGCCCGATAGACCTGGCCCAACAGGCGATAGGCTTGGGCGTTGTCTGGCTGCCAGCGGATGGCTTGCCCCAGGTGTTCCAGGGCCGAGGGAGGGTTTTGCATTGCCCTCCCCCCCACTTCCAGGTGATAGGCGCCCATGAGGGATGGAAAACTCAGGGCGAGCCCAGTTCCGCCGAGCGCCAGCAAGAGGACGGCGACGAGGAGCCGACGGAGGCTCGAGGCCGGCGGCGCACGCAAGATCATTCCTGGCCGTCTGTTGTTCTCGATCGCCCTCGCCAGAACTCAACCGAGAAGGCGCCAACCACACCGACGATCAATGCCAGGAGCGCAGCCACGACGCTGTTGAACAGCCTGCGTGGGCCGACCGGGTGCTGCGGCACGCTGGCATAACTGCCTATGCGCAGGATGCCATTCTTCTCCTGGGCTGCGATGCGCACCTCGTCGACTTTGCGCGCCAGCGTAACCAACGTTTCACGAGCCAGGTCTCTGGCACGGATCAGCCTGCCCCCTTCGACATTGATCTCCTCGGACTGCCGCTGCAGGGTCAATATTTGCGGCCCGATCTCTTCCATCCGGCTGTCGATCTCGGTCGACTGGGATTGCAGCGTCTCGACCAGGTCGGCCAGCAGGGCCGACTGCCCGGCCGGGCTTTTGTCCGACAAGGATTCGACCCCACCGATCTGCAATTGAACCGGAGCGGCCAGATCGATGCCGAATCCCTTGACTTGCAGGAGGAGAGCCGTCAGCGCATCCGCCAGTGAAACGGAGGAGGCACTCTGGGCAGCCAGTTGGTCGCGCAGCCCAAGGAGATTTTGGATCACGCCCACGATGTTGCGCTGATCGTGGAGATAGTTGGCCAAAGTCTGCTCTAGCGATTTTAACTGCTCGGAGACAAGGCTGGCCCGGTTGCGGCCCTGGAACTCAATCACGGCCGCCTCCGCCGCGTCCAATGCCTGCTGCGCCTGCGCGGCCTGTTCCAAGAAGAAAGCCGCATCCGCCTCGCTTCCACCATAGATCTCCCGGCCCCTACGGACCAGGGCGTCAGCCCACACGTTGGCAATGGCGGCAGCGTCTTCAGGAGACCTGGAGCCAACGCTCAAGACGACCAGGCGGGGATCGCCTTCCGAGCTGGACTGGACCATTCCCGACAGGGCAGTGAGATCCCATGTCTCGATCCCCGCGTCCGCGGTCGGAGTGTACGCATCCACTACGGCCTCAAAAACCCCGTCGGAGGTCGCCAGGGCTGGGAAGGCTTTGTAGGCGGGGTTCAGTTGCTGGGTCGTCTCGAGGCGAGGGTCGAACTGCATCTGATACGGCGACTCCGAGACGATCACGAGGGAGGATGCCTCGTACGTTGCCGGCTGCAACGAGCTCACGACGAATGCCACCACCGCAGCCAACAATCCCAACCCAAGAATCCACCACCAATGGCGAAACAGCACCTGAACGTACGCGCGCAGATCGATCTCTTCTTCCATAGAACGCACACCACCGTGTCTGATCTCTCCCTGCCCGGGAGCGAGGTGATTATAGCAGAGAGGAAACCGGACGGCAAATCGTTCGCAAAGCGAAACTCTTGAGCCGGGCGGTTGACAGGGCTCCAAGAGCCGGTACACTGCGAACGGATGGGCGCAGCATGTCTGCTATCATCCGCGCATTCAGCCTGGAGCGGACTGCGGCCGGCGCGGCCGGTGGCGTTTCGGATCGGGGAGAGGAGGCAAGCCCGGAAAGCTCGTTCCGGGCTGCCCCGCAAGGATCGGATGATTCGCTAGCTCGCGCCCAGCGTCTTGCCATAGGCGAACAGGTCGCCGGCCTGGTAGATGTCCATCTGCACCTTCGACAGCGGCTCGGCCTGGAAGGCCTGCTGGCCGTTGAGTACCACCGCGCCGGTCTCGAAATCCAGCTCCACGCGGTCGCCCGTCTTGAACTGCTCAAAGACCGCGGTCAGGTTCGGGAAGGTGACGATGGGAAAGCCGCTGTTGATGGCGTTGCGCTTGTAGATCGCCCCCAAGCTTTCGGCCACGATCGCGCCGATGCCCAGGGCGCGGAAGCAATCCACCGCCTGTTGCCGGCTGGACCCGGCCCCAAAGTTGACCCCGGCCAGCACGATGTCGCCCGGCCGGGCCTTCTTGGCGAAATCCTGCCAGCCTTTCAGGTTGTCCAGCGTGTACTGGCCCATCTGCGCCACGTCGGTGATGGCCAGGTAGCGATTGTGAAAGATCATGTCGGTGTCGATGTCGCTGTAGAGCTGGCCGGACGGGGTGGTGAGCACCCAGATGCGACCGGTGATCTTGGATTCCTTCATCCGTTCCTCCTCGGCACCGTAATCTCGCCCGTCAACGCCGCCCACGCCGCCACCGCCGGGCTGGCCAGGTAGATGTCGCCGGGGCCCTGCTTGCCGGCAAAGTTGCGGTTGCTGGTCGAGATCTGCACCTCCTTGTCGCCGACCATGCCGATGTGGCCGGAGGCGCAGCCGCCGCAGCCGGGGTTGCTGATGATGAACCCGGCGTCGAACAGGGTCTGGAGCAGGCCGCTGTGCAGCATCTGGGCGAATACCTCGCGGGTTGCCGGTACGATCGAGGCGACCATCCCTGGGGCGAGGTGCCGGCCCTTGACGATCTCGGCGACGGCCGCCACGTCCTCCAGGCGGCCATTGGTGCACGAGCCGATGAACACCGAATCGACCTTGGTCCCGGCCACCTCGCGCACCGCCTTGACGTTGTCCGGTTTGGGCGGGCAGGCGATGAGCGGCTCCAGGTCCGTGATGTCGATCTCGAGCTCTTGTGTGTACCGTGCGTCGGGATCGGCGTGGAGCGCGACCAGGTCTTGGCGACCCGAACGCTCCCGGCAGTAAGCCAGCACCGCCTCGGAGGGTGGGATCAGGCCGATGATGCCGCCCATCTCGGTCATCATGCTGGCCAAGGTAATGCGCCCCGGCAGGTCCAGGCCGTCGACGGCCGGGCCGTAGAACTCGACCGCCTGGCCCAGCGCACCGCTGGCTCCCAGCCGGCGCAGGCAGGCCAGGGTCAGATCCTTTGGCGTGCAGGGCAGCTTGAGGTCGCCCTTGACCGTGACCTTCATTGTGGTGGGCACCTCGAACCAGGTCTTGCCCGCCTTGAAGGCAAAGGCAATGTCCTGGTCGCCCATGCCCTGGCCAAAGGCGCCAATGGCGCCCAGGATGTTCAGGTGGCTGTCGGTGCCGACGTAGGTGGAGCCGGGCCAGGCCAGGCCGTACTCCAGCGCCACGTGCGAGCCGATGCCCATGTCCACATCGAACACGCGCACCGCTTGCTGTTTGGCCCAATCGCGGCAGAGCTGCTGGTTGACCGCGTAGGGGATGCTGTTGGCCGGTGTGACCAGGTCAAAGGTGAAAAAGGTCTTGCTGACGTCGTCCACCGGCGAGTCGCCATAGTGGCTGCGGTAGTTCTTGACGACGTTGGCCCCGCCAAAATCGCGGGCGGTGCGCGCATCCAGCCGCATCCAGACGATCTTGCCGGCTTCTACCGGCTCGTCCGAATGGGACTGGATGATCTTTTCGATGATCGTCTTGCCCATAGATTCCCTCCTCTGACATTTGGCGCACGGCGGACGTGTCACGAGGCGCCAAACGCCGATCGTCAAACGTGATTCGTTCAGCCCAGTTTGGCCGACGGCTCTTTCTTGGTCTGCTTTTCTCGCCAATCCTTGTCCTGGATCAGGTCGAATCCAGGCAGCATCTCCAACAATCCCTCGCGCATGATTCTTCCAAAGTCATTGACTCGCTGGCGCCACCGAGGGAGATGATCTCGCTGAAGCAATCCTCAGCGTCTGCCGCGGCAAGCTCAGCGTTCTCAGCGGTTCAGGTCCCGCTCCGGCGGACCGTCGTACTCCTGGGCGGTGGGGCTGATCTGGCGCATCGGCTTCTCGCGGGTGAGCTCTTCGTACACCTGGGCGGTGAGCCCCACCGTGCGGCTAATGGCGAAAAAGCCGTTGCCCAGCTCCGGTGGGAAGCCCAGCTCGCACAGCACCGCGGCGATGCCGCCGTCGACGTTCATCGGCAGGTCCTTGCCCAGGCTTTCCTTCATCGCCACCCTCAGCGCCTGGCCCATCTCGATGTACTCTCCGGCCGCGCCCGCCTCCTCCGCCAGGGCAAAAAGCCGCCTGGTGCGCGGGTCGTCGGTGTGTACCCGGTGGCCATAGCCTGGCACACGGATGCCCTTGGCTCGGAATTCGGCCATCTTTTCGCGGGCGGCGGTCATGGCGTCGAGGCCCTTCTCGCGCTTGTAGGCCACCAAGCCGTTGAGGATCTTCATGCAGTCCTCGATGGCCCCGCCGTGGTGACGGTTGATGGTCATGATGCCGCCGGCGATAGCTGTGGTCAGCGGCGCCCCGCCCGAGGCGACGGTGCGGGCTGCCAGGGCGCTGGGGGGCGTGGCTCCGTGGTCGACCGACGACACCAGAATGGCGTCCATCAGCTTGCCGATCTGGGGCGTGGGCAGCTCGCCCTTGAGGATCAGGTAGACCATCTCGCCGAAGGAGATGCGGCCCATCAGGTCATCGATGCGGTAGCCGCGCACGGCCACCTTGTTCGGTTCAATCTTCGTGATTGCGGTTTTCCACGGTTGTTCTGGCATAAGGTTATCCTCCTGACTTGCTCCTTGAGTGCACTGCGTCATGTCAAGCGTCAGGCGCAAGGCATGCGGCATGAAGGGTGGCGTGTGACGCGTGACATTTGATGTTTTCTTATAGCCCCAGCCTGGACAGCACAACCTTCGTCGCCGCCGGCAGGTCGCCAAAGGCGTCCACCACCGTGGCGCCGACGGAGCGCAGGCGGTCCACTTTGCCTTCGTACGTTCCGCGCCCGCCCTCGATGATGGCCCCGGCGTGGCTAAAGCGGGTGCCGCTCTTGGCTGCCTTGCCGCCAATGTAGGCGACGATCGGCTTGGTTACTTCCCCCGATTCGACGAGATCTGCCACCCGCTCCTCCTGGGTGCCGCCGATCTCACCGAACAGGACGATGGCCTTGGTGTCGGGGTCGTGCTGGAAGAGCTTGACGACCTCGGGATGGGGCAGGCCGACCACCGCGTCGCCGCCGACATGGACCAGCGTGGTGGCGCCGATGCCCGCCTGGGATAGGTAATAGGCTGTGCTGGAGGTCATGCCCCCGCTGCGCGAGCTGATGCCCACCGGTCCGGGGCGGAACCAGGCCTTGGCGGACGAGGCGCGCCCGCCGATCATGCCCAAGATGCCCTTGTCCGGGCTGAGCACGCCCAGGGTGTTGGGTCCCACGAACATCGCCCCCGCCTCCCGGGCAGCTTTGGCGATGGCCAGCACGTCCCAGATGGGCACGCGATCGGGGACGATGATCAGCAGCTTGACACCGGCGGCGATGGCTTCCAGGGCTGCCGGTTTGACGATGGGGGCGGGGATGAACAGGACCGATACGTCGATGTGCCCAACCTTTTCCCACGCCTCCCGAATGGTGTCAAACACCGGCACCCCTTCGACTTCCTGGTTGCCCTTGCCCGGCGTGACGCCGGCCACCACGGTGGTGCCATATTCGCGCATGAGCTTGGCGCGGGTCATGCCCTCGCGGCCGGTAATGCCCTGTATGAGAACGCGTTTCGTTTGATCGATCAGGATTGACATACTCTATTCCTCACTTCTGATGCTGGCAGCTCGCCCTCACCCTCCTAGCGAAAGGGGACGGAGGCGAGGGTTTTTCTACGGCTTCGGTGTCCCCGGTCCGCACTCGTTGCGGTGGTAGGCCCACTCCTCGCATTCGGTGCCATCGGGGAACAAGCAGTAGCCGGTTTGGCCGCCGTCGGCGGCGGTGCGAATCTCCAACTGGTAGCCCTTGTCCACGCAGAACTGAGACGCGGGGTTGGGAATGTCTGCGCCGGGCGTGGGCAGAGGGGACTCTAGCGTCGAGGGAGTGGGCGTGGTCTGGGAGCCGCAGGCAGCCAGGATCACCACCGCCACCAAAAACAGAACTATCCATAGTCGCTTCATAGCGGAACCATCTCCTTTGTCCGGAATCTCACCTCACCCCAACCCTGCATCGCGAAGCGATGCAGGGGCAGGGGGGTAAGGGTACGTCTACCCGACCTTCGCCACGTAGTCATCCAGCCCTGGAATGGACAGCACGATCCTGCCGCCGCCTGCGCCGTGGAAGAAGCAGTCCACTTCACAAGCCAGGCACTCGGAGCAGCGACCCTTCTTGGCGTCCTCGGCGCTAATGTTCAGCACCGGGCACCCTGCGTCGTTCAGCGCCAGGATTTTGCCAGCGCACTCTTTGACGCACACCTTGCTCTCGCATTGGACGCAGATGCCATGATCGTAGGTGACCGTCCCGCCGGTGACCGTCTGAAAGGAGTAAGGCTTGGGTTCGACGGCCCGATTCGGCGCAGGTTGCTGCCTGGGCTCGACGCGTTTCCCTTCCTGGATCAACGCGTGCAGCCGCGCGGCGCAATAGTCGGGCGGGTTGTCCTTCTTGTAGCCCTCCACCGGCGCAGGCACCCAGCCGTTGAGCCAGTGCAGGATGTCCACCGCCTTGTCTTCGGCGTTGCCCCCCAGGCGGATGACCACCGGCACCGCGATCTGCTGCTCCAGGAAGGCCTTGACCAGGCCGCGCGCCGAGTGGAACTGTTCCTGGCTGGCCACGCCGGAGCCGGAGCCAAAGTAGCCGTCGATCGGCCCGGTAGCCATGACGATGCGGGCGGCGCGATAGACCTTGCTGGCCGGCGGATTGCCGCTGGTGTCTACGTAGGTAGCCAACTTGTAGCCCTGGCGCATGATCGCGTCCATGCTCATCATCGATCCGCCACCGCCAGCCCCGTGAAAGCCGACGTAGCCCTCGCCCCGGCGAAAGCCCTCGGCCATCTGGATAAAGTAGAAGGTGCCTCGATAGTCGTTGGCTTCGACCTTGTAGGCGATCTTTTCCAGCTCGGTGGGTGGGCGGTCGTACTCGCGGGCGATCTCGATGCCCAGGTCGGCGTGGCGGAACGTGCCATAGTCGTCCACGGTGATGCGGCAGTCGGCGGCCATGAGCTTGCCGTCGCTCAGTTGCACCAGCGGGTTAATCTCGGCGGCGCGGGCATCGTATTGCTGGGCCAGGTTGAACAGGCTGACCAGCAAGTTGCCCAGGTCCACCTGCAACTGGCCGGTGATGCCTGTCTGGCGCACCAGGTCCCGTGCCTGAAAGTCGAGCAAGCCGGTGCCCACGTCCACGTGCATCTTGGCCACCTTGTCCGGGTGGGCGAGGGCAATCTCTTCGATGCCCGTGCCACCCACACTCGAGAACAGGCACAGCGGTTTCTGGGCCGCATCGTCGATGATGACCCCGGCGTAGAACTCGCGGGCGATCTCCAGCCGCTGCTCCACCAGCACCTGCTCCACCGTAAAGTTTTTGATGCGCAGGCCCAGCATGTGCTGAGCGGCCTCTTCAGCCTGGGCGGGATTGCTGGCCTTCTTGATGCCGCCCAGCCCGGCCCTGCCCGTTACCCAGGCCTGGGCCTTGACCATGGTCTCGCCCCCGATCTCTTCGGCAATCTTTCGCGCTTCCTCAGGGGTGCGCGCCACGCCGCCCTTGGGGACGGCGATCTTGACCTTCTTCAGCAATTCCTTGCCTTGATACTCGTGCAATCGTGCCACGTTTCCTCCAGTGGTCAATACCCAATGTCCAGAACCAAATTAAGTAATGGATATTGCCGATTCACAGGTCGTATGGAACTCCCAGATCTACGGCGATCTGCTTCAGGCTGGCTTCAACCTTTGCGCCCAGGGGAATGCCGTTTGCCTTGCGGCGGTCGGTTTCTTCGAACTCTTTTTCGCCGTGAACGTAGATGCGCGTCGCACCCTCGGCCAGGCGGCCTCCCTTGAGGCGACGGATCAGGTCGTCCATGTCAGCCTTGAACTCGGCCGCGGGGCGGAAGGCGTCCAGACGCCAGGCGCCGAAGAAATGCCCCAGGTTGGCCGGCAGGGGTCTGCCGTTGGCATCTCTGGGGTACACCGAGGTGAGGTAGGCTGCGCCGGGCAGCACTGCCGACAAGATCTCGACCAGCATACCGATGCCGTAGCCCTTGTAGCCGCTGAACTCCTCTCCCGCCCCGCCCAGAGGGAGCAGGCCGCCGCCAGCCCGTTTGGTGAAATTCTCCAGGACCTGGCTGGCATCGGGGGTCGGTACTCCTCGCTCGTCGGTGGCCCAGCCCAGGGGTATCGCTTTTCCTCCGCGTTGATGCACTTCCAGCTTGCCTCGGGGGACGGTGCTGGTGGCCATGTCCAGGACCCAGGGCAGCTCCTGCCCGGCCGGCACGGCCACAGCAATGGGGTTGGTGCCGTACAAAGAGTCGCGGCCAAAGGTGGGCACCACCAGCAGATCGGCGTTGGTGGTGGAAATGCCGATCATGTCGTGGTCCAGCGCCATCATGGCATAGTAGCCGGCGATGCCATAGTGGTTGCTGTTGCGCACCGTGGCAAAGCCGCAACCGTACTGCCGGGCCTTTTCCATGGCCTTGAGCATGGCCCGGTGGCTCACCGGCTGGCCCAGCCCGGCACCGGCGTCGATGGTGATCGTGGTTGGCGTCTCGACCATCACTCGTTCCTCCGGCCGGGCGATCATTACGCCGTCGTGCAGTCCGTTCACGTAGCGCACCAGCCGCGCCACCCCGTGGGAGTCGATCCCCCGCAGGTTGGCGTGGACCAGCACGTCGGCCGCCACGTTCGCGTCGTCGGGCGCTACGCCCATCTTCTCAAAGACCTGCGCACAAAAGGCCAATAGCCCTCTTGCACGGACTGGATTTCCTGCGTCTGCCATCTTTGGCTTTCTCCTTCCCTTCGTCAGTGTTGGAAAAATCACCGGCCCAGGGTTGCAGCCGGTGCCCTTCGAAATCGCACATCGCAGAGGCCACTCTCTGCCCTCTGCGACCCAGTATACCACACCCCTTTTGTTCGTCGCAACTCGCTGCCCGTCGAAGAAAGAGTACTACGCTGCTTGGCCGCCGGTCACGTTCTTCTCACTGTGCTGTCCCAGCGGGTGCTCGTCACGGCGAGGGGCGGGAGGTGCCAGGGAAGAGGTGGCGTCAGGGTTGGCGCACGGGTGGGAGGGCAGGACATGGCCGGCGCAAGGGTGGCCGTGGCGATGGGAGGTGACGGAGGTGTGGAAGGCAGAAGGAGAGGGCGATGTATGATTCCGGCGGGCGACTCAACGGCACGCAGCGATGAACACGTTCCCCCGTGCGATCAGGTCCGCGTGATCCTCAGGCGCTCTTGACTGATCGAGTAACCGTTGCGTGTGCTCTCGCAACGCGGCATCGGCGCGCGGATAGCCCCTGGCCTGCCAGTCGTCCAGGGTCAAGGGCGGGAGAACGTCGCTGCGGAAATAGGCGGTGCGGAAGAGCTTGAGCGTCGAGGCCGACATCAAATAGCTGCCGCCCGGCCCCACTTGGGCAATCTCGTCCAGACCTACCGCAGCATCGTCCAAGGCAAACCCCTCGGCGAAGAGTCGTGCCTGCTGGATGATCTCATTGGCCAAGACGACGATGGCCGGTGAGAAGGCGATGGATCCCAGGTTGTCCCCCACGAACGGAGCCAATCCCACCTTGCCGATGCAACTGAGGAGATGGTTCATCCACTGGTGGCCGGCAGCCAGGAAATCGGCTCCCCACCCCACGCCGCTGCCCGACGTCCCGCAGTGGGGCAGGTGATAGTGGGCCATCATCTCTGCGCACGCCAGGTCGACGACGTAGCTCTGCGGGCTGTAGAAACTCCCCTTGCCCTTCATGTCAAAGTAGGCAGGTAGGCAGCCCAGGACCATCGGCTGTCCTTGCCGGATCAACTGGCCCAGCACCAACCCCGCCAGCAGTTCGGCATTCAGCAGCGCCAGGGCCCCGCCGGGCCCGATCGGCGCCGATGCGCCGGCCATGCCATAGTTCGAGTAGATAAAGGGCAGTCCGCGCTCGATGCTGGCCCACATCTTATCCACGGTGCCCTGGTTGATCACCAGGGGGGTGATGGGGTTAAAGTAGGGAAGGATGAAGGGACGGGTGGTCAGGTCCCCGTGCAGGTGTCCCAGCAGGTCGAGCGCGGAAGGGAAGGCTTCTTCGTCAGAGATCAAGAGCACCAGGGGCTTGACCGTGTTGGCCACCATCTCCAGAACCGCCACCAGGTCCGCCTGTTCCGGCGAAACGTCCTGAATGATGCCCACGGTCGAGATGGCATCGTAGCTGGGCAGGGCACTGCCCAGCCTGACCATGGCTTCCATGTGGTGACGGGCGAACGGCGTCACCTGGTCGGTCACCGGGTCCTGGTAGTAGAGGGTGGTGGCGCCAATGCCGAAACGGGTCCGATCGGGCAGCCGGAACGCCGGGGCGCCGCTCCGGTCATAGATCTCCACCGAAGGTGGGGCCACTCGCAGCGCCCACTCGACCAGCTCGCAGGGAATGCGCACGCGATGGTCGTCCGCGATCGGCGTGCCGAGGGCGCGCGCAAACAGCCGCCTGGCTCGCTCCGAGTCGACGCGGACCCCCACTTCCGATAGAATGCGCAGCGAATAGTGATGAACCTGCTCAATGTTCTCTTCGTTCAGGACCGTTAGGCTGGGACGGATCGCGTTTGTGTTCGCCATAATCTCCTTCTACAGACTATCTCCGTGACGGACTTTGGCACTCTCCAGGACTTCCGAAGTCTGGCGAGGGGGCTGGCGCAAGATAGCGCCCAGCGACGGGCCTGCGGCGGTAGGGGCGAACACCCGGATGGCGGCCTCGCCACCCATGGGGCACTTGGACTCACACACCCCACAGCCGATGCACCGCTCCTTGACCACCCGCGGACCCTGGAGGGCTCCAGCTTGCCCGTGGTCACTCAGCACCTGCACCTGCTCGAGTTGGATGGCCTTGTCCGCTAATGGGCAGGTCTCCTCGCACACGATGCACGGGATGTTGTAGGCCCACGGGAGGCAACGGTCGCGGTCGATGCGGGCCAGGCCGATGACCGTGCGCTGCTTTTCCTCCAGCGCCAGCCTGGGGATGGCCCCCGTCGGGCACACCCCTCCGCAGGCGTTGCAGCCGAAATCACAAAACCCCAGCCGGGACACCAGACGCGGCGTCATCACGTTCTGAACGCCCCCTTCGAACAGGCTCGGCTGCAGCCCCTGGGTAGGGCAGATGCGGAAGCAGGCACCACAGCGGATGCACAGGGCAGAAAAGTCGGTGAGGGTGGCGCCGGGTGGCCGGATCATCGTCGCTGGTTGGCGTTGCGCGATCGGCTCGACGCCGGTCAGTGCGATGCCCAGGACCGACGCCCCAACCGCCGCCAGCACCTGCCGGCGAGTGGGATCGTACTCCTGCAACCCGCCCGGCCGCCAATGCGGCGGTTGCCAACGAAAGCCAATGCCTTCCCCCTGGCAGTCCGCCAGGCAATCCAGGCAGACGATGCACTCGGCCGGGTCACTACGGTAGTTGTCGCCGGGATCGATGGTGCCGGTCGGGCATGGGTGGGCGCAGCGGCCACACTGGACGCAGGCATCGTTCACCTCTCGGCGCACCAGCGACAGCCTGGACAACAACCCCAACAGACCGCCCAACGGGCACAGGTAGCGGCACCAGAAGCGCTCGGCCCACCAATTCAGGGCCACCAACCCGGCGGCAAACAGGGCCAGCAGGGGAGCCAGGGCAAAGATGGGTTGGACGCCCTGGAAGATGGGCTGAACGACGGCGTTATGGAGGGCGTCGAGAGGCCCCCACAGCAACGGCAATCGGTACAGGAAAGCCTCGCCCTGCACGACCGCGTAGCGCACAGCGGGCCATACGGCCGTCGTCAGCGTCCGGTTCAGGATGGTGATGGGATCGAAGATCAGGAGCGACTGGTTGCCGAAAATGGCCGCGCCGAGGATGGCGAAGAGCAGCAGGACCTTGGCCAGGCGCCATCTCTGCGGGGGTGCTTTACGGCGCGCACGACGGGGCCCGAACCATTCCAACAGCGTCCCCAGGGGACATAGCCAGCCGCACCACAGCCGGCCAAAGAGCAGCGTCAGAAGGAGCGTGAACCCGGCCAGGATGAGGCCGCCGAGCAGCACCCTTCCCGCAAGCGAGGCGGTCAGCATGGTCAGTGGGTCGAGCCGGGCAAAGAGGTCTGCCCAGAAGCGTCGTGGGCTCTGCGCGTTGGCGTAGATCAGCAAAGCGACAAAGAGCAGGAGGGCCAAGATCTGCACGGCATGGCGTACACGGCGCCACGCACGGGCCTTTTTCATGGGTCCGCTGTGTTTCATCGGACGAGTCAAGCCGCGATCTCTTCGATCCTGATTGCCGTCAGGTCCAGGGTGCCCAGGCCCATGGCGGCGGCCGCTTTGACGTAGGCAATGTCCTGGCCCTCCAGGCCAAAGAGGGTGGCGGCGTAGGCGTCGGCGGCGACGATGTCGTGACTGGCGATGACGGCGTTGGTCAGGCGCACGTCGTCCAGGTTGCCGCCGGTCGGCCCGCTATCCATGAGCGTTCGCACGGCATCGACCACCGTCAATCTGGGGCGTACCAGGCTCGCCAGGTCGGCCACGCGCTGGCCGAGGTTGGCGTGCAGGCCTCCTCGGTTCTGGACCACGCCCATCAGGTTCTTCCCGGCCAGGCTCAGGCGCGCCAGGCTGTGATGCTTGGCAATCGGTACGTCGATCAGCAGGTCGGCGGTGAGCACATCCTGGTACACGGGCCATTGGGCAATGTCTTGGCCCTGGGGGATCTTGGTTACACGGAACTTGGCATCGTTCATGATCTCCATCTCACCGCCGGCGGCCTCGACGGCATCGGCGATGCCACTTCGGGCGTAGGCGCTCTCGGGGCTGCCGCCAAACGGCAGGTCCATCACCCGCACGCGCCGGGCACCGGCCGCCAGGCACAACTCGACGAGCGTGGCCACGACGTCGGGGTTGGTGGTCGCGCCATACTCGTAGGTGCGATAGTCCACGCAGATGTTGGGCTTGATGATGACCTGATTGCCGCTCTTCACAAAACGTTCCATCCCGCCGATGGCTGCCACGGCGGCGCGAGTGATCGCCTTCGGATCCGTTCCACGCGCTACGGCAAGGTAGGCAACCCCCTGGGGGGTGGCTGGCGCGGGCGCTTCTGTTGCAGGCGCCCCAGTGGGTGGGGTCGCCGGGGTTGTGGCAGGGGGCACCGTCGCGGCTGCGGACCGAGTCGCCAGTGGAGTTGTCGCCGGTAGCTCCCGAGATAAGGGAATACTCGCATCACCACAGGAGGCCAACGCCGTTCCGAATCCGGCGGCTGCCATCAGTCGTACAAACGCTCGTCGAGTCAGGGCCCTCTGTTGGGCCTTTTCACTCATCTTGCACCTCATTGCTGAACGCTGGATTCCCTTCCTCCCCCTGCGTCGCAATGGTCGGTCGAAGCAGCATACCCCAAGTGGGTTCCTCTGTCAAGTATAGGTTCCATGGTATAATCGGTCTGCCATTGCGTAACAGAGGAGGAACTGCATTGATCGCCGTCGAAGAAGCCCGTAGTCACTATGAAGGTGCCGATGCCGTCCACGACTTTGACCACGTCCTGCGGGTGTTGGCCCTGGCCGAGAGGCTGGCCGAGGCAGAAGGCGCCAACCTGGAGATCGTGCGCACCGCCGCCCTGCTCCACGACATGGCCCGTGGGCAGGGCGATCGCCTGGCCACGGACCACGCCCAGGCTGGGGCTGAGATGGCCCGCCGTCTGTTGTCTGGCCAGCCGCCGGAAAAGGTAGATGCCGTAGCCCACGCCATCGCCGCTCACCGCTTCCGCACCGACCCGGCCCCGCAGACCGTGGAAGCCCGAGTGCTCCACGACGCCGACAAGCTGGATGCCATCGGTGCCATCGGCGTGGCGCGAGCGTTTGCCTATGGGGGACACGAGGGCCAGTGCCTGTGGGCAGAAGTACGGTCGGGCTACCAAGAAACCGTAGACACCCGTCGCGAACACACCCCGGTGCACGAGTACCACATGAAGCTGGTCAAGATCCGCGATCGCCTGCTAACCGACAGCGCCCGGCGCCTCGCCGAGGAGCGCCATGCCTTCATGGTCGCCTTCTTTGCTCGGCTGGACCTCGAAGTGCGAGGATTGTGCTAGACTCAAGTTTCCCAGACTTCGGAACTCTGATGTTTGACATCCACAACAGGATGTGCTATACTGGTTCCACAACTGAATACGAGTGATCAGTGATCGAGGTACCCCGATGCCCGGATGTGCGGGGTCCAAGGGGGGAAGCCGGTGAGAGTCCGGCGCTGTCGCGCAACTGTAACCTGGTCAGGCCAGGGAGCCAGGCCGCCCGCCTCGATCGCGCACTGCGCACCTTCGCGGAAAAGGGGGTAGGCGCATGGCCCAAGGACCATGAACCACCTCTTGTCGAAAGACAAGGGGTTTTTGATTAGAGACCAAGCCCTGACCGAAAGGTTGGGGCGTCTTATTTGGATCAAGGAGAGACTCATGAGGATTCGAATCGCTGTGCTAACTCTGGTGCTGGCGGTGATGCTTGCCGGCGCTCTTCCTGTTGTGGCCGCCATGAACACGAACGCCGCCCTGGACTATCTCAAGACGCAGCAGAACGCCGACGGTGGCTTTGGCAGCGGCTTCAGCCCGGGCAGCGCAGTCAATTCTACCGCTGATGCAGTTCTGGCCATCGTCGCTGCCGGAGGTAACCCGGCAACCTTCGCCAAGGGCGTGAACACGCCCGTGACCTACCTGGCAGAGAATGCTTCGTCGGCCACCACGGCAGGCGACCTTTCCAAGTTTGTTCTCGCGCTTGTCGCGGCCGGCGAGAACCCCCGCCAGTTCGGCGGCGTGGACTCGGTTGCCAGGCTTGAAAGCCTGATCGGCTTCGATGGCAAGATCGGCGGCGCGAACGATACGTTCGTCAGTCAGCTTGTGGGCGTTTTGGCTCTCAAGAGCGTGGAGCGGCCGATCCCGACCGCTGCTGTGGACCTGATCAAGAAGGCGCAGCAGGCAGGCGGTGGCTGGGCGTGGGATGGGACCGCAGGCACTGCGGCTGACACCAACACAACTGCCTTTGCGGTCCAGTCCCTGATGGCCGCGGGCGAGGCCGCCGGCAGCCCGGCCGTCACCAATGCCCTGGCGTACTACAAAGGCATCCAGAACGCCGACGGCGGTTGGCCCTATCAGAATCCGTCTGACTATGGCACAACGACCGACGCCAATTCGACGGCAGCAGCCATTCAGGCAATGTTGGCCGCGGGTCTGGACCCTTCGGGTGCCGACTGGACGACCACCGCGGGAAACTCGCCCGTCGCTGCCCTGGAAGCCCTGCAGAACAAGAGCGGAGCCTTTGCCTGGAAGGCCGACACCCCTGACGACAACCTGTTGGCCACGGTCCAGGCGCTGCCCGCCCTGGCCGGAAAGGCGTTCCCGCTGGCCACCATGGCGGTGGGCGAAGTGACCGCGCCCGCGCCAGCAACCATGCCGACGACCGGCGGTGAGCTCGTGGACCCGGCTTGGGTCTTGACGCTGAGTGGATTGGCCGTGGCGTTCGGCGGCTATGCCCTGCGCCGCAGACGATAGCGGTCCAGGCTCAATGAGCGGCCTGGCCGGTCTCGACTATCCGGCCGGCCCGCTCGGATCAGGTGTGCAGCATGCTGAAACGACGGGTTTTGGCCGGCTTTCTTGGTCTCGTCCTGCTACTCCTGCTGGTGCCAGGCCTTGTAGGACCGGCACTTGCTGATGATCCCCCTCAGGCGGGCCTCGTCATCCAGTTCGACGACGGCCGGGTGGTGACTCGCTGTGTGCCTGTGGAGGGGGACGAGTTCACCGGCGCCGATCTTCTCACCAGTTCGGGCTTGAACGTAATCATCGACGCCTCAACTGGTATGGGCATCACCGTGTGCCGGGTTGAAGGGTTGGGTTGCGACTACCCCGCCGAGCGCTGTTTCTGCCGGTGTATGGGCGGCGGCACCTGCCGCTACTGGAACTACTACTATCGCGATCCCGGTCAGTCGGATTGGGTCTACTCACCTTTGGGTGCCGTCCTGCGCAAAATCAAACCCGGTTCTGTCGAGGCCTGGATCTGGGCGGATGGCCACACGCCACCCTCCAAGGGGCTCGCCTTCGAGGCCATGTGCGCGCCTCCGGCGCCTACGCCAGCGCCGGCCCATACGCTCGTGCCACCAACTGCTGCTCCTGTTTCGCCTACCACGGCACCGGTCCAGGCGCTGGTGCCAGCCCAACAGCCGGCGTTGGAGCCCACACGCACAGCAGTGGCACCAGACTCAGCCCCATCCTCGGCGCTCGCAACCGGCACAGGCGAAGGACCGCCCGCCTACCTGCCGTTTGGTGTCACGCTGCTGGCATTGGTTGTCATCGGCCTCCTTGCCTGGTTGCGCCTCAGATGACGTGCGACGGTGGATTCGAAATCCGTCGAGCATCGAGCCCTGAGAACAGCGCCGGGAGCATTGTGCATTAGAATGTTTCACGCAGGGTCGTTGGTCATCTGGCTTATCGCCGCGGCTGTGCCGGCCTTTACGCTGCGCAACCCGCTCTACCTGGCGCTGGTCCTGGGCGCGAGTTGGATCGTCTATGCCGTCCTGGGGCGTACATCGCCCATGGGGAGCAGTTGGGGGAGCGTGGTCAAGATCGGCCTCTTTGTTTTCGCCCTGGCGGTTCCCTTCAATGCCCTGTCCAACCACATCGGCCACAGCATCCTGTTTCGCCTTCCAGCCGGTTGGCCAATCGTCGGCGGACCGATCACGCTCGAGGCGGTGATCGCCGGAGCGGTCAATGGCCTGGCCTTGCTCACCATCCTGGTCGTCTTTGCTGCGTTTAACGCTGCCGTGGATCACTACCAACTGCTACGGGCCACACCGGCGTTTCTGTTTCAAGCGGGAGTGGTCGTGTCCATCGCCGTTACCTTTGTGCCACAGATGGTCCTCAGCACCAAGGAGATCCGCGAGGCGCAGCGTATCCGGGGTCACCGCTTCCGCGGCCTCCGGGATCTCTTGCCCTTGATCCTCCCCCTACTCGCCACCAGCCTGGAGCGGGCCATCCAGCTTGCCGAGACGATGGAGGCACGTGGCTTTGGGGCGGCTGTGGAACCCATCTCCAGCCGCCAGGCCACCCTTACCCAAGTGGGAACGCTGGCTTCCCTGCTAGGCTTGCTAGGCGGCCTGTTCATCGCTGCCTACTTTCCCGACAGGAACGGCTGGGGGTGGGCGTTGGTTGCGCTAGGAGGAATCGGGTTGGCTGCGCTCTTTAGGCTCCAGGGGCAGCGGGTGCACCGGACCCGCTACCGGCAGCTCCCATGGACGGCCCGCGACACGGCCGTGGCTGTGGCCAGCCTCCTGGGGATGGGCGCTGTCGTGGCCGCCCGGTGGTTAGCATCTGCGACGCTGATGTATGTCCCCTATCCGCCGAACTCGTTGCTGCCACCTTTCAACCCGTGGGTAGGGGCAGCGCTGCTGCTTTTGACCATGCCGGCGGTTGTAGCAGCAAGCCGTGGGCGGGTCTCTCTTCGGTCGCAGCAAGCAACAAGCGGCGCACCACGGACTACGGACCAAACGTCACGCAGCACGGAGTACGCAGAATGATCAGTTTTGATCGGCTCACCTATCGCTATCCTGGCGCTGAGACACCGGTCCTTCAGGGTCTGAGCCTGGAGATCGCAGAGGGCGAGTTCCTTCTGGTCATGGGGCCCTCGGGCGCAGGCAAGTCCACCTTCCTGCGTTGCCTGAATGGGTTGGTCCCGCACTTCTACGGCGGAGCGATCTC
>Ga0315286_10000422_pt1 | contig 35092 bp, 34 predicted proteins | sample YL17G10_0_MG_FD_205038 | JGI IMG/M metagenome (GOLD analysis project Ga0315286, IMG submission 205038) | Sediment microbial communities from Yellowstone Lake, YNP, Wyoming, USA - YL17G10_0 | ecosystem: Environmental > Aquatic > Freshwater > Lake > Sediment | place: USA: Wyoming | collected...
ACACTGGAGCAGAAAGGCGGGGTTCGCCTCCAGGGTCAGATCGCCGATGCAGGCCAGATGCTTGCCGCGTTCCCGACGCCGGAATGGGTAACGCTTGAGGTTGACCCCGTTCGGAACCACCGCCAGCCGCGTGCGGCTGCGAATTTCCGGCACCTGCCCAAGCAGCACATCCTCGACGGCGGAGCTGCCGATCTGCACCAGGACATCCACATGCTCCCACCGGACCTCCTGGGCCCAGTGGCCTCGCACGTCCGAGCAGCGGACACTGGCGACGATTTTGTGCCGGCCGTCCCGCCGGGACGCCTCGACGATCCCTTCGCCGCCGCCGTCAAACCAGGCGATGTCGCTCCACTCCATCAATCTCCCGATTTCCCTGGGAGTGCGGCCATCATGGAATTCCGTCTGGAATCGCTGCTGTACGAGCTCGCCGACGCCCGCGGAGATGCCGTCCTCGCCGGCACCGCGGCGAAAGAAGGCCACCTTCGGCCGCTTGCTGCGAATCCCGTCGAGAATCGGTCGCAGCTCCTCCTGCTGGGGCCACAGCCGATGCGAGCGAAGCAGGACTTCGATCGCCTGGCCCTTGCGGCCCTCGTCGAGCAGCATGGTGGCGGTCCTATTCAGAACATCGATGCTCAACGTGCCCATCCGCTCCATGTCATCGAAGAGCCGGGCCGCTTCGGCCGCCCGGCCGCCGCCCAGATGGGCCTCCACCAGATTACATACGATCTCGGGATTGTCCTGGAGCCGTCGCGCCTTCGTCAGCAAGCCGATCGCCTCCTCCGCTCGGCCCAGATGATGCAGGATCACCCCCGCATCATTGAGGGCCGGAACGTCCTGCGGCGCGCCGTGAAGGTGCTCGCGCAGGCAGTTCCACCCTTCCTCGTACTTGCCGGCTTCGGCCAATTCCACGCCTCTTCGGTAGGAATCAGCGCTCGTATGTGCTGCCATTCGCTTTGCCCTTTCTGATGGAAACCGTACCGAGCGGCTAATCGATGAAATCCAACAGGGACGTCGTCATCAGCTTGCCCGCCACGGAAAGGGACATCTGGTAGAGAATCTGCCGGCGGGACAGATCGATGGCAATCTGCGCCACGTCGGCGTCCTGCAAACGCGTCGTCTGGTCGTGCGTATCGAACTGCATGTTCTCGAGATTCTGCTTGAGAGTATCCAGGAACCCGACCTGGGAGCCGGCCGTTACGTTCGCCTGCACGAGCTGGTTTCGCACCTCCTCCACACCCGCCACGCACTTGTTGACATCATTGAGCAACTCCTGGGAGTCGAGGCCCCGCTCGTTCATCAGCATGTCTCGGAGGCTGATCAAGGCGCTGAAGACATCATACGTTCCCGGCACGCGAACCAGCTCCACCCCCGTCGCGTTGATGCCGGTGGTATCCACGTACAGAACGCGGCCCGTGCGAGAGTCGGTGACCACTTGATTGGGGGTTCCGCCTGCGGGCACCGTCACGAACGTGGCGCCATCGTCGATGGAGAGCCGATAGTTGCTGCCGTTGTGGTCCACCGTCAACCACGCGTCGCCCCGTATACTGGAGGTCCCCGTCCCGGCCGCCGCTCCCGTTTGGCCGAGAAATACCGGATCGCCACGGTCGTCGGTCCGGAAGATCTCGTCGCCGACCAAGTTGCCTTCCACATCCAATCCCGGCGCCACATCGACGTGACGAGCGTCATCGCTGCCCCGGTAGATCACCTGCGTGATCCGGCTGCCCTCCCGCGTCACGGCGTAAGGGGCGGCCCCCGTGTCGTTGCCGCCGAACAGATACCGGCTCGCATGCTTGGTGTTGGCCAGCGTAACCAACTGCTCCAGGGTACTGTTGATCTTGTCGGCGAGTCTCATGCGGCCGTTCGCGTCGTACAGGCCGCCGACGATTTGCGTCAGGAGCGTCCTGACACCCGCCAGTTGAGAGGCCATGTCCGTGATGATCGTTGAGGAAATCTCCAGAGTGCCGATCAGATTTGTCACGTTCTCCTGGAAGCTGTCCAGGGACCGTTTCTGGGACTCCAGCGAGAGGACACGATACGCATCCGAAGGATCATCGGAACTCCGGTTGATCCGGTTGCCGGTAGACGCCTGCTCCTGGAGCTGAGTGATCGCTTGGCCGTGCAGTTGCAGGGCGTAGCCGATACTCTCATAGATACTGGCGAGTGATCCGCTCAAAGGCTCTCCTACACGATATCCAACAACGTTGTCATGGTCATTTGGAGACCGCTGAGATACTTCGCGGCCGCCTGGAACATCTGCTCGAAGACGAGCAACTGGGCCGCCTCATCATTGATGTTCACGGCGCTCAGGTCGTCTCGTTGCTTCTGGAGGTTCTGGAGCATCGCCTCGATGTTCTCCTGCCGGGCCCGCTTCAACGAGACCTGCTCGCCCAGATCGGTCACGATCCGCTGATAGTATTCGCCGGGGGTCATGCCGCTGAGGCTGTCCATCGCCTCGTCCCGTACCGCCGCCAGCCGTAGGGCGCCGTGGTTGTCCGTCAAATCCCCTTCAAACGCTGTGGCGATCCGATCCGGCGAGTCGAAGACCTCGCTGCCGACCCGCATCTCAGAAGCACTGGAGCCCGAGAAGAACGCGTTCATCCCAGCCGCGGCGAGAAAGCCCGACGTGTCGGTCGTGGCAAAGGCCTCGACCTGGAAACTGTCGTCGGCATTGAGCGCACCCGTACTCACGGCGATCTTGAGGCCATTGCTCAACTCGACGGCGTCGCCGGCGGCGTAGCCGGCCCCGACGTTCACTGTGCCGACCGCATTCCCATGTTCATCCGCCACATCAAGCCGAAGATTGCCGTTGCCGACGGACCCACTGCCGGCTACCGTAAAGGTGAACACATGGTTCTCGTCGCCGGTGTAGAAGCCCGAGACCGACACAGTGGGCACGGAGGCCGCCGTGAAGCTCTGCGCGGTCGGCTCCGGCAGGACCGCCGGGATGAAGTCAAACGTATACCCCAAATCGGCCACGATATACAGCCGCGAAGAGGCGATCGACGCATTCAGGCCGTCGATTGCGTCGATCTTGGCGGCGATCGAGGCCGGGGTGTCCGGCGAGGCCCCCGATACATTGACATCGACCGCGTGCCGCTGGACCTCGCCTGTGGCCGTGTTCGTCACCCGGACGTAAAACGTCCCGTCCGTCACCGAGGTGCCTGAGGCCGTCAGATCCATGGTCCCCAGGGGCCACCCGCTCAGTTCCCGAAACGACCCTTCCTGGCCCAGGCCTTGAACGTGGGTCCGATTCACCCCATCGACGATGGCCTTTGCCAGCGTGTCCAAGTCGCCGTGAATGTCGCTCAGCAGCTCATTCTTCAAGGTCAGCAGAGCGCCGATCCGTCCACCTTCTACATACAAGGGACTGCCATTCGCTCCGCCCGCAAGAACGGTCAGCGTCTCGCCGTCTTGAAGGCCGACCGCGAGATTGAGAACCACCGAGGCCGTGACCACCGGGATGCCTCCGATCGACACGTCAACAATGCCGTTTTCTCGCTGCTGCGTCTCCACCCCCGCCAGTCCGGCCAGCTCCCGGATCAGATGGTCCCGCCGATCGCGCAGATTGTTGGCGTCGCTCTGCCCAATCTCGATGACCTGGATCTTGCCGTTGAGCTCCCCGATCTGCAAGGTGAGCGCATTGATCGAGTTCACCGTGGTTTGCGCTTCCCGGACGACCTCGCTTTCCATGCTCGCGAGGGATGAGCCCAGGCGCCGGAACTCACTGGTCAGGGCTTGGGCAGAGTTGATCGTCTGGTTCCGCGAGACTCGTTCCAACGGATTGGCCGCCAGGGTCCGCAGGGAATCGAAGAAGCCGTCAATCGTCGCATTCAGACCGCCGCTTTCGGCGAATTCCCCGAATGTTGTCTCCATGGTGCTCAGAAGGGACAGTTCCTGGGAGACTTGGCCGTACGAGGAGTCCTGTCTGGTCATCTCGCCCTCCAGGAGCGTGTCGATCATGCGAGTCACGCCCGCGACGTCGACGCCGCTCCCGAGTTCTCCGACCGTCATGGGAGCGAGATCGACCCGTTGGCGATGATATCCGTCCGTCGCGGCATTGGCAATGTTGTTCCCAATGACATCCAATCCCGTTTGGGCCGCGTTCAAGCCGCTCAGTCCTATGGAGAAATTCGCCATGCCTCAATCCATGTCGATAACGGATGATTTGCGGGTGGGCCTACACAACCATCAACAATCCGTCATCCATAATCCATTCAAAGCTTCATGCTCACCAGCGACGCGCCGGGCTGCTTCTTTGCCGCCCCGCTTGGGGTGTAGGTCGTCCCTCCCCTGCCGCAGGAGCCGAGGAAGGCTTGCAGGAGAGACCGGTTGAACCGGGCGCAGTCCCGGATGAGCAGCACCGTCAGCATGTGCTCCCGTTTCAGTCGTATGGTCAGGGTTCGCAGTCGCGTATGCCGGTCCGCCACGGCGGCCCGTGCCTGTCCCGCCAGCTCGCCCCGGAGCTTGGAAAGCGTCAGGTCCCCCTCTTTCCATCCCAACCCGGCGGCCAGGACCCTTTTGATCTGCTCGCGTTTCCGCTCGTTCGACTTGTAGGCGTCCGCCTGTTGACGAATCTCGTCCAAGAGTCTCTCCAGTGCGGCATCCTCTCTCTTGATCACCAGGGATCGAAGCGTATCCAGGCGCGACAGTGTGCTCTCGATATGCCAGATGTCCGCGTCGAGCACGTCCAGCAGCGCTGCAATCTCGGTTTCCATGGCAGGCGACATCATGATCACAACTCCTCGTCTATGGACTCGGCAGGATTCGGGATCCCGTCCATCTGCTGAAGGTGCTGATAGATCTCTTTCCACAGCCCGAACCCGCCCTTGTCGGCGGCGTCACGGGCCAGGTACAGCCAGAACAGGCCCTGAACCTGCTGCGACGCTCCATCTTCTTCAAGGTCCCAGTTGCCCATCGATTGCTGCACCTGATCGAAGAGTTTGGTCAGCAGAACGGATTCGAAGTCCTTGGCAACCTGCTGCTTCTTCTCCTCCGTGCGGTCCACCGGACTCGATTGGACCTCGGCAACCGAAGATTGCGGATTTGCCAGACGACTCGCATCCGCAATCCGAAATCCGAAATCCGAAATGGCTTTGATTCCATCCATAGGTCGTTCTCTACATGATGACCAATTTCGCCTGAAGGGCCCCGGCCTTCTTCAGGGCGTTGAAGATCGCGACCAGGTCCCTCGGAGAGGCCCCGATCGCGTTGAGGGCCTTGGCCAGCTCGGAGACCGTCACCGCCCGCGACACCGGGATCAGGTACGCATTTTGCTCCTGGACGTCCAGCGCTGTCTCCGGGATCACTACGGTCGTGCCGGCGTCGGAGAACGGCGCGATCGGCTGGGAGACCTGGGCGGATTCTTTCACCTTGACCACCAGACTGCCCTGGGAGATCGCCACCGCCGAGATGCCGACGTTCTCTCCGACGACAATCGTGCCCGTACGCTCATTGATCACCACGGAGGCGGGCATATCGACCGTCACTTGTTTCTTGGTGATTTCGTCGATGAATCCGATGATGCCTTCCTGGGTGACATTGTTCGGCACGTTCACCTTGACCGCGCCGGCATCGAGCACGACGGTGCTTCCCTGGAAGGACTGGTTGATCGCGTCGCAGATCCGCTGGGCCGTCGAGAAATCGTTGTTCCGCAGATTGAGCGTGAGGTACCGCTGCCCGGCGACCTGCTCGATGAAGGTCGCGAGCTCCGATTTTTCGACGATGGCCCCGTCGGCAATCCGGCCGACCGTCTGATGGTTCTTCGCCGCGGAGGCCTGGCTGCCCGACACGGTCCAGCCGCCGAGAGAGACGCCGCCCTGGGCCACGGCGTAGACCTGGCCGTCCAGGCCTTTCAACGGTGTGGCCAGAAGCATGGCCCCCTGGAGGCTGGAGGTCTCGCCCAAGGTGGAGACATCCACGTCGATCCGCGCCCCCTCCCGGTCGAAGGGCCCCAACTCCGCTGTGACCATGACGACGGCCACGTTCTTGCCGGTCACATCGGTCGGCGACAGGACCAGCCCCTGATCCCGCAACACGTTCGTGAGCATCTGCCGGGACAACAGGGTCGTATCGCCCGTGCCGGCCAGGCCGATCACCAGCCCAATGCCGGTCAGCGGGTTGCTGCGAATCCCCTGGATATCGACGATATCCTTGATGCGCTCGCCGCGGGCAAGGTTCGCCGCTCCCAACAAGAGCAGCACGGCGTAAATACCCGCCCAGCTTCTCATTCCGGCCCACAATCGTAAATCGGAAATCATAAATCGTAAATTCCTTCGGCCCGGCTACCACGGCCAGATGACGTTGGCGATGCGGCTCAGCCAGCCGGGTTTCATGTAGGGCGAGGAGACGCCGCTATTCTTCGTCACGATCCGGAAGTTGGCGACCTGCTGGCTCTTGACCGTGTTGTCGTACGCGATGTCGCTGGGGCGGACGATCCCGCTGACCTCGATCGTCTGCACGTCCCCGGCGATGCTTCGATCGCGCGTGCCGGTCACAACCAGGTTGCCGTTGGGCAGCATGTCCACCACGACGACCGTGACGCGATCCACGAAGCTGCGCTCATCCTTGAAATCGGCCTTGCTTTTCAAGTCGTTGCTCGATTTGGCATCCATCGTGAGCCCGGGCACGGTCGGCAGGATCTTGCCAATGCCCAGATTGCCGTCGAAATCGCTCGACATGCCGGTCTCTTTCTGCAGGTCGCGTTTGGCCTTGTTGTCCACCTTGCTGTCTTCCGTGATCTTGATCGTCAGGACGTCTCCAATGCGGCGGGCGACATCATCCGTGTACGGCATCGGCACCGTCTTGCCGCGTTTCGCCCAGATCGATCCCGCCTGCAAGCCATCGCTCAGCAAGAGCGTCTGACTCGCCGCGATTACCACGAGCATCATTTTCCTGTTCATTGTTGGTCTCCTTTACCGAACTTCTGCAAAATGGATATTCGGCCTACTTTGGGAGGGAAAAATCGGCTTCACGATTTTTCCCTCCCAAACCATACCTGTTTGACAAGGAACCGGTGAGCTCCATTCTTCAGGGAAATCGTGAAACAGATTTCCTTGAAGAATATAGGCCGAATGTCCATTTTGCAGAAGTCCACTCCTTTACTACAACGTCGGTTCGACGGTCCCGTCGGCATTCACTTTGCAAATGATGACGCGGCTGGAATCCGCGTTGCGCACTCTCACGTATTCCCCCGCGCGGGCTTCCTGCATCGCGACGCCCACCGCCGTCACGAGCAACCCGGGCCGCTGGATGCGAATGACCACGGTTTCGTTCCGCTGAATGAGGACGGGCAATTGCGCCGCGCTGGTCATATCGCCGCGAATCTCGGTATCGGCCGGCATCATGCGAACGACGACAAGTCCGTATGGCGGTCTCCAATTCGCCGGCTCCGGCTGATCTGAGACCACGGTCTCGATCTTCACGTTCTCGGGAGTCAAAGCGGTGCCTTCGGGAATCGCCTGGACCGTCACCACCCGCCGGCACTGGTACTTCAGCCGAAACGGGATCTCCCGCACACCGCACTCTTTCCCATCCCCGGTAACGGTGATCTGGACCGTGACGTACCCGCGGGCGGCGGTCCTGATATACCGGGGCGTCACCTGCAGGTCCTGGACTTGTCCCTCCAAGATCAAGTCCTTGGGCTTGACCGTGGCGATCGTTTCGCAGACCGACGGGCCTGGGGGGCGCTGCTTCAGGAACGTTTTGCCCATTTCAACAAACTCTTCCGCGGTGATGCTCTTCTGATAACGGCGGACGGTAACGGTTTCGGCCCCCGTCAGGTGCACCTGCTGGGCCGCAATACCCTGCGAGGCCAGTCGACTCAGGATGGTCAGCCGATCCAACGTCGCTTTCTGACCCGGCATCGAAAGCCGCCCCAGACCGACCTGGGTGGCCGCCGACACCATGGCCGGCTCACCTCGGACCACGCTGATCTGGCCCAGCGTCAGGAGACTGCCCTGAACGGTCACCTCCCGCGGCAGATGGATCTGCAGCGGCGCCGCCCCCTGGGAGTCAGACCCATCCCCGGCGGCCGCCTGGGCCTGACCGGCCCCCCACGCCAGGGCGAGCAAGAGGATCGTGTATGAGAGCGGACTACCCATGACCGGCTCCTATCGGAAGATATTGTTGGTTTCACGGAGCATTTCGTCTCCCGCCCGGATGGCGCGGGAGTTGATTTCGTAGGCACGCTGTGCGGTGATCAGGTTCACCAGCTCGTTGACCATCTGGACGTTGGACTTCTCCAGGAATCCGGACTGGAGGGAGCCAAAGCCTTCCTGGCCGGCCGTCCCGGTCACCGCCGGACCGCTGGCGTCGCTCGGGGCAAACAGGTTGTCCCCCAGGCCGGTGAGACCGGAGGGATTGACGAACCGGGCCAGTTGGATCGTGCCGACCACGGTGCGGGCCCCCGTCGAGTCCGTCACGTTGACGCCGCCGTCGATGCCAACGTCGATGCTCGTCGCGTCCGTCGGGACGGCGATCGCCGGCGACAATTGATACCCGGCGAGCGTGACAAGCTGCCCGTTCGCGTTGGTCTGCAAGGCCCCGTCGCGCGTGTAGCGGGTCTCCCCGTTCGGCATCAAGACCTGCAGGAAACCGTTGCCGCGAACGGAGATGTCCAAGTTGCGCCCCGTGTTCTCGAACTGGCCCAGGCTGAAGACCCGCAGCGTGGAGGCCACCCGAACGCCGGTCCCGACTTCGAGCCCCGTCGGCGTGTTGACGCCCGGCGAGATCTCGGTGCCCGGCTCCTTGATCTTCGAGTACAGCAGATCCTGGAACTCGATCTGGCTGCGTTTGAACCCCGTCGTATTGACGTTGGCCAGGTTGTTGGCGATCACGTCGACCAACGTCTCCTGGGCCATCATGCCTGTGGCCGAGGTGGAAAACGCTCGCATCATATAGTGCCAGCCTTACATGTATTCCTTGTCATTCTCTTAGCCCATCGCCACGCTGATCGCGCTGCTGCTGTTGTCCCTGCTCACTGTCATCAGTTTCATGTTCGCCTCATACAGCCGCGAGACCATGATCATGTTCACAAGCTCATCGACGAGCTTCACGTTCGAGGCCTCCGAGTAGCCCTGCCGGACGGTCACGTTCTGAGCCTCTTTCGGCAAGACGTCATTCGGTGCATGAAAGCAGTTGAGCCCGACCCCGAGCAGCCGGCTCTCTTTGTCCGCGAACTCCACGATGCGCAACTGCCCGAGAGAGGCCTTGCCCGCACTGACCCGGCCGCTGCTGTCGACGTGGATCTCGGAGACGTCGATACTGGGAGGCACGATCAGCGGCCCCGCCGTGCCCGAGACCAGCCGCCCCGCCGTGTCCACGAGCTGTCCGTTGAGATTCGTCTGAAAGACCCCGTGCCGCGTGTAGAGCGGTCCCTCCGGGCTCTCGATCACGAAGAAGCCCTTGCCGTACAGCGCGAAATCCAGGGTGCGGTCCGTCTGCACGAGCGTGCCCTGAGAGAAATCAAAGGCACCTTGCGACTCGTCCGCTGGGCCTTCCGATCCGCTTTGGGCCTCCATCGCCTTGGTGAAGCCGTTGCACCGGCGTTTGAAGCCGGTCGTGCTAACGTTGGCCATGTTGTGCGCAATGGTGTCGAACTCCCTCTCGAGGGCACTGACGCTCGCACTGACTTGGGTCGCGTTGTCCGTCACGTTCGACTCCTCGCGGAGTCCCGAAACGCCCAAAAGGGCGTTGGGGGAACCCCTATCGTTTTAGACGCTATGTTGCCGTCATCTCGAATGCAGGCTTCTCTTGGGGTCTGGTCGCACTATTGCCACGGCTGTCCTCCGAATGGGAGGAGAGCTCATTTGTGATGAGCGCGAGTTCGTCGATCTCCTCATCGCCCAGGCCCGTCAGCTCGACGGCGATCGACAAAGGCTGGGCGGCCACAGCACGAAGATCGCGTTTGAGAGCCCCTTCGTAAACGCGGTCGATCGCATCCGGGATTCCCACGCCGCGTTCGATGTCCCGTCCATGTCTCACTCGCCCGACGGCCGCCACGACGTGTTGCCGGGTCTTCGCGCCGTCGATCCCCGCCGCCAATCGAAACACCACCACGACTCGATCGTCCACTTGCACTTGCAGCGGCGTCTCGATCCGCAGTCCCGGACCGGCAAATTCCGTCACCGTGCTCTCCACGAACGCGGGGACATACCCCGCCATCGGATCGATATCCGCCGCTCCGTGAACCTCCGCTCCCTGTGAAGCCGGCTCATCGGCCCCCCAATCGCTCTGGGTCAGGGGAAAGTGGGCAAGCAGCGCCGGCGCGTGCACCGCCACTCGCGGAAAGCGCCGGCGATTGACGAAATGAATCTGCTCGCTGTGGCTAAGAATCAGTCTCTTGCCGTCACAGCTCACCGTGGAAGTGCGGAACTCCCATGCGGCCATGCCCGAATAGTAGCGGGCGAGCCAGGAGTCGCCGGCCTTGCTCTCCAGCGGCGTCGGCAAAGCCACGGCCAAGTCGATCTCATCATTCCTGAGAACCTCCGCCCGGATCACGACCGCCTCGCCCTCACCACGTCCCGTCAGCTCGATAGACTTGCCGACGGGAATCTCCCGGCTGCTCGGACGCCGCCGTGCGACCGCACCCCAGCGGCCTGCGGAGGACTTCTGAAAGCCCAGCTTCTGCTGCAACCGCGAGACCTCCGCTTTGAGATCGTAATTTTCCTGCGGCGTACGGGTCTGGGCATATTCCTCCAGCAACTGGGCCGCCCCGCGAGCGAACGCGTCGGCCTCGTGAAAGACGTCTTGTGTGCGTCGCAGACCACTTCGCACGGCAATCGCCAGGAGAATCTGGCGCTCGCGGGCCACGAGCCCCCGCCGCAGGGCATTGTCGGCGAACGTCTCCGGTTTCTTCTGCTCCTTGGCCTGCTGGTGCCGCCGGTAGCTGATCGCAATGAGCAGCACGAGCAATACCAGCATCGTGGCGATGCCGAGCAGCACAAACCACTGCTGGGGCGCCGAGTGGGTCTCCATCCGGCGCATCGCCGACCACCGCTCCATCGCCGGCAGGCCCAACACAATGTCCGTTACGCTGTACATGCGGCCGTCACGTCCACTCCTATCGAATCAGGTTCGTTAACTGCTGAAGAATGTCGTTGGCCACGCGGATGGTTCTTGCATTGGCCTGGTACCCATTCTGCGCCTCGATCATGCTGACGAACTCAGTCGCCACGTCCACGTTCGATTTCTCCAGCGCGCCGCCGTGAATCACACCGGCGCCGGTGCTCGTCGCCTGGGTCGCCACGGCCGTGCCGGAGTTGGCGGAGGCAATGAAGTATCCGCCGCCGGCGCTCTCCAAGGCGGCGGGGTTGTTGAACAGGGCGATTTGCAGCCTCGCCAGGTCCTTCTTGGCTCCATTCGTGAAGGTGCCGACCAGCGTGCCGTCGCCGCTCACCGACACGGCGGACAGGTTTCCCGCCTCGTACCCGTTCTGCTCTCGCGCCACAGCCGTGGAGTTGCCCGCAAATTGCGTCAGGCCGTCGAAGGAGTCGGTGGTTCCGAGATTCAGTGAGAGCACCTGCGGATGCCCGGCATCGTGAGCGAACGTGACAGTGAATTCGCCCGACTCGGTATCCGGAATGCCGGAAAACGCACCGCTTTGCGGATTGAACGCCAGCCCGCTCACGCGCCGGTTCCCCGGCTCGATCGCCTGGACGTTCCCTGTGATGGAGGTCAGGATGGCGTCCCACGTATTGACCGTGTCGGTACGCACCAGTGCGGCGGAGAGCACGTGCTTGCCGCCCTGCGAATCGTAGACGGCGATGTTCACATTCTTGACCTCGTCGCCGCCGACGGTGGTGACATCGAAGTACGCTGGGGTCGTGAGCTCGCCCGTACCGGAGTAGGTGAGCTTGATATCGGACTTGCTGTAGCCGGTCTCATCATCCGTGATCCGAATCTGACCGTTGGCAAACGAGGCGGTCGCATCGGTCAGCACGTTGTTGTTCAGGTGGTCGATCAGGTCATCGGCGGTCGTGGCGGCGGTCACCGTAAAGGTCAGCCCGGTGCTCAACGCGGTGCCGTCCCGGTCGAAGCCGGAGATGGTAATGGTGCCCGTCTCGCCGACGCCTAACTCGCCGCCCGCTCCGGAACCGCCGCTGAACTGATCGAGCTGATCGATCTGGGCCGTTCCCCCGGCTTCGGAGCCGTCCACCGTATAGGTCGTGCTCGACGTCAGCACCTGCGCCCTCGGGGTCCCGGCGGCATCGGAGCTGAGGTTGCCCGTGAGCGTGACTTGCGTGGTCGTCTTCGCCGGCAGTGCGACGCCGTAGGGGATTCGAATATTGCTGTCGCCCGGGATCTGGAAGCCGTCGCTCTCTCCCGTCAGGCCGATGCGCTGCACGTGGTAGCCAGTGGCAGGGTCCACTGTCAGATCGCCGCTCGCGTCGACACCGAAGGCGCCCGCACGCGTATACAGCTCGCGATCGCCGTCGCTGACGACGAAGTACCCTTGCCCTTCGAGGGCCACATCCAGAGGATTGCCCGTATTGACAATACTGCCCTGGCCCATGCTCGGCGTGATGCTCGAGACGCCCACGCCGCTGCCCATCTGCTGGGGGTTGGTGCCGCCGAGGTTACCGGTCGGCTGCGCCGCCTGCTCCATGGTCTGGCTCAACAGCTCGGCAAAGCCCACCCGGCTGGCTTTGAACGCGGTCGTGTTGACGTTCGCCAGGTTGTTGCCGGCCACGTCCAACATCTCTTGATGGGCCTTAAGCCCCGTCACGCCGGAAGACAATGCATACGACATATGTGCCTTCTCCTAACAAAAGGACCCAATCTACTCTTGGTCTCGAATCGATGTGACATCCACCAGGTTGACTTGCTGGTCATCGGTCATCAGGAGAATCGCCCCGTCGGCGCCGATGGCGACTTCGTTGACGTTTCCCTTCTTGATCTCGGTCGTGCCGTCGTCCGCCTGCACCTGGAAGGAAATCTCCTTGCCGATCAGCGAGCTGGCATAGCTGCGCTGCGCCGAGTCCAGCATCTTGCCGAAGGAGGCGTTGAGATTCTCCATCTGCTGCAACTGGGAGAATTGCGCCAGTTGGGCGGACATGTCCTTGTTGTCCAGCGGCTCCAACGGATTCTGATTCTGGAGCTGCGTCACGAGCAGCTTCATATAGTCCGTCTGGATGGTGCTGGCAGACGCGGTCGTTATCCCCGTGGTCATCCGTTTTCATCCTTCCCATCAAAACCGGCGATTCCTTCATGGCCCGAGCGCACGGCCCAGCCATGCTCTTGCCGGTTGACTCCAGCAATTGGCGTGCCACGCCCGAGTGTGACGCAGAAATACCGGGAGGAGAAACCCCTTCACCGCCACCAGAGATACTGATTCGGGCCGCCGCCCGTCTCATGCGCATCGGCGTGCCCTCGCCGTGCGTGGCGGCGGATCAGGCAGAATCTTCCTGGCCCCAGAAAAATCTTCCTCCCCGGCCTCCAGTACCCAAAAGAACCTTGCCGTGGACCGCGTGACATGGACGCGTCCCATAAGAAACCCAAGCGTGTTCCTGCCCCAACCCGCGCGCGGAAGATCCTCTCTGGGACCGTCCCATAAAGGAAACCACGGGGGTCTTCGCGTCACTCGCAGGTGACATCGTGCCCCGCGTCCGCGTCCAATAAAAGATTCAAGATATGCGGAAGCCGATGTCGATGTCTGCGATGTTCGCGGCAGAGCGCTCGGCTTCCAGGCCGACGCGTGGACGGCCGTGTAGGTTACGGAGAGATATGACGTTGCTCAGGAGAATCGTCGTTACCGGCAGAATCCCGCGGATCCACGGCATCGCGCGGGAGCTGGCGCACGAAGTGTTCGCCGCCGACGACCTGGAGGAAGCCGTCACTATTGTTAATACAGTGGGTCCTGATTTGATTGTATTCGACGGGACCCTCCCGCCGTCGCGGCTCCGCGAGCATCTGCGGGAGATCCGGACCGAGTCCCATCCCTCCTGCACCACGGTGGTGCTTCTCGCGAAGGACGGCCCCTTCACGGAGAGCGAGTACCGGCAGGCGGGCGTGCGGGAATGCCTCGTCGGCGAGGAGAGCTGGGCGCGCCTGAGGGAGCTTGCCGCCGGGATCGGCGAGGCCGCACGGCAGCGCATGGAGCCGCCCCGGGACGAGACGTACTTCGTGGACGACGTCGCCGCCGCGGTGGCCATGGCGGGCCGCAGCCCGGCCGTCGAGAAGACCCTGCAGATGATCGAGCTCGTCGCCGCCAGTCAGTGCAATCCCGTCCTCGTCCTCGGTGACACCGGCACCGGCAAAGAGGTCGCCGCCCGGGCCGTTCACAATCTGCGGCATCCGGGACAGCCGTTCGTCGCCGTCAATTGTGCGGCGCTGACCGCCAGCCTGCTCGAAAGCGAGCTCTTCGGCCACGTGAAAGGCTCGTTCACGAGCGCCGACCGCGACAAGACGGGACTGCTCGAAATAGCCGACTCGGGGACCCTCTTCCTCGATGAGATCAGCGAGATGCCCCTCGATCTGCAAGCCAAGCTCCTGCGCATCCTGCAGGAGAAAACGTTCCGCAAGGTCGGCGGCATCAAAGATCTCGAGTGCAAGGCCACCATCATCGCATCGAGCAACCGGAACCTGAAGAAGGAGGTCCGCGAAAAACGGTTCCGGCAGGACCTCTACTACCGTTTGAACATCTGCCCGATCTTCCTGGAGCCCCTGCGGTCCACGGAGCGACGCCAGGATATCCCCCTGCTGGCCACCTACTTCCTGAAGACCTCGAGCATTTGTGCCCACAAACGAAACAGGATCACGTCGATCACGGGGCTCGCGCTGGAGGCCCTGTGCAAGCACGACTGGCCCGGCAACGTGCGGGAGCTGCGCAACATCATCGAGCGGGCCATTCTGCTCGAAACGACGGATAAGATCGGTCTGGGCAGCATCATTATCGACCCCATCGACAGTGACGAGACGCCCCATTACGGCCTCGGCCGCAGCGCGAAGGACTTCTCCCTGGAGAAGGCCGAACGCGAGCTGATCGCCCGCGCCCTGCACGAGACCGGCTGGCAGAAGACGCAAGCCGCCGCATTGCTCGGCATCACGCGCGCCACCCTCTATGCGAAGGTCAAGCAATACGACATCCGCCAGCAGAGGCACGCCGCGGGCGAAATGCCCCTTGCCGCCGCCGCACCGCTGGAAGTGGCAGCCGCTGCGATATCTTGACGATCATCCCACCCTGACACCTCCGGACAAGTGAGATTGTTGATGGTTGATTTTTGATTTGTGAATCAACAATCCACCATCACACTTCAAACCTCCAAACGCCTGTCAGAAAATCTGGCGGGCCGTATAGAATCCTGACACGGCCAAGCGAAAGACGGGACATGGAGGGCGCGGGACAGCACCGCTTCCAACCCGTAATCCGCCATCCCCAATCCGCCATGATCGTCTGGCACGGCTGTTGCTATGAGGGCTGGTGGTGTTGGGCCGCGCTCACGAAACGGGAGGCGGGCCGAGTCAGACAAGCTCGCCTCCAAATGGAACACATAGACGGATGGCTGACGACAGCAAACAGGAACCGAATCGCGATGAGAAGACACCGCCTGCCGCGGGGACGGGGTCCCCGAAACGGGAGGAGTCGCATTTGGAGCCCGAAGCCGCACCACCGCCCTTCGATGGGGACATCTTCGCAGCGCCGTTCGCCCAAGAGCCCGAGCACGAAGACGTCTTCGCATCGCTGGCCGAGTTCATGCCGGAGCCGGACTCCCTCGACGATGATGACCCGGCGATGACCGCCCCCCAGGGCAGACGACGCCTGCTGCACCGGACCGCGTCCCGGCAACGCGATTCTTCACGTTCCGGAAGCTCGAGACCCGGTGCGACGAATCCCTTCCGGGAACTCACCCACCTGTCGCGAGTCCAGAAGATCCTGCTGGTGGGCATCATCGCTATCGCCGCTGCGGTGATCTACGTTCTGGTGGGCAAGACATCTCCCGTCCCCTCCGGCGAGCGGACAGTTTCGGCGGGATCGCCCTCGCACGAGTCCGCATCGCCTCAGCAGGCGAGAATGAGGCCCGCAACGCCAAGCCAGGTTGCCGCCCCGCCGCAGCCGGCAGTGGCAACCGCAAATGCAGAGAGCCGCATTTGGGAGCCGGAGCCGAAACGGGAAGAATCACGCATGGAGACTCTTCCCAGTCCCGAGCCTTTGTCTCTGCAGTTGGCCGACAAGCTCTACCTCCACCGCGATTTCGAGCATGCGCTGACCATGTACGACAAGCTTTATCGGCGGCTGCCCGCGACACAGGAGAATCAGCCGATCCGCGATTTCCTGCTCCTGCGAATGGCCCTGTGCAGCAAGAACGGCGGTAATGTCGCGCAGGCCGACACTCTGTTCCGGACCGTGTCCCTGAGCCGGCTGCCGATCCTGCGGGCCCTGGCACGATATCATCAGAGCATAACGCTCGTGAGCCGCAAGCGTTACCTCGAAGCAGCGGCCAAGGCGTATCAGACGAGTGCCCTGATCGAGGTGGCCAACTACGATAAAAAGTGGATGTCGGCCGTCCAGCAGCAGTGCAGCCTCCTGGCGGCCGAGGCGGTGACCCGCAACCTGCTTACGCTGGCCGATGCCGACGCCAATCTGCCGCCGGAGCTGTGGGGCGAGCACCCCGATATCGATCCATTCGTCGATATGGAGGAGCCGCAGTTGCGGGTCTTCCTGGCAGCCGGCGCAGACCAGTTGGAGAGCACCGTGCTGAGCCCGCAGATCCGCAACATCGGGGACGGCTCCGTGCCGCGATGGTCGGTGATCTGCAACGGAGCCTCGGTCGAGGAACTGCTGTCACGGCTCGCCGCCAATGCCAAAGCCAATATCCGCTGGACCGACACCGGGCAAACGGCCCCGGCGGAAGACAACGTGCGGGCCAGACCCGTCTGCCTTTACCTCACTTCGGCCACGACGGAGCAGGTGGTCACGATGGCGGCAGGCAGCGTGGGCCTGGTCGCCCAAATGGACGACAAGGGCAATATCCGCCTGCTCGATCCCACGTCGTATTCCTCCCTGGCCGACCACACCAAGCTTTTGGCGGATGAGGCGATCACGCTGTGGCAAAGGTTCCTGCTGACCTCGGAGAACAACCAGCGAGCCCCGAACGCCCATTTCGCGATGGGGCTGCTTCAGGCCGCTCGAGGACAGTTCGATGAGGCTGTCGCCGAATACAAGCTCGTCGCCAATCGCTTCGCCAAGCACGCCCTGGCTCCCCAGGCCCTGCTGCAGTCGGGGATGCTCAAGGTGCGGTTGCGGGACTACCCGGGGGCCCACGCGGACCTCAAGCAACTCGTGGAGTTGTATCCCGAAACGGAGATGTCCGACCGAGCCTGCCTGTATCTGGCCGACGCAACCATGAAGGCGGGGCTGTACGAGGAGGCGACCGGACTGTATCGCAAGGTGTACAATCGGGGCTTGTCCGCCGCATCGCAGACCGAATCTGCGTTGGGAGCGGGCCGATGCTTCTACGAGACCAAGGATTACGAGGAAACGGCCAAGTGGTTGAGCCGGTATGTCACGCTCACGCGGGACCAGAGCCGGCCCGGGTTCTCCGCCGCGTGCCTGCTGCTCGGCAAGGCGTATCTGGCCCTCCATAAGCCCCAACAGGCCCAAACCGCGCTGAACCTGGCGATCCGGGGCGACCTATCCCATCAGCAGCACGTGGAGACCACCGCCGTGCTCGTCAAGACGTACATCGAACAAGAGCTTTTCCTCGAAGCACTCAACACGCTCGAGGGCTCAAGCGGATGGCAGTTGTCGCAGCAGGAGGCCGTCGAACTGGCGATCCTGCGGGCGAAAGCGCTTCGCGCCATCGGGCTGGCGGACAAGGCCATCGCGATGCTGGAGGAAAAGAGCCAGTACCTGCCGAGCCCGGAACTGCAAACGAGCGTGGCCCTTGAACTGGCCAATTGCTTCGTCCAGGAGGGCGACCTCGAGTCCGCCCGCAAGACGCTGGGCCAGGCGTTCACGACGGCCGAGCCCGGGCCGCCGGCCATGCACATCGGCCGGGAGCTGGCGGGCGTATGTTTGCGTCTGGGCCAGACGGGGCAGGTGATTTCCGTCTGTTCGCAACTGCTGGAGCGTGCCTGCGCGTCCGAGAAACAATCGATCCTGGAGCTGCTGACGGACGCCTATCGCAGGCAGGGCCGGTACCCTCAGGCCGTGGCGGCGATGTTGGACCGCTACGAGACGATAGCCGACCCGAACGCAGCTCCATTGATTAGGGACAATTAACTATGGATCATCGGCCAACTCATCAATCATTCATCAAAGGCCTGTGCCTGTTGCTTTCCTTGCTGTGCTGCTGCGCGACCCAATCGTGGGCCGCGAGCCCCAGCCGGTCCAAGGTGGTATCGAACCGCCGGGCGCCACAGCCGGCCAAGGCCGCCCCGCGCCTGCCGAGTGCGGCCGCTGCGACCGATCCTTGCGCCCCCGCCCAGGCGATGGAGACCAAGGCGGCGGCCGCGGAGCCGTCGCGCAGCTCGACCTCCGCCCTGGCCAGCTTAGTGACACGGGCGAAGAGCCAGCAAAGCACAGCAGTCGCCGATCCCGAGCATGGTACCCCTCTGGCCCTGGGTCTCTGGTCCAGCCGTGTTTCCGCCCCCGATCCGGGCGACGACGCTGAGACCAGCCTGGCCCTCAAGCGGCTGATCAGGCAGCTGCACTCGGTGACATTCAACGACAAGAACCAGGCCCAGCCGTCTGCGCCGCCCGTAGAGACGGCACCGTCAGTCCAACCGCCGGTGCCGACGGTCGCAAGTGCCGAGAACACCGAGCCGGCCCGGCCGGAGTCTGCCGTCGCGGCGGCACCCGAGGCCGCACCGACGCTGTCCGCAAAGGCCCAGAAGACCCTCGAAAACCTGCGGCAGAACCCCAGCCGCGTCCGCGACCCGTTGGGAGTGGCGGAGCTGCTGTTCTTGAGCGGCCGGGCCGCCGACGCCGCCCCCTTCTACGCCGAAGCGCTGCGGCGCACCGGCGCCGGTGCGGCCTCCGGCGACGACCGCGCCTGGATTCTCTTTCAGCTTGGCAACTGCCTCCGCGAGACGGATGCGCCCAAGGCCCAGGAGGCCTACATGAAGCTGATCGCCGAGTTCCCCAACTCACCCTGGACCGAGATGGCCAGGGCGGGAGGCCGGCTTCTGACGTGGTACCAGAGCGCGCGGCCCGATCGGCTACTGACGCCGCGTAAGCCCTAAGTCCGGTCAACGGCCGACAACCGAGCGGGAGACTTCAACAGTGAGCAGAATCGACACCACCGACCGAGGCAAGATGAAGCAGCACGGCGACAACGCCAACGTGCTGATCGTGGACGATGAGCCCCAGACCCTCCGGCTCATGCTCGAGATCCTGGCCCGCAAGGGGATCGTCGCCCGGTTGGCCGCCGACCGGAAAGCCGCCCTCGACGCCCTCGACGGAAGGGGCTGCGACCTCGCGTTTCTCAGCATGACTATCGCGGGGGCGCCGGACCACGTCAACAGCTTCAAGCTGCTCGGCGAAATCCGGGCGGCGGCTCCGGAGATGCCTGTCGTGATGATGGGCGGCTCCCCCGGCGAGGCGAGCGCCGACTCCCTGCTCCAGTTGGGAACCCAGGCCGCCGTTCGCGCGATCCAGGCGGGCTGCCGCGACTTCCTGCTCAAGCCCCTGGACGGCCGGGCGGTGGACAACCTCTTGGAGAGCCTGCTGCCCAACCGCCGGGTGGCGACGGCCGCATCGGCCCAGGAGGCAGGACGCCCCCTCTACCAGATCGTGGGCAGGAGCTCCAAGCTCATCCAGACCATCACGCTGGCCGAGAGGATCGCCCCCACGTCGGTGCCTGCTTTGATCAGCGGCGAGAGCGGGACGGGAAAAGAGCTGGTCGCGCTGCTGATCCATCATAAAAGCCGGCGGGCCCTCGGGCCGTTTGTGCAAGTCAACTGCGCCGCGTTGAGCGACAGCCTGCTGGAAAGCGAGCTGTTCGGCCACGAGAAAGGGGCCTTCACCGGCGCCTACACGCAGCGTAAGGGCCGCTTCGAAATGGCCCACGGCGGGACACTCCTGCTGGACGAGATCACCGAGACCCCGCCCCAGTTCCAGGCCAAGCTGCTTCGCATCATCGAGCAGCAGGAATTCGAGCGGGTCGGGGGAAACGAGAACGTCAAGGTGAACGTTCGCCTGATCAGCACCACGAACCGGGACCTGCTCCACGAGGTGCAGATGGGGCGATTCCGCCAGGACCTTTACTATCGGCTCAGCGCCGCCCGGATCGTGCTGGCGCCGCTGCGGGAGAGGCGAGAGGACCTGCCGGAGCTGGTGTGGCACTTCGTGAACCTCTACGCGAAAGAGGCCCAGCGCCGCATTGACGACCTGGACCCCACGATGATGGACATCTTCGCGAACTACGACTGGCCGGGCAACGTCCGGCAGTTGCGAAACGTCGTGCTGACCTCGCTCATCCTCGGCACCGGACCCGCGTTGTCGCTGGCCGACGTATCCTGGCTCTTCGATGAGCTTCAGCCGCTGGCACAACGGGACATCCATTGCGGACTGCCGGCGGGTGGCATCATCAAGACTGGAAGTCTTGGCGATGGCTCTCACGGGTCGCTGGGAAACCATCGCCAATCTGTGCTTGACGATGCCACCCGTTTGAGGCCGGAAACAGGAATCGGCGGCATTCCGCTCGAGGAGCTCGAACGGCAGGCCATCCTGGAGACCCTGCGGCAGACCTCCGGCAACCAGACCAAGGCCGCCAAGGTCCTCGGCATCAGTGACCGCACGCTGCGAGAGAAGATACGCCGCTACCGCCGGGAGGAATGTCTCCTGCCTGTATCCTAAATGGACTTGTATGAGAGAATAGCGAATGGCCGAGCAAGAAAATACGGAGAAAGACACAGCTCCCCAACCGGAGGCTCAAAAGAGCCCAAGTGCGTTCGCCAAAATCCTGCCGTGGCTGGTCCCGGCCGCGGTGGTCATCGTCTTGGCCGCCGGTGGTTTTCTGGTCGGCCGGATGTTCGGGACGCGGGGGCAGGCCCAGACGGTCTCCGGCGCCGAGCAAGGCAGCCCGGCGGAGCCGGTCCAGCCCAAAGAGCCCGCCCTCAAGGCAGGCGCGGGGGAGTGCTGGTACTACGATCTCGACCCCATCGTGGTCAATCTCAATGACCCGGGCGTGACCCGCTACGTCCGCATCAGCCTGACCCTCGAAGTCAGCAGCGCGATGGACGAGAAAGAAGGCAAGCCCTTCCTGGACCAGAAAAAGCCTCTGATAAAGCACTGGCTGACGCTGTTCCTGTCGAACCAGACGATTGAGGACGCCCGCGGCGAGAAGAACCTGACGCGGATCCAGACCCAGATTTCCGACACGCTGAACAACGGCCTGTTCCCCGGGGGCAAGCCGCGAATCAAGAGCGTCCTGTTCAAGGAGTTCGCCATTCAGTGATGGATTCATCCGCCAACCATCTCGGTAGAGCGAAGATCGGCCGGCTCCTGGCGGCCGTCGGCTCGACGCATACGCAGGACCCGGTGCCGGCGCCGGAGGCGACGCCCTACGACTGGCGAGACCCGCATTACTTCAACACGGACCAGCGCACCCGGCTGACCCAGGCCCTGGGCCAGGTCGCCGCACGGATGGCGGAGATCTTCAGCCGCTCCCGCGGCAGCCCCGTCGAGGTCGCTTTCGGGGCTCTCACCCAGCACTTTGCCGGGGATTGGTGCCGTCACGCCGAGCTCGACCACGACTACTGCCTGACCTTCGCCCCGGACAAGGGCCCATCCAGCGGCTTCGTCTCGATCTCGCCGCAAACCGCGATGACGTGGGTCACGTGGCTGCTGGGGGACTCGGATTCCGCCCGCGACCCGAACCAGGCGTTCTCCTCGCTGGAGGAATCGCTTCTGTCCGATCTGCTGACGGCGGTGCTGGACGCGTTTCTGACGCCGCTTCGGGCGACCGGCAATCTCAGACCCACCGGCGCGATGTGCAAAGGTCAACCCAGCATCCAGTTCGAGCTGACGGAGGAAGTGTGCCGGGCCACCTTCAAAGTCAAGAGTCCCGATACGGACAAGGTCTCCGAGATCGCCTTTCTGCTGCCCTGCAGCAGACTGGCCGCTCTGGCGGGCAAGACGGTGGCGGCCACCCCGCCGCGTATGTCGCCGCAGGAGCTTTCGAAGATCCTGATGGAGCATGTGCAGGAGATGCCGGTGACAGTCCAAGCGACACTTGTCTCAACCACGCTGAGGTTCCAGGAGATCCTGGAGCTTGGCCCGGGCGATATTCTGCTGCTCGACAAGCCCGTCGATGGGCTCGCGGACCTGATCATCAACGGCCGCCCCGCCTATCACGGCCGCCCCGCCCGGTCCCAGGGACAGCATGCCATAGTCATTCTCGATTGTGTCGGCGAAAGGACATGAACGGTTATGCCTGAAACGGTCAATGCTCCAACACGGAACGAACAACAAAACCAAGGCGAGCCCGCGGCCCAGGCCGGTGCCAGGACACAAGTCCGCGAGGTCCAGTTCGCGGAGGCGCCGCCGGACGCCCCGTCGGCCGCTGCCAGCCAGTTCGATATCCTTCTCGACATGAGCGTCGCCATCACGGTGGTCCTGGGCGAGACCCAGATTCCGATACGGCGGCTCCTGCAGCTCGGCCCCGGCTCGGTGCTCAAGCTCGAAAAGCCCATCGAAGCCCCCGCCGATCTGTATCTGAAGGATTCGAAGTTCGCCGAGGTCGACGTGGTGGTCGTCGAGGACCGGTTCGCCGTGCGAATCAAGCAAATCCTCGGCGCCGGCGCTCCGGCAAACCCGTCAGGCGTAAATAGTAAATCGTAAATGAAGACGCATCATGGCCTCTGATCACGCAATGACAGCCAATTTGCCCACCGGCCTCGCCGGCGACGACGGCGCTGCGGGCCTTCCCTTCGGCTCGTACATGAACGCCGTCCTGGCGATCGGCATCGTGGCCATCCTGGCGACATTGATCGTTCCGTTGCCCACGATCCTGCTCGACCTGCTCCTGGCGTGCAGCATCTCGCTGTCGATTGCGGTACTCATCGTCACACTGGCCTCCCGGGAAACCCTGGAGCTGTCCACCTTCCCTTCCCTGCTCCTGTTCACCACGCTGTTTCGCCTGTCGCTGAACGTCGCTTCGACCCGATTGATCCTTCTCCAGGGCGACGCCGGCAAGATCATTCACACGTTCGGCAGCTTCGTCGCCGGCGGCAGCGTCGTGGTCGGCATGGTCATCTTCCTGATTCTTGTCATCATCCAGTTCATCGTCATCACGAAAGGCGCCGAGCGGATCAGCGAGGTCTCCGCCCGGTTCACCCTCGACGCCATGCCCGGCAAGCAGATGGCCATCGACGCCGACCTGAACGCCGGCGCCATCACCGAATCCCAAGCCAACGAGCGACGTTCCAAAATCGTCAAGGAGAGCGAGTTTTACGGCGCGATGGATGGCGCCAGCAAGTTCATCCGGGGCGACGCCAAGGCCGGCCTGATCATCACCGCGATCAACATCATCGGCGGCATCGCCATGGGCTATTCCCGCGGGATGACCATCACCACCGCCATCAAGACCTACTCGATCCTGTCCATCGGCGACGGCCTGGTCAGCCAGATCCCCTCGGTGATCATCTCCCTGAGCTCGGGTTTTCTGGTCACGAAGATCTCATCGAGCCGCAGCGTCGGCCAGGACCTGTCCAGGCAGTTCCTCAGGTCCGGTCAACCCCTGACCACCGCAGCCTGCATCGTGGCCGCCATGGCGCTGGTGCCGGGCATGCCGAAAGCCCCATTCCTGCTCCTGGCCGCCGGCACGGCATTGCTCGGGCGAATGGCCACCCAGGCCGAGAAGGCCCCGCCCAAACAGGCGCCGGCGCAGAAGAAGACCGACAAAGAGCCTGTCGAGGACCTGCTCGACATGGACCGGGTTTCCGTCCACGTCGGCGTGCGTCTGATCGGCATGGTCGATCCCCGCAAGAGCAACACGATCTTCGACCGCATTGGCGCCCTGCGAAGGCAGTTCGCCCAGCAGATGGGCATCATCATCCCCCTCGTGCGGCTGCGGGACGACCTGAATCTGGAACCGAACGCATACGAGATTCGGCTCTCCGAGGTCCCGGTGGCCAAGGGGTTCCTGGAGCCGGACATGTTCCTGGCGATGGACGCCGGGGCCGTACAGCAGAAGGTGGACGGGATCAAGACAACCGAGCCGGTCTATGGGCTGCCCGCCCTGTGGATCCCCCAGGGAAAGAAAGAGGCCGCCGAGCTGAGTGGATACACGGTCATCGATCCGGAATCCGTGTTCATCACGCATTTGTCCGAGACACTCAAGCGACATGCCGATGAGCTGCTCACCCGCGAGGATGTCCAGCTTCTGATCGACCGGCTGCGAAAGAATCAGCCGTCCCTCGTCGGCGAGGTCGTCGGCACCGAGGGCGAGGTCTCCGCCGGCATGCTGCAACGGGTGCTCCGAAACCTGCTCCGCAGCGGCGTTCCGATCCGCGAGCTCACGGCGATCCTCGAAGCCCTGGCAGAGAACGCCCCCAAGACCAAGAACGCCTCCACGCTCACCGAGGTGGTCCGCAAGTCGCTCGGCCGGACGATCACCGAGCAGTACAGAGACGCCGCCGGCAAAGTGACCGCCATCACGTTCGACCCGGCCTTCGAGCATCAGTTGACCTCCTCGCTTCGCCAGGAGGGCGGCGAACTGGTTCTGAACGCCCCGGCGGAGACCGCCATGGAGCTGCACCGGCGGATCGCCGACGCGTGGAAGTCGGCCATGGATCAGGGCAAAGACAAGACCGTCCTGCTGTGCGACGCCCGGCTTCGGGCCCCGCTGGCGCAGATGCTGTCGCGCACCTTGCAGATGTTGCCCGTCGTGGCGTACGACGAGGTCGTTCTGGGAACGCAAGTCGAGCCCATTGAGACAATTGCAGTGACGCCGGAAGAAATGACGATAAGGAGTGAATGAGTATGCTGCTCCAGATACGACCGATTGCCGTCAGGACCGCCGTCGGCAGTTTCTTCACGATCGGCATTGTCGGCTCTCTGGCCGGCTTGTCGCCCTCGACCTGCTGCAAGCGGGCGGTGCTGGGGGCCGTGATCGTCTATGTCGTCACGAGTGCGGCCGTGCGAGTCATCACTGCGATTTTGACCCAGGCCATCATCGCCGATCGAGTCAACAAGGAATATCCGGGTGACAACGAAGGTTAGGAACATCCCTGAGGCAAACGAGCAACAGGCGGCCGAAAAGCTGGCGGAGAACAGCGACCACCTGAAAGCCATGGCTCGGCGCACGTACAACGGGCACAAGCCGGGCCAGATCGGCGAAGGCGAGATCCTGCAGTTGCTGCCGATGGTGCGCAAGATCGCCCGCCGGGCCGTCAGCTACCTCAAGCCGCCGCTGTCGTTCGAGGACCTGGTCTCCGCCGGCACCGTGGGCCTGCTCAAGGCCGCGAAGGACTTCGACGCCTCCCATCAGGCGGAGTTCAAGACCTATGCCTACATCCGCATCAAAGGGGCCGTGCTGGACGAGCTTCGCCGGGCCTCCCTGCTGCCGTCGGGCGTCAATCGGCAGATTCGCACCGCCCTGGAGCTGAGCCGCAAGATTGCCGAGCAGACGGGCAAGCCCCCCACCGACGAGGAGCTGGCCGGGCAGCTCGGAGTCCCCGTGAAAGAGGTGTATGAGCTGTTCGAGAGCGCCCGGGCCCAGCGTTTCGTCTCCCTCGATGCCCTCGACCAGGAGCAGCCGGGCCTCGGCGAGCTTCTGGCGGCCGCCGAGACGGACAGGCCGGACAGCCGTCTGGAAAAGGCCGAGATGATCGAGAGTCTCGCCGGGGCCATCCGCCAACTCGATGAGAAGCGACTGCAGATCGTCATCCTGTACTACACCGAACACTTGACCATGAAACAAATCGCGGACGTGCTGGAGATCACCGAGAGTCGCGTCAGTCAGTTGCATGCCAGCGCACTTTTCAGTCTATCCGTAAGATTGGAGCAGTGGAGAGATGGCAGCCGATGATTTCAATGCGATAAAGCCCGTGGAGAACCTTCCCAACGTTACGGGACTGACGCCCGCGGGGCAGCGGCAGGGGCGAAAACGCCGGCAGAATCCTCCCCGCCGGGGCCGGGAGTCCGTCGAGACGCGACCCGACGATGCCGCCGACGGTCAAACGTCGAAAGGGGACGGCGACGCGCACGTAATTGACTACTGTGCTTGATACGGGCCATCCGCCGGGAAGAACCATCGGAGGTGAAGGAAGAAAATGCTGAAGACCACACGACATATCCTGAAGGCTGACGAGGTCGCTTTCGATGACCCCTTCCATCTGGGTATCGATCCCTCCGCACAACCCCGTCGCATGGAACGGCAGTGCGCCTCGGCCGCTCCGAGCGTACGGGTCGCACAGAACCACCCTCAGTACGCCGTGATCGAAGTCACATGTCCATGCGGCCAAACAACTTACATACGCTGCGAGTACGCCCCAAAGTCGCAGTAGTGGAGAAGAACCATGGTTGGAGCAGTGAAACTTGTGGCTTTGTCGCTCGCAGTGGTCCTGGCCGTCGGCGGTTGCACTGCATCCCAAGGCCGGACGGGCGCGGCCGGTACGGGCGCCGAGCAAGGCGAGTCTGCGGCCAGACGATTCCAGGATACCCCGCTCGAAGGCCGTACCGCCGTGGAATCGGCGATCGAGTTGTCGGAGAAATATGCCAGGTTGTCCGATCAAAGCGCCACGTTACGGCAGGACAACCAGCGGCTCTCTACCGAAAACGAGACCCTGCGCCAGCAGATCACGTCGCTCGAGACCAAGCTCAAGCAGACGCAGAAGGAGCTCGGCGAGGCCAATGACCTGCTGATCGAAATGCTCACGGAACTGAACAACTGGAAGAGCAATATCCTCGGCTTCCGGGGAGAGATGCGGCAGGCTGCCCAGGCGCAGTTGGAGGCACTGCTGAAGGTCCTGGAGATTCTCGGAGGCCAGGCCGAGGCAGGGACTATCGGGCGTAAGCACGCCGGAACGCTGAAGCCGGATGTGAACGACGTGGCGACGGTCAGCAAACCCACGACGCCGTCCAGGAGAGAGCCCAATGGAGCGAAGTAGGCCTCGTGTCAGATGCGACAGGAGGGTGCCGGTCCGCGACACCTGCCCGGGACCGTGCAGATCGCTCTCGCGGCTTGGCATACCGGCGGCATTCATGCTTATTCTGGTCTGCGGCTGCAAATCCGGGCGTGACGAAGACGCCATGGCCCACTCCTATTACTCAAGTCCTCAAAAGGACTTACGCAAACTCGGGCGAGTGGCCCTGGTCGAATTGGACGGCGCCTCCGGCTACCCCGAGCTCGCAGCCGACGTCACGAATGCACTGTTCCTGGAAGCCCAAAAGAAGCAGGCGTTCGGCGTGGTGGTCGTCCACCGGGACAATCCGACGTGGCGCAGCTTGCAGGAGAACCTCGATTCCCTGCAGACACTACGCCAATTGGCGGCCGTCCGCGATGCCCTCAACTGCAATGGCCTGCTCCTGGGTACCGTCACGGAATATCGGCCCTACCCGCACATGGTCATCGGCCTGCGTCTGAAGCTGCTCGACCTGAGCGACAGCCAGCTCATCTGGGGCCTGGAACAGGTCTGGGACAGCGCCGACAAGAGTGTCCGCAAGCGGATCCAGGCGTATCTCAAAGAGGAGCAGCGATCGGGACCTTCCCCGATCCGGGAGGAGCTGGTGGTCGTTAGTCCGCTAAACTTCTGTAAATTCGTGACTTATGAAGTGGCAGGGACATTCGTGCGAGAGAGGAAAAAGTAGATCGAGGATGGAGCGTCCCAAAGAAAACCGCCGCTGACAGTATCAAAAATGCATTTCTGCGAGATAGGGCCTAAAGATTCGGCGGAACCACACGAAAACAAGGGTAAGCAGACGGACATTGAAGGAATCAGATGATGATTGACAATATTCATAACAACCAGATCTCGCACGCGACGGGAATGAACACCTCCCCTCGCACCGATGCCACAAATAAGCCTGCGGCCGACGAGTCGGATGCCACGCTTCAAGTCAATTTCGCCGATCTGATCAACCAGGCGATCCAAGCGTCCGAGACGGAAAAGGACGGCGTCCGGAGGGCTCGCGAGCTGCTCCAGTCCGGTCAACTCACAAGCCCCGATAACATCCGGTCCGCCGCACAGAACATCATAACATTCGGCATCTAAAGACGTTACAGCTTGATGGTTGAGCCGAGGGGCCTACCAGGGATGGTTCAGGGCCCCATGTTTTTGCGCCCGCTGACCCCCTGCACCCGCACCACCGGATTTCGAGCGAGAGGAGAGTCTGCACCGGAATAGTCCCGTGGGTCCTGTAGGTTCCGTCTAACTGCTTTCCGTCAAGCCACTTGTCGCTGACTACACATAGCAGTCGAGCGTACTGCCGACGGGCATCCGGCCAAGATCGAGGTTGCCGGTGCCGGATTGCCGGACTTCGGACAGCACATCCGGATACTGCCGGACACTGACTTGGACGTAGATGGGCTCTTGAGGCTGGGCGCTGGGGGCATGGAACCTATGGCACCTGCGCGTCCCGTAGGTCGAATCCAAACCATTGAAATCAACGGAATTGCCGCCAATCAACTTCATCATCAGTTGCACCCCCAACTGCCCCCTATCTTACCACAACCGCCGGGGCTATTCAAGGCCAATCCTGTCCTCTGACTGGCGACAGCCGCCGCCCCTTGTGGTGCTGCAATTCCAATGGTAATGGGCCGATGATTATAGGGCATCTGCTCGCCTTCTGAGAAGCACAAACGAAAGCGGCCTAAGGTTTTTCTCGCAACCGCGTCGATATAGAAAAGGACAGAGACGTGTCCCAAGCCGTCTGACACCGAGGTTATCGGATGCACATCATTGCCAAATGCCCGCGTTGCGGCTATCGCTGGTGGCTGGACGCCGCCGCCGCGGACCGCCGTCTGCGCTGCCGCAAATGCTTCATGCTCCTGAGAGTCCCAAACCTGACCGAGGTCCCCGACGCCGCTGAAATCATAAGCCACGCTAACAGCGACCTTTACGTCGACGACGCCGGCAAGGTGTTCGGCTAAACGACCGTCGCAGGCGGATACTCTCCCCTTGAATTCGCACGCCGCTCGATCACCCCGTGCGCCGGGTTTCCTTGCACCTCAGCCAGAAACAGAACTTACCGCCACGGATCATCCAAACGTGCTTTGGGTCCCTTTCTCTCGTCTCACCACCAAGCCTCTCCCATCGTCCCTCGACCCTGCGCAAGGACACGCGGTGGCTACCGGTTGGGGCGGGTGTTTCTGGGGGAGAACTGGTTTTTCGCCGGGCCTCGGCCTCGGAATTCCTTGATGCCCGGTCTGCGCGGCCGCTGGGGCCTTCGCTGGAAGCCGGAGGACTTGGGGGCGGGGCCCTCTTTTATCAGTTGCAGCGACTTGGCGCAAGCGTCCTTCGTGATGCGGTTGGAGTGGGTCAGGCCTTTGGTGAGGGCCTCCTCGGCCAGCTTGCGCATCCGGCCGTTCATGCTCCGCAGCCCGTAGGCGGCGGCCTTCTTGGTGTCCCGCGAAAAGCCGCCAAAGAGCGCCTCGACAAGGATGTCCAAGCCGTCCTCCTGCATCCAGGACAGGTTATAGGCAGCTTTCCTGGCCGCGGAGATCTCTTCCGAGTGCAGCTTATCCCGCAACTGGGCCAGCAGCGCGACGGCGGCTGCATCCTTCTCTCGACCTGATGGTTTTCTTTCCGGCAGTTTCATGTGGTCACCCTCTGATCCGTTCAATCCGTTCTCCGGACATTTCTCCCCGGAGGGTGTTGGCTGTTGTTCGATACGGGCTGTCCGCCCGCACACAATCCAGATAGGCTCCAAGCCCAGCAGGCCAATTATCGTGCCAGAGCAAGGGATTGGCAAGAGAATTCCGGACAACAAATTGCAGCGTTTTCGCGTCTCCCGAGGCCGAGGTCACAAGGGCAGGTCGCGACGATGCCAGATGATGGCGCCGATGGCTGCTGTCCCGAGGAGAATCGCCGCCAGGATGCCCATGTTGCGAAGGGGCCAGCCCTGCCAGACGTTCGAGCCGTCGATCAGGTAGAAGAGCGTCGCCTGTCGCAGGAACGCCATGCGGGGCCACCAGTTGGAGACGACCGCCACGAAGTAGTTGGTCACAAGAAAGGCGACGGAGACACCGATAGCGGAGTACAGCCGGGCGAAGGTGGCGGCACAGAGCAGGGCCACGGCGCCGAAGGTGCTGGCGAGCAGCCCGCCGTTGATCGCTATGCGGAGGAAGCTGTCGAGAGGAACCCGGTCCTTGAACGGGAAGATGTTCACGGCCGCGACCGTCCCCAGGAACATCACGAGGTCAAGGGCAAACATGCCGGCCAGCGTCAGGATGCCGGCGCAGGCGTAGACCTGGATCTTCGTGGTCGGGCGGCTGAGGATCAACTCCATGGTGCCCCGTTGCACCTCGCCGGCGAGCAGACCCGTGGGCGTCCCCACGGCATAGAGCATGAAGAGGAACAAGACAAATGGGTGGTTGTAGCCGATGGCGATCAAGGCCGACGTGTTGCCAACCCGCAGCATCTCGCCGCCGAGGGCGGCCTTCACAACCGACGGCAGAACGTCGAGGAATCCCAGAAGTATCTTGACCTTCTCATTGTCGTGCACGATGGCGCTGACGGCGATCTGCATGAGAAAGATCAACAAGGCAATCCCGCACCACGCGGGCAGAATCCGCATCAGCCAGAATCGCAGGAGCGTCAACGGAAACGGCGGACGGGCAGCACGGCTCATGACTGGACTCCTTTCGGGGCCTTCGGGCCGTTGGCCTCAGCGCCGGCGTTGGGCGGCCGGCGATAGTATTGCATGAAGGCCTCTTCCAGCGAGGTCTGCGGCGTGGCGATCCGGTCCACGGGGAATTGGGCGATCCACTTCAGGATGGCGTCCGCCGAGCCCTGGTAGGCAACGTGAAGCATCCCCGGCTGCCGTTCGACAATCCGCACGCCCGGCAGTTGGGCGGAGGGCACGTTGCCGACACGAGAACCGTCCGCGAACCAGACCTTCAGGCGGCGCTCGCCCTGCTGGACGATTTGCGCGATCGGGGCCATCTCCACAAGGCGTCCCTCCCGGAGAATCGCGGCCCGGCTGCACACCGCCGACACCTCGCTCAAATCGTGCGAGGACAGCAGGACCGCGGCCCCGCCCGCCGCCGCCTCGCAAATCAAGTCCAAAGCGGTCTGGCGCATGAGCGGGTCCAGGCCCGCCGTAGGCTCATCGAGCACCAGCACCTGGGGCCAATGCTGAAACGCGGAAATCAGGGCCACTTTCTGGCGATTGCCCTTGGAAAGATCCCCCACGGCCCGGTCCAGATTCAGCTCGAACCGCTCCGCCAGTTCCTCGCGTCGAGCCGCCGAACCACCGTCGCCACCCAAAGCCGCGAGAAGGCCCAGCGCCCGCCTCGCTTTAGCGCGTCCCCAGATGCGGAAGTCCCCCGGCAGATAGCCGATCCGTGCGTGCTGCGTGCCTCGACCCGGCGCCACCCGTTCCCCCAGGACGCGAATCTGCCCCCCACCCAGCCGCAGTAAGCCCATGAGACAGCGAATCGTCGTGGTCTTGCCCGACCCGTTCGGACCGAGGTATCCGAAGACCTCGCCCCTCTCAATCGAGAAGGTCACGTCCTCAACCCCGCAAGTCCGGCCGTACCATTTCGTCAGAGACTCAATCTCAATCGCCGCCATTGCCAACCTGCATCGTCTTTGCCTTTTCCGCCGTGCGAGTCATCTTCACGGGAGATCGGTATTATGGTACCGATCCGCCGCAAAGACAAGACGATTGGGACGGGCGCCCACGCTCGGAAAAAGCGTCCGTTTTCGTCAATTCCACGGATTGGGGTTCTTCTCGAGATAACCCTTGGCGTCGATGATGACGCGGGTCTCGGGCGGTGCTTGCAGGGCCTTGAAGCACTGAATCGTCATGAATACCGTCCCGGAGACCGGCCTTTCAATGTCGATGGGTTCGCGCATCTCCTTCTTGTCTACACCGCTTCCGTAGCGAGCCTCCCGGTATATTGGTTGCCGAGGGCCTCGGATGACGGCGAAGTAGTTGAAACCGTAGCGGAGGGTCAGCTCCGCCGCATGCCGGTAGAGGTAGGCACACACCACGCGTCCCGGTGTCCGGTCGTTGGCCATATAGGTGACATAGAACGTGTCTTGCGAGACCCGCTTCTCGGAGTAGCCTTCGGCCCACCTCGTCCCGGCCCGCTGGTAAGGCGTGGGCTCGCGTACGCAGCCGCACAGCAGGATCACAGGAACAACCGCGATCCAACATATCCTCATAGTTCTTCTCCCACCCATCACGACGAGTTCACGCGCGATGGATAGTACTGCATCTTCCGGCCGTTCCAGTTATCGTAGCCCCAGCCAGGCGGTTCCGCAACCCGCGCGGTATGGGCTGTCAGATGCGGGCGGGGAGAATCACGAGGGTATGGCCCATCGGGTGCAGCCGCTCCTGGAGGGCGAAGGCGGTCTGATTGTGCAACAGCGACTGGTACCATCGCTTACGCTGAAAGGCCAGTTGCCCCGCGAAGAAGATCGCCTGCGGGAAGTCACGAGCCGTCTCCATGCAGAGCCGTTCGAGCTCGCAGATCAGGTCTGTGCCGATGGCGGAGCGGCAGATCGCGGGAATACCCTGCCCCGCCGCCAGCTCGACGTATTTCTGCAATCCCTGCTCGATCTGCCGGCGGAGACGGTCGAGCATATCATCGCCCTTGAAGACGCCCGAATCGATGACACCCACCGAGAGAAAAACCGCATTCTTGAACTGGCCGGGGAAATTGCGGAGGGCGGCCAGCAGGGTATGGATTCCCAGGCTGCTGTAGCCGCCGACCAGGATGACGGCCGTGGGCAAGGCCGGATCGACCGGCCGGACCGGCGTAGCGGCGTCGGGCCGGACCTTGGCCACACTGCCGAACAGGGCGGCCAATTGACCCTGAAGCAGGCGGTAGTGGCGGTGCACCAGGAAGCACAGGGCCACGACACAGCCGGTGATGGCGAGTGTGAGCCAGCCGCCCTCGCGGAACTTCTCGAACACCGTTACGACGAGGATGGTGACGCACATCATAAGGCCGGCAATGTGAATGCGTATTTTCTTGCTCCAATCGGGCCTCTGTCGCCGGTCGCGCACCCAGAGGCGGCACATGGACAGTTCGGTGATCGAGAAGGTGAGGAACACGTTGATGCTGTACATGACGACGATGCGGCGCACGTCGCCATTGGCATAGAGCAGGGTCGCCAGGGCCGCCGTGCCCATCAGCACGATGCCGTTTCTCGTGGTGAGCCTCTCAGAGAGGCTCGCAAATCGGCGTGGCACCCACCAGTCGAGAGCCATGTTCGCTAACACGCGTGGGCCATCGATGAATCCCGCCTGGGCGGCGACCACCAGCAGCGCCCCCTCCGAGACCAGCGTGAGAATCACAAAGGTCCGGCCCAACCCCACATCTTGAGCGAAGCGTTCGGCCAAGACCGCGTTGAGCGTCTTGCCTTCCTCGAACTGGACCTGCCACAGGAGATAGCACACGATCAGACCGGCCGCCGTGCAAGCAAGGGAAATCGCCATATAGAGCATGGTGCGTTTGCCGGTGCGGACCCGCGGCTCCCGCATGATCGGCAGGCCATTGGAGACGGCTTCGATTCCCGTGTACGTACCGCCACCAAGCGAATAGGCGCGGGCAAACAGCAGCAGCAGGCCGCCGAGTCCGAGGCCGGCAAAACCGGCGCGGAACCCGGTCCCGATCTGGCGGGTCGTGGCGGGCAGTTGCGGGGCATGGGCGATGATTCCGCCGCCGATCAATACGATGTGCGTCGCCAGAAAAAGCAGGAAGATCGGCAGAAGCAGCAGGATGGACTCCCTGACTCCCCGGATGTTGACGATCGTGAGCACCACGATCAGGAAGACCTCCGTTGGCAGCTTGAGCCCGTGCCAGTCCGCGGGCACGAAGCTGAACAGAGCATCTCCGGCGGCCGCGATGGAAATGGCGATGGTGAGCACGTAATCGACGAGAAGCGCGGACCCGGACACGACGCCGGCCCGCTCGCCCAGCAGTGCGCTGGCCACGACGTAGCCGCCGCCCCCCGTGGGGAAGTGCTCGATCACGCGGCTGTACGCGACGGAAATGACGAGCACCGTCAGAACCACCGCTGCGGCCAGAGCAACAGCCAAATACGTGTGCGATCCCAGCGTACGGAACGTCTCCTCCGGACCATAGCAGGATGAAGACAGACCATCGGCTCCCAGTCCGACCCAGGCCAGGAAGGCCACCACGGAAAGGCGGTGGAACAGATGGCGATCCGTCAAATCGCGGGGTGCACCAAACAGGATACGTTTGGATTTCGCAGCAAGAGTGCGCGACTCGGGATAGGCGGCTTTCAAGCCACCGTCCCCAACGGACGTAGTTTTATGCATAGAGAACCTCTCTTGTCCAACGGAGAGTCGGCCTCCGCTGGGTGGAGGTTCTCTCCTTCGACGCCTGCGAGGTTAGCTGACGGGCTCGGGCCGAAGAAGTTGCCCTACGCCTGGCGGCGATTCGCCCCGATTTTCGGGTCCCCCGCTCCTGCTGACGGCAGGATTCGGCGATGGATGGACTAAACGATACTATGCTCCAACCCCGGCGTCAAGTGCGACGGCACATTTTGTGCAACGAGGGTGTGATCTTTTCCGGGAATCCCGCCGTATGGCATTACGATCACGAATCATCGGCGATGCCTATTAGCTCAACAGAATGGAACTTCTGCCTGTGGCCGCCCGTTTAAGAAGGGGGATTGTCGCGGTTGAAGGGTAGGGCCGAGCAGCGCAAGATCAATTCTTTGTCGGGAGAAGCTGATGAACAGCAAGAAACCAGGAGTCCAATTGCCTTTGCCCCGCAAGTGGGCCTTGGCTCCGGCGATTCTCGTGTGTCTCTTGCTGCCGGCAGGGTGTGCGACCCCACCGAAAGCGGCCCATCGATCCGTTGAAACCCCATCACCGAGAGAGACGTCCTCCATCAATCCACAGGCTGGCCCCCCCGTATCCGTTGCGCCCCCTGGCCGGATGGAGACTCTCGCAACGGGCGGTGAGCCAACCATGACATTTGAGAAGAACGTCCATGACTTCGGG
>Ga0315286_10000423_pt1 | contig 35071 bp, 37 predicted proteins | sample YL17G10_0_MG_FD_205038 | JGI IMG/M metagenome (GOLD analysis project Ga0315286, IMG submission 205038) | Sediment microbial communities from Yellowstone Lake, YNP, Wyoming, USA - YL17G10_0 | ecosystem: Environmental > Aquatic > Freshwater > Lake > Sediment | place: USA: Wyoming | collected...
AGTGGGCGGCGAAGCTCGGGATTGAATTCGGGATTACGGCCCGCCATTACAGCGAGCTCATCGCCGAGAAGATCAAGGCCGGGACGTTCGCCTTCCCGATCGCGGTTCCCGGGCGGGTCACGTGGCATGACTCCTGCCACATCGGCCGCGTATCGGGCGTCTACGAGCCGCCGCGCGACGTGATCAAGGCCATCCCGGGCGTGGAATTCGTCGAAATGACCCACCACCACGAGGCCGCCCACTGCTGCGGGAGCGTTCTGACCCTCATCAAGGACCCGCTGATCGCCCATGATATCGGCGAAATGCGGCTCGCCGAAGCGCTGGCCGTCAAAGCCGACACCGTACTCGCCCTCTGCCCCTGCTGCGAGTTCCAGCTCCGGGTGACGAAAGAGAAGAAAGATACGCCCCTCGAGATCCACGACCTGGCCGCCTACGCCTGCCGGGCCCTGGGCAAGACGTTCGCGGACCCGAGCCCTGAGGTCTCGCGGCAGTGGAAGGTCTTCGAGGGCATGATCGCCCTCATGACGCCCCAGGGGTTCGCTAATTTGATGGATACGATGTGGCCCGAGCTCCTGAAGGCCATGCCCCTCGGGATGGGGGCCATGATGAAAGGCATAGGCAAGTTGGGGCCGGTCGGCGGTGGGATGCTGGCGATGATGAAGCCGATGTTCCCGATCCTCTTCCCGAGGCTCCTGCCCGGGATGATGCCCAAGGTGATGCCGGCGATGCTCGGTCGGGTGGGGGCGATGATCCCCATGCCCGGCTACATGCAGGAGCAGATGCCCGAGCTCATGCCCAAGGTCATGGACACGCTGATGCCCCACATGCTTCCGGATCTCGTGCCGCTCGTCGTCCCGAAGATGATCGCGTATCTCCGGGGGCGATCAGAGCACTAACCTGCGGTCTTGTCGCCCCTGGAGAGGCGGCCGGCGAACTTATTCTTTTTTCTTAAGCGTCGAAAACTTGAAAGGACAATAGAGCGGGCAGAGGCCGATCACCGCGGTCAGCAGGAAGACGACGGCCAAGATCCCCAGGACGATGGCCAGGGTGCCCGTCAGAATTTTCGCGACGATCAGGACGGCGAAGATCAGGGCTAGGATCAGGCGAATCGAACGATCCATCATTCCCATATTCTTTTTCATGTTCTTCTCCTTCGAATAAGCGGCTTCACGGCGTTCTTGGCTAAGGGTTCTTGTCCATCTCCGCCGGATGATCAGGTTCCGAAGACGGATCGAACGCTGTTCGCCGGCCGCATATCCTCAGTGACTGCCCCATAGGCGCAGGATACGGAGCAGGCGCCGCAGTCGATGCACTTATCCAAATCGATTGTCGGAGCGGTAAATCCCCTTTGGACGACGGCCCCGACGGGACAAAGCTGCACCAGGGGACACGGGTGGTTCTGGGGACAACGGCTCGGGATGACGCGGGGCATCGGCTCCCTCAGGAAACCTGAGCCGGCGCGGGTGCGAGGAACGGCGCGATTTTAACTTCGAGTTGGGGCTTCGGGATGAATCCGACGATCCGGTCCTTTTCCTTGCCCCCGGCAAAGACGATGAGCGTCGGAATGCCCATGATGCCCAGGCTTCCGGCCACGGCCGCATGCTGGTCTGTGTTGAGCTTCACGAATTTCGCGCGGCCCGCCCATTTTTCGGCGGCGGCTTCCACGACGGGACTCATCATCCGGCACGGCCCGCACCAGGGGGCCCAAAAATCCACCACAACCGGGAGTTCCGACTTCAGAACCTCGGTCTCGAACGTTGCATCCGTGATCTCGGTCACATGGTTCATGTTAAGCTTCTCCTTTCAGCAGAATATCCAGAATTTTCGCGATCCGGTCATCGGCCAGCCGATAGCAGATCTTCGTCCCCTCTCGGCGCCCGACGATGAGGCCGGCACTCTTGAGGGCCTTGAGGTGCTGGGATGTGTTGGGCTGCGAGATTCCCAGGCATTTCATGGCTTCGTTCGCGCAACACTCTCCGTGCCTCAGGCGGGCCAGGATCCTGAGCCTCGCCGGATGGGCGAGGGCCTTCAGCTCGCGGGCCGTAGCTTCGTAGATCGAACTCATCTGAGGCCTGATTTTATATCCATGTATCATTATATAACAATATCATTATATAACAGAAACAAGCGGTGTCAAGACCTTATTGCGGCAACCCCCATCTTTCTTCAATTTCCGGGGCGGAGGAATCCTTGATTTTCGATCCGGCAGGGAGAGGATCGAAATTAATATTTTTCCAGCAAATAAAGAGCGAAGTCCTTCATCGGAATCGATTGTATTTCACAAAAGCCCGAGGACTTCGCCAGGCGGAGAACTTCGTCGGAGCTCAATCGGTCTTTTAGAGGCGGGCCGAAGTCCTGTTCCGCAGCGGGCCATTCCAGCACGGCCGTCCTCACGGCGCAAACTCGGTGGGCTTCCTGAAGGGTCCGGAGCGGGTGCTCAGCTTCATGGAGGACAAGTCCCAAGAAACACAGATCGAAGGAATCGTCGCCGAACGGAAGCGCTTCCGAATCGGCCAACTGAAAATGGGCTTTCGGAACGAATCTCCTCGCGGATTCGAGCATCGGCTCTTGAATGTCGATTCCGGTCACCTTCAGACCGTGGCAGGCGAAAACCTCCGCAAAAACGCCGGTGCCTGTTCCGATATCGAGAACTCGATCCATTTGATGTCCTTGAAGACTCAAGGAAACGACCCGTTCGGTTTCCAATAAGGCCAGCCGATGGGGATCGCGCAGCCGCGCGACATCGCGGAATATCCTATCCTCATGATTCATGAGAGGGGTCCGGACATCGTCCAGAGGACAAACCCAACAAATGCCGGATGTCCCCCAATTCCGCTTCACCGAATTCGAATTTCCGCATGTTTTGCCTCTTTATCGGGTTTGGGAAGTTTTGGGATCGAGCCGTTTGATCAGGGCGACTTTGAGGGTATCGTTCAGGCCGAGGCACGCGATCGAGGCATAAATGAAGATCGAGAGCGCTTGACCCCACGGCAGGGGCATGAGCCCCGGAAGCCCCAGCCGGGTCAGGATGGTGCCCGCGAGCACGTCCAGCGCGAGGGCCGCGACGAGAGTTTTGCCGGGCCTTGACGCCCAGAACCGCCGGCGCTCTCTCGCTGAGACGATGGAGAACGCGGCAAAGTAAAGCAACGTCAGGAAGCTGAACGTATAGAGGGCGTTGTCGTTGGATGCCAAGCCGAAGCGCTTCCAGCCTATGGATAAGAGGAGGAGAGCCTCCGCGACCATCGCCACGCCCAGCACCACGGACACCGTCAAGGTGCCTCCGATGTTCCAGGTCTCAGGTTTCCGCGACGGTCGAACACGGTCGGTGGCCAGGGCGATCTTGGCGAAGTCCGTCAGGAAGACAAGCAGCAGCATGGCAAACGCGGATACGACGAACTTCCCCGTCACGAGAAAAGCGATGGCCACGAAAGCGGCCTTCAGGATCGTCCGGCTGACCTTGTTGATGATCCAGGTCAGAATCCGCTGGTAAATGGTCCGGCCCTGCTCGACCAACGCCACGATGTTCGTGAGCCCGGCTTCGGTCAGGACGACGCTGGCGGCCCCCTTGGCTACGTCCGTGGCGGTGTTGACGGCGATGCCCACTTCGGCCTGGCGCAGGGCGGGCGCATCATTGACGCCGTCCCCGGTCATGCCGGTGACGTGCCCCGCGGCCTGCAGGCGTTGCACGACGACATACTTGTCCTCGGGGTAAACCTCGGCGTACCCATCGGCGTCGGCCATTAGATCGACCACCTCGGGGCCGGACTGAGGGCCGGCGGCCTTCAAATCCGCCACACGACGGATATCGGTCAACCCGACCGCTAGAGCGATCTCGCGTGCGACCGGAAGCGCGTCTCCGGTGAGCATCTTTACGCCGACCCCGAGGCCGCGGAGGGCGGCGATAAGCTGTTTGGCTTCCGGCCGGGGGGGATCGTACAGCGTCACCAAACCGACCAATTCGGGGGTGCTCTCCTCGGGGCCGCGCGCCACGGCCAGCACCCGGTATCCCTTGAGCGCGGCCTCGCCGACACGCGCCTCCAGCGCTTCGATCGCGGGGGACTGAAGACCGCAGACCTGGGCCACGGCCCGCACGGCGCCTTTCATGACCCGCAGACGCACGCCGTTTTGTTCCACGACGGCTTCCGTCCGGCGGCTTTGGGGATCAAACGGTTTGAAGGAAACGGCCGTGACCGCGGCGCCGGTCTCGAGGAGGCGACGCTCTCGCGCCGCAGCCAGAAAAGCGAGGTCGATCGGATCTTGGTTGGCTTCTTGCGAGGCGAGGGCTCCGGCGAACAGCACGTCGGATTCCGGCCGGCCGGCGAGCGGGATCACGCCCATGATGGCCAGCTGGTTCATCGTGATCGTGCCTGTTTTGTCCACGCAGAGCACGTCCATCGTAGCGGCGTCCTCGGCCGCGCTGAGGCGCGTGACCAGCACGCCTCGTTTCGCCAACTCCCGTGCGCCGACGGCCATGCTGACCGTGAACATCACCGGGAGGGCTACCGGCACCGCGCTCATCAACAGGACGAGCAGGAGCGGAATCATCTCGATGAGCGGCGCGCCGCGAATCAGGGACATGGCGACCACGATGCCTAGAAGGGCGCCGACGACGACGAAGAGCCAACGAACGAGCTTGGCCACCACCGCTTCGATATGGAGCTTGGGGCGGGCGAGCTGGACGAGCTCCGTCGTGCGGCCAAAAATGGTCCGTGCGCCCGTCAGCATCACCACGCCGTTGCCTTCCCCCCGGCGGACGACGGATCCGGATGCGAGCGTTTCGCCCGGCGCCTTCTCGGCATCCATCGATTCGCCGGTCAAAGCGGACTGATCGACGCTCAAGGCGCCGTCGAGAAGTTTCAGGTCCGCCGGGATGATGTCGCCCGGGCGGAGGCGGACGATATCGCCGGGCACCAGTTCCCGGGCGGGGATGATCCGCCAGCCCGCATCGCGCAGGACGCGCGCGCTGATCTGCAGCCGTCGCCGCAGACTCTCGACGACTCCGGCGGCCCGGTGCTCCTGGGCGAAGCTCAACACGGCATTGAGGACCAGCAGTCCGCTCACCACGCCAAGGTCGGCGTATTTCCGGAGCACCGCCGAGAGGATCATGATGAGCTCGAGCATCCAGGCCGATAAGCCCCAGAATTTTCCGAGGAACCGGAGGAGAGGACGCTCCTTGTGCTCGGCCACCTCGTTGAAGCCGTGCGCCTTCAGGCGGGCGTCAGCCTCATCGCGCGTAAGCCCTGTCGCGGGGTTCACGCGGAGCGCGGCGAGAGTGTCGGCAACCGTCGCGGAAGCGATGCCGGATTCGTTTGCGGTTGACGTCATCGTGCGCGGATCTCCCGTTCTGAAGATATCGGCAATATAGCGCCGACTGCGAGCCAGGTCAATCATGTCGGGTGATACTTGACTCCCGGAGATTGACTTATAGAAAATTATAATATTATAATAATCAAAAGGAGCAACGCCATGAATGCCGACGAATTGAAAGACCTCAAGGCCGACAAGATCGTGGACGCGCGCGGGATGGCCTGCCCGGGCCCTCTGCTGGAGGCCAAAAAAGCGATTACCAGCCTGCCCCTCGGCGCGGTTATGGAAGTCCTCTCCTCGGACGAAGGGACCAACAACGATATCCCCCTATGGACGAAAAAGATGCAATATGAGCATCTTGGCACCCTCGAGGATGCGGGCTTCTGGAGGCTCTTCGTCAAGAAGACCAAGTGACGGCCGCGGACGCCGAAGGCGGGAAGAGAGCCATGTCGAAACGGGGAGGGTTGCACGACAAAACCCGATGCGCTCGGCTGGCGGCGCTTTTCAAGACGCTCTCGCATCCTCAGCGGCTGCGCATCTTCTGCTGCTTGTGCGACAAGGAGTCCACGGCCGGCGAACTGCGATCGGCCTGCGGCGCATCGCAATCGATCCTCTCGCAGCACCTGACGCGGATGCGGCTCGAGGGCATCGTCAAGTCGCGCCGCAACGGCATCCACATGCACTACCGGATCGCCGATTCCAAGCTTCCGGCGCTCGTCAAGAACATGGAGAAGATCGTCAATGGGTGATTTTGACGCCCGCAGTCCCAAGATCCTCGTGTTTTCGACGGACATCGTCTCCGACCCGGGCATCGACCTGGCCGGCCGCAATAAGATGCACTACCCGGCCACGGTGTTTGTGCTGAATCTGCCCTGCTCGAGCGGCATCAAACCGCGTTGGATCGTGCACGCCATCGAGCGCGGGTTCGACGGCGTTTTCATCGCCGCGGACGGCAGCGATTGCTCGTACGTGCCCGATTGTACCGCTCGGACCGCCAAGGCCGTCGCGGCCGCCCAGGCCCTGCTCAAGGAGCGGTCCTTCAATCCTGCCCGCGTCAAGATGGCGGCCTTGTGTTCGGTTTGCGCCGAGCCGTTCCAGAGGCACATGTTAGGTTTCAGCGAGGCGCTCCGCAAAATGGGGCCGGCGAAAAAGGGAAGCCCGACATGAATTATGACGCGTTGGTCATCGGCGGAGGCATCGCCGGCCTGGAAGCGGCGGTCAGCCTCGGGGACATGGGCTACCGCGTGCTTTTAGCCGAAAAAGAGCCGAGCATCGGCGGCAAGATGATCCTCCTCAGCAAGGTTTTTCCGACCCTCGACTGCGCCAGCTGCATCTCCACGCCCAAGATGGCCCAAGCCGCGAGCCACCCCAACATCGATCTCCAGGTCTACACCGAGGTCAAGGATATTCGCCCCAACGGGTCGGGCGGCTTTTCGGCGACCGTGCTCAACAAGCCGACGTATGTCGATTCCGCGAAATGCACCGGCTGCCAGGATTGCGAAAAAACCTGCTCGGTGACGATCCCCGATCAGTTCAACGAGAACTTGGTTTCGCGGCGCGCGGCCTACATCGCCTTTCCGCAGGCGGTTCCCAAGAAGGCGGTCATCGAACGCACCGGCACATCGCCCTGCACCTACGCCTGCCCGGTCGGCATCAAGGCGAACGGTTACATTTCGCTGGCGCGGCGGGGCGATTTCGATAAGGCGTTCAAGCTGATCCTGGAAGACGCCCCCTTGGTCGCCAGCCTCGGCCGGGCCTGCTACGCCCCGTGCCAGTCCGAGTGTACGCGGGAAAAGATCGGAGACGCACCCCACATCAAGCTGCTCAAACGCTATATCGCCGATCGGTACTATGCCCTTCACCCCGAACCCGAGTACGGCCCGCCGGAAACGAGACTGACGCAGAAGATCGCCGTCGTCGGCTCCGGTCCGGCCGGTCTCACGGCCGCTTACTTTCTGGCCCAAAAAGGCTACCCGGTCGTGGTTTTCGAGGCGTCCTCTCAGGCCGGAGGAGGCATGTTGCGCTCCGGATTGCCCGCCTATCGTTTGCCCAAGGACGTGGTCGATCGCGATATCAAGAACGTGACCGCTCTCGGGGTTGAAATCCGAACGGGCGAACGAGTCACCTCCGCGCGCCGCCTCCTCGCCGAGGGCTATTCCGCGGTGTTTATCGCCCTTGGCGCGGCGGTGCCTAAACGACTTCGCATCGAAGGCGAAGCCCACCCCGGCGTCGTGAGCGGCATCGACCTCCTTGCCGAGATGAACGCGGGCCGGAAGATCGATTTAACCGGAAAGTCCGTCGTCGTCGTCGGAGGAGGCAACGTGGCCGTCGATGTGGCGCGTACGGCGCTCCGGCTCGGCGGCCGGGCCGTCCACCTCGTCTGCCTGGAAAAGCGCCCCGCGATGCCCGCCGCCTCCGAAGAAATCCACGATGCGCTCGCTGAAGGCGTCGTCCTCCATGATGGGCTCGGTCCCCGCCGCATCGTCGCCGTCGGCGATCGTCTCACCGGCTTGGAAACGATCCGCTGTACGGCCGTCTTCGACGACAAAGGCCGCTTCGCACCCCGTTTCAAGGAGGGTTCGGAGAAATTGCTGAAGGCCGACATGGTGTTTGTGGCCATCGGCCAGGATTCGCCGAGCTCGGACTTCGCCGCAGATGGGATCGACATCAATCGCAACGGGACGCTCAAAGCCGACCGCGAAACCCTGGCGACGAACATCGCCGGCGTTTTCGCCGGCGGCGAATCGGTCAGCGGACCGTCGATGATCGTCAAGGCCATGGCCGACGGCCGGCGGGCGGCCTTTTTCATCGACCGCTGGCTTCGCGGCGAGCCGCCGGCCGGCGTCGCATACGACCTCCGGCTGCCGGCCGCGGACAAGGACGTGGTGTTGGCCCGACAGGTCGCGTACCCGGCTGAGGCGGTCGCCACACGGGAGCTGCCGCCGGAGCAGCGGATGAAGGATTTCTTCGAAGTGCAATTGCCGCTCACCGAAGCTGAGGCCCTGGCCAGCGCCTCCAATTGCCTCAATTGCGGCACCTGCAGCGAATGTCAGCAATGCCGGATTGCCTGCCCGGCGGGCGCCGTCGATTTCGGTATGCGCCCTCGGGAAACGGAGGTCCGTTTCGGGACGGTCATCGTGGCGACCGGCTTTCGGCTTTTCCCGGGAGAGCTCATGGACCGATACGGCTTCGGCCGTTTTCCCAACGTCATCTCGGCCATGCAGATGGATCGATTGGTGGCCCCCACCCGCCCCTTCAACCACGTGTTGCGCCCCGGCGACGGCCGTGTGCCGAACAACATCGCCTACGTCCTCTGCGCCGGCTCGCGCGACCGCACGGTCGGCAACCCCATCTGCTCGCGCGTCTGCTGCATGTATTCCTTGAAACAGGCGCAGCTCCTGCTCGGGGCCCTGCCCGTCGCGGACGTTACGATCTACCACATCGACATTCGGGCCTTCGGCAAGGGCTACGACGAATTCTCCGAGCAGACGAAAGCCATGGGTGTGCGCTTCGTCAAGGGCAAGATCGCCCGGATCAGCGAGAAAGCCGGCGGCAACCTCAGCCTGCGCTATGAGGATATCGACGCCGGCGGCGCCGTCCGCGAGGCCGAACACGACCTCGTCGTTCTGGCCACCGGAATCGTGGCCAACCCCGAGTACCAAAGCTTGTTCCTCGAGTCCCCGGAGCCCGACGACTTGAATTTCATCCGCGAACCCGAGGAATTCACGAATCCGGGCCGGACCAGCGTCGATGGCGTTTTCGCCGCGGGAACGGCCACCGGCCCGCTGGATATTCCGGACACGATCCTCCACGCGGGCGCGGCCGCCGCCCTGGCCGCCGCACACATCGAAAAAACGAGAAGGACGCCATGAGCGAAGGCCAACGCAAAATCGGAGTCTACATCTGCCATTGCGGCGGAAATATTTCCGACCACGTCGACGTGGAAAACGTGCGGGCCGAAGTGGAAAAGGAAGTCGGGGTCACGGTGACCAAGACCTCGATATTCACCTGTTCGGACGCTTCGCAGCAGGATATCATCAGGGATATCCAGGAGCAGCAGCTCGACGGTCTGGTCGTCGCATCGTGCTCGCCCAAGCTGCATCTCATGACGTTTCGCGCCGCCGCCCAGCGGGCCGGCCTCAATCCCTTCCAATACGTCCAAGTCAACATCCGCGAGCAATGTTCGTGGGCGCACTCGGACGACGACGCGGGGGCCACCCGCAAGGCGATCGGCTTGGTGCGGGGCGGCATCGAGAAAGTCCGTCGCCAGGAAGCGCTCACGCCCATTCGTGTCACGTCGGTGAAGCGGGTGTTGATCATCGGCGCCGGGATCGCCGGCTTGCGGGCCGCCTTGGCCATGGCCGACCTCGGCGTCGAGGTCTTCATCATCGAAAAGGAAGCGGCTGCCGGCGGCATGGTCGGCCGGTTGGGTAACATGTACCCATCCGGGAAAGCGGGAGGGGAGATCATCGCCTCCCTGCTGCGGGAGGTCCGGACGAGGAGCGCCATCACGTTGTTCTGCGGCGCCGAGCTGATCGAGAAAACGGGCCACATCGGCGATTTCGAACTCAAGATCAAGGTCACCACGGCCGTGGCGGGCGGCCGTACCCAAGAGGACACGATCCCGCTCAACGTCGGGGCCGTCATCGTCGCCACCGGCTTCGAAAACTACGGGCCGCGCCCGGACGAATACGGTTGGGGGCGGGACGACGTCATCACGCTGCCCGAATTTGAGCGCTTGATCCGCCAAGACGGCGAACGGCTCCTCCACAACGGCCGCGAGATTCTCCGCGTCGCTTTTATCTACTGCGTCGGCAGTCGGCAGGCCGGTCCGTCGGAAACGGACAACCACTACTGCTCGCGCTATTGTTGCACGGCCGCCGTTCACACGTCGCTGTCGGCGCAGAATCAATTCACCGGCCTTAGGGCTTTCCACCTCTATCGGGATATCCGCACCTACGGCAAGTTCGAGCTTGTTTACGAGGAGGCCGCCAAGGCGGGGGCGGTGTTTCTGCGTTTTAGCGAAACCGATCCGCCGCGGGTCGGCGCCGGCGGCGATGGACTTCACGTGTCGGTCCGCGACTTGCTCACAGCGGGGGAGGAGATCGAGATCGGTGTCGACCTCGTCGTTCTCGTGACCGGCATGGTGGCGCGTCGGAACGATGAACTGACGAAGATTCTCAAGCTGCCGCGCGGAGCCGACCGCTTCTACAACGAAATCCACGCCAAATTGCGCCCCGTGGAAACGGTCATCGACGGGGCTTATATCGCAGGCAGTTGCCAAGGGCCGAAGAATGCCGGCGAAAGCTCGGCCGCGGCGCTCTCGGCGGTGGCCAAGGCTGCCTCGCTTCTGGTAAAAGGCTACGTCGATCTCCAACCATTCGTCGCCTATATCATGGGCGATCGCTGCCGTTGGTGCGGGGAATGCGAAAAAGCTTGCCCTTATTCGGCCATAGATAAAATCGCCTACGGAGATAAGGAGATCGCCCGAGTGACCGACGCCCTCTGCAAAGGCTGCGGCGGCTGTTTGCCGGTCTGTCCTCTGGATGCGTCCCAGCTCAAGGGCTATACCGACGAGCAAATGGAGTCCATGATCGACGCCTTCGTCCGGGAGGCTTCCGATGCCCGTTAAATCCCAACCCGCGTTTCCCGAAAGCGCCGCCGTCGCCGGCGAGCGCCGCCAGATCGCCCGGCAGGAGTTCGGCATGCGGCGGGAAATCCTCGACATCCTGAAGGGCGGCTCCAAGACCGTACCCGAAGTGGCGCAAGCCCTGGGCATATCGACGCGGCGGGCAACCTGGTGGCTGATGGGATATGTGCGCTACGGCGCCGTCCGGGCCTCCGAGAAAGCGAATGACGACGGTTATTTCCTCTATTCCCTGGTCCAGGAAAAGTGACGATGCAGCCAACCAAACCCGATTTGGCCGAGCAAATCAAGAAACTCGGAGCCTTCGATCTTGCCGCCTGCTACAACTGCGGCAGCTGCAGCGCCGTCTGCCCCTTGTCCGAAGGAGATCGTTCTTTTCCCCGCCGCATGATCCGCTCCATCCAACTCGGCCTTGAAAAGAAGGTCCTCGCCGCCCCCGAGGCCTGGCTCTGTTATTATTGCGGCGAATGCAGCCAGACCTGCCCGCGTCAGGCCGATCCGGGCGGGCTCATGATGGCCCTGCGGCGCTTCGCGATTCGCAAGTATTCGATCGGCCGCCTCGCCGATATCTTCTATTCTGCCCGGGCCTCGGGGATCGCCTGGCTGATCCTCACGGCCGTCGCTTTGGCGGCCGTCATCGGCTTCCATAGCCCGGCCATGAACCGGAGCCGGGTCGATTTCCTCTCCTTCATCAGCTTGGACTTCATTCATATCGCCGGCATCGCCATCATGGGTTTCATCGTCCTTGCCTTCCTGGCCAACATTAGGATCATGATCCGGGCCATGAAAAGCGGCTTGCCGCCGGGGGCCTTGAGCTGGAAGAAAATGAAAGCCTCCACCCTGGCGGCCCTGCGCGAGACGGTCTGGCAAAAACGCTTCGGCACGTGCGAAGACAACGGCCGGCACCGCCTGGCTCATCTGGCCGTTTCCTGGGGCTTCATGGGCATGTTTCTGGCGACCCTCATAATTTCCGCGGTGGATTTCAAATGGCTGCCGCTGCCGCGCTGGATATCGCTGGCCCTGGGCTCTTTGTCGGGGCTTGCCTCGCTGTGCGGCCTGGCCTACTTCGGCTATCTACGCTTCAGCCGCAAAAATCCGTACGGCGGATACTCGCATCCGAGCGACTGGGCTTTCCTTGTCCTGCTCGGGCTTTCCATCGTCAGCGGGTTCGCCATGGTCGTCTTTCGCTTCCTGAATCTGCCCATGGCGGCGTATGTGGCCTTCACCGTTCACCTGGTGGCGGTCTTCAATTTCCTGATGGCCCTGCCCTTCACCAAGTTCGCGCACGTGATCTACCGGCCCGTCGCCCTCTGGCTGGCCGGGGAAAAATAGATTTCAAGGAGCAATGACATGAGCAACGGTCCGAATCCTGAAAAAGCGAGCATGATCGTGTGCAGCGGCGACATGGACAAGGTGATGGCGGCCCTGATCATCGCCAACGGCGCCGCCGCCTTCGACATTGAAGTCACGATGTTTTTCACCTTCTGGGGCCTCAAAGCCATCCAGAAGGGCAACCGCACGGGCAAGAGCGTTATGGGCCGGATGCTCGGCGTCATGAACCGCGGAGGCCTCAATCGGATCGGTCCCTCCCGGCTCAACATGGGCGGCATGGGCCGCTGGATGTTCAAAAAGATGATGAAAAAGAGAAACGTCACCCCCCTGCCCGAGATGCTCCGCCAAGCCCAGGAACTGGGCGTGAAGATGATCGCCTGTGAGATGACCATGCAGGTGATGGAGATCCGCAAGGAAGATCTGATCGAAGGAATCCAAATCGGAGGCGTCGGCTCTTACCTCGCCGTGGCCTCCGAGTCCAAGTTCTCGCTGTTTATCTGATCCCATAACCGTCGTGGCGACGGTCCGAGCGTGAAGACAAGGACGTCCTTACGCTGCGTCCGAGAACGGGCGATTCGGGGATCAGCGGCAGGTGTGATGGGCGCAGGAATTGACGAGAGTGATCTCTTCGAGGACGCCTTCCAGAAACAATCGAGCGATGTCCGAAACCGTTCCCGGAACAGCCCGATAAACCTTGATTCCGGCTTCGTTGAATTTCTGGACGGCCCGGGCGCCCATGCCCCCGCTAACGACCACGTCGATATTCCGCCCGGCTAATAATGCCAGAGGCTGGCACATCCCGTGCGCATGATGCTCGTTGGAATTCTCGATGACCTCCCAGGCCTTCGTCCCGGAGTCAAACACCACGAAAAAAGGCGCGCTTCCGAAATGCTCATGGACCACAGCGCGCGGACCGTCCTTGGTTGTCGTGGGAACACATAATATCATCGCTTTCTCCTCATTAAAGATCTGAATTCTTTGCCGAATCCGTCGCCGCCGATCTCGCTTCCGTCCCGCGGCGCCCGAGGGCAATTCCGGATTTTCACGATGCCCCCTTCGATTTTCAAAGCCTTGGCGTTCACGATCACGTCCGCGATCTTTTTCCGCGCGGATTCGATGATATTGCCGAATGTTTGCCGTGAAACGTCCATCCGCCGGGCCGCTTCCTCCTGGTATAAGCCGAGAAGATCCGCCAAGCGGACGGCTTCAAACTCGTCCATGGTGAGGTTCACTTCCGGCAGATCGGCCAGGGGAACCCCTCGCGGCTTGAAGTAATCGGCCTGGGGAGGCCCGCCGATCCGTCGGCATTTACACGGCCGGGCCATTTCTCGCCGATCGGGCCAAGCGGCTCCGGTTTCCAAAACCGATGATCCGGTGCCCGTGCGCGGGAATAGCGGGCGCCGGATCACGCGGATTAATTATTAGCATATGCCAATAATATAGCCCGTCGACAAACGTCTGTCAAGTCCCCTTGAAATCGACCTGCGGGGATCGGAGCCGGCCGATCGCGAACCGGAACTCCCCCGATTCAGTCGCGGATGATGGCCGCGATTGCCGTGGGGGTGAGCCCGGACTTTCCGCTCAACTCGCGGAGGCTGTCGCTTTTCTGGGCGCTGATGCCTTTGGCCTGGAGCTTTCTTAAAGCCGTTTCGAGGTCGATCCCGAGCTCTTTCGCCGTCGATTCGACTGTTTTCTTGCCCCAGCCGCCGCCGGCTTGAAGGCTGGATTGTTCCGGTCCGGCCCCGCGGCCCGAGGCGTCCGCCGCGTTCTTTCCAAAGGGGGCGATTTTCCCGAAAAACGCGATCGGGGTCATGGAGTTTTCGGCGGCGATTGCTTTTATCGTCCGGGTGGGGTCGATGACCAGTCCGGCGGCCCGAAGGACGGGAAGGGCCGCTTCAAGATCGATTCCGGACCTCCCGGCGACGACTTCGAGCGTTTCGAGTTCGGCGTGGGGAAACGGCGCTTTCTGGACGGAGGTGATCCAGCTTTCCTTGATCGAAGACATCCAGCCCATGATCGTCGAGGACGGAAACCATCCCCCTACGCAGACCACGATCAAGAAAATGTTGAGGAGAATGGCCGCCGCGGTTTCGGCCTTGCGGTTCAGCGTTCGGCGGACGCGGCTGACGACATAATTCCAAAACGGCTTCCAGTTGTAGACGAAGAGATGAAGAATGCCGAAAATGAGGAAAGCGAACCCGCCCACCGTATGGATAGCATCCCATTGATCCTTGCCCCATCCCGCTAACGTCCAATTCGACCAGTAGGCGTCACGACCGGGAGGCATGACGTAGAGAACGACGCTGGAGACGATCAGGACGAGAAAAGAAATAACCATATTGAGGCTGACGAAAGCCCGGCCGCGCCATTTTTTTTCATCAGGCATTAGAGTGGACTCCTATTGGAAGCTCTTAAATTATACCCTGGTAAATCCAAAGTCAATATTTCGAAATTCTTGCCGCGCGGTAATAAAATCCGATAAACATTAGAATATGTGGCGTAATTGACTATATATGTGGCATTATTACTCATTAAATATGTGTAATAAATACTCTTTTTCCTTGACATTTATATTTTTCTTTTTATACTAAGAGGCAGGGATTAAGATTTTCTCTTCGTTTTGAGGCCGATCATGCCGGTTCGGTCGCTTGGTCATCTTCAAAAATCACCTCCGCGAAGTCTGCCGTTCTTTCCGTTGTTCCTCGGCGTGCTTCCCTCGATGATGTTCGAGATTCGTCTCTCGGCATAGAAATCTCTCTGGGAAATTAAGGTCCGCTCCGATTTCCCACAAGGAGGATCCGTGGACATCCCGATCAAAGTCAAATATGAGGAGGATCTGGATCCGCATTTCCTGTCCGAAATTAAAAGCCTATCAATGGCCGAAAACATCGAGGGATGCATCCAGTGCGGGACATGCAGCAGCTCCTGCCCCATGGCCGTCTACATGGACTATCCTCCGCGTAAGATCATCGCCATGGTGAAAAACGGCTTCAAGGATGAAGCGCTTCGGAGTTTCACGATCTGGCTCTGTCCGTCGTGCTACGCCTGCCAGGTTCGATGTCCGGCTCAGATAAAGATCACCGACGTCATGTATGCGCTCAAGCGCAAGGCGATCGAAGCCAAAGTCTATCCCTCGCGCTTCGCGATTCCCATTCTGGACCGGGAAATGTCGCGCCTCATCGCCAAGCATGGCCGGAATTCCGAACTGTGGCTCATCCTCCGGCTCTATCTCAAGTCCCGCCACTTTATCGACATGATCAAGATGGCCCCGCTCGGCATCAAGCTGATGAAGACCGGCCGGATGTCGCTCCGGATGGAATCCATCAAGAACAAGAAACAAATGAAGGCCCTTTTAAGCGCCCTTCAGGAGGAAACTTGATGAGCGGATATATTTATTATCCCGGATGCTCTCTCAAGGGGAATTCCAAGTCTTACGAGGAATCCATTTTACCCGTCTTTCGGGAAATCGGCCTGCCTCTCCAGGAACTGGACGACTGGAACTGCTGCGGGGCGACGGCTTATTTCTCGGTGGATGATACAATGGCCGCGGCCATCTGCGGACGCAATCTCTCCCTTGCCGAAAAGACGGGGAAAGACATCGTCGCCCCGTGCGCCGGTTGCTTCCTGACCCTGAAGAAATCTAACGCATTCCTGACCAGCCGGCAACCGAAATCCGAAAAGATCCTGAAAGCCCTTAAAACCGCAGGCTGTGAGTACCAGGGGACGGTCAAGGTCAAGCATCCCCTTGAAATTCTGGTCAAGGACATCGGCCGGGAGGCGATCAAGGCCAAGATCCGCCGGCCGCTTACCGGCCTGAAGGTCGCCTGCTACTACGGGTGCCAGCTTGTCCGCCCCTATACGGATTTTGACGATCCGGATTATCCGACCACCTTGGACGACCTGATGGAAACCGCGGGCGCGACGGCCGTCGATTACGTGGCTAAAACGCGCTGCTGCGGCGGATCCCTCACGGGGACCATCGAAGAGGTCGGCCTGCGGTTGAACTACATCCTTCTCAAGGAAGCGAAGAGGAAAGGCGCGGATTGCGTCGTCACGATCTGCCCCCTCTGCCAGTTCAATCTCGAAATTACCCAAAACAAAATGGTCAAGCGCTACGGCGACGACGTTCGCCTGCCCGTCCTCTATTTCAGCCAGCTCCTCGGGTTGGCGATGGGGATCGAAAAAGCGGACCTCGGCTTCGCCCGATCGATAATTCCCCTGAAGCCTTTTTGGGAGAAGCTTGGGAACGGAGGCGCCCGATGAGTCAAAACGGACAACCCCGAATTGGCGTTTTCGTCTGCCATTGCGGCACCAACATCGCCGGCAAGGTGGACGTGGCGGATGTCGTGGCCTTCGCCGCCAGGCTGGACGATGTGGTCGTCGCCAGGGAATACAAATTCATGTGCTCCGACCCCGGCCAGGAGCTGATCAAACAGAGCCTCCGGGACCACGGCCTGAATCGCATCGTCGTCGCGTCCTGTTCCCCTCTGATGCACGAATCGACGTTCCGGGGCGTGACGGCCGAAGGGGGGCTCAATCCCTTCTATTTTCAAATGTCGAACATCCGCGAGCAGGTCTCCTGGGTCACGTTCCGGCCGGAGGACGCCACGAAAAAGGCCAAGGCCCTGATCTCGGCGGCCGTCCGGCGGGTTGCGCTCCACGAGCCGCTGACCAGGAAAGAAGTTCCCGTACGGCCCGAAGTCCTCATTGTCGGCGGAGGGATCGCCGGAATCCAAGCCGCGTTGACATACGCCAAATCCGGCAAGAAGGTCTACCTCGTCGAGCGTGAGGCGTCCATCGGCGGCCATATGGCTGAGCTCGACAAGACGTTTCCGACCCTGGATTGCTCGGCCTGCATCCTGACTCCGAGAATGAGCGAGGTCGGGAAACACCCGAATATCGAGCTTCTGACTTGGAGCGAAGTCGAGGAGATCTCGGGCTATATCGGAAGTTTCAAAGCCAAGATCCGGAAAAAAGCCCGATACGTCGACATCGACAAATGCAACGGTTGCGGGGCGTGCTGGGAAAATTGCCCGACGACCATCACGCCGTCGGAACGGATCATCCGCAAGGGGACGATGGTCATCAAACGAGTCAACAAGGAAACGGCCGGCGCATGAAACTCAAGACTATCCAGGGCCTCCTTCACGCCGACCTGATCTCGGGGACCGAGATCCAGCTCGAGACGGAGATCGCCTCGGCCTGCGGGTCGGATCTGATGAGCGACGTCCTGGCCTTCGGGCGCTCCGGCCAGGTCCTTCTCACGGGACTGACGAACGTCCAATCCATCCGCACGGCGAACATCATCGCCGTGAAGGCCTTGGTCTATGTCCGGGGCAAACGGCCGAACGACGAGGCGCTGGAACTGGCCAAGCTCGAGGACATCCCGGTCCTGTCCACGCGCTACATGATGTACGAAGCCTGCGGCCTCCTCTATCGGAACGGTCTCCCGGGAGTCGGCGCGACGGACCATCGGGCCCCGGCTCCTCCGAAGGGCAAGGAGGCCAACGGGTTCCTCCGCTCTTTTGAGATCACGGGGCGGAATTTCAGTCGCGCCGGAAGCGTTTCCACGGACGTGAAGGACATCCTGGAAGATATCGGAATCCATCCGGGCGTCATCCTGAGGGCGGCGATCGCCGCCTATGAAGCCGAGATGAACGTCGTCCTCTACGCGGAGCGGGCGGAATTGACGCTCCTCGTTACGCCAAACCTCGTCCGCCTCCGGCTCCAAGACGAGGGCCCCGGGATCCCGGATATCGGGCTGGCGATGCAGGAAGGTTATTCAACCGCCACGCCGGAGATGCGGGAGATGGGATTCGGCGCGGGGATGGGGCTCCCCAATATCCAGAAGAACGCCGATCGCTTCGAGATCACCTCCGAGGTCGGTAGAGGCACGCGCCTCGATATTTCATTCGACCTCATGGCCGCGGGGAAAGGGGGCGCATGACTCCCATCGCCTCGTCCGTCCAGGTCCGTCCGGACCTCTGCGAAGGGCGGATGAAGTGCATGCGGGTCTGTCCCACCCAGGCCATCCGCTTCCGGGAAGGAAAAGCCCGGATCATCCGGGAGAGATGCATCGATTGCGGCGAATGCATCGTCGCCTGCCCGCGAGGCGCGATCATCCCCCTCACGAATCCGTTCGGAGAACTGACCAAATACCGCTATACGATCGCCATCCCCTCGCCGGCGCTTTATGCTCAATATGATCGGGACATCCTGCCGGACAAGATCCTCGACGGGCTGAGGAACATCGGATTCAGCGATTCGTTCGACCTGGCCCAATTCTGCGGCCAGGTGAGCTTCGCCATCCAGGAATATCTCCGGAGCGCGCGCGGCCCGCGGCCCGTCATTTCCAATGCCTGTCCCGTCGTCGTCCGGCTGCTCCAGGTCAAATATCCCAACCTCCTCCGTAATATTGTCCCCATCAATCCGCCGCGGGAGATCGCCGCCCGCGAGATCAAGAAAGCCAAGGCCCTCCAGTATGAGCTTCCGGAAAAGGACATCGGCGCCTTCTACCTGACGCCCTGCCCATCCAAGATGATTTCCATCCAGCGACCTTCGGGGGACCGGAAATCCCATCTCGACGGGGCCATCGCCATCTCCGACATCTATGGGCCCGTTCTCTCGGCCATGGAAACCGTCGCCCACAAGAGCTATCGCAAGAGCCTGGAGAACATTTGCATCCTCGGCATCGGCTGGGCGATGGCCGGCGGGATCTGCCGGACGCTGCGCCTTCGGAATTCGCTGGCGGTTTCCGGATTGACCGAGATCATCAAGGTTTTCGACGATATCGAGCGGGGAAAGCTGTCGGACATCGACTATATCGAGGCCTACTCCTGCCTCCAGGGCTGCGTCGGAGGCTCGTTGACCGTCGAAAACGCCTATGTTTCCTACAACAAGATCCTCAAATTGATTGAGACCCTGGAATACGAAAAGATCAAGGCCTGTCCCGACATCCGGGAAGTGCGGCGTCTCGCCCAAGGCGATTACTTCTCTCTCGAATCGAAATTCGAACCTTGCCCCATCCGGCCGCTGGATGAAGATCTGTCCCGGGCGATCGCCAAGCGAAAGGACAAGGACGCCCTCTTCGAATCCCTTCCGAAAATCGACTGCGGCGTTTGCGGCGCGCCGACCTGTCTCGCTTTCGCCGAAGACGTCGTCCGGGGCGATTCGAAGAGCGAGGATTGCATCGTGAAAACGTTCGGCCGAGGGCCGTCTTCGAAGACCCTGCGGCCGGCATGAGATCTCATCAAGGAGGCATGTCGTGAAACTCTTGGATTTGGCGAGCCGCCTGGGCCTCACCATGCATCAATCCCAAGGAAGGTCGGGAATCGAAGTCAGCGGTGCCTACACGAGCGACCTTTTGAGCGATGTCATGGCTTACGGCCGGGAAAATAACGTGTGGATCACCTGTCAGACGCATGAAAACATCGTGGCCGTGGCCAAGCTCAAGAACCTGGCCGCGATCGTCCTCGTCAACAGCCGCAGGCCGGACGGGGCGACGCTCCGCCGCGCGCAAGAGGAGAGCATCCTCCTGTACTCGACGTCCGATACGGCCTTCGTCGTCACCGGAAAACTCTACAACCTTTTAAACTCCGGGACGTTTTGAAAACTTACATGGCCGACCTCCACATCCATACCTGTCTTTCGCCTTGCTCAGATGTGGAGATGTCCCCCCGCCGGATCGCGGAGGAAGCCCGCAAGCAACGTCTCGAGATCCTGGGCGTCTGCGACCACAATTCCGCGGAAAACGCGGCGGCGGTGGCCGAAGCGGCCGGCCGGTTCGGGATCCGCGTCCTCCCGGGAATGGAAATCATGTCCCGGGAAGAGGTCCATATTCTCGCTCTGTTCGAGGAGCTGGAGGCGGCCCTCTCGATGCAGGACGAGGTCTATGCCCATCTGGCCGGAGAAAACGACGAGACCGTCTTCGGCCCTCAAGTCATCGCCGACGCCGAGGATGGCGTGGTGGGATTCTGTCCGAAGTTCCTCATCAACGCCGCTTCTCTTTCTCTGGAGGGCGTCGTCGATCACATCCACACCCGCAACGGCCTGGCGATCGCGGCGCACATCGACCGGGAGTCCTTCGGCCTGCTGGGGCAGCTGGGGTTCATCCCCGAGCGTTTAGCCCTCGACGCTCTTGAAATCTCTCCCCATCTCTCGATGGCGGAGGCTCGAGAGAGATATGGTCCGGCCCGGCCCCTGATTCGCTTCTCGGATGCCCATGCCTTGCGGGAGATCGGCCGGGCGACGACCTCGTTCGCTCTGGAAACGGCGGCGATTGAAGAGATCCGGATGGCGCTTGGCGGAATCGGAGGCCGGCGCATCCTTCCCTGAAGAGCCTATGAGAGACCTGTCACTCCACATCCTGGACATCGCCGAAAACTCGATCGAGGCCCGCGCCCGGCGGATCGACATCCGGATCGAGGAAAATCGCCTTCGCGACCGGCTGACCCTCGAGATCGCCGACGACGGCCAAGGGATGGACAAGGAATTACTCGATCGGGCGCTCGATCCCTTCGTGACCACTAAGAAAACGCGGCGGATCGGATTGGGTCTGCCCATGTTGGCCCAGGCGGCTAAAGCCGCCGGAGGGAAGCTGTCTCTCACATCCCGCCCCGGCCGGCAAACCAGGGTTAGAGCGACGTTTCGGCTCGGCCATATCGACCTCAAACCCCTCGGCGACATCGCTCAAACACTGGCCGTCCTGATCGCCGGGCATCCCGAGATCGACATCCGGTACGCCCATAAGACCGACGGACGAATTTTTCGCTTCGACACAAGGGATCTCCGGGCTCAACTTGGAGGCTTATCGCTCGCGACGCCTCACGCCATCGCCTTGATTCGGAAAGACATCAACGACGGATTGACTCGAATAAGGAGACTTTCATGATGGACCAACAGGTTTCGGACATCCTGATCCGGAATCAGGCCGATCCCGGCTCGATCATCGCCATCCTCCAGGATATCCAAGAGGAATTCAGTTATCTCCCGCCGCCGGCGCTCAAGATGATCTCCAAGGAGCTCGCCGTTCCCCTGAGCCGCATCATGAGTCTGGCCACCTTTTACAAGGCGTTCAGTCTCAAGCCCAAGGGCAAGCATCCGATCCACGTCTGCCTGGGGACGGCCTGCCACGTCCGCGGCGCGCAGCTCGTCCTCGAAAAGCTCGAGCGGGATCTAAGCCTCAAATCCGGGGAAACGTCGGCCGACGGAGAGTTCAGCCTGGATGCGGTCCGGTGCGTCGGATGTTGCGGACTGGCACCCGTCGTCACGGTCGGAGAAGATGTCCACGGCAAGATCACCGCGACGAAGATCGCCGGCCTTCTCAAGAAATATAAGAAATAAAGGAAGCCGCTGATGCCTAAACTTACCATCCAGGACTTGGAAAAAATAAGGGAGCAGGCCCGGTTTGCCATGGCCGTTCGTGAGGGAGGAGAATTCCGGGCTAAGGTCAATGTTCACATGGGCACGTGCGGCATCGCCGCCGGAGCCCGGACGATCATGACGGCCTTGATGAAAGAAGTCGAAACTCGGAGCCTTCATGATGTTCTCCTCACCAGTTCAGGGTGCGCCGGCCTTTGTAGCCAGGAGCCGATGATCACCGTCGAGCTAGCCGGCCGGCCCCCCGTGAAGTATGCGAACCTCACCGAAATGAAGATCCGCGAAATCTTCGACAAGCATATCCTGGGCGGCGCGATCGTCAAAGACTGGGCGCTTGGAATCGGGAGCGAAAACACGGAACCCTGAGGAGAACAGCCATGATCGAACAGGCAAGGACGAAAACCTACCGGTTGCATTTGATGGTCTGCGCCGGAACGGGATGCGTCTCCAACCATTCCTTCGAAATCAAGACGGCTTTGGAGGCGGAGATCCTGAGACGCGGGCTGGAGAACGAAGTCTCGGTCGTCCCGACGGGCTGCAACGGTTTCTGCGAGCGCGGCCCGATCCTGGTTGTTCAACCCGGAAATATTTTCTACCAGCAGCTGGCCGTAAAGGACGTTCCTCATCTCGTCGAGGAGCATTTTTTAAAAGGTCGGCCGGTGTTCAAGCTCATGTATTCCCCTCCCGAGACGAAAACTCCGGTGCCCGTCCTGGGCGACATCCCGTTCTTCAAGAAGCAGGTTCTCATCGCCCTCCGGAACCGGGGGCTGATCGATCCCGAAAAGATCGACGAGGCCATCGCCCGCGACGGATACAGGGCCATGATCAAGGCCTTGACCGAAATGACTCCGGAGAAGATCATCGCCGAAATCACGCTCTCGGGTCTCCGCGGCCGGGGCGGGGCGGGATTTCCGACGGGCCTTAAATGGCAGCTCGTCCGTAACGCCCTCAGCCCGAACGGCGGCCAAAAATATATCGTCTGCAACGGCGACGAGGGGGATCCCGGCGCCTTTATGGACCGAAGCATCCTCGAAGCCGATCCGCATGCGATCATCGAAGGGATGGTCATCGGGGCCAAAGCCGTCGGCGCGACGGCGGGATTCGTCTATGTCCGGAATGAATACCCCTTGGCCGTTGAACGGCTGGGAACCGCCCTCCGGCAGGCGCGGGAATACGGCCTTCTGGGCCGGGACATCCTCGGGACGGGCTTCGATTTTGACATCCAGGTCAAGCGGGGCGCCGGGGCGTTCGTCTGCGGCGAGGAAACCGCTCTCCTCGGCTCGATCGAAGGGAGGCTCGGCGAGCCGCGGCCGCGGCCGCCCTACCCAGCCCAAAGCGGGCTCTGGGGGAAACCCACCTGCATCAACAATGTCGAGACGTGGGCCAATGTGCCGGCGATCATCAGTCGGGGAGCAAAGTGGTATGCCGGCATCGGGACCCCGACCAGCAAGGGCACCAAGGTGTTCTCCCTGGTCGGGAAAATCAACAATACAGGCCTGGTTGAAGTGCCGATGGGCATCAGCCTGCGCGAGATCATCTACGACATCGGCGGCGGCATTCCCGGCGGGAAAGCGTTCAAGGCCGTTCAGACCGGAGGACCTTCGGGCGGCTGTATTCCCAAGGAAAAAATCGACCTGCCCATCGATTACGAAAGCCTCTCCGCCGCGGGATCCATGATGGGCTCGGGCGGGATGGTCATCATGGACGAGGACACCTGCATGGTCGACATCGCCCGCTACTTCCTGACGTTCACCCATGAGGAGTCCTGCGGAAAATGCACACCCTGCCGTGAGGGCACGAAGGCCATGCTCGACATCCTGACCCGGATCACCGAGGGCAAGGGAATTCCGGAGGATATCGTCCTGCTCGAACAGCTGGCCCAGGCCATCAAAGATTCGGCCCTGTGCGGATTGGGCAAGACCGCCCCCAATCCGGTCCTCACCACGCTTCGCTATTTCCGGGACGAATATGAAGCCCACATCCGGCAGAAAAAATGTCCGGCCCATGTCTGCCGACAACTGAATACCTACACCATCGACCCTCGCCTCTGTCTCGACAAAGGCCGCGGCTGCGACGTCTGCCGCCGCAATTGCGCCTCGGAGGCCATTACCGGCCGGAAGAACGAAGCCCATGCCATTATTCCGTCCCAATGCATCAAATGCGGCATCTGTTTCGACGTCTGCGCCTTCGGCGCCGTGAAGGTCGATTAAGGAGGAACCCCATGCTGAATCTGACGATCGACGGCCGGAAGATCGAGGTGGAGGACGGAACGACCATCCTTCAGGCCGCGACCAAGGCCGGCTTCAAGATCCCCACGCTCTGCTTTCATCCCGTCATCGAACCCTATGCCGCCTGCCGGGTCTGCGTCGTCGAAATCCAGGTCCGCGGGAAAAGCGATCTGGTCACGTCCTGCAACACGCGGGTCGAGGACGGCATGGATATCCAGACGGCCTCCGAACGGGCGATGCAGGCGAGGCGCCTCAACGTGGAAATGCTCCTCGCCCGGGCGCCGGCCGCGGAACCGCTCCGGAAGATCGCAGCCGATATGGGGATCGCCGCGTCCCGGTTTCCGACGAAAGACCCCGATGAAAAGTGCATCCTCTGCGGCCTGTGCGTCCGCGCCTGCGAGCAGATTGTCGGCGCCTCCGCCATCAGCTTCGTCGAGCGCGGCGGGGACCGCCGCGTATCCACGCCCTTCGGCGAGGAATCGGAAGCCTGCATCGGCTGCACGGCCTGCGCCTATTTCTGCCCGACGGGGGCCATCACGGTCGAGGATAAGCACGGCCGGGCGGTCATCCATGACGAACTTTATCTCGGCCCGACGACGGCCATCCGCGTCCCCCTCCGCCAGGCCGTGCCGATGGTCCCGTTCATCGATAAAGAGGCCTGCATCCATTTCAAGACGGGCGAATGCAAGGTCTGCGTCAAGGTCTGCGATCGGGCTGCCGTCAACCACGACATGGAGGACGAGATCAAGGAGGTCGAGGTCGGCTCGATCATCCTCGCCTCCGGTTTCGAGGCGTTCGACGCCAAACGCATCCCGGCTTATGGCTATGGCCGTTTCCCCAACGTCATCTCGGCCATGGAGTTCGAGCACCTGGTCAACGCTTCGGGGCCCACGGGCGGAAAGATCCTCTTGGCGAACGGTGAGGAACCCCGGGCCGTGGGGCTCGTTCACTGCGTCGGCTCCCGCGACGAGAATTACCATGCCTATTGCTCCCGGGTCTGCTGCATGTATTCCCTGAAGTTCGCCCATCTCCTCAAAGAAAAGACCAAGGCGACGATTTACGATTATTATATCGACATGCGCTGTTTCGGCAAAGGCTACGAAGAGTTTTACCACCGTCTGCTCGAGGAGGGGACGAAATTCGTCCGCGGGCGCGTTTCCGAGATCAATACTCTGGCCCTGTCCGAAAAAGAGGAGGGGAAGCTCATCATCCGCGTCGAAGACACGCTCCTCGGGGTCGTGCGGAGGATTCCGGTCGACATGGCCGTCCTCGCGACGGGGCTGGAGCCGGGACTCGACCACAACCGCCTGGCCAAGACCTTCAATATCTCCTGCAGCCAGGACACGTTCTTTTTGGAGCGCCACCCCAAGCTCGCGCCCGTATCGACGTTTTCCGACGGGATTTTTCTGGCCGGGACCTGCCAGGGGCCGAAAGACATCCCGGACACGGTCGCCCAGGCCGGCGCGGCGGCCGCGGAAGCCCTGGCCCTGGCCGATCTGGGCAAAGTCGAACTCGAACCCGTCACGGCCGTCATTGTCGAAGAGTTTTGCTCGGGGTGCCGGCTGTGCGTCGGGCTCTGCCCCTTCACGGCCATCACCTATGATCAAGACAAGGACGTCTCCGTCATCAACGACGCCCTGTGCAAGGGCTGCGGGACGTGCGTTTCGGCCTGCCCGAGCGGGGCCTCATACCAAAAGCACTTCCGTGACGAGCAGATCTTCGCCGAGATCGAGGGGCTCCTGTCCGTCTAGAAAGGAGGAAGGGCGAACCATGAACGAACTACAATTCGAGCCCAAGCTGGTGGGCTTCCTCTGCAATTGGTGCTCCTACACGGGCGCCGATTTGGCCGGGACCGCCCGGATGACCTACGCGCCGAACGTCCGCATCATCCGGGTCATGTGCAGCGGCCGGGTGGACCCTCAATTCGTTTTGAAAGCCTTCTCCGAGGGGGCGGACGGGGTCTTCATCTCCGGGTGCCATCCGGGCGATTGTCATTACCAGGACGGCAACACCAAAACGCTTCGACGCCACCGCCTTCTGTCCCGGGTGCTGGAACAATTCGGCATTGAACGGGAGCGATTCCGGCTCGAGTGGGTTTCCGCTTCCGAAGGAACGAAATTCCGGCAGGTCTGCAACGAATTCACGGAGCAGATCCGGACTCTGGGACCCCTGAACTTCAACGGCAACGGAGGTGGACCCCATGAGCGACGCTAAGCCGAAAGTGGCGTTTTACTGGTGCTCGTCCTGCGGCGGATGCGAAGAATCCATCGTCGACCTGGGTGCGGACATCCTCAAAGTGGTGGCCGCTGTCGATATCGTCTTCTGGCCGGTCGCCCTGGACTTCAAGAAAAAAGACGTCGAGGCCATGCCCGACAAATCGATCGCCGTGTCCTTCATCAACGGCGGCATCCGGATGTCGGAGCAGGAGGAGATGGCCCATCTCCTGAGGCGGAAATCGCAAATCGTCGTGGCCCACGGGGCTTGCGCCCATCTCGGCGGGATTCCCGGGCTGGCCAACTTTTGGAACAAATCGACCGTCTTCCGGACGGTCTATCACACGACGGCTTCGACGGACAATCCCGGAGGCGTCGAACCCCAGCTTCGCGTCCCGCTGAGCTGCGGTGATTTGACCCTGCCCGAATTCTGGGACACGGTTTATCCCCTGGATGCCATCATCGACGTGGATTACTATCTTCCGGGCTGCGCCCCGCACCGGGACCTGATTATCAAGGCCGTCACGGCTATCCTGGAGGGGAAGCTGCCGCCGAAGGGGGCGGTCCTGGCCCCGAATAAATCCTGTTGCGACGACTGCGACCGGAACGCGTCCAAGCCGGAGAAACTGACGATAAAGGAAATCAAACGGCCGCACGAGGTGCTTCTGGATCCCAAGACCTGCTTCCTGGCCCAGGGCGTCATCTGCCTGGGCCCGGCGACGCGGGGAGGCTGCGGCGAGCGCTGCATCGAAGGGAACATGCCCTGCCGCGGATGCATGGGACCCACGGATCAAGTCTACGACCAGGGCGCCAAATTCCTTTCGGCGTTCGCCTCGATTCTTGAGGCCCAAGATGACCGGGATATCGAGCGCCTTATCGACTCCATCGTCGATCCGGCCGGCACGTTTTACCGTTTTAGCCTGCCCTCATCGATTCTCAAACGGAAAAAAATGGAGGCGGTCCGATGACACGACGCATCACCATCGATCCGATCACACGGTTGGAAGGACACGGAAAAATCGAAATTTTTCTCGATGATCAGGGGAACGTGGAACGGGCCATTCTTCAGGTTCCCGAGCTACGGGGATTCGAGCAGTTCGCGGTGGGCCGGCCGGTCGAGGAAATGCCCCGCATCACGCCCCGCATCTGCGGCGTCTGCCCCACGGCCCATCACATGGCCGCCACTAAGGCGGCGGATGCGGTGTACGGAGTGGAACCCACGCCCACGGCGCGGAAGATCCGGGAACTCATATACAATGCGTTCTTCATGGAGGACCACACTCTTCATTTCTTCTTCCTTGGGGGGCCGGACTTTGTCGTAGGACCCCAGGCGCCGGCGGCCGAACGCAACATTCTGGGCGTCATCGGCAAGGTGGGCGTCGAGATCGGGCTGAAGGTCATCCGCATCCGCGAGGAGGTCCGCGAGATCATGAGCTACCTCGCCGGGAAGGCCATCCATCCGGTCTGCGGACTTCCGGGCGGCGTGGCCAAGGGTTTGGACGAGGAGCATCGGATCCAGTTTCTCAAAACGGCCAAGGAAGCCGTCGAGTTCGCCGAATTCGCCCTCCAGATCTTCGCCGACGTCGTCCTTAAGAACCAAGCCTACGTCGACGTCGTCGTGGGCGAAGCCTACAAGATCAAAACCTATTACATGGGCTTGGTGAACGACCGCAACCAGGTCGAATTCTACGACGGCGACATCCGCGTCGTCGACCCCGACGGCCGGGAATTCGCCAAGTTCAAGCCCGCCGATTATCTCGAGCACATCGCCGAGCATGTCGAGCCCTGGACGTACGTCAAATTCCCCTTTTTGAAGAACGTGGGCTGGAAGGGGTTCGTGGAAGGAAAGGAAAGCGGCGTGTACCGGGTGGCCCCCCTGGCCCGCCTCAACGCCGCCGAAGGCATGCAGACGCCCCGGGCCCAGAAGCACCACGATCACATGTATTCGGTCCTGGGCGGCAAGCCCGTCCACAACACGCTGGCTTTCCATTGGGCCCGGCTGATCGAAGCGCTCCAGGCCGCCGAGACCATGGTCGCGCTCCTCGAGGACGCTTCGATCACGGACACGAACCTCCGCAACATTCCCACCCGGACCCCGACCGAAGGCGTGGGCATCGTCGAGGCGCCGCGCGGCCTCCTGATCCACCACTACAAAACCGATGAGCGCGGCCTCCTCACGAGCGCCAATTTGATCGTGGCGACGATCGGGAATGCGGCGGCGATCAATATGTCCATCGAGAAGGCGGCCAAGGCCTTCATCAAGGGCGGCCAGGTTTCGGAAGGGCTCCTCAATATGGCCGAAATGGCGTTCCGGCCCTACGACCCTTGCCACGGCTGCGGAACGCATTCCTGGCCCGACGGCCGGCCTCTGACGATCAACATTTACGATCGCTCGGGAGAGCGGATCCGGCAGCTGCGCAAATCGTGAGAACATCCCGTTCTCTGTTATAATAGCCGAGAACGAAGCGAGGCGGACGCAGCATGAATGGCCCTCGATTTTCCTTGCGGACAAAGCTCATTTTGAGCTTTCTCGGCGTGATCGTCTTGGGTGGGGTCTTCTCTCTCGTCGTGGGCTCCCAACTCATCCGGGATACCCTCCTATCCCAGGCTCAGGCCAAGGTTCGCCACGATCTGTCGTCGGCCTGGATGGTTTTCCATGAGAAGCTCGGCGAGATCCGGGACGTCGTTCGCCTGACCGCGTCCCGGGAAGGCTTGCGGGAGGCCGTACGCACGGGACGGAAGGACATCCTCCTCAAATACCTGGGCCGCGTTCGTACCGAGAACTCCCTCGATACCCTGACTCTCGTCGATCGCGGCGGGCGCGTTCTCCTGCGGACGCGCTCCCCCGAAACGGAGGGCGACGATCTCTCCAGGGACGAACTCATCCGCCAGGCGCTCGACAGGAAGATCGTCGCCGGCCCCCGGATCATCCCCAGGGAGGAGCTCTTGAGAGAGGATCCGTCCCTCGCCGATCAAGCCCTCATCGACTTCATCGTCACACCCCGGGCCGCGCCGCGCGGCGAGACAAAGGAGACGAGCGGGATGATGGCCGAGGCGGCCGCCCCGATCGTCGGAGAAGACGGCGCACTGCTCGGCGCCTTGGCGGGAGGGGTCCTGATCAACCGGAATTACGAGATCGTCGACCGGATCAAGGACATCGTCTTCAAGGGAGAGAAGTACAAGGGCAGGGAAACGGGAACGGCCACCATTTTCCAGCAGGACCTCCGCATTTCGACGAACGTCAAGACCGAGGCCGGCGAACGGGCGATCGGGACTCGGATCTCCGAGGAGGTCAAGAAAGCCGTCTTGGACGAGGGCCAGCCCTGGCTCGCCCGGGCTTTCGTCGTCAACGATTGGTACCTGACGGCCTATGAGCCCATCCTCAACGTCGAAGGGCGCATCATCGGCATCCTCTACGTCGGGATGCTCGAGAAGCCCTACCTCGATACGGCCGCTCGCGTCCTGCGGACATTCGCCGCCATCGCCGCCCTGTGCGCCCTCTTTCTCCTGGCTTTGCTCTATGTCTCGACCACTCGGATCGTCCGTCCTCTCCAGCAGATGGCCGTCGCGGCCCGCCGGATCGCCAAAGGAGACCTATCCCAAAAGGTCGAGGTTAATTCCCGGGACGAGGTCGGCGAACTCGCCGGATCCTTCAACCGGATGACCTCCGATCTTCGGAAGGCCAACACGGAACTGATCGAGTGGGGGAGGACGCTCGAGAAAAAAGTCGAGGAGCGCACCCGGGAGCTCCGGGATGTTCAAGCCCACCTCCTCCAGGCCGAAAAGCTGGCCTCCATCGGAAAGCTCGCCGCGGGCGTAGCCCATGAGATCAACAACCCGCTCGGCGGCATCCTCATCTACAGCCATCTCATCCTGGAGGACACGCCCAAGGCCGGCCCGCACTATGAGAATCTGAAGAAGATCGTGAGGGAGACCACCCGCTGCAAGGAGATCGTTAAGGGTCTCTTGGATTTCGCCCGGCCCAAGGAGCCGGAGATGGCCCCGACCGACGTCCACGAGATTTTGGGACGTTGCTTGGCCCTCATCGAGCGGCAGTCGCTGTTCCAGAACATCCGTTTTGATAAATTCTATGCCCCGTCGCTTCCCCGGATCATCGCCGACGGCGGCCAGCTTCAGCAAGTGTTCATGAACATCATCTTCAACGCGGCCGAAGCGATGGAAGGAAACGGGACGTTGACCCTCAAGACGCGGCTGGATCCCGGCCGGAAAGAGATCGCGATCGAGTTCGCGGATACCGGCCACGGCGTCAAAGACGAGGATAAAAAACGCCTGTTCGAACCGTTCTTCACGACTAAGGAAGTCGGCAAGGGAACGGGACTCGGCTTGGCCATCAGCTACGGGATCATCCAAAAACACGGGGGCGCGATCGATCTCCGGAGCGAGGCCGGTCAGGGCGCCACATTCACGGTCCGGCTGCCTCTGAAAGAGGCCCCGGCATGAGAATCGGAAGCCGGATTCTGATTGTCGATGATGAAGAAGCCGTGCGGGATTCCATGAGCCAGGTCCTCGCGAAAGAAGGCTACGAGCCCCGGAGCGCCGCAAACAGCCGGGACGCCGCGGCGCTGTTTGCGGGGGACGCCTGCGAACTCGTTTTCCTCGATCTGCGGCTCCCGGATGAGGACGGGCTCGCGGTTCTCCGCCGGATGAAGGAGATGAGCCCGGAAACGCCCATCATCATGATTACGGGCTTCGCCTCGATCGAATCCGCCGTCGAAACCGTCAAGCTCGGAGCGTTCGACTATCTGGCCAAGCCGTTCACCCCCGAGGAGCTTCGCGTTGTTACCCGGAAAGCCCTGGACAGCCGGGCGATGCGCCTCGAAAACATCCTCCTGCATCGCGAACTGCGGGCCCACCGCCAGTACGATCGGATCATCGGCCGGAGCAAGGCCCTGCAGAACGTCCTCGATCTCGTCGCCCGCGTCGCCCCGACGGATACCGCGGTCCTCATCACGGGGGAAAGCGGGACGGGAAAGGAACTCACGGCGAGGGAAATCCATCGCCTCAGCCCCCGCCGCGATTCCCTCTTCGTCACCGTGGCTTGCGACGCCCTCTCCGACCCGCTTCTCGAGGACGAGTTATTAGGGCACGCGGAAGGCGCTCTTCCCAGGGCCCGGGAGATGAAATACGGCCGGCTCGAATTGGCCGCTGGCGGAACGCTTTTTCTCGACGACGCGTCCCGACTCAGCCTTCCATTGCAAAGCAAGCTCTTCCGGGCCCTCCAGGACAAGGAGGTAACGCGCCCGGGGGACCCGCATCCCCTTCACGTCGACGTCCGGGCCATCGCCGCCGCGAGCGTCAATCTCGCCCAGGCCGTGAATCAAGGCGCCTTCCGGGAAGACCTGTTCTACCGACTCAGCGTCGTCTCTATTCATCTCCCCCCTCTCCGGGACCGCAAGGACGATATTCCGCTCCTTGTCGAACATTTTCTCCAAAAGTACGGCCGGAAGGCCGGAAAAAACATTTCGGTCGCGTCTCCCCGGACCATGCTGGCCCTGACCGAGTACGACTGGCCGGGCAACATCCGGGAGCTCGAGAATACGATCGAACGGGCCGTCGTGCTGGCCCGCGGCGACGTCCTCGAGCTCGAGGACATCATGAGCCACGGCATCAGCATGGGCATCCCGGCTTTGGCCTGGGCGGGGGACAAATTCAAAACCCTGGCCGACATCGAGAAAACTTATATCAAGACCGTCTTGCGCGATCAGGAAGGAAACAAGAGCCGGACGGCGGCGATTCTGGGGATCGAACGGAAAACGCTTTGGTCCAAGATCAAAAGATACCGTCTGGAAGAGAAGGAGAACACATGACGACGACTCCCTTAAAAATCCTGGTGATCGATGACGATCCGGATTTTCGGACAGCGGTCACGGCCATCCTGAAGTCGGCCGCGTACACGGTCATCACGGCCGATGACGCGGCCAAGGGAGGGTCGCTCATTCGGGCCGAAAAACCGGACCTCATCCTTCTGGATCTGATGATGGACGGCCTGTTTGATGGATTTTCCCTCTGCCACGCCGTCAAGACCTCCAAAGATTTTGAAAGCGTCCGGCACACGCCGATCATCGTCATCTCCGCCGTCAAGGACATCGCCGGCGCCCGGTTCGGTTTCAAGGGGGAGGAGCAAGGCATGGTCGGACCCGACGATTATCTCGACAAGCCGGTCGGGCCGGCGGACCTTCTGGCCCGCATCGAGCGCCTCCTGAAAAAATAAGCGTTCCGCCCGCCGCGGCGAGGAAGATGAGGAGTGCGCTCCATGCCCGATCCGTTGGTCTTGATCATCGACGATGAGGAATCCATGCGGGATTCCTGCTCCCAGATCCTGCTGAAAGGGCGCTATCGCGTCGAAACCGCCGCCGATGGAGCGGCCGGCATCCAAAAAGTCCGAGAGCTTAGGCCGGACGCCGTGATCGTCGATCTGAAGATGCCGGGGATCAGCGGACTCGAGGTTCTGGACGGCGTGCGCCTGATCGATCCCCAGATCATGGCCATCGTCATCACCGGCTATGCGACGGTCGATTCGGCCGTGGAAGCGATGAAGAAAGGCGCTTACGACTTCCTGCCCAAGCCGTTCACGCCCGAGGAATTGCGGATCATTCTCTCTCGCGCCTTGAGCCATCGCCGCCTGGCCCTCGAAGCCGAAGCCCTGCGCCGCGAGAAACGCCAACTGGAAGACAACGTCATTACGATGGTCTCCCACCAGCTGCGCAGCCCTTTGGTCGCCATCCAACAGTACTTTGAAGTCCTCCTGGCCGACATCGAAGGGCCCTTGGGCGATAAACCTAAGGAGATGATCCGCCGGGCCCGAGAACGACTCACCGGGCTCTTGAATCTGATCAACGATTGGCTCGATCTGGCCCGGATCAACGAATCTCAGCTTGTCGGCAAGCTCAAGCCGGTGAGCTTGGGACGGCTCCTGGCGAAACTCGTCGCTTTCATGGGCCCCTTGGCGAAGGACCACTCCGTTTCCTTGGAATGGGAAGACGCCGAGGCCTCCGGACTCAGAGTCCTCGGCGACGAAGAAATGCTGGAGCAGGTCTTCACCAACCTGATCGCCAACGCCATCGTCTACAACCGCCCTCAAGGCCGGGTCCATGTTTCCCTCCGGGAGGAGGCCGATGCGGCAGTGATCGATTTTCAAGACACAGGGATCGGAATATCCCCGGACCACCTCCCGCGTATCTTCGATCAGTTCTTCCAAATCAGCCGGAGCGAAAGCAAAAAGATGAAAGGGTCGGGGCTGGGCCTGTCCATCGCCAAGAAAATCGTTGAAGCGCACCAGGGACGGATCGAAGTTACGAGCACGCCTGGGATCGGAAGCCTGTTCAGGGTCCGGCTCCCCAAAATGCCGAAGGAAGACGGGCGATCTTGAAAATCCTCGTGCTGGGCTTGGGCAACGACCTGTATGGAGACGATGGAGTGGGATTTCACATCGTCCGGATCCTACGTGAGGAAGGAGCGGGTGAATGCGCCGGCCCGGAGAGAACCGACAGTGTGGATTTCGTGGAATGTCCGGTGTCGGGACTCGCCTTGCTGGACGTGATCATCGGGTACGACGCGCTCATCATCGTCGATACGATCGTCAGGCCCGACGCCGTCGCGGGCCGCATCCATCTTCTGGAAGGCGCCGACCTGCGCGATTTTCCGGGACCCTCGCCCCATTATGTCTCGATTCCCCAAACCCTGATGCTCGGACGCCAGCTCGGCCTTCGGGTGCCTGGAATCGTGAAGGTCGTCGCCGTCGAAGCGGAAGATCCGTTCCGCCTGGGGGAAGGCTTGAGCGCGCCCATGGCTCGCCGCCTTCCGGACATCGTCGCGGCAACGAGAAGCGTCCTTCGGAATGTGGCGGCCGGATCGAATTGAATCAGCGAAACTTGCCCCGGATGTAATTTTGAAGCTGGTCGATGGTGTTGCTTTGCTTGGAGATGACCGATTTGATAACGTCCCCGATAGATACGATCCCAGCCAGCCTCCCCCCATCCAGGACCGGAAGATGCCGGACCCGTTTCTGTGACATCAGGGCCATGCATTCTTCCGCGGGCGTCTCGAGAGTGACATTATAGACCTGGAAGGTCATGATTTCCTTGACCGGGGTCTCGAGCGACGATTTCCCCCGCAGAATCACTTTCCGGGCGTAATCCCTCTCTGAGAGGATTCCCATGACCTGGTCCATGTACATCACCACGAGCGCGCCGACGCCTTTGTCTCTCATGAGCTCGAGGGCGGTGATGACCTTGGCTTCCGGGGAAATCGTCCAAACCTCGCGCCCTTTTTCATCCAGGATATTTTTGACCGTATACATGTTCCCCCTCGTTTTCGAAAAATATTCAAATGAGAATTCGAGGACGAATTGAATAAGAAAGCCCTTCAGTTTTCCATAAATATTATAAACCACCATGTAAAAAAAGCAAGCCTTTCGCTTCTATAATTGCCGATCGATCGGTGGCCTTCAGGCGCCGGCGCTACTCGGAAAGGGCGAGGTCCGCGGCGGCCCGGGCATGCAGGGCCGTGGTATCGAAAAGCGGGATCGTGAAGTCCTTCTGGGATACGAGGAGCGGGATCTCCGTACAGCCGAGGACCACGCCCTGCGCGCCCTCGCGGACCAGCCGATGAATGATGGCCCCGAAGATCTCCCGGGATGTCGCTCGCACCTGTCCCAGGCAGAGCTCGTTGTAAATGATCTCGTGGACGGCGTCCCGCTCCGCGGGATGGGGCACGAGGACCTCGATCCCGTATTCCGACGTGAGCTTCCCTTTGTAGAACTCCTGCTCCATGGTGAAGCGCGTCCCGAGCAGCCCGACGCGCGTGATTCCGCGGGCCCGGATCTCCCGGGCGGTCACGTCGGCGATGTGGAGCAGCGGGATCCGGACCTTTCCCTGGATCGCGTCAAAGACTTTGTGCATCGTGTTGGTGCACAGGAGGGCGAAATCCGCCCCGGCGTTCTCCAG
>Ga0315286_10000424_pt1 | contig 35042 bp, 29 predicted proteins | sample YL17G10_0_MG_FD_205038 | JGI IMG/M metagenome (GOLD analysis project Ga0315286, IMG submission 205038) | Sediment microbial communities from Yellowstone Lake, YNP, Wyoming, USA - YL17G10_0 | ecosystem: Environmental > Aquatic > Freshwater > Lake > Sediment | place: USA: Wyoming | collected...
GTGAACCAGACGATGTGGGTCGAGATGGAGCTGCGCGAGCACGACGAGCGGGGCGCCGTGCTCGCCACGCACCCTCAGAGTTTCGCGCTGCGCTGGATCTACAAGCCCGAGATGGAGCTGCTCTTCCAGGTTGCGGGTTTCGCGCGTCGGGAGGTCGCGGGTGGCTTCGACGGACGGCCGCTGCTCCACGACACCGATCAGATGATCTGGACCGCGTGGAAGGACTGACGTGAGCGCCTCCTCCCCCCGCTCCGGCTCCGGTGCCCGACCCGACCTCGGGCTGGCGGGCACGCGCCCCGCGGACCGCGAGTTGCTCGATCCTGCCGTGGTCGCGCGGCTTGCGCACCTCGACGTGCGCGCGCGGCTGGTGGTCGAGGGCTTCATCGCCGGCATGCACCGCTCGCCCTTCCACGGCTTCAGCGTCGAGTTCGCCGAGCACCGGCCCTACATGCCCGGCGACCCGCTCAAGAGTCTCGACTGGAAGGTCTGGGCGCGCACCGACCGCTTCCTCGTCAAGCAGTACAACGAGGAGACCAACCTGCGCTGCCACCTGCTGGTGGACTTCTCGGGCTCGATGGGATTCAAGTCGGCGCGCGCCGCGATGACCAAGCTCGAGTACGCGCAGTGCCTGGCCGCCTCGCTCGCCTGGCTCATGCTCCACCAGCAGGACGCCGTGGGCCTGCTGCTGTTCGCCGAGCGGCCGCTGCGCTACGTGCCGGCGCGCGCCGTGCGCTCGCACCTCGACGTGGTGCTGAAGACCCTCGGCGGGCTCGAGCCGCAGGGCCGCACGCGGCTCGGGCCCGCGCTGCACGAGCTGGCCGAGCGCATCAAGCGCCGCGGCCTGGTGGTGCTCTGCTCGGACCTCATGGACCGGCCCGGCGAGGTGCTGGCCGGGCTCCAGCACTTCCGCCACGACCACCACGAGGTGGTGGTCTTCCACCTTCTCGACCCCGACGAACTCGATTTCCCCTACACCGACAGCACGACCTTCGTGGACCTGGAGAGCGGCGAGCGGCTCACCACCGAGCCCTGGGAGATCGCGCGCCGCTACCGCGAGCGGCTCGCTGCCTGGACCGCGCAGTACCGGCGGCAATGCCGCGAGAACCGCATCGACTACGTCCAGATCGACACGCGCACCCCGTTCGACCAGGCGCTGCTCGCGTACCTCGAGAAGCGCGCGAGGCTGCTGTGATCCTCCGCCCCGACCCCGCGGCGTCCTGGCGGGGGACGCGCCTCGGCGGCCCGGGGATCCACCCGCTCACCCGGATCGAAGTGTGGGAGGCGGCGGATCCCGTCGGGCGCGAGGTGGCGCGATGAACTTCCTCAATCCACTCTTCCTCTTCGGTCTGTTCGCCGCGGCCATCCCGGTCATCATCCACCTGTTCACGCGGCGGCGCCCACGCGAGCGGCCGTTCCCCTCGCTCGAGTTCCTCGCCGAGGTGAACCAGAGCGAGATCCGCCGACTGCGCCTGAAGCAGTGGCTGCTGCTCCTGTTGCGCACCCTGGCGGTGGCCGCGATCGCGCTGGCCATGGCGCGGCCGGCCGTGCGGAGCGCCGGAGCCCGGTCCGGCGCGGGCGCGGCCACCACGGTCGTGGCGCTCGTGGACCTGAGTGGCAGCATGGGCGCTGCCGCCGGCGCCTCCCCCGGGGGGCGGACCGCCACGCTCGCCGGACAGGCGCGCCGGGTGGTCGAGGACCTGCTCACGACGCTCGGACCGTCCGACGAGTTGCTGCTCGTGCCCTACGACCGCGCCCCGCATCCCGGGAGCGCGCGGCCGAGCAGCGACGCGGGACGGCTGCGCGCGGCTGCGCAGGCGCTGGACGCAGGCGCGATGACGACGGACCACCGCGCCGCACTCGAGTTCGCCGCCCGCGCGCTGGCCGGGACGCACGCCCTCAACCGCGAGTTGTTCTGGATCTCGGACTTCCAGGCCGCGGGCTTCCCCTCGAACTCCTTCAGCGCCGCGCCGGACGGCCCCTGGGCGCAGGCCCGCGTCTACCTGGTCCCGCTCGCCCCGCGCAGCCGCGCCAACGCCGCCCTCACCGATGCGGCGCTCACCCCAACGGAGAGCGGCCTCGCGCTCACCGTGTCGGCCTCGTCCTACGGAACGAGCCCCGGCGATCTCGCGGTCGAGGCGCACGACGCGCAGAGCGGTGTCGAACTCGCGCGCGGCTTCCTCGGCCTGCCCGCGCGCGGCGCCACCTCGACGCTCCTGCCGCTCGCGCGCCTCCCCGACCAGGGCGGCGTGGTCACGATCCCGGACGATCCGCTGCCCCTGGACAACCGTCGCGTGTTCGCGGCCGGCCGCTCCGGCACGCTGCGCGTCGTGCTGCGCGAGGACGGCCCGCCCTCCACGCTCCGGCTCGCACTCGAGGCGGGGGCCCCGGCCTCGGGTCTCGCGGTCGAGACCGTGGCCGGGGCGGCGCTGCCCACGGGGCTCGCGGGCGCGGACGTGCTGGTCCTGAACGATCTCGAGCGGCTGGGCGCGATGGAGACACAGGCCGTGCTCGACTTCCAGCGCTCGGGCGGCGGCGTGCTCGTCGTGCTCGGCGCCCGCGCCGATGCGGCCTTCTGGAACGGCTCGCTGTTGCGCGAGGCGGGCCTCGGCACGCTGGGCGGAGTCGAATCGGCGGCGCCCGGGGCCGCCTGGCGGCTGGTGCGCTCGCTCGCGGGACACGCCGCGCTCGCCGGCTTCCCCGCGCGGCCCGGGGGGCCGCTCACCACCGCGCGCTTCCACGCCGTCCGCGCGTTCGCCGCCGCCCCGGGCGCCCGCACACTGCTCGAGTTCGACCGCGCGCACCCCGCACTGGTCGAGGGCACGCGCGTGCTGGCCTTCGCGGCGGGACTCGACCCGCAGGCCTCCGACTTCCCGGTGAGCGGCGCGTTCCTGCCGTTGTTGCACCAGGCGGTCAAGGTGCTGGGCCGCGGCACGGCGGCCGCTTCACTGACGCCGGGCGAGCGCTACAGCGCGCCCGCGGCGACCGGCCTGTGGCGGATCGAGGATGAACAGCGGCGTGAGGTGCCGGTTGAACTGGCGGCCGCAGCGGGCGCGACGCGCCTGGTCTCGGCGCCGCTCGAGCGACCCGGCCTCTACCGCATGGTCCAGGGTGCGACGGTGCGCAGCACGTTCGCCGTGAACCCGGACCCGCGCGAATCGGATCTGGCGGCCATTCCAGAGGAGGCGCTGCTGCGCGCGTTCCCCGCCGGACGCGCGCGGATCGTCCAGCCGGGCGCGGACCTCGCGCGCCGCGTGCGCGAGGCCCGTTTCGGCCGCGAATTGTGGTCGTGGTTCGTGGGGCTGGCGCTGGCGCTGCTCGTCGCCGAAAGCGTGATCGGGCGGCTCGGCCTGGCGGGGCCGGGAGGCGCCACCTCCCCGCCGCGCGCCTGACCCATGCCGCCACGCCTGCAGGCCTTCCTCGCGGTCGTCCTCTGGGGCATCTCCTTCGTCGCCACCAAGGCGGCGTTGCGGGAGATCTCGCCCGTCACGCTCATCTTCACGCGCTCCGCGCTCGGGTCCGTGCTGCTGCTCGCGACACTCGCCGCGCGCCGCCTGCCGCTGATCCCGCCGCGCGATTCGTGGGGCCCGCTCGCGCTCATGGGCTTCGTCGGGGTGTGCTTCCACCAACTGCTCCAGGCCTTCGGCATCCGGCTCACGACCGCCGTGCACGCCGGCTGGATCGTCGGACTGATCCCCATCTGGTCGGCGGTGCTGGCGGGGTTGTTCCTGCGCGAGCGCTTCGGCACGGGCAAGGTCGCGGGGCTCGTGTTCGGCTTCGCGGGCGCCGCGCTGGTGGTGTCCAGCGGGCGCGCGAGCCCGGGCTTGCTCGCCCTGCCGGGCACGCGAGGCGACCTGCTGATGCTCGCGAGCACGCTCAACTGGGCGATCTACACCACGCTCGGACACGCGACCATCCGCCGTCTCGGGAGTCTGCGCGCCACCGCGGGCGCGATGTTCCTCGGCGGGTTGATGCTCGTTCCGCTCTTCCTGCGCGCGGGCGGCTGGCGGGAATACGCAACGCTCTCCGGCGCCGGGATCACGGCGGTGCTCTACCTGGGCATCGGCTCCTCGGGACTTGGCTACCTGTTCTGGTACGGCGCGCTCGAGCGGGTGGAGACCTCGCGGGTCGCGGCGTTCCTGTACCTCGAGCCGCTCGTGACGCTGATCACGGCCGTCGCCCTGTTGCGCGAGCCGGTGGGCCTGGCGACGCTGGCCGGCGGGCTCGTCGTGCTCGCAGGCGTGGCGCTGGTGCAGCGCGCACCGGCACGCGCTGCCCCTCACTGAGAAGGAGACACTCCGATGACACCCGACAAGCAGAACCCGCAGGAGGCAGCTCCGCTGACGGGCACGATGGCGGACCTCGTGGCCTACCAGGCCGGTTCGGTGGTGAGCCGCGTCATCCTCAAGAAGGGCACCGGCAACGTGACCGTGTTCGCCTTCGAGCAGGACCAGGGCCTGAGCGAGCACACCACGCCCTTCGACGCGCTGGTGCACATCCTCCACGGCAGGGCGGAGATCACCGTGGGCGGCACGTCTTACGATCTGCGGGCCGGCGAGATGATCCTCATGCCCGCCGACGTCCCGCATGCGCTCAAGGCGAACGAGCGCTTCAAGATGGCGTTGACGATGATCCGGTCGTAGCGGGCGCCGGGCCTGGACCGGCCGCCAGCCCTAGGGCTTCACCAACGCCTCCAGCGCGACACGGACCGCCTCCAGGTTCCGCTGGGGATCGACGAAGAGGGAGTCCTCAGGCACGTCGGTGAAGCCCTCCTTGCCACCCAGCGTGGTCAGCACCTGCAGTCCGCCCGCACTCACGTACAGAGTGTTCCCGGACATGTCCTCGATCGAGACCACGAGCGACAGCGCCCCCACCGTTCCCTGCTTCTGCGCCGCCGCGAGCCAGCCCAGCACGCCCTTGCCGCGAAGTAACTGGCTCACCCCGTCCCAGCGCGCGACCCCGCGGTCGAACGGGGCCTTGCGCACCAGGAAGCTGGGGTGCAGCCATGCGTCGGCGTTGAACCGGCTCCGGAGTTCGCTCCGCGTGCGCACGCGGATCAGGCCGGTCTTGACGGTGTCCAACTGCCCGGTCGAGGGGTCGAACACCCCCCGAGCGAGTCGGTGAGCCGCCGCTCGATCGCGTCGGCCTCGCGCGCGGGTACCACGGCGAAGCCAGCCGCGCCGAGCCTGTTCGCGATGAGCGAGTCGAACTCGGCCAAGACCTGTTCGCGCGTCGCCAGATCCCGCGGTACGCGAAGACAGGATCTCATGGCGATGGTCTTGATGGTGCTCCGGAACTGCTCCCGCGGGACCCGAAAGGGGTCGTACTGCTTCTTGGCCGCGAGGGCACCGCCGCAGGACAGCGCGAGGAGGGGCACCAACAGCAGAAGAGATGCGCGCGGCATGTGGGCACGCCCCTCTCCCACGCTTCTCGGGCAGCAGGAACGTGGCCCCCTCGTGTCCGAGAGGAACGCCACCGCCGGCCCGGCTCTCGCGACCAGACGCGTGGGAAGATGGACGAGGCTCTCCGGGCATACTTGCCGGGAACCTTACGCTTCCGGCCCGCGCGAATCCATGGCCCGCAGGACCGGCGGATCGCGCGCCCGGAGCGGACGAAACCCCCGGCGCCTTCCGGCCCCGGGGGTTTCGTCCGCTTCAGCCGCGCTACTTAACCTGCTGTTCGATCGTGACACCCCTAGGGAGCACCTCGGCGTTGATGGCTCTGAGCACCACGCGGCGGTTCATCGCGTAGTCGTCGCTCGACTTCTCCGGCGACACCGCGAGTTGGCTCTCGCCGTAGCCCTTGGCGAAGAGGTTGTCGGCGTTCAGGTGGAAGTGCGCCAGCAGGTAGTCGCGCACCGTCTCCGCCCGGGCCTGGCTCAGCTTCTCGTTGTACCTGGCCGTGCCGCGCGAGTCGGTGTGGCCCTGCACCTCGATCTTGAGGTCCGCGAACTTCTCGATCGCCGCGCCAGCCTCGTCCAGCCGCGCCGCGGACTCGGGCAGCAGCGTGGCCTTGTCGGTCTCGAAGTAGACGTCGCGAAGCACGATGCTCCCGGTCTCGACCAGTTGCCTTTCGACCTCGGACTGCGGGGGCGTGGGAGCCGGGGACGGCGTGCTCGGGCGCGGAATCTCCTGGGCGGGTGGCGGGGGTGGCGACGTGGCCGGCACCTTCGCGACGGCAAGCTGACTGGCGCTGCAACCCGCCTTGTTGATCTTCTCGCCCTTCGGTGTGTCGGGGCACTGATCGAGGCCGTCGCAGACGCCGTCGCCATCCGTATCCACGAGGCAGCCGTACTGGTCGACGACGCAACCCCTGGGGGTGTTGTTGCAGGCGTCGAGGCGGTCCTGGACGCCGTCCTGGTCGTAGTCCCCGGCGGGCAGGCAACAGGGGACCGACGGATTGGCGGCCTCGGTCGAGGCGGCCGGGGACGGGCCCGCGATGGCGACCAGAAGAAGAAGAACGAACAGCACGCGAGGAACGGACATGGGGGCGACCTCCTCCAGATTCAGCCGGAGACCGCGAGCGCGGTCGCGCCCCAAGTCTCCAACGTAGCGGTGAAGAGATGTATGGCCCGTTCGGCGCTTGTGTGTCAAGAGACCCACTTGGGGCGCTGGATGCGGGGAATCGGTTCGCCGGCGCGCCCGGTACCCCCGGAGATTCGCAAGCGCCCGGCCGTGCGTCGCTTGAGACCCGCGGCGACCCGCTGCTAGGCTGCCCCGTGCCTCACCCTCCAGGGTGGGGCGCAATCGCGAACGCGGCCGTGGACCGCCCGGGAGATCCCCGTGGCGGGTTTTTGGCATGGCGCTCGATCCGGGGAGCACCTTGAAGAGACAGGACGCGCCGCCACCACCGCCCTCCGAGACGTTCCTGCGGGACGAGCTGGCCGAGCGCATCGCGCGACTCGCCGGGCGCATGCCCGAGGCGACGGAACTGCTGGAGATCGTGTGCGCCGGGCGCGCCCGGGCGGGGCTCCGCGGGCTCACGGGTTCGGCCCGCGGCACCCTCGCAGCCTGGCTCCAGCGGACGACGGGCCGGCCGGTGCTCTACGTGGTCGGCCACGGCGACGCCTTCGAGGAGGCCCGCGACGACCTCGAGTACTTCCGCGGGCCGGGTGCGACGCTCGCGCTGCCCGAGCCGGACACGCTCCCGTACGACCCGTCCTCACCGCACCCGGGAATCACCGCCCAGCGCCTCGAGACGCTGGGCCGCCTCGCCCGAGAGCAGTTGGCGGGCGCTTCCGGGTCGGGCGTGGTGCTCGCCACGGTGCGCGGCCTGCTGCAGAAGGTGCCGCGGCCGGAGCGCCTGGCACGCGCCCTGCTCGAGCTCCGCGTGGGGCACGACTACGATCCGGGCACGCTCATGGAGCGGCTCGTCTTCATGGGCTACGAGCGGTTCGCCGAGGTCGAGTCGGTCGGGCACTTCGCGCGGCGCGGCGGCATCCTCGACGTCTACGCGGCCGGGCTGGCCGACCCGCTGCGGCTCGAGTTCGACGGCGACACGCTGGTCTCGCTGCGGCGCTTCGACGCCTCCACCCAGCGCTCGCTCGAGCAACTGCCCGCGGCCACGGTCCTGCCGCGCTACGAGGTCGTGATCGAGCCCCAGGAGGCCGCCGCGGTGACCGAGCGGCTGCGCGCGGCCCGCGAGGAGCGCGGCTCCGGGACGGACGCGGACGATGCCCGGGCCCGCGGCTCGTGGCTCTTCCACGACGGCATGGAGCGCTTCGCCGCGCACTACGACCCCGACCTGGGCACGCTCCTCGACTACCTGCCCGACGACGCGATCGTCGTGCTCGACGACCCGGGCCGGTTGCGCGCGCGCGCCGCAGAGCTGGACGAACTCGTGCGCCGCGGCTTCGAGGAGGCGCGCGGGCCCTATCCGTCGATCTCCCCGCCGGAGGCGCTCTTCCTGCCGGGCGCGGCGCTCGACGCGCTGGCCGCTTCGCGGCCGGGTGTGGACTGGCTCGGCTCCATCGTCGAGGCCGGCGACGCCGGGCGCTACCCGCGCACCCTGGTGGTGGATTGCGTGCCCGCCGAGCCGGTGCAGCGCTCGATGGAGCGGCTGAAGAACCACCTCGCCGAACTGGGCGCGAACGGGGTGCAGCCCGTCATCCTCTGCGACAACCCGGGGCAGCGCGACCGGCTCTTCGAGCTGCTCGGCGACACCGGCGCCACGCTCGGCGTGGGCCTGGTTTCGGCGGGCTTCACGCTCAAGGCAGCCGGGCTCGCGGTCCTCACCGACCACGAGATCTTCGCGCGCTACCGGCGGCGGCGGCGGCGCCTGAAGAAGACCGGCGGACTCTCGCTGGCCGAACTCTCGGCGCTCAAGCTGGGCGACTTCGTGGTCCACGAGGACCACGGCATCGGCGTCTACCGCGGCATGCAGCGCCTGACCCTGAACGGGCAGGAGACCGACTGCATCGAGCTCGCCTACGCCGAGCGTGACCGGCTCTTCGTGCCGGTGCAGCAACTGGCGCTGGTCTCGCGCTACGCCGCCGGCGAGGGCGCGCGCCCAGCGCTTCACCGGCTGGGCTCGGGCGCGTGGCAGAAGACCAAGGCGCGCGCCCAGCGGGCCATCCAGGACATGGCCGAGGGCCTGATCCGCGCCTACGCCGCGCGCCAGGCGCTCCAGGGCCACGCCTTCCCGGCCGACGCCGTCTGGCAGCGCGAGCTCGAGGCCTCGTTCCCGTACGAGGAGACACCCGACCAGCTCAAGGCCATCGTCGAGGTCAAGCAGGACATGGAATCGGAGCGGCCCATGGACCGCCTGATCTGCGGCGACGTGGGTTACGGCAAGACCGAGGTGGCGATCCGCGCCGCCTTCAAGGCCGTGCAGGATGGCCGCCAGGTGGCCGTGCTCGTGCCCACCACCATCCTCGCGCAGCAGCACCTGCTGGTCTTCCGCGAGCGCCTCGCCGACTTCCCGGTCAAGGTGGAGGTGCTGTCGCGCTTCCGCACGCCGAAGCAGCAGAAGGAGGTCGTGGCCGGCCTCGCCCGCGGCGACGTGGACATCGTGATCGGCACGCACCGGCTGCTCTCGAAGGACGTCAGGTTCCGCGACCTGGGGCTGGTCGTGATCGACGAGGAGCACCGCTTCGGCGTGGCGCAGAAGGAGAAGATCCGCCAGATCACGACCACCGTGGACGTGCTGGCCATGACCGCCACGCCCATCCCGCGCACCCTGAACCTCTCGCTGGCCGGGGCGCGGGACATGTCGGTCATCGAGACCCCGCCGCGCGACCGGCTGCCGGTGCACACCGAGATCCTCGAACTCGACGAGGAGGTCGTGACCGACGCCATCCTGCGCGAGGTGGACCGCGGCGGGCAGGCGTTCTTCGTCCACAACCGCGTGGAAACCATCCACAACGCCGCGCTGCGCCTGCAGAAGCTGGTGCCCCAGGTGCGGGTCGCGGTCGCGCACGGCCAGATGCACGAGCGCGAGCTCGAGCGCGTCATGCTGGAGTTCCTCGACCGGCGCTGGGACGTGCTGGTTTCGACCATGATCATCGAATCCGGCATCGACATGCCGAGCGTGAACACCCTGATCGTGGACCGCGCCGACACGCTCGGACTGGCCCAGCTCTATCAGCTGCGCGGGCGCGTCGGGCGCTCGGCGCACCGCGCCTACGCCTACTTGCTGGTGCCCTCGCGGCGCGTGCTCACGGAGGAGGCCGAGAAGCGCCTGCGCGTCATCGAGGAACTCGACGAGCTGGGTGTGGGGTTCAAGATCGCGCTCAAGGACATGGAGATCCGCGGGGCCGGGAACCTGCTCGGGCCCGAGCAGCACGGCTTCATCCTCGGGCTCGGCTTCGACCTCTACGTGAAGCTGCTCGAGGACGCGGTGGCCGCGCTCAAGGGCGCTGCCACCGAGGTGAAGCCGGAGCCGCGGCTGCTGACCGACTGGAGCGCCTTCCTGCCCGACGACTACGTGCCCGATGAGCACGAGAAGCTCAACCTCTACCGCCGCCTCGCCGACACGCGCACCGCCGACGAACTGGACGACCTCACGCTCGAGATGCTCGACCGCTTCGGCCAGCTCCCGCCACCCGCCGTGGCGCTGTTCGAGCTGCGCGGCCTGCGGCTGCTCGCCGCGGGGCGTACCGGCGGCCCCGGGGGCCGTGGGTCCGAGGTCGAGAGCCTGCGCGTGTTCCAAGACGTGACCGAGTTCCTGCTGCGCCGGCCGCTCGAGCCCGCCGAGATCCGCACCGTGGTGGGGATGCTCGCCTTCCAGATCGAGTTCTTCACCGGCCGCGAGTTCGGCCTGCGCGTGCGCGGCCAGGGCCTCGTGCTCCTCAACCGCACGCGCGAGGTGTTGCAGGCACTGGCCGTGGCGGTGGCGCCGCCGGCGACGGGACCCGGCGCGTAGGCGCGCGCGCGAGGGGTGCGAAGATACCCGGCATGAACGGACCGCCACCCATCGTCCTGCTGTCACGCCGGATCGACCCCGCCGAGCCGAGCCGTCTCGTGCAGGACGGATTCCTCGACATGGTGAAGTTCGTCACGGATGTCGGGCGCGGGCGAGTCGCCGTCGGCGGCGAGTTGCACACGGATGCCGAGCAGGTGCTGCTCGATGACGGAGGCCGGCCCGAAGACCTGTGGGGCGCGAACTACTATCCAGGCCGGGGACGCGAAGACCGCATCGAGTTCACTTCGTTCATCAACATCCGGCCCGCCCGGGACAACCCGGGGATGGAGATCGCCGACCCCGCGATCCGGGAGCGCAAGCAGGCCCTGACCTTCGAGCTGATCGGCGATGGGGAGCCCCTCTGAGATGGCGCAGCACGCGGGCCTCACGCTGGCGCGCTGGGCCGGCTTCACGCCCGACCAGCAGTTGCTGATGATCGCCAACGAGATGAGCCGCGCCGCGAAGCTCATGGCGCCGGCGGACCGGGAACGGCTGAAGAACTGCTGTGCGCGGGCGCTGCAGCTCACGGACCTCACCATCGCGGCGCGACGTGAGCACGGTTTCCGCCGCGAACTGTTGCGCTGGCGCGACCTGGTCGCCCGGCTGTGGCTCGAACCCGGGAGCGACCCGCAGGCGCACCGGGATGCGCTGCGCTGCCTGTTGCTCTTCTCGCCCACGACTGCGGGGCAGATCCCCTTCGTGCTCGGAGATGGACCCGCCGCTCCCTGAGCGGCCCCGCGCCTGGCGCGGCGAAGACTGCGGTTGCCACTCGCCCGGGCCATTCATGAAGCGCCGGCCGAGAGTGCCGGATGCTGCGCGGCCGACAGGCGCGCGCGCGGGCTGCACCGCGGGCGTGTTATGAGACACGCCGAGGATCACCCCGGTCGCCCAACGCAGCGACCGTGCCCCGGATCGTGCTCGCAGGCAGACGTCCATGAATCGCCCGGGCCGGAATCGGCCCCGGGCGGCGCGGGCGCCGTTTGCACCCGCCGCCCGACTCCTGTAAACACAGATCCGACCCGGCCCCCATGACCATCCCAGAGGAACGCCATGAGACCTTCGCCGATACCCGCCCGAATCCTCGCCCTCGTAGCCGCAGTCGTCGTCCTCGCCGCGCTGCTGGCGGGCTGCTCCTCCGGTCCCCCCGTACTCGCGAAGGTCGGCGACCGCACCATCACGGTGGATGACTTCCTCGACGTCGCCAGCCGCAGCCAGGGCCAGTACGAGGGAAGTCCTGACTCCGCCAAGGCCGCGCTGCTCGAGGACCTGGTCAAGCGCGAACTGGTGGTGAGCGAGGCCCTCGAACGCGGCCTCGTCAGTCCCGAGGACCAGGCGCGGATGCTCCGGCAGGCGCAGGAACAACTCGCCCTTCGCGCGCTGCTCCAGCAACTGGCCCCGCGCGACGTGCCGGTGAGCGACGCCGAGATCCAGGCCCTCTACCGGCAGCGCGCCAGCGAGACGCACGCGCTGATCGTGTTCACTCCCGACCGCGCGGCGTGCGACCAGGCGCTTGGAGAGATCCAGCGCGGCGCCGACTTCGGTGCGACCGCCGACCGCTTCAACACCACGGGCATGACCCCGAAGGGCGGCGATCTGGAATTCATCACCCCCGGCACGCTGATGCCCGTCCTCGACAATGCGCTGGCCAACGGAACCCCCGGGAAGGTACTGGGCCCGCTCGAGTCGACGACCGACGGCTGGTTCCTCGTCAAGGTGATCGAGCGCCGGCCGCGCCAGCAGGAATCCTTCGAGCAGGTGCGCGAGATGCTGCGCCAGGGGCTCCAGCAGGGCAAGCAGCGCGTCCTGCTGAACCGCGTCCAGCACGGCCTGATGACGCAATACCACGTGACCGTCGAGCCGGGTGCGTCGCAGGTGCTCTTCGCGCGCTACAACGCTCCGAAGGACACGATGGCGGTGGGCACCTCCCGGATGCCGGTCCCCGCGGCCCCCGCGCCCGAGGAGGCGCGCCGGGTACTCGCGCGCTACGACGGCGCGGAAGGCAGACCAGTCGCCTTCACGCTGGGTGAGGCGATCCTGGACCTGCAGGACGGGTCGAAGCCCCACCCCAACTGGTCGGTCATGCCCATGATCGAACAATGGCTGAAGAGCACGGTGCTGCAGCGCGTCGCCCTCATCGAGACCCGCCGGCGCCACCTCGACGAGGAGCCCGCGCGCGCGCGCCAGGCCCGCGCGCAGGTGGAGAACGCGCTGCTCCAGACCACCTACGAGACGCTCGTGCTGAACACCGCCACGGTCGCCGGCGGCGACGTGCAGGCCGCCTACCTGCGCCACGCGGCGCAACTGCGGGGCAAGGACGGCGCGCCGATCGAGTACGCGAAGCTCGACCCGAACATCCAGCAGGCACTGCAGAACGAGGCGCTCGAGTTCGCGCGCGAGCGCCGGCTCAAGGAGCTGACGGACGCCCTCGCGCTCCGGTTGAAGCCGATCGTCTACCCGGAACGATTGAAGCGGATCCCGTGGCCGGTGCCGCCGGCCGAGCCGGGGAAGTAGTCCCGCCCCGCGGCCCCGCTAGCGCTTCCCCGCCCGCGCTTCGATCCAGGTCGTGATGGTGTCGAGCGCGGCGGGAGCGAAGGTCTCCTCGATTACCCCGTACTCGCCGGGCGACCCGGTCATCGCGGTCTGGAACAGGTGGTTGAGGCCGGGCAGTTCCACGGTGCGGTGCTCCCGGTTCCCGCCCTCCGCGAGCGCCTGTTCGATACCGGCCAGGTTCTCCTCCGGCAGCACCTGCAGGTCCTTCTCGCCTGTCAGGGCGAGGACCGGGCAGCGGAGCTTCCGCAGCGTGGGCGCCGGGTCGCAGGAGACGAAGGAGCGGAACCACCGCGTCGTCATCATGTTCACCTGGCCCGCGAGGTTCTGCGCGTTGACCTGGCCCTGCCGCGATTCGGGCAGCAGCGGCAGCGCGACGCTGATGACCCTGGAGAGCCGCTGGTGCAGCGACGCCGAGTCGGACGCGGTCTTCACCTGATCGAACATCACGCGCTGCAGGCGCCGGTTCCAGCCGATCATGTCGGCCGGCTGGTTCATGACGCCCATGATGGCCGCGCCCTGCAGCATGAGGAGCGAGTCCCCGGGGATCCCGGGGGCGGCGAGCAGCACGACGAAGGCGACGCTCGTGTCCACGGCCGCCACGAGCGGGGCCACCAGTCCGCCCTCGCTGTGGCCGACGAGCCCGATGCGGGCGTGGTCCACATCGGGGCGAGCCGCTAGGAAGCGCACCGCGGCCGCGGCGTCGGCGGCGAAGTCGTCGAGCGTGACGAGGGCCAGGCTGCCGGTCGAGCCGCCCACGCCGCGATCATCGAGCCGCAGCGCGGCGATGCCGTGGCGCGTCAGGTGGTCGGCCAGCACCAGGAACGGCCGGTGCTCGAAGATCTCCTCGTCGCGGTTCTGCGCCCCCGAGCCGCCGATCAGCAGCACGGCCGGGAACGGGCCGCTTCCCGGCGGCTTCGTGAACGTGCCCGCCAGCTTCACGCCCGCGGCCGGGTTCTCGACCACGACTTCCTCCGCGTCGTAGGGCCAGGGTTTCGCGGGAGTCTGCGGCCGGCGCTGCTCCAGCGCGGCCTGGCGCTGGAGGTCGAGCATGACGACCTGCGCCCCCTGGCTCCATGTCCCGCGGATGCTGGTGGCGTCCGGAGCGACGGTGCCCTGGTAGACGGCACGGATGGACCGCAGCTCGAAACGCAGCTCGGCACCGTTGACCAGCACGGTGTCGATCGCCATGCCGGTCACGCCCTGATTGGGACTGTCCACGGTGCCGGTGAGACCCTGGCTGCGCGGACGCAGGTGGACGACCACGGGCAGCGCGGACGAGCCCACCATCAGCCGTCCGGTCCAGTCCCCGGTCAGCCGGGTGAGATTCGTGTCCGCCGCCGCCACGGGCGCCGGCGTCCTCCGGGCATCCGTCACGGTGGCGCCCGGCTTCGCGCTCCGCTTCGGAGCGGGGGCACGTGGCTTCGCGGTCTGCGCGGTGTGAGCGGCGAACGCGGCGGGCCCGCCGGCGGACACCCCGGCGATCAGTGCGAGCGACAGGAGCGACCAGACGATCGGCAGGGGGCGCATGATGGTTCCTCGGGGTCGGGGAGTCTTCCGTGGGGCGAGAGTCTACCTCAACCGGCGGCGCACCTCGGCCGCGCGCCGCTCGCTCGCCTCGACGCGCGTGCCGTCCCGGAGCTTCAGGACCAGCACGCCATCCTCACCGCCGTAGCTCTCGATGGCGTCCACGTTGACGAGCGCAGCGCGGTGCACGCGCACGAACTGTCCCTCGGGCAGCCGCTGCTCCAGCTCCTGCAGGGTGTAGTCCACGAGATACTCGTGGGCCTCGCAGCGCGCCAGCACCAGCCGGTCGCGCGAGAAGATGAGCGGCACCTGGGCCAGGTCGAGCAGCTTCACCTCGCGGCGGTGCCGCACCGGCAGACGCCGCAGCCGCGACAACTGGCCCGCGATCCCGGGCGAGTCGAGCGCCTCGCGCAGGGCCTGGGCGCGCGCGGCGGGCCGGACGGTGCGGGCTTCGGCGACCACGCGCCGGACGGTCTCCGCCAGGCGCTCCCGCTTGAGCGGCTTGAGGACGTAGTCCAGAGCCGCCACCTCGAAGGCCTCGGTCGCGTACTTGTCGTAGGCGGTCACGAACACCACGATCGGCGCCTCCGCCCCGCGCAGGTGACGCGCCACCTCGAGACCCGAGAGATCGGGCATGTGGATGTCGAGGAACGCGACATCGGGCTTGAGGCTGGCGATCAACTGCAGCGCCTCGGCCCCGTTCCGCGCCGCCCCCACCACCTCGAGCGCCTCGTGCTCGCCCAGCAACTTCTCCAGGAACTGCCGCGCGCGCGGCTCGTCGTCGGCGATCAGGGCGCGCAGGCGCGTCCTGCCCTCGTTCGCACGTGGGCTCATCGGTTCGCTCCCTTCATGACCGGCCAGCGCAGGCGCACCACGAAGCCCGGCTGCGGCGTTCCGCCAGCGCCGCCTCGGGCACCAGCCTCCATGGTGGCGTCCGTGCCGGCGAAGCGGCGCAGACGTTGTTCGAGATTGGCAAGGCCCACGCCCAGCCCCGGGCCGCTGTTGGACGGGGCGACCCCGTCGTCCGAGAACGTCAGTTCGATGAATCCATCGTCCCGGCTGGCCACGAGTTCGAGATGCAGCCCGGGCGCGTTCGGAGCACAGCCGTGCTTGAGGCTGTTCTCGACCAGCGGCTGCAGGAGCAGCGGCGGCACCGCCAGCGAGAGCAGTTCCTGCGGTCCGCGGTAGGCGAATTCGAGCGGGGTCTCGTAACGTTCACGCGCCACACCCAGGTAGTCCTCGACGAAACCGATCTCCTCCGAGAGCAGGGCGGCCGGGCGGTTCCCCACCTCCACGGTGGAGCGCAGCATGTCGGCCAGCCGCTCCGAGAAGCGCTGCGCGGCGGGCGGATCGGTCTCGATGAGATAGGCGAGCGCGTTGAGCGCGTTGAAGAGGAAGTGCGGCTGCACCTGGGCCTGCAGCGCCCGCAACTCGGCCCGGGTCGCGGCTTCGCGCAGCTCGACGGCCTGCCGCTCGGCCGCCGCGCGGTGTTCCTGGAGCGCCAGGTTCTCGAGGCGGATCCCGGCCTGGAGCAGCAGGTTCTCGACCGCGTGCTGCGCGTGCGCGGGCAGCGCCTCGCCGGCGGCCAGGCATGGCGGGCCCGGCTCGGACCACTCGAGCGCCACCTTGCGCTTGAGTCCGCGCGTGAGCCCGGCCTCGACCGAGCGGCGCAGTTCGTCATGGTCGAGCGCCCCCAGCAACTCGCGCCCGGCCTGGTCCAGTGCGACGCGCAGCGCCTGCGGGTCGCGCCCGAAGAGCCGGTCCAGGGCGTGCTGAGTTCGCGTCCAGAGCGGCGCGAAGGCGAAGGCCACGACCAGCGCGGCGACGACGTTGAAGATCATCGACTCCTCGCCGGTGACCGCGGCGAAGAGGCGCTGCGAGCCCACCACGACAGCGAGGTAGATGCCGGCCAGGACAACGGAGAGCACCGCAAAGGGCAGGCTCTGGACCACGACGCGGCGCGGATCGAAGACCGGGTCGTTGGCGATGAGGAAGGCGATCACCAGTGGCGCCGCCAGGAAGGCGAAGGTGATGGACGTGGAGGCCAGGCGCACGAGCGGGAACGAGAACCACGCCGAGAACTGCGGGGACTCCCAGAGGGCCATCCCGGCAGCATTCAGCAGCAGCGTCGCCGCCACGGCCAGCGCCAGCGCGCGTTCGCCCGGCCGGGGTTGGTGTCCGGCCCGGTCGCGGCGGGCGTAGTGCTCGATGAGCGAGAGCGTGCCGAGCGGCAGCGCGATGGACTGGAACCAGAGCATGCCCGGGCCGGAGTAGGCCTTGATCGGCCCGTGGCCAAAGAGCCAGAGCACGGGCGGGGTGGCGTAGGTGAGCACGACAAGCCAGAACCAGAGGCTGCTCGACGGGCCGGGTCGGTGCCAGCGGGGCCGCGGAAAGACGGTCATGAAGTGCAGGAAGGCCGCCGGGTACCAGCAGATGAGTGCGCCGTACAGGGTAAGGTAGGAGCGGAAGAGCGGGCCCACGTCCCCCTGCGGGAAGCGGAACAGGGCCCAGACCACCGATATCGCCTGCAGCGCGGCGAACCAGAGGAAGGTCCAGGCCGCACTCAGGTCGGGGCGCCGCCAGACCAGCAGGAAGGCCACGAGCGGGGCGGCGACGACCGTGGCGAGCGGGTAGATGGAGAGCCGCACGCGCATCCAGACACTCAGCTGCACGGGCGGGAGCGTCAGTTGCCGGACCTGTCCGTCGCGCTCGATCACCAGCTCGATGGGACCCCGCGGGAGCCCACCCTTGGGCTTGAGCTTGTTGAATTCAGCCTGCGTCCCCGGGTGGCCATCCACGGACAGCAGCAGGTCACCCTTCTGGAGCAGCCCCCGCGATGGCGGTCCCACGACGTTGCTGATGCGCCCGACATGGTCCGGCGTGTCGTAGTCGAGTTCGGCGCCGAAGCGGGCATAGGGCGTATGGGTGAGGAAGCGCGGCAGGGCGATGGCCACGGCAAGGGCCACGGCCGCCACGGCGAGCAGCCGCCGGGTGCGGTAACTGGCGTTCACGAGGGGACTCTCCCACACGGGCGGGGCCCCATCAACGGGTACGGACGAAGGGGGAAGGCGGTCCACGACAATTAGGATACCCCGGCCCCGGGAGGGGGCTCCCGGCGGCGGACGAGCGCGGCAGTTGAGGGGGCGAATGCCGCGGACGAGGCTGCCGGCATGGGGTTCGCCGGCGCATAGGCTCCGACCGGAGGAGCCGCTATACTGCCGCGTCGCTCCCGATCAGCGGAGCCAGGGCATCCGCCCGGCTCCCGGAACCATTCGTGCGGCGTGGAGTCTTGCCCGCAGCCGGACCGTCATCCCATGGAGGTCACGTTGAAGTCCTCGCGTTGGGCGCTCGCCGCCCTCCTGCTTGCCATCGCCGCCCTGCCCGCGCTGGCCCAGACCGCGAAGCCCCGCTCGACCGGAACGCCCGGCGCGGCGCGGCCCGCAGCCCCCAGGACCGTCCCGGCCCCACGCCCGGTTGCGCCGGCCGCGAGCGTTCAGCGCCTCGACGGCATCGCCGCGGTGGTGAACGACGAGGTCGTGCTGCAGAGCGACGTGGAGGAGCAGGTCTACCTGTTCGTGATGCGCAATCAACTGCGCCCCGACTCGGCCATGGCGGATACGCTGCGGCGGCAGGTGCTCGAAGAGATGATCAACGAAAAGCTCGTCGTGGCCGAGGCGAAGCGCCAGGGCCTGGTCGTGAGCGAAGTTGAAGTGAACCGCGAGGTCGAGAAGGCGATCCAGGACGCGAAGGAGCGCCTCGGGCCCGCCGCCTTCCGGGATCAACTCGCCAAGGAGAACCTGACCGAGGAGCGGCTGCGCGCGAAGTACAGCGAGGAGGCTCGTCGCCAGCAACTCGCGCAGCGCATGGTGCAGAAGGCGCTGCCGCGCAAGCCCGTGTCCCCGGCCGAGGCCGAGGCCTATTTCAAGGCCGACCCGTCCAAGTTCCCGCTGGCCCCCGGCCAGGTCCGTCTCTCCGTGATCCAGATCCCGGTCACCGCCGACTCGGCGGCCGACGCCGTGGCGCGCCAGCGGACGCTGGGGATCCGCAAACGGATCGTGGAGGGTGAGAAGTTCGCGAAGGTCGCGGCGGAGGTCTCGGACGACACGGGCTCTTCGAAGGCCGGCGGCGACCTCGGCTTCTTCTCCCGGGGCGCGATGGAGCCCGCGCTCGAGCAGGCCGCCTTCAGCCTCGGGCTCGACGAGGTGAGCGAGCCGGTGCGCAGCCCCTACGGCTGGCACATCGTGCAGGTGCTCGAGCGGGATACGATCAAGACCGCCGCAGGCGGGGACAGCCTCGGCCCCGACGGGGGGATCATCCCCGAGGCGCACGCGCGCCACATCCTGGTCCGGGTCGAGACCACCGACGCCGACCACGAGCGCGCGAAGGCGCTGGCCGACCGCGTCCGCACCGAGGCCGCCAAGGGCGTGGACTTCGGGACACTGGTGCGCCGCTACAGCAAGTATCAGGCGCCGACCGGTCCGGACGGTGACATCGGCTTCATCTCCCTGGGTTCGCTCGTGCCCCAGATCCGCGCGGGGCTCGACACGCTCGAGGTCGGTCAGGTCAGCGAGGCGCTCGAGAACCAGGCCGGCTTCAATATCTTCAAGATCGGCGACCGCAAGCCGGAGCGGCCGTACACGCTCGACGAGATCAAGGATCAGCTCCCCGAGGCCGTCGGCCAGATCAAGTTCAAGGAGCGCTACGACGAGTGGCTCAAGGGCCTGCGCGCGAAGGCCGTCGTCGAGATCCGCGGACTCTAGATGATGCGCTCCAAGGTGGCCCGCGCCGGTCGCAGGCGGCGGGCTCATGAATGGTCCAGGCTAGGTCGGCGCCGATGATCACGTTCGAGCAGGTGTCCAGACGCTACCGGGAGCGGCTGGCGCTCGATTCTGTCTCTTGGCACATGGACGAGGGCGAGTGCGTCGTCTTCGCCGGTCCCAGTGGCGCCGGCAAGACCACCTTGCTGCGGCTCATCACCCACGAGATCGCGCCCAGCTCCGGTACGGTCACCGTCGGCACCTTCCGCGGGGCGCGCCTGCCCCGCGCCAAGCGCGCCCTGCTGCGCCGCACGCTCGGCATCGTCTACGAGGATTTCCGGCTGCTGAACGACCGCACGGTGTTCGAAAACGTCGCGCTCGCCGTGCGCATCACCGGGCATTTCGCCGATGCCGAGGTCGTGCCGCGAACGCGCTACGCGCTTGAGGAGGTGAGTCTGCAGCAGAAGCAGGCCGCCTACCCGTCCGAGCTCTCGGCCGGCGAGAAGCAGCGCGCGGCCATCGCCCGCGCCATCGTGAACCGTCCCGCCGTGGTGCTGGCCGACGAGCCCACCGGCGCGCTCGAACCCGCCAGCGCAGCGGAGATCCTCGCGTTGCTGCGCCGCATCCACGACGAGGGCGCGGCGCTCCTGGTGGTCACGACCCGCCTCGACATCGGCGGGGCCCTGGGCGGGCGCATCCTCCGGCTCCACGATGGCCGGCTCGCGGCCGACGGCGCGCCGGCCCGCTCGCCCTACGCCCCGCCAGCGTTCGGCGCGGCCCCCCAGCCGTGATGCCGGACCCGGAGGCCTGAGCATGCACCTGTACTACCTGCGCGAGGCGTGGCGCTCGTTCCGTCACCACCCCGGGCTGGCGTGGACGGCCATGATCTCCCTCACCGCGACGCTGCTGCTGTGCGGGATCTTCCTGCTGCTCACGTACAATGCGCAGTCGGCGGTGCGCTTCATCGGCGACCGGCGCGAGATGGTGGTCTACCTGCGCGACGAGATCGCCCCCGAACAGCGCGACGCGCTGATCGCGCGCCTCACCGAGCTCTATGGGACCGCCACCTTTGTGAGCCGCGAACAGGCCTGGGAGGAGTTCTCGCAGCAGGTCGGCGATCCGCAACTGTTGCAGGCCGTGGACCAGAACCCACTGCCCGCCTCGCTGCGCGTGCGGCTGCGGCCCGAGTTGCTCAACTACCCAGCGATGGCGCAGGCCGCGAAGCAGGTGTCGCAGTTCCCCGAGGTCGAGGACGTGCGCTACGGCGGCGAGTGGGTGCGGCGTCTCGACGAACTGCAGGCCACGCTCGCGCGCGGCTCGCTGGTGGTCGGCCTCGCGGTCGCGCTCGCGATCCTGCTGATCATCTACAACACCATCCGCCTGACCGTGATGGCGCGGCGCCGCGAGGTCGAGATCATGATCCGCCTCGGCGCCTCCGACCGCTTCATCGCCACCCCCTTCACGCTCGAGGCCCTGGGCCAGACCCTGACCTCGGCGCTGGCGGCGCTCGGCCTGCTCTTCACGCTCCAGCGGTTCGCCGCGCAGCAGGTCGTGCACGTCACCTTCCTCCCGCCGGCCTGGATCGTGGCCTTCCTCGGCGGGGCCGTCCTGCTCGCTTGGGCCGCCGCCTCTCTCGCGCTCGCGCGCACGCTCCGCTCGGCCGGTCCATGAGCCCGCGGCTGCCCGCGCTGGCGCTCGCGGCCACGCTCGCGGTCGGACTGCTCGCGCCCGCGGCCGTTCACGCGCAGCCCCCGGCCACGGACAGCGCCACGGTTCGCGCACGCGCACAGCAGTTGCGTCTCGAGGCGGCCAAGCGGCGCGAGCTGGAGGAGATCAACCAGCAGGCCCGCGAGAGCCGCGAGCAGGCCGGCAGGCTCAAGGGCAAGGAGACGCAGGCGCTCGGGCAGTTGCGCCGCACGCAGCGCGAGTTCGACCTGACGCGCCGCCGGTTGCGCTCGCTGCAGAACCGTCGCAGCGTGCTCGACCAGCAACTCGGCGTCACGCGCCAGACCCTGCAGCAGACCCTGTTCACGCTCGAGCAGCAGAAGGCAAAGCTCGCGCGCCGCCTGCGCAACATGTACAAGGCAGGCGCCGATCGGGAGCTCGAGTTCCTGCTCTCGACCCACTCGTTCGCCCAGTTGCTGGCGCGCTGGGACTTCGTCGTGATGGTCGCCGAGCAGGACCGCATGCTGCTCGAGGACATCGAGGGCAGGAAGGAGCAGGTCCAGGCCACCCAGCAGCAGCTCGAGCTCAACCTCGGCGAGACCCGCAACAACGAGCAGCAGACCGCGGCGCAGAACCGCAGGCTCGGCCAGTTGACCACGCAGCGGGAGCGGCAGGTGGTGCAGATCCGCACCCAGCGCAAGACCTACGAGGCGGCCGCGGCCGAGCTGGAGAAGACCGCGAAGGACATCCAGCGGCTGCTGGCCCGGCTCGAGCGGCAGCGCCAGACCGAGGATCAGCGCCGCCGCGCCGGCGGGCGCGCGGCCGAACCGTACACCGGCGACTTCGCGCGGGCTCGCAAGCGGCTCGACTGGCCGGTCGAGGGCAGCGTAGTGGGGCGCTTCGGTCCGGAACGCCATCCGCGCTTCGGCACGACCACGCTCAACAACGGCATTGACATCGCGGCGGCCGCGGGCACGGCCGTGCGCGCGGTGGCAAAGGGCCGCGTGGACTTCACCAGCGACGATTTTGCCGCCTTCGGCCAGGTCATCGTGGTGAACCACGGCAGCGGCTACTACACGCTCTACGGCCACCTCTCCGAGATCCTGGTCCGACAGGAGCAGGAGGTGACGGCGGGGCAGACCATCGGTCGCGTGGGCGACAGCGGCACGTCACTCAAGGGCACGGTGCTTCACTTCGAGGTCCGCAACGGTGGCAGCGCGCTCGATCCGGAGGACTGGCTGAAGTAGGCGATCCGGCCCACCACACCACGGCCGCGTTCCTTCAGTCCCGGCCTGGCGCGGCGGTCCGGTCACCCGCGCGCACGCTCAGTGCGAGGATGGCGGCCGGGAAGAACCCCAGCAGCAGGGCCAGGTGCGGGCGCGAGGGGTGGGTGAAGACCACCTGGTAGGCCCAGGGCACCAGCGTGTCGAGCGCCCAGAACGCCAGGAACACACCCCACAGGGGCGGGCGGCGCGGCCGCCACCAGCGCGCGAAGGCGAGCACCGCGGCCAGATTCACCACGAACGCCACGACGAACATCATCTGCGTCCGGGCATCGCCCGCCGCCCGGTGGATGTCGACCGCGCGCCGCACCAACCGCACGCTGAGCAGCCCCCCGATCGCGTAGCCGATCCAGGCGAAGCAGGCCGCCATGAGCGCCTTCACGAACTCCGTCAGGGCAGCATGCGCCAGGCCCTCCGCGGCGCGCGCGGGATCCGTCGCGCGCCGCTCCCACCGCAGCAGCACGATGGAGAACACGAGGGTCTGCAGGCCGATCTCCGGCAGGCCCATCAGGTGGAACCAGAGCGGCAGCTTCGAGTAGATCACGCCTTCCATCGAGCACGGGGCCGCGCCGGGGGTCCCGAGGATCCCGAAGGCGAGGAAGACGCCCCAGAGGACGAGCCAGCCGCGCCGGTGCTCCAGCAGGAAGCGGCGCAGCGGCCACGTCCCGATCGCGAGCACGAGCCCTCGCAGGGGCTGGAGCATCGGGCCCGCCAGGACGAAGGGGGCATCCACGGGCCGCATGAAGTCCCGGATGGTCTCCAACTGGAAGACGTGCGCGTAGCCGAAGACGCGGGAGGCGAGAAGGCCGAAGAGGAAGTACGTGACGGTGTGGACGACCATCGCGCGCAGCGCGAATCCCGCAAGCGGTCTCAGGCCCCGTGTCCCGTTCATGGCGTGCCCCTCGTCCCGTGGGTCGTGTGTCCGGGCCGCGAGCGGCGCGTGGGCGCCCTCACGGCATCTCCTTCTTCCCCTCCAGCGCCCGTGCCGCGCGCCGCGCCCAGACCACCTGGGCCCGGTGCTGCGCCAGGCCGTGTTCGAAGGCCAGGCGGGCCGTGAGCGGCCAGGCATGGGCGTGCTCGTGGTGATGGCGGCGCAGTCCCTCCAGTTGCGCCGTCATCTGGCGCTCGTACTCCCCGAGGAAGTCCCGGATGGCGGCGTCCGGCAGCGCCGGGCCCATGAACGCGAAGCGCAGCAGCAGCGCGTCCGGGTCGGACGTCACATCGGCGGAGGCCACGGGAAGGCGCAACCAGGCGAGGAAGGCCTCCCGGCCGCGCGCGCTGATGCGGAACTCCCGGCGCCGACGGCCGCCCTGCGGAGCGCACGCGCCGATCCAGCGGCGCGCGATCAGGCGGCGCAGGGCGGGATAGATCGCGCCCGGTGAATCGCTGAAGTGCCGCAGCGGCGTGAGGGCGAAGATCCTCCGGAGTTCGTAGCCCGAGTGCGGCTCCTGGTCGAGCAGGGCCAGCAGCGCGTGCTCGAGGGTCGTGGCCTGCTTCGCGGGCTTCATGCCCAAATAGTACGCTGCGTACTATCAGTCGTCAAGCCCCGGTTCGGGACCGCCCCGGGAGCCCGCCGCGGCCGCCCGGCCGCGCTTCTCGCCCTGGCCTCGCCCGGCCGTGTATCTTCCCCCCATGACGGTCGTCCGCCTCTCCGACCTGCTGGGCCAGCCCGGTCCGTCCACCTTCCTGCGCGGGGTCGTGGCCGGCGGGCGCTACGCCAATGCCTACCTGTTCCTGGGCGCGGCCGGGGTCGGCAAGGGCACGGCGGCGCTGGCGTTCGCGCGCGCGCTGCTGTGCGAGACGCGCAACGGGCCGAAGCCCCAGGGCGGACTCTTCGACGAGGCGCCCGCCACGGCGCCCGCCGGCGCGCCGGCCGACGACGCCTGCGGCGCGTGCGCGGCGTGCCAGAAGTCGGCGCAGCTCACGCATCCGGACCTCAAGTTCCTCTTCCCGGTCTCGGGCGAGGAGAAGGATCTGGACAGGACCGTCGCCGAGACGCAGCAGGCGCTGCGCGAGGACCCCTTCTTCGTTTTCAACTACGACAGGGCCGCCTCGATCCGGCTCTCGCTCACGCGCGAGCTGCTGCGCGAGCTGGCCTACCGGCCCTACGAGGCGGAGCGCCGCGTCGTGGTGGTGCGCGACGCCGACCGCATGCGCGAGGACCAGTACTCCGCGTTGCTCAAGTCCATCGAGGAGCCGGGCGCCTCGACGGTGTGGGTGCTGACCACCGCGCGGGCCGCGCGGCTGCCGGCCACCATCCCCTCGCGCTGCCAGCGCGTGCGCTTCGCCCCGCTGCCCGAACAGACGATCCGGCAGTTCCTCGAGCAGCGCGCCGGGGTCTCGGACACCGAATCGCCGCTGATCGCCGCCCTCGCCGGCGGCTCGCTGGCTCGCGCGCTCACGTTGCGCAAGGGTTCGGCGGCTGATGCGCGCAACCAGGCGCTGGCGCTGCTGGAGCCCGCGCTGAAGGGCGATCCGGCCGCGCTGTGGCAGGCGGTGCAGGAGATGACGAAGTTCGGCCGCGCCGGACGCGAGGTGCTGCGCCGCATGGTCGAGTTCCACGAACTCTGGCTGCGGGACCTGCTGCGCGCGCGCTACGGCGCTCCGTCGGAGAAGCTGGTGAACGACGACCGCGAGGCCGATATTCGCCGCGAGGCGGAGCGCACCGAGCCCGCCGAGATCCGCCGGCGCCTGCTGGTGCTCGAGGAGATGCTGCGCACCATCGAGGGCAACGTCACGCCCGAGCTGGCCATGTTCTCGGCCCTCGCGCGCCTGACCGGCAGACGCTTCGTCGGCGACTCCTGGCCTCCGCACCCGACCGCGAGGTGGGACTACTAGGAGGCGACCGCGGCCAGCCCGGCTTGCGGCCCCGGGCCCACCCCGCCCGCGCCGAACGCCCCCGCCGTCCCGATAGGCAACCACCCTCCGCTGCGCTATCCTCGAGACCTCGCCCTCGCGTCCCGGGGGTTCTTCATAGCCGGCGCCCGCTCCGGGCCGGAACGCCATTCACGCGAAACCCCGGCTGCAAGGCCGGTCCGGCGGGTTTCATCCGCCCATAAAGGTTTCGAGATGTCCGAGATCGTGCAGGTCGCCCTGCGCGGTTCACGCAGGGGCTTCTTCCTCAACTCCCGCCACCTCTGGCTCCAGCTGAACGACCGGGTGGTCGTCCAGGCCGAGCACGGCGAGGCGGTCGGCGGAGTCATCCTCAAGGACCCGACGCTCCTCGAACTCAAGCAGCCGGGCAGCGTCACGCAGGAGATCATCCGCAAGGCCACCGAGGAGGATCTCGACCTCGAGGACCACCTGGCCCAGCGCGAGTCCGAGGCGTTCGAGTACTGCCGTGAGCGCATCGCCATCCGCGAGCTCAAGATGGACCTCTCCGAGGTGGAGGCTTCCTTCACCGGCCACCGCATCACCTTCTACTTCCTGGCCGAGCACCGGGTGGACTTCCGCGAACTCGTCAAGGACCTGGCCGCGCGCTTCCAGACGCGCATCGAGCTGCGTCAGATCGGGGTGCGCGATCAGGCCAAGCGGATCGACGGCTGCGGCCCGTGCGGGCGCGCATTCTGCTGCTCGAGCTGGCTGCGGGACTTCCATCCGGTCACGCTGCGCATGGCCCGCGAGCAGCAGCTCACGCTCAATCCGACGAAGATCTCGGGAACCTGCGGGCGGCTGATGTGCTGCCTCGCATACGAGCTCAACCTCTACCGGGAGGGCGCAGCCAAGCTGCCGCCCCTGGGCGCACAACTTCGAACCGGCAAGGGCTTGTGCACCGTGTTCCGTACGGAACTGCACCAGCAGGTGGTGTGGGTGCGGGACGGTGACGGGCAGGAGCACCGCATCACCCGGGACATGCTGCCGCCGGGGCCCTGGCCTCGGAGCGACGGAGTCCCGGAGCCGGCGGGACCGAACGGCGACACCGCGGACGACGACGCGCCGCCCGGAGACCACCCCGACGATTGAGCCCGCCCGGGGCGCCCGAATCGGCCCCACGGCTCCCGGTGTTCGCACGCTCCGCGCCGCTTTCGCTATACTCCCCGCTTCACTTCCGACCCGGGAGACACCGTGCCGCGACGCTTCTACATCACCACCGCCATCGACTACGTGAACGGCCGGCCGCATCTCGGCCACGCCTACGAGAAGGTTCTCGCCGACACGCTCGCGCGCTTCCACCGCCAGCGCGGCGACGCCACCTGGTTCCTGACCGGCACCGACGAGCACGGCCAGAAGATCGCCCGCGCCGCCGAGGCGGCCGGCCAGGAGCCGCAGGCCTTCGTCGACGAGATGTCGCAGACCTTCGTCGCGGCCTGGAAGACGCTCGGTGTGGCCTACGACCAGTTCATCCGCACCTCGGACAAACGCCACGAGCTCGCCGTGCAGGAGCTGATGCGCCGGCTCTCGCTGGCGCGCACTCCCCGCACCGGCGAACCGGCGATCTACGAGGGCGAGTACGTCGGTCTCTACTGCGAGGGCTGCGAGGGCTTCAAGGGCGAGAAGGAGCTCGACCAGAAGGGCCGCTGCCCCGAGCACAAGAAGAAGCCGAAGGCGATCAAGGAATCGAACTTCTTCTTCCGGCTCTCCGAGTACGACGAGGCGCTCCTAAAGCACATCGAGGCCCATCCGGAATTCATCCAGCCCGACTACCGGCGCACCGAGGTCATGAATCTCATCAAGGGCGGGCTCGAGGACGTGAGCGTCTCGCGCCCAAACCTGCCCTGGGGCATCCCGCTGCCCGAGGAGATCGAGGGCGGCCAGGGCCACACCGTCTACGTCTGGCCCGACGCGCTGCTCAACTACCTCTCCGCCCTCGGCTGGCCGCAGCGCACCTACTGCAAGTGGTGGCTGGCGAAGGAGGGCGAGCCCGGCGGGCCCGGCGCGACGCGCCAGGACGTGTTCCAGGAACTCGACGGCCAGGGTCGCCCGGGTGCGGCGTGGGCGGGGCTCGGCCAGCCCCAGTTCACGAACGCGTTCCACCTCATCGGCAAGGACATCAGCCGCTTCCACTGCGTGCTGTGGCCGGCCATGCTGCTGGCCGCGGGCGTGCCGCTGCCGCGCCAGGTCTACGTGCACGGCTTCATCCTGCTGCGCAAGCCCGAGGTGAAGGACGCGGGGGACGGGAGCGTTCAGGAGAAGATGTCCAAGTCCCGTGGCAACGTCGTGGACCCGGTCGAGATGGCGGCCCGCTTCGGCGCCGACGCGCTGCGCTTCTATCTCATCGACGCCATCCCAACCGGCGGCGACGGCGAGTTCTCGCTCGAGTTGTTCGTGGAGCACTGCAACACGCACCTGGCGAACAAGCTCGGCAACCTTTCGAGCCGCACGGTCAAGCTGGTGCACAACGGCTACGCCGGCGCCACGCCCTCCGAGTGGGCGCCCGACTCGTTCGCGGACCCCGCGGTGCGCGGGGCGCTCGAGGCGCTCATGGCGGCGGCCACGGCGGCCGCGGACGAGGTACCGAAGGCCTACGACGAACTGCGCCTGCACGACGCGCTGGCCAGCGCCTGGCAGGCGGTCGAGCGCGCCAACGAGTTCGTGGACCGCGCGCGCCCCTGGGACCTCGCCAAGGACCCGACACGCCGCATCGAACTGGGCACCGCGCTGAACGCGCTGCTCGAGACGCTCCGCCTGGTGGCCATTTGGGCCTGGCCCACCATCCCCGCGAAGTGCGAGGAACTGTGGAACGTGCTGGGCCTGCCGGGCGCCCCGGGCCAGCAGCGGGACGCAGCGGCACGGCCAGCCTTCGGCCCACCCGCGCCGAGGACGCTCGGGCAGCCGGTGATCCTGTTCCCGCGGATTGACCTCAAGGCCGCGGCCAGCGGGGTGCCGCAGCCGGGCCCGAAGGCATAGCGGGGCGGGCCCCGATGAGCCCCGGCTCCGCCGTGCGCGTCCGCCGGGGCCCGCCGCGAGCGCGACGTTCCGCGCGCCCGCCGACCCCATGATCGACACCCACTGCCACCTGACCGACAAGCGCTTCGACGAGGACCGCGAGCGCGTCCTCGACCGCGCGCGCCATGCGGGGGTGACGCACTTCATCGAGATCGCCTACGCGCCCGGGATCCTGCCCCGCGCGCAGGCGCTCGCGGCCGCGCATCCATCGCTCTTCCTGTGCCCAGGTGTGCACCCGAGCGAGTCCGCCGGGGTGCCGCTCTCGTGGATCGAGACGCTGCGCGCGGAGGCGCGCCACCCGCGCGTGGTGGCGCTGGGCGAGACCGGGCTCGATTTCTACCGTGACTACGCACCGCGCGCCGACCAGGAGCGCTGGTTCCGCGCCCAACTCGCGCTGGCTGACGAGCTGGGCCTGCCGGTCGTGATCCACCAGCGCAGCGCGCTGGCCGAGACCCTCGCCATCCTCGAGGAGTTGCGCCCGCGGGCGGGCGGCGTGCTCCATTGCTTCGACGACGGCCCGGCGGCGGTCGAGCGGGCCCGCGCGCTCGGCTTCCGGCTGGGGATCGGCGGCTGCCTGACCTACGGACACGGCCCGCTCGAGGAGGCGGTGAAGATCGCGCCGGCGGAGATGTTCGTGCTCGAGACCGACTCGCCCTGGCTCGAGCCCGAGCCGCGCTCGCTGCGGCGCAACGAGCCGGGGCTCCTGCCGCGGGTGCTGCGGCGGCTCTGCGAGCTGCGGGGCTGGACGCCCGAGGAGGCCGACCGCATCACGACGGCCAACGCGAAGGAGTTGTTCCGGCTTCCGGTCGCGTAGGCGGATCCGGAGCCTCAGCGTCCGGCGGGGACGACGCCCTTCAGGAAGTTCTCCAGCAGGAGGTCGGCGAGGCGCCCCATCTCCGTCTCCAGCGCCCTGCATTCGGCCACGAGCTGCTCCCGGGTCCTGCCCGCCGCCGCCAGCATCGCGGGATCCGCATCGGCCCAGCGGGCCACGTCCGCGGCCACGACCTCCAGGTGGAACTGGATCGCCACGACCCCGCCCAGGCGGAAGATCTGGTTGCGGCACGCGTCGCCCTCGACCAGCAGGCTGGCGGCGCCGGGCAGTCCGAAGCTGTCGCGGTGCCATTCGATGACGTCGAAGCTCCCGGGGAAGCCCGCGAGCAGCGGATCCCGCCGGCCGACCGCGGTCAGGCGCGTCCCGGTGCGCCCGGCCTCCGCCCGCGGGGACGCGGTCACGGGAGCGCCCAGGAGCCGGGCGAGAAGCTGCCCGCCCCCGCACACGCCGAACGCGGGCTTGCGCGCATCCAGGCAACGGCTCAGGCAGGCGGACGTCTCGCGCAGGACGGGATCGCGGTGCAATTCGCGGATCCTGCCCGTGGTCCCTCCGACCAGCACGGCGTCGAAGGCGTCCACGTCCGGAGAGGAGGCCCCCGTGCCGGGCCCGGCGTGGACGTGGTCAATCCCGCGCTCCGACAGGAACCGCTCGTAGCGGCCCAGCCCGACGTCGGACTGAAGGTGGAGGATCAGGACCTTCATCGTGCTCGCCTCCCCCCAGGGTCAGGCAACGACTTGTAGACCACGGGGGGCTGCGGCACAAGCCCGGCGCCCGCGGCCGCCGGCGCCGCGAGCCCGGCGTGATGCCTCAAGCCTTCCCGCCGCCGGGCCGATAACCACCGCGCCATGTCCGCTCCCTCACCGGCCGCCACCACCAACTTCTTTTCCGCCCTGTTCATCGCGCTCGCGGCGATCACAGGCGCCGGCTACACGCTGCGCGTCCTGCAGCGCCGAGAGAGAGGGCGCGCCCGGGGACGCGTGGACGACCTCGCCCGCTCGCTGTGCGAGTTCATCGAGCACCGCCTGCCCCCCCGGGCCCTGGCCAGGGAGGCCGCCGCGGCCGAGCCCGACGTCTTCTGGGCGGTGCTGGAGGATCTGGTGTCGCGTAGGAGCGGTTGGCTCGCCCTTTCGCGCGCCCTGGCGGAATGCCCCCACTTCGCGGCGGAGCGCGAAGCGCTGCTCGACAACTCACCGTGGCGCCGCGAGCTGGCGGCACGCCGGCTCGGGTTGCTCTTCTCACCGGAGTCGCGGCGCGCGCTGCGCCGCGCGCTCCGCGACGGCCCCGGACTGGTCACCACCGCCGCCGCTGCCGCGCTGGCCCGCTACCGCGACCTCGAGGCGTTGCGCTGGCTGCTCGCGAACCCGGCGGCACTCGAGCGGCGGCCGCACCGCCCGCGGGTGACGCTGCTGCGCGGCTTCGGGCGGCGGGCGCTGCCCGACCTCGCGGCGGCGCTCGACCGCGGCACCGGCGATGCGGCCATGGATCGCGCCCTCATCGAGGCGCTGGGGCTCGCCGGCTGTCGCGACGCCAGCCGCTCCATCGAGCGCCGGCTGCGCGAAGGCGATACGGAGCAGCGAATCGCGGCCGCCCGTGCGCTGGGCCGCATGCGGGCCGACGACTGCGCAACCACGCTCATGGGCGCGCTGCAGGACGAGGTCTGGCAGGTTCGTGCGCAGGCCGCCTGGGCGCTGGGACGCATGCGCTCCGACATCGCAATGCTGGCCCTGCCCGCGCGGCTCAGCGACCCCGCCTGGTGGGTGCGGCGGCACGCGGCCTACGCGCTGCGCGAACTCGGCATGGAAGGCCGCCGCGAGTTGGAGCGCATCGCCCACGGGTCGCCCGACCCGTACGCGCGCGACATGGCGCGCGAGGTGCTCGAGGGCTGGACCGACGCCGCCTGAGCGGACCGCGCCGCCGCCACCAGCCGCGCCACCGGCTCGCGTACCCGCCGCAGTCACGCACCCGCACCTCGCCCTTCGCCGGGATGTGACCCACCAGCCGCGCCAGGAACTCCAACAACCTCAGAGAGAAGGGCAGGTCTCACGACTTTCAAGATCTTCGCCGATTCAGGCGAAACGACCTAGCCCGGACGATTCATGAAGCGCTGCTGCGAACGCGATCTGACCGCGATCTGCGGCGGCAAGACCGCCGGCCACTGCTCGACGGGGTGCCCGACCCCGACTGCGTCGTGGCCGGCGGTCTTGCCTTGCAACTCGCGGCTATCTCGCATTCTCGCGACGCTCTTCATGAATCGTCCGGGCTAGTATCCTCTTCGGGTGCCGGCGGCTCCCGGCCTCCTTCTGATCGCCACGATACCGCTCGCAGGGTGAGGGCCAAAAGTCGTGAAGTCGCCGCCGGCGATCACCAGGGAGTCGGAAACGGAGATCGTGAAGATATTCCGGACCGGGTTGTCCCGGGCCCTGATGGGCACATCGGGCAAGCTCCAGCCCTTTCCGGATGCCATGTCCAGCGCCCGGAGACGAAGGCCGGACGCGGAAAACTCATCTCCCTCTCCTGCATAGACGATCGAGTCCATCACCGCGAGAACCATGATGGGCTCAGGCCAGCCGGTTGTCTCATTGGCCCTGCCGGTCCCAGGGGTCCATGACCTTGCCTCCCCGGTCACCAGGTCCAGGAGGGCGAGGTTCCGTCGCTCGTGGGCACCCACGCTGTCGAAGCGCCCACCGACGAAGATCCCCTGGTCCGAGACGGCGATCGACCTGACCAGACCGAACCTGTCCGTTGCAGAGCTCCACGGCGTAGCCGCCCCGTGGACCAGATCCAGTTCCGCGATCCCGCGTCGCGCGGCTCCCCCCACACTGTCGAAGAACCCGCCCACGAAGAGCGTAGCCCCACCGGCGGCCACCGCGTCCACTGAGCCCCCCCTTGGATTCGGGTTCCACTCGGTCACTTCGGTCGATCGCGGGACCAACGCAGCCAGTCTGGCCCGCTCCCGTCCGCCGATCCGATTGAAGAATCCGGCCACGATGATCTGCCCACCAACCGTCGCGAGCGCGTTGACAGGAGCATCGGGACTCGGGTCCCAATCGGTGGCGACCCCAAACACCGGGTCCAGCGCGGCGAGATTGCGCCGCCGCTCCTCCCCGATCCTTGTGAACTGGCCACCCACGTAGATCGCCGAGTCGGTGGCGGTGATCGCGCTGATCTCACCATCGGGACTGGGGTTCCACGGTGTGACCTTCCCGGTCGGGAGGTCGATGGCCGCGAGGTTCCTCCTGCTCTTCCCGCCGCAGCTCCTGAATTCCCCTCCGACGAACAGTCGGTGTCCGTCCCAGGCGAGCACGAGGACCGCACCGTCGGGCGTCGCCAGCTCCCGGCCCTCTCTCGTCCTTCGGTTGAAGGCCAGGAGGTGGACTCCCCTCCACGACTCCCGGTGCCCAGCGACGACCAACGTGGAGTCGCACACGGCGAGAGCGGACGGGGAAAGGAGCGCCGTCACCCACGGGGACTCGGTCAACGAACTCCAGACCGTCGCCCTGCCCCGGACCGCCTTGCCCGAGACCGCGTCGACTGCGGCGAATCCCAACGCTGGCCGCTCCCCGACCGTCTCGAAGTTTCCGCCAACGTAGAGCGTGGACTCTCCCACGGCAATCTCGGAGACGTTCGAAACGTCGCGCCACTGCCGGCGGTCCGAGTCGTAGTACCGGAGACCCCGGATTCCCGGGTCCCAGGGCTTGACGAGGCCGGACCTGGTGTCGAGCGCGGCGACACCGTCGCGCCGTTTCGGGCCGACCCTGTCGAACCTCCCGCCGATGTACATCGTCCCCTTGCTCAACGCGAGACATCGCGCCCAACCGTGCACCGGCGGATTCCAAGGCAGGAGCCTCCCGGTCGTCGCGTCGACCGCCGCAAGGCCGGACATTCTGGACTTCCCGGCGACCTTCATGAAGAAGGCCGAGATGAACACGCTTCGATCCTCCGCGTCGATGCCAAGAACATGCCCCTCGACCGGGGGGCTCCAGGGAGTGAGATCGCCCGTTCCAGTGTCGAAGGCCGCCAACCCATGCCGCGGCTCGGCGCCGATGGTGTCGAAGGTGCCTCCGACGTACAGGATTCCTCCGAGTTGCGTCATGGCGGATACGCCGCCGTTCACATCGGGATCCCACGCCGCGACCGTGTTGTCCGCCAGCACGTGCGCGAGATTGTGGCGACGGATCCCGCCCACCCAAGCGAAGCGGCCGCCCAGGAACCACCCGCCGTTCCCATCCGGCACGGCGGCCTGCACACTCCCCGCGACCTCCGGAAAGGGAAGCCGCCGCCCGCTCGCGACTTCGAACAGGACCCCACCGCCGGTGACCGGTCCTACCTGGTCGAATGACCCGCCGATGTAGAGCGTCCTCCCCTGCACGAACGACGCCCTCACTTCACCGTTGACCGCGCACAGACTGGGGTCCACCTCCTGGGTGCGGGCCGTCGCGGAGATCACCACCTGGAGGAGGAAGAGACAGAGGAACCGATTCGCCGGCATGGTCGTGGCCTTCTGGGTTCGGGGTCCAACTGCGATCCACTCCCCGACCTTATCCCATATGGATAGGAATCACGGCTAGGAATTTGCTGTCGCGCGCCGCCACGCTACGTCCCGCCCGGACGCCGCCCAGGGGCTTTCTCCCCGCGCCCCGACCCGCCGGGGCGCGCCCGTCGGCCCGCGGCGCCCCGAGTGGCGCTGGTCCGCACTGCCGCGCGCCCTTACACTGCGCCCATGTTCCCTCCCAAGCGCACCGTCCGCGGCTCGCCCCGCGCCTCCAACTGGCTGCGCGAGCGGGCCGCCGCCGAGGGCAGCGAGCTCTGGCGGGTCAAGCACGCCCTGGCCGAGCGCGGTCTCGCACCGCTCAAGCGCATGGGCCAGAACTTCCTCGTGAACGAGGACCTCGCCCGGCGGATCGTCGAGCAGTGCAGGCTCGAGGAGGACGACGTCGCGGTCGAGATCGGGCCCGGCGCCGGCGCCCTCACGGCGCGGCTCGCGGCTCGGGTGCGCACATTGATCGCGGTCGAGAAGGACGCCGGGCTCGCCGCGCTGCTGCGCGAGGAACTGGCCGAACTCCCCCAACTCGAGCTGGTCGAGGGCGACTTCCTGGAGTTCGACCTGGTGGAGGCGGCCCGCGCGCACGGCGTCGAACGCGTGGTCGTGGTGGGCAACATCCCCTACAACATCACGACCCCGGTGCTGGAGCGGATCTTCGAGCAGAAGCGCGCGGTGAAGAGCGCCGTGCTGCTGGTGCAGAAGGAGTACGCCGCGCGCCTGGCCGCCGCCGCGGGCACGCCCGAGTACGGCTCGCTCACGTTGTTCGCGCGCTACCACGCCCTGCTGGACCCGCTCCTCGTCATCCGGGCCTCGGCCTTCTGGCCGCGCCCCGACGTGGACAGCGCGCTGGTCCGCTTTTTCCTGCGCGAGCGGCCGCCGGTCGAGGCCGACGAGGCGCTGCTCTTCCGCATCATCCGCGGCTCGTTCCACATGCGCCGCAAGCAGCTCGCGAACACGCTGGAGGAAACCCACGCGCTCGGGCGCGAAGGCATCGAGCGCCTCTGCCGGGTCGCCGGGGTCGACAGCCGCCGCCGCGGCGAGACCCTCACGCTCGAGGAGTTCGCGAAGCTGGCGCGGGCCGCGGCGCGGATCGGGCCACCCGCCGGAGACGAGGAAAGCGCCGGCAGCTGACGGAGGCGGGGACGCCCGCTCTACGGCTCCACGAACTTGTAGCCCACCTTGTGCACGGCCACGATGAACGGCTGGGCGAAGCCCGCTCCGAGCTTGGTGCGCAGGTTCGAGACGTGCGTGTCCACGGTGCGCGTCGTCACCCCCAGCTCCTCGTCCACGCCCCAGATCTCCTCGAGCAGCTCCTCGCGCGAGACGGTGCGGCCGCGGTGCTCGATCAGGTACTTGAGCAGCTCGAACTCCTTGAACGAGATCGCGGTCTGCACGCCGGCCTTGTGGACCTCGCGCGGATCGAAGCGCACCTCGACATCACCGAACTTGTAGATGGTCGGTCCGGGGGCGGGGGCGCCCGACGGCCCGCGTGTCATTAGCCGCTTCGCGCGCGCCATCAGCTCCTTGATGCCGAAGGGCTTGGTGACGTAGTCGTCCGCGCCGAGGTCGAACCCCTTGATGACGTCGGCCTCGAAATTGCGCGC
>Ga0315286_10000425_pt1 | contig 35039 bp, 36 predicted proteins | sample YL17G10_0_MG_FD_205038 | JGI IMG/M metagenome (GOLD analysis project Ga0315286, IMG submission 205038) | Sediment microbial communities from Yellowstone Lake, YNP, Wyoming, USA - YL17G10_0 | ecosystem: Environmental > Aquatic > Freshwater > Lake > Sediment | place: USA: Wyoming | collected...
GACGCCAGGTAAACCCGCCATCGAAGATGCCCAGGAGGACAACATTCGCAGTTTCAAAGCCCGTTCGCCGCGCGCTTTATTGCATCGCTCATGTAAACCACATTGAAGCTGGGAAAAAAAGGTTCATAACCGCCGCCGTTCTTGCTCACTGGTTTTCCCTCGCGTCCTTGGCGTCCTTGGCGGTTGATGCCGCGGTTCTTCCGCTCTTGCATGAGCATTAGGGAACTACGCTCAGTCAGCGGCTGGTGCCGTTTCGCAGCGGCCACTTCCTCGTGCTTTACGGCAAGGATTTTTTCAAGAATGTCCGACATGCTCTTTTTAACCGCCAAGGATTCTTTTCAATACCCCCTTGAGGGGTACGCAAAGGACGCCAGGTAAACCCGCCATCGAAGATGCCCAGGAGGACAACATTCGCAGTTTCAAAGCCCGTTCACCACGCGTTTTATACCGTCTCTCATATGGGCCACATTAAAGTTGAGCAGAAAGCCGAGTTTATAACCGCCGAGTTTCAGGTATGTCAGTATCTGAGCCAGATGCGCAGGGATAACTCGGTCCACCGCCTTGATTTCGACGATCACTTTCTTCCCTAGTAGCAGGTCGATTCGATAACCTACGTCCAAACGAACGGATTCGTAGATCACCGGCATCGCGACTTGCCGTTCGACCATGAGTCCGCGTTTTGCCAACTCGTACGCGAGACAAGCTTCGTACGCACTCTCCAAGAGGCCGGCGCCAAGCGCAGTATGTACTTGCATCGCAGCTGGAACGATCAACTTTCCGATGCTGTCCTCGTCCACTGGCTTTTTCCTCGCGTCCTTGGCGTACCCCTCAAGGGGGTATTGAAAAGAATCCTTGGCGGTTAGTGCCTCAGTTCTTCAGCTTTTGAGTAACCATGACGAACTGGTCGAGCTTGGCTTTGGCGGCGCCGGTGGCGAGCACTTCGAGCGCCTTCTTTACGCCGGCCTGGTGGCTGTCCGCAAGGCCGGAAACGTAAATCGCGGCGCCCGCGTTGAGCGCCAGGATGTCGCGCGCGGGTCCGGGCTGGTTGGAAAGCGCCATCAGCATCATGTCCTTCGATTCGCCGCCGCCGGCGACCTGGATTTCAGACAGCGCGCTGGTGGCCATGCCGAATTGTTCCGGGTTGATGATGTACTCCCGGACTTGGTCATCCTTGAGTTCGCCGACCAGGGTGTCGCCGGAAAGCGAGATCTCGTCGAGGCCCTCCATGCCATGCACCACCATGACATGCCGGCTGCCGAGCCGTTGCAGCACCCGCGCCAGAATGCCGACCAGATCGCGGTGAAACACGCCGATCAGTTGATTGCCGGCGCCGGCCGGATTGGTAAGAGGCCCGAGAATATTGAACAAAGTGCGTACGCCCAGTTCGCGGCGCACCGGCGCGGCGTATTTCATTGCGCTGTGATGATTGGGCGCGAACATGAAACCGACGCCGGTGCGCTCGATGCACTGCGCGACCTGATCGGGTGTGAGGTTCAGGTTCACGCCCAGCGCCTCGAGGATATCGGCGCTGCCGGATTTGCTGGAAACCGAGCGGCCGCCATGCTTGGCGACCTTGGCCCCCGCCGCCGCGGCGACGAATACCGTGGCGGTGGAAATGTTGTAGGTATGCGCGCCGTCGCCGCCGGTGCCGCAGGTATCCAGCAAATGCGCGCGATCGCCGACCTCGACCCTGGTCGAGAACTCGCGCATGACCTGCGCGGCGGCGGCGATTTCGCCGATGGTTTCCTTTTTCACCCGCAGGCCGATGAGGATGGCCGCGATCAGCGCCGGCGACATCTCGCCGCTCATGATCTGGCGCATCAGCGACAGCATCTCATCGTGAAAGATCTCGCGATGCTCGATCACCCTGACCAGTGCTTCCTGCGGCGTCATGTGCGCTCCCTAAAATCCAAACCAGCAACAAAAAATCCTTCACCGCGAAGGACGCCAAGGACGCCAGGGAAAATCCAGTACAAAAAGCGGTTGAGCGCTGAGCTTACGCCGATGTTTGCGCTGCGACAGGTCCACGGTGCCTCTTTGATTCCCGCCTTCCAGTTCTTGTTTCTTCCCTGGCGTCCTTGGCGTCCTTGGCGGTGAGCATTATTCTCAGGTTCGCAAGAAATTGGCGAGCAGATCGTGGCCGTGTTCGGTGAGGAAGGATTCGGGGTGAAACTGCACGCCCTCGACCGCCAGTTCCTTGTGGCGCACACCCATGATTTCGCCGTCGTCGGTCCAGGCGGTCACTTCGAGGCAGTCCGGCAGCGACTCCCGCTCGATGACCAGGGAGTGATAACGCGTCGCGATGAACGGATTGGGCAAATCCCGAAACACGCCCACGCTCCGGTGACGAATCTCCGACACCTTGCCGTGCATCAGTTGCTTGGCATGCACGATGCGGCCGCCGAAGGCCTGACCAATGCTCTGGTGCCCGAGACAGACGCCCAGCAGCGGAATTGTTCCGGCGAATCGACGGATCGCCGGCACGGACACGCCCGCTTGATTCGGCGTGCATGGCCCCGGGGAAATGACGATGCGTTGCGGATTCATCGCGGCGATCTGCTCGACCGTTATTGCGTCGTTGCGCGCCACTTTGACCTCTTCGCCCAGTTCGCCGAGATACTGCACGAGGTTGTAGGTGAAGGAGTCGTAATTGTCGATCATCAATAACATATTAAGAATACCTTTCACCGCAAAGGACGCGAAGGACGCAAAGGAAAACCGGAAACGAGGAAGAACATGTGTGACTGGAAAACAGGTCCGGTGACAAAAGTGGCCACCGATACGAGATTCTCACTCTCGGATTCTTTGCTGTTTCTGCCCTTCCTTTGCGTCCTTCGCGTCCTTTGCGGTTCACGCCCTTAGTTAAGCTTCGTATTGAGGCCGGCTTGGGCCATTTCGGCGGCACGCAGCAAGGCGCGCGCCTTGTTCTGCGTTTCGGTCCATTCACTCTCCGGCACCGAGTCGGCAACGATGCCCGCGCCGGCCTGCACGTACAGCCTGCCGTGCTTGACCACCGCGGTCCGGATCGCGATGGCGAGGTCCATGTCGCCGTTGAAACCGAGATAGCCGACCGCGCCGGCATAGATGCCGCGCTTGCCCGGCTCCAGTTCGTCGATGATTTCCATGGCCCGCACTTTGGGCGCGCCGCTGACCGTGCCGGCCGGGAACGTCGCTTTCAGCACCGCCATGGCATCGAGACCCGGCTTCAATCTGGCTTCCACATTGGAAACAATATGCATCACATGCGAATAGCGTTCGGTCGTCATGTTCTCCGTCACCCGCACGCTGCCGGTTTCGGCTACGCGGCCGATATCGTTGCGCCCGAGATCCATCAGCATCAGGTGCTCGGCACGCTCCTTGGGGTCGGCCAGCAGTTCCTGTTCCAACGCCATGTCCTGCTCGCGTGTCGCGCCGCGCGGACGCGTGCCGGCGATCGGCCGCACCGTGACCACGCCGCTTTCGAGCCGCACCAGGATTTCCGGCGAAGCGCCGACAACATGGAAGTCCGCCATATCGAAGTAAAACATGTAAGGCGACGGATTGAGCGCGCGCAATGCCCGGTACAGCGACAGCGGAGAAGCGCGAAATGGCAGGCTCACGCGCTGCGACAACACGACCTGCATGATGTCGCCGTCGAAAATGTAGCGCTTGGCGCGCTCGACCGCTGCGATGAAAGCCTCGCGGCTGAATTCCGAACTCGGTTGCGCCGGCGCGATGGGCGCTTCCGGCGGCACGACGACCGGCTGGCGCAGCATCCACAGCAATTCCTGCAGGCGCTGCTGCGCCCGTGCATAGGCGTCGGCCGCGCCCGGATCGGCATAGACCACCAGAAAAAGCTTGCCGGAAAGATTGTCCAGCACGACCAGTTGCTCCGACAGCAGCAAGAGAATGTCCGGCGTCCCCAGCGCATCCGGTTTGCGCGTGTGGGCCAGTTTTCTTTCAACGTAGCGCACCGTGTCGTACCCGAAACAGCCGACCAACCCGCCCAGAAAGCGCGGCAAGCCCGGCAGCGAGGCGGCCTTGACGCGCGCATGGCAGGCGGCAACGAATTCGAGCGGATCCCGGTGCTCGACCTGGCTTATCAATTCTCCGAGCCGGACCTCGCTGCAAGTATTGCCGTGCACTTCGAAGCGTGTATCGGCGGGAAGCCCGATGAAGGAATAGCGGCCGAAGCGTTCGCCGCCCTGCGCCGACTCGAGCAGATAGGAATAAGGCTTGTTCGCCAGCTTGAGGTAAACGGAAAGCGGGGTGTCGAGATCGGCGAAGGTTTCGAGCACAACCGGAATGCGGTTGTACCCCTGCGCGGCAAGTAGCGTGAAATCCTGCTCAGTCATGATGAACTCCTGAAACTTCAAAAACGGCAAAACGGCAACGACGTCGGGTCAGACGCGACACCAGGACGCGGCTTGGCGCCACCAGCGCCAGCCGGCCCGGATTTCCATTTCCAGGTTTTCAAGTTTCGACGAGTTCATGAATGCGGCAGATTGATCAGATCCAGCAGGTCGGAAAGCATGGGTACTATAGCATCGCAATCAAGCTCTTGCACCGCCAGCGTGCCGCGGTAGCCATAGGGGACGCAGAATACCGGGCAACCCGCCGCGCGAGCGGCTCCGGTGTCGACCGGCGAATCACCGAGCACCAGCAGTCGCGCGGGCGCCACCGCGAATTGCCGGGCCACGTAGAGCAGGGGCAGCGGATCGGGTTTTTTCTTCGGCAGCGAGTCGCCGCTGACCACCAGTTCGAAGTACCCGGACAAGCCGGTGGCTTCCAGCAAGGGCAGCGTGAACGATGCCGGTTTATTGGTCACGCAAGCGAGCCGAAGCCGCGCGGCGCGCATGCGCTCCAGGCCGGGGATCACCCCAGGAAAAGTCCGCGAGCACCTGGTGAAGGTGTCGCGGTAATGGCGCTCGAATGCCTCCAGCGCGACCTCGAACGACGCGGGTTCGGGCTCGCCGTCGCGCAGACCGGTGAGCAGCCGCTTGATCAGGCGCGGGAGACCGTCACCAATATAGCCGCGCACGATCTCGCGCCCTACGGGTGGGCGTCCCAACTCCGTGAGCATGCGCTCGGCGGCCTCGGCGATATCGGGCAACGTATCGAGCAGCGTGCCGTCCAGATCGATGGCTACCGCGTCTATGTCGAACGGAAGCTGCGGCCTCGTCTGGAGCATGGGCACAGGACCTCGGGGTGCGCCGGGCTTACGAGAAAGCCCGTCACGGTTGCGGGAGGGACAACAGTTACAACGGACGGGGGGCTCCGACCTTGGCCAACTCCGCCCGCATGGCCGCGATCGTCACCCGGTAATCCGGCGTGCCAAAGATGGCCGACCCGGCGACAAACGTGTCTGCACCGGCGCGGGCGATCTCGGCAATGTTGTCGACCCTGACGCCACCATCGACTTCGAGCCAGACCGCGCGGCCCGATTTCACGATGCGTTCGCGCACGGCGCGCAATTTGCCGAGCGCAGAGGGAATGAACTTCTGCCCTCCGAAACCGGGATTGACGGACATGATCAGGATCAGGTCCAGTTTGTCGAGCGTGTAGTCCAGCCAGCACAGCGGGGTGGCTGGATTGAACACCAGGCCGGCCTTGCACCCCGATTCCCTGATCAGTCCGATCGTGCGATCGACATGCTCGGAAGCCTCGGGATGAAAGCTGATGATGTTGGCTCCGGCTTTGGCGAAATCGGGAATGATGCGATCGACCGGCTTGACCATCAGATGCACGTCGATTACCGCATTGGTCAACGGCCGGATCGCTTCGCACACCATCGGTCCGATGGAGAGGTTGGGCACGTAATGGTTGTCCATCACGTCGAAATGCACCAGGTCGGCGCCCGCGGCGATGACTGATCGCACCTCTTCACCAAGTCGGGCGAAATCGGCGGAAAGAATGCTCGGGGCGATGCGATTCATGTCCGGGCGGGCTGGTGGAGACGGCGGCATTGTACCGTTTTCGGCCTTGCCGCCTGCCGAGGAATCGGGTCAAATGCAGCGGTGGCCGAGCGCAAGAAATACGACATCACGGTGACGGCGCGGACAACCCCTATTCCCGGGCAGTCCGACGAAGCCAACAACCGTTATGTTTTCGCGTACACGATTACGATCGTCAATTCGGGCAGCATCGCCGCCCGGCTGCTCTCGCGTCACTGGATCATCACCGACGCCGAAAACCATACCCAGGAGGTGCGCGGACTGGGCGTGGTTGGCGAACAACCGCTGCTCAAGCCGCAGCAAAGCTACGAATACACCAGCGCCACAGCAATCGCGACCCCGGTGGGGACAATGCGGGGCAGCTACCAGATGGTCGCCGAAGACGGGGTGGCCTTCGACGCGCCAATCCCGGAGTTCACGTTAAGCGCGCCGCGCGTGCTGCACTAAGGCGCCAAGGACACTTCGAATTTCACCACGAAGACACGAATACCCTGGCGTTAGCGTGGAGTACCCTTGTAGTCACCAAGAAAACCTGCTCAGGTAAATTGAACCTGAATGCGGCAGTTCACTCACCGCCAAGGACGCCAAGGACGCAAGGGAAGGCGATACGCATGCCTGACCGAACTCACCCAAGCGGTTAGGGTGCTGATGAATCCATGCACTTGTTTTCCTTGGCGTCCTTGGCGTCCTTGGCGGTGCAACTGCTTTTTCTGGGTTGAAAAGACCTCGGAATCGGCTCGGCAGGCAGGTAAGTCGTAAGAATACGATTCTGGACTTGCACTTCTCGCCCTCAGTCCTTTTTGTCGTGGTCTTTACCGCGCTTGCGCGGCAAACCCCGGTCAGTTCGACTGTCCGCGGGTATGGCTTTGTTATACTCGCCGACCGAAAAGTTCATGCACGCTCACCAAATGCTGACAGGAAGATGGCTGGCGCTCGCGTTGTGCGCGGCACTCGCCGGCGCTTGCGCGAGCGTAACCAAACCCAATACCGCCGCGCCAGCACCGGCCTTTCCGGAACCCGCCTCATCCCCGCCGTTGCCGCGGCAGTCCGAACCGGCGCCGGTATCCGCGCCCGAGCCGGCGATCGTCGCGGCGCCGGACACATCAGTGCAGGCACAACGCTATGAGTTGCAGGATTGGCCGGCATTACCGGACTGGAACAACGACAACCTTGCGCAGGCGCTGCCCGCCTTCCTGCTTTCCTGCGATGCCCTGAAAACCGCCGCGGAATGGATTTCAGCCTGCACGGCGGCGGCACAAATTCGCGGGGCCGACCCCATGGCGGCACGACAGTTCTTCGAAGCGACCTTCGTTCCCTGGCTGGTGCACAAGCCGGATGGCGGCACCGACGGACTGGTGACCGGCTACTATGAGCCCCTGCTCCACGGCAGCCGGTTTCTTGGCCGTAACTTTCGTCACGCGGTCTACGGCGTGCCGCCCGATCTTCTGGTGATCGATCTGGCCGAGAGCAATCCGGACCTCAAAGGCATCCGGCTGCGCGGCCGCCTGCAGGGCAGGAAAGTGGTGCCGTACTACACGCGCTCCGAAATCGAGCACGGTCTGGCCCCGCTGCAAGGCCGGGAAATAGTCTGGGTCGATGACCCCGTAGAGCTGTTTTTTCTGCACATTCAGGGCTCGGGGCGCGTCAGATTGCCCGGCGGGGAAACCGTCCGGATCGGCTTCGCCGAGCACAATGGTCATGGGTACAAATCTATCGGCAGGCTTCTGGTCGAGCGCGGCGAACTCGCCGTGGACAAGGCGTCGATGCAGGGAATCAAGCAGTGGGCTGCAAAGAACCCAGACCAGCTTGCGCCGTTGCTGCAGCAGAATCCGGCTTATGTGTTTTTTCGCGAGCTGCCCGATTCGCCGATCGGGCCGATTGGCGCGCTGGGCGTGCCCTTGACACCGGGGCGCAGCATCGCTGTCGATGCCACGATGACGCCACTGGGAGCACCGGTATTTCTGTCCACGACCTCACCCCTGTCGTCGCGCCCGCTCAATCGCCTCGTCCTGGCGCAGGACACCGGCTCGGGCATCAAGGGCGCGGTGCGCGCTGATTTTTTCTGGGGATTCGGCGACGACGCGGGACAATCCGCCGGACGCATGCGTCAAAGCGGCCGCATGTGGATCCTGTATCCCCGCGGCTTCCAGCCAAAAGCACCCTGATCACGGCGCGGTACCCGTCATCTCCGGGTCGAACTCGATTTTGATCAGCACGCGGCTGCGTACCAGCCGGCCATCTTTCTGCGCCGGGTAGAACGCCGCGTTCGCCAGGGCTTGCTGCGCGGCCTGCTCGAAAACGCCTTCGGGCGTGGCATCCGTCACCGATGTGTCGACCACCCTGCCGGCTTCGTCGATCAACACCAGCAGCGTCACGGAGCCGGCGACTTTCGAGTTATGCGCCATCTCCGGGTAGAGCGGTGCTATGCGCTTTGCAGCTTGCGGATAGACATCGAGATCCTTGGCCGAGTAATGGACAGGATCCGGAATGTTCGCGGCGGCTACTTCGCCGCCGGCAGGCGCCGCCGGCTCCGGGTCGATCGATCCGGGCTCGATCGGTCCGGGGTCGATCGGTTCGGGCTCGATCGGTTCGGGGTCGATCGGTCCGCGGTCGATCGGTCCGGGGTCGATCGGTGCAATCGCCGCCGGCACCGCGGTTGCAGGCTCGGCTGAACCACCGGCCGCAGGTTCCGGGAGCGCGGTTGGCGCCGGCGGCGCCTCCTGCCGCGCCCCGATCCGGTCCGTTGGCTTGCGCTGTTGCGGGCTACGAGGAGGTTGCGTCAACATCAGGCGCGCGTGAAAAGCGCTTGCGCGTGCGCCCGGGCCTGAGTCCGGCGCCAGCGAGAATCCGTAGATCAGGAAAACGTGAAAGGCGACGGAAAGGGCGACCGCCGCGGACATGCGGCTGAATATCGCTGGCGACAGCCCTGGGGAAATTTGTCGAACCCTGCGCACCCACAGCTCCGAAGCTGGTTACGCTGACGCCCCGATTTTAGGAGCCTGTCGGACTTAGGATGATTCGGCTGCAACGGCGGCAGAGCGTTCCAAATTTCGCCGCTTTCTCCTTACATATTCCCGATATGCGCGTCGAAATCGTCAAAATCTGTCCTCGCTCTGCCGCCGTTTCGCTATCGAACACCTAAGTCCGACAGGCTCCTAGAGCGTCGGCGGCCGTGCGCAACGTCGTTCTACGACTTGCCGGCGCTGCCGGCGTTCTTGAGTAATTCCTCGAACCGTTCGGCGGGGATGGCTCCCGGCACGCGCTTGCCGTCGGTAAAAAAGATCGTCGGTGTGCCGTTTATTTTCTTTGACTGCCCGTAGGCGACGATCTTCTCGACCGGGTTGTCGCACTTGGGGGACTTCGGCACAACGCCTTTGAGCATGTACTCATCCCACGCTTTCACGCGATCGGGAGCACACCATATCGCGCGCGACATTTCCGGCGCCTTCGGATGCAACTGCTCGATCGGGAACAGAAAGGTGTAGATGGTCACATCGGTAATCTTCTCGATATCCTTCTCAAGCTTGCGGCAGAAAGGGCAATCGGGATCGGAGAACACGGCCACCTTGCGGCTGCCATCGCCCTTGACCTTCTTTATCGCGAGCTCGAACGGCAGTTTCTCGAAGGGGAAGGCCAGAGCCTTGAGCTTCTTGTCTTCGATTTCGCGTTGTCGCACTTCCGTGAGATTGGTTCTGGTCTTGGTCTCGATGATGCTGCCGAGGATCAGGAAGGTGAAGTCGGCATCGGTATACAGCACCTCGCCGTCAACCAGCATTTCATACAGGCCGAGATAGGGCGTCTTGGTAATACTCTCGAGGCTGGCCTGGGGATATTTCTTGGAAAATTCGGCACGAATCGACGCTTCGTCGGCGCACGCGACCCCGCCAAGCGACAGCAGCACGCAGGACAGTACGATCAGGATACGAGTGAACATAATTTCCAGGCGAGACCTCTGTAGACGATGAAAGGTACCAGTAGACCGCTTGCAGACCGCTTAACTAGACCGCTTAACCCAGAGCTCGTTTCACCAGCAGTCGCTTTAATGGAGAAACCCGGTCGGTGAGGCGCAATCCGGCGTTGCGCAACCATTTTATACCGGGCAAATTGCTGTCGAAGAGCGCCTGCAACCCGTCAGTGACGAGTTCCATCGCCAGAAGGTCTTCGCGCCGGCCGCGCTCAAACCTGCGTAACAATGAAACCGCGCCGCTGTCGCTTTCCATGCCGCGTCCGGCCAGCACGGCCGCCAGCGCCTCGGCGTCGCCGAATCCAAGGTTCAACCCCTGCCCGGCAAGCGGATGGACATTATGAGCAGTGTCCCCGATCAGGGCAAGGCGAGGCCCGATAAGCCGCTTGGCCCGCATGCGTCGCAGCGGAAACCCGGCTGGCGCGCCGAGCGTCTGCAACTGGCCCAGCACGCCGCGACTGGCCTGTTCCACCATTCGCGCCAGTTCTTCCGCGTCGGCGGCCAGCAGAACCTGCGCGTGGGCCTCGGGAGCAGACCAGACCATGGAGACCTGATTTTCCGGCAAGGGCAGCAGCGCCAGCACGCCATGGGTCGAGAACCACTGATACGCGGTATCGCGATGGGCGCGCTCGGCGCGGAAATTTGCAACCACGCCGATCTGCGCGTACTCGCGAATATGCGTCGCGATGCCGGCCGCCGTGCGCAATGCCGAGTCTGCGCCGTCTGCCGCAACCACCAGGCGAGCCTCGATTTGCCTGCCGTCGGACAATGACAGCGTCGCCAGTGCGTCGCTCCAACGCGCATTGGTGCACGCGATTCCCGTCAGAAGCGTGAGATTGGCCTGATTGGCCAGCGCCGAGCGCAGGGCTTGCTGAAGGTTGGCTTCCTCGACTATCGAGGCCAACTCGGGAACACCGCCGCGGTAGGCGCTGAATTCGATTTTCGACGCATCGTCGCCGAACACCCGCATTTCGCGCACTGGCGCGACACGTTCCGGCAACAGCCGTGGCCAGATCTCGCAGTGCTCGAGGAAGCGGCGGCTGTGGCGGTTCAACGCGTAGACCCGCTGGTCGAAACCCGCGGCCGGCAGGGGCCGCGGGAGCCTGGGTTCCACCAGCACCACATTGAGCCCGGCCGGCGCCAGTGCGCGCGCGAAACTGCCGCCGACAAGTCCGGCTCCGACCACTGCGACATCGACATTCATAGGCGAAGTCTACAGGGTGCCGCCGAAGCGCGATGGGCGCCGGGCCTGCCTTGACAATGCGGGGGGTCGTCAGTACTCTTCGCCACCCCGTCGCAGGGGTGGAAAAAAGTCCCGCAAAGAACGAACATTCAGGCTTCCGGTGATATAGCTCAGTTGGTTAGAGCACAGCACTCATAATGCTGGGGTCGGTGGTTCAAGTCCACCTATCACCACCACGCAAACACCGGCCGCAGAGAAGAGGGGGTTTGCAGTACTGCAAACCCCGCTTTTTTGTCGGCGCGCTACAATGGGTGCAAGCACTTTCCAGCATCCGTTCGGCCCGACGTCTTCAAGACGCCGGCGTATTCCGGAGTGATGTCCATGCGCAAAATTCAGTTCGCCTGCTTCGCCGCCATTGTTGTCCTGGCTGGCGCAACGCAGGCCCTTGCCGAGCGCACTTTCCCGCAACAGGCGCGCCGTGGCGAGCTCAAGGCATACGAGTACCCGTCAATGAAAATTGGCGGCCATGTTTACAAGCTCGCCCCCGGCAGCCGCATGTTCAACGAGCGCAATCTGCTCATCATGCCGGCATCGCTGCTGGTTCAGACCGCGCCGATCATGTACACGCTCGACATGAGCGGGGACTTGTCCAGAATATGGCTGCTGACCGGCGAGGAGGCCGCGAGGCTGCCGGTGTCCAGATAGTCGCGCCACATGAAGAAGCTCTACATCCGCACCTACGGCTGCCAGATGAACGAGTACGACTCGGGCATGATGGCTGACGTGCTGAACGCATCGGAGGAATTCGAAAAGACCGATGATCCGGCCACGGCCGATGTCATTCTGTTCAATACCTGTTCGGTCCGCGAAAACGCACAGGAGCGCGTGTTTCATGCCCTCGGACGCTTGCGCCCGCTGAAGCAGGCGCGGCCCGAGGTCATTATCGGCGTCGGCGGTTGTGTCGCCAGCCAGGAAGGGGCGGTCATCGTCGAGCGCGCGCCGTTTGTGGATGTCGTGTTCGGTCCGCAGACCCTGCACCGCTTGCCGCAGCTGATCGAAGCCCGGCGGCGAAGCGGCCGGCCGCAGGTCGATATCTCCTTCCCTGAGATCGAGAAGTTCGACGCCATGCCGCCGGCGAGAGTCGAAGGCTGCACCGCGTTCGTCTCGATCATGGAGGGATGCAGCAAATATTGCAGTTTTTGCGTTGTCCCCTATACCAGAGGCGAGGAAGTTTCCCGGCCTTTCGATGATGTGCTGACCGAAATCGCCGGCCTCGCGGACCAGGGCGTGAAGGAAATCACGCTGCTGGGCCAGAACGTAAACGCCTACCGCGGCACGATGGCGGACGGCGAGACGGCGGATTTCGCGCTGCTGCTGGAATACCTCGCTGAGATGCCGGGCATCGAGCGGCTGCGCTACACGACATCGCATCCGCGGGAATTCTCCGCGCGCCTCATCGACTCGTACCGGCGCCTGCCGCAACTGGTCGATCATGTTCATCTTCCCGTGCAATCGGGGTCCGACCGCATATTGTCGGCGATGAAGCGCGGCTATAGCGCGCTGGAATACAAGTCCATCATCCGGCGTTTGCGCGCCGCCCGGCCGGGCGTTTCGATCGCTTCGGATTTCATTGTCGGGTTTCCGGGGGAAACCGAACAGGACTTCGAGCAAACCATGAAGCTCGTCGAAGATGTCGGATTCGACGACAGCTACAGTTTCATGTACAGCGCGCGCCCGGGCACGCCGGCCGCCGGTTTTGCCGATCAGGTGCCGCTGGAAACCAAGAAGGCGCGACTCGCGCGGCTGCAGGCGGCCCTCGACGCGAGCGCGAAGGCCATCAGCCAGGGCATGGTCGGCAGCGTACAACGCATCCTGGTCGAAGGCGCTTCGCGCAAGAACGCGCTCGAACTGGCCGGCCGCACCAGCAACAACCGTGTCGTCAATTTTTCCGGGTCAAGCCGGCTGGCGGGCAATCTTATCGACGTGCAAATCAGCGCTGCATTGGCGCACACGTTGCGCGGCGAAGTGCGGCTGACGGAACCCGTTTGAGCCCCCTCGAGCTTGCCTTTACTCCGGTCGACAACCCGCGCCTCGCCAATCTGTGCGGCGCGCTGGATGAAAACCTCAAGCAGATAGAGAGCGCGTTGGACGTTTCCATTGCGCGGCGGGGCGAGCATTTCAGCATTTCCGGCGCACCGGATCCGATCCGGCTTGCCGCCGAAGCATTGCAGCGATTCTATGAACAGGCCGGCGGCAACGTGAGCCTGGAGGAAATCCAGCTCGGTTTGATTGAAATTTCAGGCGCCGCGGCCCGCGCTTCAGACGACCAGGCGCTGGTGCTGCAAACGCGGCGGCGCGACCTGCACGGCCGCACGCCGCGCCAGGTGCAGTACATCCGGCAAATCAGGGAATACGACATTACCTTCGGCATCGGCCCGGCGGGCACCGGCAAGACTTATCTCGCCGTCGCCTGCGCCGTCGATGCTTTCGAACGCGATGCGGTCAAGCGCATCGTGCTTGTGCGCCCGGCGGTGGAAGCCGGCGAGCGGCTCGGCTTTCTGCCGGGGGACATGGCGCAGAAAGTCGACCCTTACCTGCGTCCGCTCTACGACGCGCTCTACGATCTGATGGGTTTCGAGAAGGTCGGCAAACTGTTCGAGCGCGGCGCGATCGAAATCGCGCCGCTGGCATTCATGCGCGGGCGCACACTGAACCATTCCTTCATCATTCTCGACGAGGCGCAGAACACCACGCCCGAACAGATGAAGATGTTTCTGACGCGTATCGGCTTCGGCAGCCGGGCCGTCGTGACCGGCGACGTGACCCAGATCGATCTGGCGAAAAGCCAGAAAAGCGGCCTGGTGGAAGCCGCCATGATCCTCGGCGAGGTGCGCGGAATCGCCTTCACCCGGTTTCTGGCCGACGATGTGGTCCGCCACCCGCTGGTCCAGCGCATCGTCCAGGCCTATGAACAGCATCAGGCCCGTCGGGCGGACTGATCCGCATGCCGCGCGCTGGCCGCAAACCGGTACGCAATTCGCCTCCGGCACTCGCTGTTTCAGTGCAGTACGCGATGGCGAACGACAGCCTGCCATCACGGCAGCGCTTGAGATCCTGGGCGAAAGCGGCCTTGCTGGCCGATGCGCAAGTCACGCTCAGACTGGTCGGCGGCCGGGAAGGCCGGGCACTCAATCGCGCTTATCGCGGCAAGGACCATGCCACCAATGTTTTGACGTTCGCCTACCCCGACATCGAACCGCTGTCCGGCGACATTGTTCTGTGCGCGCCGGTGATTGCGAAGGAAGCGCGCGTGCAGCGCAAGTCCATCGATGCCCACTACGCGCATCTGGTCGTGCACGGCATGCTGCATCTGCAGGGATACGATCACGACAGCAGCAGCGATGCCGGGGCCATGGAAGCGCTCGAGGCAGAAATTATCGTGAACCTCGGGTATGCTGATCCCTACAAGAACCGGTGAATAGCAAATAGTGAGTGGTGAATGGGAAAAGCCCGCTGGGGTACGATTCACCGTTTACCATTTGCTGTTGTCTGATTACCGCCTTTTCAAAGCATGGAAGACCAACCGCAAAAACCATCACTGCTCGAACGCCTTGGCGCACTGCTCACGCGCGAGCCGGAAGATCGCGAGCAACTGATCGAGTTGCTGCAGCGTTCCTACGAACGCAATCTTCTCGATGCCGACGCGCTGGCGATGATCGAAGGCGTCATGCAGGTTTCCGAGATGCAGGCGCGCGACATCATGATCCCGCGCGCGCAGATGGACGTGATCGACATCGGCGACACGCCGGAGAAGTTCATTCCATGGGTGATCGAAACCGGTCATTCGCGTTTTCCCGTGGTCGGCGAGAACAAGGACGACGTCTTCGGCATTCTGCTCGCCAAGGATTTGCTGAGCTATTACGCGGGCGAGGAATTCAATGTGCGCGACAGGCTGCGGCCCGCGGTGTTCATACCCGAATCAAAACGGCTGAACGTGCTGCTCAAGGATTTCCGCAGCAACCATAACCACATCGCGATCGTCGTGGACGAATATGGCGGCGTGGCCGGCCTGGTCACGATCGAGGACGTGCTCGAACAGATTGTCGGCGAGATCGAGGATGAGTTCGACTTCGACGAGACCGAGGCCAACATCATTCTCGACCGCAACGGCCAGTTCCGCGTCAAGGCGCAGACTGGAATCGATGACTTCAACCGGACCTTCGGCACCGACTTCAGCGACCAGGATTTCGACACCGTCGGCGGACTGGTGCTTGCGCACCTCGGCAGGCTGCCCAAACGCGGCGAGCAGTTCCGCGTCGGCGACCTGAATATCAAAGTCGTGCGCGCCGACAGCCGCAGGCTGCACGCGCTGCTGGTCGAGAAAGTCAGGACGGAGAGTGCGGTCTGAGTTTTTCGCAACCATCCGAACCGGCCGCCTGCTGAATTTCCTTCGCTTTTTCCTCGCACCCTTTGCGCTCGGCGCCGGCGCCGTGCTCGGCTTCGCGCCTTTTGAGTTCTACTTCCTTCCCCCCGTCACGCTGACGGCGCTGCTGTTGATCTGGCTGCAATGCCACGCGCCCAGAGCGGCCGCAGCGGTCGGCTTCGCTTTCGGCGCGGGAATGTTCCTCGCCGGCGTGAGCTGGGTGTACGTGAGCCTGCATGATTATGGCGGCATGGCGATGCCGGTCGCGGCGCTTTTTACCCTGCTGTTCTGTCTTATTCTCGCGTGCTATCCGGCTCTGGCGTGCGCGATCGGGTCGCGTCTGCATGCCAGCACGCCTGTGCGGCTGATGCTGCTGTTTCCTGCGCTGTGGGCGGTTTCGGAATGGGTGCGCAGCTGGCTGTTTTCCGGCTTCCCCTGGCTCGCCATCGGCTACTCGCAAGTTCCCTCCAGCCCGCTGGCGGGCTATGCGCCTTTGCTGGGCGTCTTCGGGGTATCCCTGATCACCGCGGCGATGGCCGGCGCCGCGGCCAGCGCCATTGACGGCTTCTTGCGCAGTCGCTCACCGGCAAATCCAGGCAGGCAATCTTCCCGTGTCATTGCCGGCGTCTGCGTTGCCGGGATACTCGTGATTGCGGGCGCCGTTCTGAAGACGCATCAATGGACGCGGCCGGTTTCGGGGGAGCCGACCAGCGTGACCCTGTTGCAGGGAAATATTGCGCAGGAATTGAAATGGCGGCCGGAGCGCGCACTGGCGACGCTGGAAACCTATCTGGGCCTTGCGCGCTCCGTCGACAGCAAATTGATCCTGTTGCCGGAAACCGCGCTGCCGATGCTCAATGTCGACCTTCCATCCGACTATTTGAAAGCGCTGGCGGACCGGGCAATCCAGAACGGCGGAGACATCTTGTTCGGCATTCCGGAATTCGACCCATCCGGAAACTATTACAACAGCGTCATGAGCGTCGGCACGGGACCGTCGCAAATCTACCGCAAGCAACATCTGGTTCCGTTCGGCGACTACTTTCCGCTGCAGCCGATCCTGGGCTGGATCATGAACCTGCTGCACATACCGATGTCGGATTTTTCGCACGGCGCGAAACTGCAACAGCCGATGCAGGTGGCCGGACAGAAAATCGCGGTGAACATCTGCTACGAAGACGCATTCGGCGAGGAAATCATCCGTCAGTTGCCGCAAGCCACGATGCTGGCGAATTTCACCAACGACGCGTGGTGGGGCGATACGGTGGCGTCGCGGCAGCACCTGCAGATCTCGCAGATGCGGGCGCTGGAAACGGGGCGGCCGATGCTGCGCGCCACCAACACCGGCGTAACCGCCATTATCGATGTGAGCGGCCGAATTGTCGCCTCCGCCCCCGAGTTCACAACGGCGAAGGTCAGCGGCGAAGTTCGCGGCTATCAGGGCAGCACGCCTTACGTCGTAGTCGGCAATATCGGATTCCTTGCGCTGGCGCTGGCAATGCTCCTGATTCCGCTCGTTGTTGCCCGCGCCGTTCGCATCCGCTGATGCGTCCACCGCCACCGCCGGATCGATCTAAAAACGGCACTGCAACCACACAAGCAAGAAAACGCACCGCCAAGGACGCGAAGGACGCGAGGGAAAACCGGAGAAAACAAATCTCGACAGGAGACAATGTCTGTTCGCCCCGGATCACCGGGATTGTCCTTTGTGCTCCTCCTTGCCCTTGACGTTCCTTTGCGTCCTTGGCGCACCCCTCAAGGGGGTATTGAAAAGAATCCTTGGCGGTGAGTGCTTTTTGAACCTTGCGCCCTAACTGCCTCTACTCACAGGAAAGTCTGATTCACCTGATCTGTAGGATCACTGCATGTAGGCGAAGCCCTGCTGCTGCAGATCGATGATCTCGGCATCGGCCATCGGCACCATCGTGACGAAACCGTGAATGTCCTGCGGCTCGAAACCGCGGCGGCGCGCAGCCACCTTGCACATGCGCAGGTCGATGATGCCGCCGACCGTAAGACTCTGCGCACGGGCCATCAGCTCCCTGTGCTTCGGGAAATTGCGGATCGCGAAGAAACCGATTTCATCCCCGTGCAGCACGATGACGATCTTGCTGTCGAACGGATCGGCATCATTGAGCGCGGAAAGATAACTTGCCCGATCCAGCACGTTTTCGAGTTGCGCGACGGTCTTGACCGACACGTCGTACACCACTTTCTGCTTGCTGTAGGTTTTCTCCGCGGTCTTCGCCTGCCCCCAGGGCGCCGTCGAATCCCTGGACGCGGAATCCCTGGACGCGGAATCGCCGGACGCGGCGACGGCGGGCAACCACAGGGCGAAAACCAGCGCGAGCAGCCGCAGCATCATGGCTTCATCCTCGTTAAGGCAGACGGTATTGAGTACAATTCAGGCTTTCCTTCGGGACGCTCAAGTCCTGACTTTTTGTCAGAATTCATCGATGTCGAACTTCCAGGACGTGATTCTATCGCTGCAGCGCTACTGGGGCGATCGCGGCTGCGCGATCCTGCAACCCTACGACATGGAAGTCGGCGCCGGGACCTCGCACACCGCGACGTTTCTGCGAGCCATCGGGCCGGAGCCCTGGTGCGCGGCTTACGTGCAGCCATCGCGCCGTCCGAAGGATGGCCGCTATGGCGAGAATCCGAATCGCATGCAGCACTATTACCAGTTCCAGGTCGTGCTGAAACCCTCGCCGCCCGACATCATCGACCTTTACCTGGACTCGTTGCGCGCGCTTGGCATCGACCCCCAGGCCCACGACATCCGTTTCGTCGAAGATGACTGGGAGAATCCGACGCTCGGTGCATGGGGCCTCGGCTGGGAAGTCTGGCTCGATGGCATGGAAGTCACGCAGTTCACTTATTTTCAGCAGGTCGGCGGACTCGACTGCAAACCGATCACCGGCGAAATCACCTACGGCCTCGAGCGCCTGGCGATGTATCTGCAAGAAGTGGACAACGTGTTCGATCTGGTGTGGGCGCCGGGACTGACGTACCGCGACGTCTATCACCAGAATGAAGTCGAACAGTCGACCTACAACTTCGAGCAGTCCAACACCGCGGTGCTGTTCCGGCACTTCGATGACTACGAGGACGAAGCAAAGCGCCTGATGACGCTGCAACTTGCGCTGCCCGCCTACGAAATGGTGCTGAAGGCCGCGCATACGTTCAATCTGCTGGATGCGCGCGGTGCGATCTCGGTCACCGAGCGCGTGGCGTACATCGGCCGCATTCGCCATCTCGCACGCGGCGTCTCCCAGGCCTATTTCGATTCGCGGCTGCGCCACGGCTTCCCGATGAGCAAGCCCGGGCAATTGCAGCAGCTCGATATCGACGTCGCGGCCATGCAGGCCGCACTGGTTGAAAAAGAAGAAGCGGCGCCGGCATGAGCGCCAACCTCCTGGTCGAGCTGCTCACCGAAGAACTGCCGCCGAAATCGCTCGAGCGCTTGGGAGAAGCGTTTGCCGCGGGCGTCTTCGAGGGCTTGAAAAGCCGCGGGCTTGTGGACGCAACCTGCAAACGCAAAGCGTTCGCCACGCCGCGGCGGCTGGCGGTTTACATTTGCGCGGTGCTGCCGCAAGGATCCGACCGCGCTATCGAACAAAAGCTCATGCCCGTCGCAGTGGCGCGCAAACAGGATGGGAGCTGGAGCGACGCGCTGCGCAAGAAGCTGACGGGGATGGGGCGCGAAGCGCTTGCCGATGCGCCCCTCGATACCAGGATCGGGCCCGATTCTCTGGCGATCAAGGCGGATGGCAAAGCTGAAAGCGTCTTTCTGCGCAGTATCGCTTGCGGCCAGCCCATCGCGAGCGCGCTACACGCTGCGCTCGAGGACGCGATCACCAAGCTGCCCATCCCCAAAGTGATGAGTTATCAGCTTGCCGACGGCGCGACGACGGTCAGGTTCGTGCGCCCGGCCCATGGGCTGGTCGCCATGCACGGCGACAAAGTGCTTGGCGTCTCGGCGCTCGGCCTGAGCGCCGGCCGCATGACCCGCGGCCATCGCTTCCAGGGCACGCAAGACATTTCACTGGACTGCGCCGACGAATACGAAGCCAGGCTCGAGAACGAGGGTCGGGTTATCGCCGAGTTCGCCAAGCGCAGGAGCGAGGTTGCGAAGCAGCTCCGCGAGAAAGCGCAAGCACTCCGGTGTTCACTCGGGCCTGAGGCCGACTACACGCCGCTGCTCGATGAGGTCACCGCCCTGGTCGAATATCCCACCGTTTACATCGGCGAGTTCGAGCAGGGATTTCTCGGCGTGCCGCAGGAATGCCTGATCCTGACGATGCGCCGGAACCAGAAGTACTTCCCGCTGTTCGACACGACGGGCAAGCTGACCAACCACTTCCTCATTGTCTCCAACATGCGGCTCGCCAACTCGAAGAACATCGTCGAGGGCAATCAGCGCGTAATCAGGCCGCGACTCGCGGATGCGCGCTTTTTCTTCGAGACCGACAAGAAGACAAGGCTCGCGCAGCGGGTGGCGCAACTGGGTAACATCGTCTATCACAATAAGCTGGGCAGCCAGCTCGACCGGGTCGAGCGTGTCGTCGCACTGGCGATAGTCGTTGCTCAGAAAATCGGCGCCGATCCCGCCCTGGCGGATCGTGCAGCCCTGTTGGCGAAGGCGGATCTGGTCACGAACATGGTCGGCGAGTTCCCGGAATTGCAAGGCATCATGGGTCGCTACTATGCGCTGGCCGATGGTGAGGACCCGAAAGTAGCCGACGCGATCGAGCAACACTATCGGCCGCGCTTCGCCGGGGATAAGTTGCCCGCCAGCGATATAGGCGTGGCACTCGCGCTGGCGGACAAATTGGAAACCCTTGCCGGCCTGTTCGGTCTCGGCCAACAGCCGACCGGCGACAAAGATCCTTTTGCGTTGCGGCGACACGCCTTGGGAATCATTCGTCTGCTCATTGAACGCGGGCTGTCAGTATCGCTACATGATCTTGTAAACGCGGCCTACTCGGTGTTTCCGGACGGACTGCTCGCCGGCACGGAGTCGGACTTGCGGTTGTTCATCTGGGAGCGTTTGCGCAGTTACCTGCGCGAATCGGGGTATTCAGCGAACGAGGTCGATGCGGTTCTCAGCAAGTATCCGGCTCGAATCGATCAAACCCCGCTCTGGCTGGCGGCGGTGCGCGCATTCGCCAGCCTTCCGGAAGCAGAGAGCCTTGCCGCAGCGAACAAGCGCGTGGCCAACATCCTCAAGCAGGCCGAGGCGAAAGGCGAGTCCTTCAAAGGCGCCCAAGCAGAAGCATTGACCGAGACGGCCGAGCGTAATCTGTTCGATGCGCTTGCGATGGCAACCAGGAACGCAGTTCCTCTGCTGCAAAGGGGCGACTACACCGGTTACCTGAAAGCCTTTGCCGTACTGAAAGCGCCAGTGGACGCCTTTTTTGAATCGGTTATGGTCATGGTCGACGATAAGGAGTTACGCCAAAACCGGCTCGCATTGCTGCAAGATCTCCGAGACGAAATGAATCGTATCGCCGATATTTCGAAGCTAGCCGCATGATCGTGAGCAATTTCCCTCGCCCCTCGCCCCTCGCCCCTCGTCCCTGAGTTTCATGAAACTCATCATCCTCGATCGCGACGGCGTCATCAACCAGGACAGCGATCAGTTCATCAAGAATACAACCGAGTGGAAGCCGATCCCGGGCAGCCTGGAGGCGATCGCGAAGCTCAACCATGCCGGCTACCGCGTGGTGGTCGCGTCCAACCAGTCCGGCATCGGGCGCGGGCTGCTCGACATGGGCGCGCTGAATGCAATCAACGACAAGATGTATCGCGTGCTCGCGCAAGTGGGCGGGCGCATCGACGCCTTGTTCTACTGCCCGCACGCGGCGGAAGCAAATTGCGATTGCCGCAAACCGAAACCGGGCATGTTCATCGACATCGCCCAGCGCTTCAACGCCGATCTCGCCGGCGTGCCCAGTGTGGGCGATTCGCTGCGCGATCTGCAGGCCGCCGCCACTGCGGGAGCGCAGCCGATCCTGGTTCTGACCGGCAAGGGAGCCAGGACCAAAGCCGCCGGCGGGCTGCCCGACGCTACGCCGGTTTTCGCGGATCTGGCCCAGGCGGTGCGCCACATCGTTGCATGAACGTCGTTGCGGCGTTTCTGCGCTCGCTCGCCTACGAAGTCGTCCGCTTCGTGGTCACGGTGATTTTCGCCGTCATCTCGCTGCTCACGTTCCCGTTCAGGCCAATCACGCGTTATCGCATCATCACTGCGTGGTCGCACCTCTTTGTCAGCCTGGCGGGGATGATTTGCGGGGTGCGCTATCGCGTGATCGGCCTCGATAACCTTCCGACGGTTGCCTGCATCGTCCTGTCCAAGCACCAGTCGGCCTGGGAAACGCTGGCATATCAGGTTATTCTTCCGCCGCAAGTCTGGGTTCTCAAGCGCGAGTTGCTGCGCGTGCCCTTCTTCGGCTGGGGACTGGCGATGATGAGCCCGATTGCGATCGACCGCGGTTCCGCCACGCGCGCGCTCAAGCAAACGCTGGAGCAGGGCAAGAGCCGGTTGTCCGACGGCTGGTGGATCGTCATGTTTCCGGAAGGAACGCGCATCGCCCCCGGAAAGCGCGGCCGTTACCACGTTGGCGGCGCCTGGTTGGCCTGCAAGACCGGGGCGCCGGTTCTGCCGATCGCGCATAATGCGGGAACCGTCTGGGGCAGAAATGCCTTCATGAAGTATCCCGGAACCATCACCGTGAGCATCGGCCCGGTGATTCTTCCGGCAACGATGACCCCCGATGCTCTCAACCGGAAAGTCGAAGACTGGATAGAATCCGAAGTCGCCCGCCTCGGCAGCGCTCGCTCGTGAGCGACCTGTTTCCGGTCACCGCGGTCTGCGAGCCGAAAAGTATCCGGCTGCGCGACCGCGATGTCGCCTACCTCCTCAAGCGCAGCCAGCAGCGTCGCAGCATCATGCTGAGCGTCGACGAACACGGCCTGACGGTCAGCGCGCCCTGGCGAAGTTCAGAACAGCGCATCGTCGGCGTTATCCGCGATGCCGAGGCATGGGTGCTGAAGAAACTCGACGTCTGGAGCGCGTTCCCGGCCCGCAATCAGTCGTGGATACACGGTGACAAGGTTCGCTATCTTGGCCGCGACCTGAGTCTGCATCTGACGGCAGACAGCATCGCGACGCTGGCGATGTTGCAGGAAGGAGATGGCCTGCATATCTCGCTGGCGGATCCGGCCCACAAGGAATCGGTCAAGGCCGCCGTGGTCAAGTGGTACCGCCGCCATGCGCAGTCGAATTTTGCCGCCCGTATCGGCGAGTTCGCACCTGGGCTCGACCTGCCTACGCCCCGCCTCTTTCTTTCCAGTGCCCGCACCCGCTGGGGCAGTTGCAATGCAAAGCGCGAAGTCCGGCTGAACTGGCGGCTGATCCAGGCCACGCAGTCGACGATCGACTACGTCGTCGTGCACGAGCTGGCCCATCTGATCGAGATGAATCACTCGCGGCGCTTCTGGAAACTGGTCGCGTCGGTATGTCCGCACTATCGCCAGGCCTGCGCCGAACTCAACCGCATGGGCCTTTACTACATGGATATCTGACCTGATCACTCTCCAGCGAAAAACGATTCTCACCGCAGAGGCGCAGAGAACGCAGAGGAAGGGCAAAAGCAGAAAGATATTCGACTGTAAAATCTGGTATCGGTAGTTTATTTGGCGCCGCACGTGCTCTTTACACCTGGATGTTCTTTTCAGTTTTAGGTTTTCCTCCGCGTCCTCTGCGCCTCTGCGGTGAGAACTTGGGTTGTGCGCTGAGAGTTTAGGTTAGTCCGGCTGCGACAATTTGCTGTGCTAGACTCGATTTCCGTCCGGAAAGTCCTTACATGCGCCGCCTCTGTATTCTTATCGTCCTCGCGTTCTTCGTATCCGCCTGCGGCCAGCGAGGCCCGCTCTACCTGCCGAAAGACAGCGACAAAGCGAAGAAGCACGAGCCGCGGAAAACCGAAGAAGGAACCATCGAGAAGTGAACGCCTTTTCCCTGCGCAATGGCGAGCTTTTCGCCGAGGACGTCGCCCTGTCGCAGATCGGCAGGCGCTTCGGCACGCCTTGCTTCGTCTATTCCCGCGCCTCGCTCGAGCAGGCGTTCCGCGACTATGACCAGGCTTTCGGGCAGCGGCGGCACCTGATCTGTTATGCGATGAAAGCCAATTCGAATCTCGCCATCCTGAATCTGTTCGCCCGCATGGGCAGCGGATTCGACATCGTCTCGGGCGGCGAACTGGCGCGGGTGATCGCAGCCGGAGGCGATCCGGCGAAGACCGTTTTCTCCGGCGTGGGCAAAAGCCGCGACGACATGCGCCAGGCACTTTCCGCAGGTGTCATGTGCTTCAACGTCGAATCGGAAAGCGAATTGCAAAGACTGAACGACACGGCCGGGGAGATGAACAAGAGGGCGCCGGTTAGCGTGCGCGTCAACCCGGACGTCGACGCCAAAACGCATCCTTATATCGCCACAGGATCGAAGGAGAACAAATTCGGCGTTGCCTTCGGCGAGGCGTTGCGAATCTATCGCAAGGCTCACGCGTTGCCACATTTGAAGATCGTCGGCATCGATTGCCACATCGGATCGCAACTGATCGAACTGGCGCCTTTTGTCGATGCCGTCAGGAAGGTTCTCGAACTGGTCGACGCGCTGGCGGCCGAGGGCATCGAGTTGAAACACCTGGATCTCGGCGGCGGCCTGGGCATTCGCTACCGCGATGAGACGCCTCCGCCGCCCGCTGCGTACGTACGGGCGCTGCTCGATTGTGTCGGCGAACGCCACCAGGAAATCCTGATCGAGCCCGGTCGCTCGCTGGTTGGCAATGCCGGCTTGCTGCTCACGCGTGTCGAATATCTCAAGCACGGCGAGGCGCGCAACTTCGCCGTGGTCGATGCCGCGATGAACGACCTGATCCGCCCGGCCTTGTACGACGGCTACCACGAGGTTCGTCAGGTCGTGCCGTCGGCCGCCGGCTCCAGACGCTACGAGATTGTCGGGCCGATATGCGAAACCGGGGATTTTCTGGCGCGCGACCGCGAGCTCGCGATACGTGAAGGCGATCTGCTCGCAGTCATGTCGGCGGGCGCCTACGGCATGAGCATGAGTTCGAACTACAACAGCCGACCGCGAGCCGCCGAGGTTATGGTCGACGGCGCTAACGTGCACCTGATCCGTGAACGCGAACGCATCGAGCAGTTGTTCTCTGGAGAACACCTCCTGTCCTGATGTTAAACTTCGTGCGGCCGCCTGCTTGCGGCCGGGTGCAACATGATCGTTTTCAATCTGGCATGCAACAATCACCACGGCTTCGAGGGGTGGTTCGGTACGGCGGACGACTTCGCGCAGCAGGCGAAAGCCGGCGATATCGCCTGTCCGGTCTGCGGCTCGGTGGAAGTCGCGCGTCAGCTTTCAGCGCCCTATGTCAATACGCGTTCCGGCGGCAAGGGCGCTGACGAATCGGATGTGGTCACCGTCGCCAATGCTGCACACGATCTGCGCAAGAAATTCATTGAGCATGTGCTGAGCAACACCGAAGACGTCGGCCGGCGTTTTCCCGAGGAAGCGCGCCGGATTTTCTACAAGGAAGTGCCGGAGCGTGCGATCCGCGGCACGGCGTCGAGTCAGGAAGTCGGCGAGCTGACGCAAGAAGGCATCGACGTGATGGCCATCCCCGGCACGCCGGCTTTGCCAGGAAAGTTGCATTGATCGAAATTCCGGCAGTTCATTCACCGCCAAGGATTCACTTCAATACCCCCTTGAGGGGTACGCAAGGGACGCAAAGGACGGCGATATTCATGTCTGGCCGTATTCACCCGAATGGTGAAGGTACTGATGAGTTCATGCACTTGTTATCCTTCGCGTCCTTGGCGGTGCAAATGCGTTTTCAAGGTTGATTCATTAAGCCGCGGACGGGCGTGATATAACGCGCCATGCCTGCCCGCGTACTGCCTTTCGTCGTTCTCGGCTTCGGGGTCGTCGTCGTCTCGTTCGCCGCCATTCTGATTCGTTTCGCCCTCGCAGAGGGCGCCTCCTCTCTTGCGATCGCCGCCATCCGGCTCACGGTGGCGGCGGCTGTGCTCGCACCCTTCGTGTGGTTGCGCGCCGGCGCGGAAATACTCCGGTTACGCCGGCGTGAACTGGGCCTGTGCGCGCTGTCCGGCGCGCTGCTGGCCATGCACTTCTGGGCATGGATCACTTCCCTCGAACACACTTCGGTCGCCAGCAGCACCGCGCTGGTTACCACCAATGCGCTGTGGGTGGCGCTGGCCTCGGCGATCTTCTTGCGTGAACGCCCGGGCGGCGCAGCGGTTGCCGGCATCGTGCTCACGCTTGTCGGGAGCGGGCTTATTTTTGCCGCGGACGCTGGCCGCGCCACCGGTCCGGGGGCGGCGCCGATGCTCGGCAATGTGCTGGCCCTCGCCGGCGCGGTTTCAGCATCCGGCTATCTGCTGGTGGGCAGGGCCTTGCGAGCCCGCGTATCGCTGATGGCTTACATCTGGCTCGCGTATTCGACCGCTGCGGTGCTCCTGCTGTGCGCGGCAATCGCGACCGGCGTGTCGTTCATCTCCCTGCCTTCGGCCGCGTGGGTGTTCATGGTTGCGCTTGCGCTTGGCCCCCAGTTGATCGGGCACACCACGTTCAACTGGGCGTTGCGACGGCTGAGCGCAACGTTCGTCGCGGTCGCGATACTGGGCGAGCCGGTAGGCGCCGCGATCCTCGCGTGGCTGTTCTTCGACGAAGGCTTCGCCCCGCTGCAGTCGATCGGCTTCGTGCTGTTGTTGGCCGGAATCTTCGCGGCCGCCCGCGATGAGAGATCGCGTGCGCTCCAGCACTGAAAGCCTGGCTTGAGATCAGTTTGAATTCTCGCCGCAAAGACGCGCGGCCGGCAATAACCGCCCTGTTTCTCTTTCAAGGCGTGTCGCGCACGGGTAGGATTTGTTCACCACCAGACGAGGAGACATGATGAATACCCTTTCCACGCGTGTTTTCGCCACCGCCATCGCGGTGGCGTGTTTTTGCGCCGCATCAGCCGGCAAGGCGCTCGCCGACGAGACCTGCAATTCGCCCTACACCAGCCGGTTGATCAAAGGCCAGGAGCACTACCTGCATGTCTGGACACTGGGCGTCAAAGGCATCGGCGACGGCTCCGACAAGCTGGTGACGATCGACGCGGACCCGGCCAGCAAGACCTATGGCAAGGTGATCCACACGCTGTCGGTGGGCGGCCGCGGCGAGGCCCATCACATGGGTTTCACCGACGATCGCAAGTACCTGTGGGCGGGCCGCCTCGACGACAGCCGGATCTTCGTGTTCGACGTCGGCAGCAATCCGGCCAAGCCCAGGCTGGTCAACACGATCAAGGACTTCCAGGCGAAGACCCGGTACGTCGGCCCGCACACGTTCTACGCGCTGCCGGGCCGCATGATGGTCCAGGCCCTGTCCAACGGCAAGGATCATGGCGGCGCCACCGGCATCGCCGTCTACGGCAACCAGGGCAAGCTGGTCTCGACCTACGACATGCCCAAAAGCATGAAAGAGATCGGCGGCGGCGACGGCTACGGCTACGACATCGGCATCAACCCGCAGAAGAACGCGATGCTCACATCGAGCTTCACCGGCTGGACCAACTACATGATGGACCTGGGCGTCCTGATCAAGGATGCCAACGCCATGAAGAACTTCGGCGCCACCATGGCGCTGTGGGATCTGAAGGCGATGAGGCCGAGCAAAGTGTTCGACGTGCCCGGCGCGCCGCTGGAGATCCGCTGGTCGCTCAACGGCGGCGACAACTGGGCGATCACGGCCACCGCGTTGACCTCGAAGCTCTGGCTCGTCAATCAGGACGCTGCCGGCCAGTGGCAGGCCAGGGATGTGGCCACGATCGGGGATCCAGCCAAGATTCCGCTGCCGGTCGACATCTCCATCACCGCCGATGGCAAGGGCCTGTGGGTGAACACCTTCATGGACGGCAAGACGCGTTACTTCGATCTGAGCAACCCCGAGGCGCCGAAGCAGACCTACGAAAAGGTTACGGGCAAGCAGGTCAACATGGTCTCGCAGAGCTGGGACGGCAAGCGCGTCTACATCACCTCGTCGTTGCTGGCGAACTGGGACAAGAAGAGCACCGACGACGAGCAGTTCCTGCGCGCCTTCGACTGGGACGGCAAGGAGCTCAAACAGGTCTTCGAGGTGGACTTCTACAAGCTCAAGCTGGGGCGCGCACACCATATGAAGTTCAGCGCCAAGGCGGCCGCGACTGCTGCGCTGGACGCCGCGCCGGCGCGGGTCGCGACTGCGGCGCGATGAAGCAACTGTGGCGCGAGGTCGGCTGCATGCTTGCCCTCGTGGCCGGCATGCCGCTCGCGCAGGCGCAACTCCAGTCCAAGGCGCCGGCGCAGGACTTCGTGGCCCCGGCGCCGGGCAGCTATGCATTGCCCCCGATCCAGCCGGCCGCCGATGGCTGGGTGCTGGAGGGAAACGGGCTGCCACGCCGGCTCTCGCGCTACACCCATGGTGCGCTGACGCTGCTGTCCTTCGTTTATACCTACTGCACCGACCCGATCGGCTGCCCGCTGGCTTACGCCACCTTCGACACGATCAAGCGCCGCGTGCTCGCCGATCCCGTGCTGCGCGGCCGGGTTCGCCTGGTGAGCCTGTCATTCGATCCGGTCAACGACACACCCGACGCGATGCGTATCTACGGCGGGGAGCACGCCCTTGGCGCGGACCTGCCCTGGCATTTTCTGACCACCTACTCGACCAGGTTCCTCAAACCGATCCTCGACGACTTCGGCCAGGACGTCGATATCGAGTTGGACGCTAAAGGCGCACCCACCAGAGCACGCGCCCACCTGCTCAAGGTTTTCCTGCTGGATCGCAACGGCCAAGTGCGCGAGATCTACAGCAGCGCATTCCTGCACCCCGACGTGATCCTCAATGACATGAGGACGCTGGCGCTGGAGTCCACCGGGCAGGCGCTGGCCAAGTTGCCGCCGCAGAAATGAACGATTGCCGGCGCTGGCTGCTGGCCATCGGCGCGATCACTGCAATTGCGGCGCTCGGTGTGTGGCAGTGGCGCGCCGCGGACGAGGGGGTGCTCGATACCGCGGCAGCGTTCGGCTTGCCGCCCCTGCAACTGCCTGCGCACGTCGTGGCGGATCGAAGTCGCGTCGAATTGGGCCGCAAGCTCTTCTTCGACCGCCGGCTGTCGTTCAACGGCACGATGTCCTGTGCAATGTGTCACGTGCCCGAGGAGGGCTTCACCTCCAACGCGTCGCGCACCGCGGTGGGCATCGAAGGCAAGAGCCTGAAGCGCAATGCGCCATCGCTGTTGAACGTCGCTTGGCAATCGGCCCTGTTCCACGACGGGCGGGAGTTTTCATTGTCGACCCAGGCCTGGATGCCATTGCTGCACCCGGACGAGATGGCCAACCCGTCGATCGGCCATCTACTGCATCGTATCCGTGGCATGGCCGACTATGACGGGCAATTCGAGCGCGCCTTTCGCGGCGCCGGGCCTTCGATGGAAACGCTCGGTGCGGCCATCGCTGCCTTCGAGGCCACTCTGGTGTCGGCGGATTCACGCTTCGACCACTGGCGCTATGGTGGCCAGGGCTCGGCGCTCAGCGATGTGGAGCAATTGGGGTTGCGCATCTTCTCGGGCAAAGGGCGGTGCAACGTCTGCCACCTCGTCGATGAGCGGCACGCGCTGCTGGCGGACGGCAAGTTTCATGTCACCGGGGCAGGCTTCGCGCCGCCGGCCGGCAAGTCATTCATTGTGCCCCTGGCCCGTGGCGTTCAGACGGTGCTGACGGATGCCGACCTCGCCGTTTTTGCCGCCAACGTGCCGCCCGATCTGGGCCGCTACGAGATCACGCTCGACCCGGCCGACCGTTATGCGTTCAAGACGCCGAGTTTGCGCAACGTGGCCCGCTCGGCGCCGTACATGCACGATGGATCGCTCGCCACGCTGGAAGAAGTCGTCGACTTCTACGACCAAGGCGGTGGCAGCGCGCCCGGCAAAAGCGAAGTCCTGTCCGCGCTCGGGCTCGATGCGGACGAGAAACGCGCCCTGGTCGCGTTCCTGCGTGCGCTGGATGGGGCAAGTCTGCCTGCGCTTTTGTCGAACAGCCGCCCACAGACCTTGCCCTGATCTGCCGGTCGTGCGATATTCCTCAAATTCGCCGCATGCCGGCGGCAATCTCCGCATAAGCGCGGTACGGCCGCTTTACATCTTCAGCCAGGCCGCGGTGGGTAACCTGCCCGGCGTACACCTGCAAGCCGTTCGCCAGTCCCTCATTTTCAGATAGCGCGTCGAGTCCGTGGTCGGCAAGCCTGAGCACATAGGGGAAGGTTGCCTGGGTCAGCGCCAGCGTCGCGGTGCGCGCGCAGGCCGAAGGCATGTTGGGCACGCAGTAGTGCACCACGCCTTCATCCACGAACAGCGGTTGCGAGTGCGAAGTCGGGCGCGAGGTCTCGGCGATGCCGCCCTGGTCGATGGCAATGTCCACCAGCACCGAACCCGGCCGCATGCGTTGCAGGAGCTTGCGTGAGATCAACCTGGTGGCGAGCTTGCCGGGCACGAGCAGCGCGCCGATCACCAGGTCGGCCTGTGCGACCTGCTCTGCAATCGCCAGCGCTTCCGAGAAACAGGTTTTCACGCGGCCGCGGTAAACCTCGTCGAGATGCGCGAGGCGCTCCAGGTCGACATCGAGCACCGTGACGTCGGCGCCCATGCCGGCCGCGATCTGCACTGCGTTCGCGCCGGAGACGCCGGCGCCTAAGACGACCACCCGTCCCGGCGCAACGCCGGGCACGCCGCCGAGCAGCACGCCGCTGCCGCCATTGGCCATCTGCAGCGCCCAGGCCCCCACCTGTATCGAAAGCCTGCCCGCGATCCGCGACATCGGCGCCAGCAGCGGCAAGCGGCCCTGCGCGTCGGTCACCGTCTCATAAGCGATAGCGCTGGCGCCGCTAGTCAGCAATGCGTCGAGCAACTCAGGGTCCGGCGCCAGGTGCAGATAGGCAAACAGAACCTGCCCCCGGCGCGGGAGGGCGAACTCCAACGGCTGCAGCTCCTTGACTTTCACCACCATGTCGGCGGCAAAGACTTCCTTGGACGAGGCAACGATGCGTGCGCCCGCCGATTGGTAATCCACATCGGGCAACCCGATGCGCGCACCGGCGCCGGTCTCGACGCAGACCTGGTGGCCGCGTTCGCATAGCGCATGGACACCCGCCGGCGTAAGCCCTACGCGGTACTCGTGGTCCTTGATCTCTCTCGGTACGCCGATCAGCATAAGAATTCCCTCCTAGCCGGCAACTCTAACCCGAAGCCGGCCAATGCAGAACCGAATTTGCGTGACAAGAGACCAGGGCAAGAACCTTACCGCAGAGACGGTGAAGATCTTTTTTCAGGCTAACTGCAAGCAGGAGTGCCTGCAATCAGGCCACCTGGGAGCGTGCCGCGGCAGGAGGCGACGCCGAGCGCTGCTGCTTCAGCAAGAACAGCAACCGGATGATGAACAAGGCGGCGAGCAGCAGCGCGAAGATGAAGGGCTCGGTGATATCTTTTTTTACCAGCCACCAGAAATGCGTCACGCCCAGTGCCGATAGGACATAGATCAATCGATGCAGCCATTGCCAGCGCTTCGCGCCAAGGCGTTTCACCATCGCGTTGGTGGAAGTGATCGCCAATGGGATGAGCAGCACGAACGCGGCAAATCCCAACATGATGAACGGCCGCTTGCCGATGTCCTTGACGATGTCCTTCCAGTCGAAGAACTGGTCCAGCCAGATGTAAGTAGTGAAGTGCAGGCTGGCGTAGAAGAAGGCGAACAACCCGAGCATGCGCCGCAGACGCAGAAGCCACGGCAGCCCCGCGAGTCTTCTCAGCGGCGTCACGCACAGAGTGATCAGGATGAAAGCCAAGGTCCACCAGCCGGTGGAGTGGGTGATGTATTCGACCGGATTGACGCCCAGCCGATTGCGCAATCCCTGCCAGACCAGATGCCCAAGCGGAATAAGGCTGGCTACGAATACAGCCGCCTTGATCCATTTGATCTGTTCCGGTTTGGGTTGCATCAGTGCAAAGGCAATTTCACCGCAAAGACGCAAAGGGACGCGAAGGAAATGCAGGTGCACAAGGAATCCGATAGTTGCCACTTGGTATCGATGGTCACTTCGACAGGACCAACTTTCCCTTTACTCACATGTTTCCTTGTTCTTGTTTTCCTTCGCGTCCCTTTGCGTCTTTGCGGTGAGTGTCTGTCTTTCAGAAGTATTTCTTGAGATCCATGCCGGCGTAGAGTTGCGCGACCTGGTCGGCGTAACCGTTGAACATCAGCGTCTCGCGTTTCTTGTCGAACAGCGAATCGACCACGGACAGCTTTTCTATCCTGCGCTCCTTCGCCTGACTCCAGCGCGGATGGTCGACAGTCGGGTTGACGTTGGAATAGAAGCCGTACTCGTTCGGCCCGGCCAGTTCCCAGGACGTCTTCGGTTGCTGCTCGGTGAAACGGATGCGCACGATCGACTTGGCACTCTTGAATCCGTACTTCCATGGCACCACCACTCGCACCGGCGCGCCGTTCTGATTTGGCAATGCTTCGCCGTAAAGGCCCAGCGCAAGCAAAGTCAAGGGGTGCATGGCTTCGTCCATGCGCAGGCCCTCCACGTAAGGCCACTGGAGCACGCGCACGTTCTGTCCCGGCATTTGAGCGGGGTCGAGCAAGGTCACGAATTCGACGAACTTCGCATTGCCGGTCGGCTCGGCGCGCTTGATCAATTCCGCCAGCGGAAAACCGGCCCAGGGAATCACCATTGACCAGCCTTCCACGCAACGCATGCGATAAACGCGTTCTTCCAGGGGCGCGAGCTTGAGCAACTCGTCGATGTCGTAGGTCTTCGGTTTCCTGATCTCGCCTTCGACTTTGACCTGCCATGGCCGGGTCTTGAACTTGCCGGCGTTTGCGGCGGGATCGTCCTTGTCGGTGCCGAACTCGTAGAAATTGTTGTAGCTGGTGACAGCCTCGCGCGGCGTCAGCGTTTCGTTCACGCTGTAGGCGCTCTTCTTCACGCCCGGAAGCCTGGTTCCCGCGTGTGCTTTGCCGGGCATGAACATGCCCGCGCCGTAGAGCCCGCCGGCTGCGACCAGACCGGTGGCGGCACGCATGAACTCGCGCCGCTTGAGAAACAGGTCGGGGTCGGTTATTTCTGAAGACTTGATGTCGGATGAACGTCGAATGAGCATGCTTGAATCCTCCGGTAACGGCGCCTGAGTCGTGCCTGCCACTGCAAACTTACATCGAGACCGCGGCGTTCCAGGTCGATTTCGCGGCGCCGGACCACTATACGCACGCTTGCCGTGGGTGGATGCGTCAGACGAGGAAAGCGGTGGCGAGTCCAAGGAAGATGAAGAATCCCATGCTGTCCGTGGTGAAGGTCAGCAATACGCTGGAACCGATCGCCGGATCCCGGCCCATTTTCTGCATTACGAGCGGCACGATCATGCCCACCATCGCGCCCACCAGCAGGTTGAGGAGCATCGCGCTCGTCATCACCGCGGCGAGCGCCAGGCTGTGATAGAGAAGGTAGGCGAACACGCCCGCCACGCCGCCCCACACGACGCCGTTGAGCAGGCTGATCGCCAGCTCCTTGCCGATCAAACGACGCGCGTTATCCGGCGTGACCTGCCCAAGCGCGAGCGAACGGATGATCAGCGTCGTGGTCTGGTTGCCGGAGTTTCCGGCAATGCCGGCCACGATGGGCATCAAGGTCGCCAGCGCCACCAGTTTCTCGATCGTTCCCTCGAACGCGCCGATGACCCGCGACGCGAAAAACGCCGTGCCGAGATTGACCGCCAGCCACAACCAGCGGTTCTTCGCGCTCTTCCACACCGAAGCAAAAATATCTTCTTCCTCGCGCAGGCCGGCATGGCTGAGTTGTTCCGCTTCGTTGCGCCGGCGAATGAAGTCGACGACCACGTCCACCGTCACGCGTCCGACGAGCCGATTGGCCTGGTCTACCACCGGCGCGGATACCAGATCGTAACGCTCGAACGATTGCGCCGCCTGCTGCGCTTTGTCGTCCGGCGACAGCGTGATGAACTCGGTATTCATCACCGCGCCGACCAGCACTTCCGTGTCCGTCACGATCAGTCTGTTGATCGGCAGGACACCCTTGATGAGGTCGTCGCGATCCACCACAAATACCTGGTCGGTGTGATCGGGCAGTTCATCCATGCGCCGCAGGTAGCGCAAGACGACCTCCATGGTGACGTCGTCCCGCACCGATACCATGTCGAAATCCATCAATGCGCCGACTGAATCCTCCGCGTAGGACATGGCGGCGCGCAACTGCTCGCGCTCCTCGACCGAGAGGGAATGCAGGACGTCGTCGACCACACCCTGCGGCAGGTCGGGAACCAGGTCGGCTATTTCATCGGTGTCAAGCTGCTCCGCGGCGGCGACCAGCTCGTGCGCATCCATGTTCTCGATGAGCGTCTCGCGCACCGAATCCGAGACCTCGAGCAGGATTTCGCCGTCGCGCTCGGCCTTGACCAGATCCCAGACGACCAGGCGCTCGTCGAGCGGCAGCGCCTCGAGGATGTAAGCAACGTCGGCTGGATGGAGCTTGTCGAGTTTCTTCTGCAGCTCGGCAAGGTTTTGTTTGTGGACGAGTGACTCCACCAGTTCGTGGCGCGGCATGTCCTGCTTGTGAACCATGCCTTCCACGATCCGGTGCTTTTGCAGCAAGGTCCTCACCTGCTCGAGGGCCGCCTGCACGCCTTGCGCTCGCTTCTTGGTCTTCGCGGCCGTGGCCATTGCTCCGTACCGATCAGGGACCGTCAAAGGATACTGCATCTTGCCATCGCGCGATGACGCGATGGCGGAAATGAAAACGGGGCTTGGATGCCAAGCCCCGCTTAATGCGCGCCGAGCGCCGCGCGCTGTCTGACACCGACCTTTACTGCTTGACCGGCGTGCGGGTCGCCTCCCAGGAAACAAACTGCAGGCCGTTGTCGCGCTTGGCCCAGATGCTGTGGAAACGGATTTCAACGGCCAAATCCTGACCCTTGACGGTCACATCGAAGTTACCCAGCCCGGAGATAATCGCGATGCACCCGAAGGTACGCACCGTCACGTCACTGCGCCGCATGACGCGATATTTGACGGCGCCGGACTTCATCGAATCGATGTAGCTGGCCTTGCTGTCCACGACCGCCGACGAATGGATGTACACGAGATCGTCGCCGATGAGCTTTTGCATCGCAGCGAAGTCATCGCCCGTCTGCGCCGCATAGCGCGCGTCTTCCGACGCCAGCGCCTCGTCGGCCGTGACCGGACCGCCGCAGTCCCCCGCGCTTGCCGAATTCACTGCCGCCAACCCCAGAATTGCAAAACCAAGAAGCAGACCTGACAGGCGTTTCATGATTCCTCCCTCATTATGTTTTCGTTCTTCAAGAAAATAGCGGCGCCGGTGCGCGCCGCCGGGCCATATCCGGG
>Ga0315286_10000427_pt1 | contig 34985 bp, 33 predicted proteins | sample YL17G10_0_MG_FD_205038 | JGI IMG/M metagenome (GOLD analysis project Ga0315286, IMG submission 205038) | Sediment microbial communities from Yellowstone Lake, YNP, Wyoming, USA - YL17G10_0 | ecosystem: Environmental > Aquatic > Freshwater > Lake > Sediment | place: USA: Wyoming | collected...
GAATTTTTATCTAAGGAGATACCCTTTTTGCTTAGATTGCAGTTATTGATTAAAGCTTCTAGCGCTTTTTCTAGAGACATATTTTTGTTATACACATATACCTCTAAGCCAATTTTGCGCTCCAGTTTATAGCAATTTAAGCAGATGTAGGCATCAACCTGATTGAAAATTAACTCTTTGGCTAATTCAAATACTAAATCTGCTAATTTCGCGAGGTCTGAATTCTGGAATTTGATTGGTTTAATAAAATCAATTGCCCGAACTTTCACCCTCAATAAATCAAATTCGCTGGTTATATTCCTACCTTGTAACTGTAGCATCTGTCCTTTTCCTTATATAATCTATAATCTCTGAGACCTTATTTTTATCGGCCATGTCTTTGTCCGGAACGACAATACCGAATTCGTCCTCTAAATTCATTTGCATTACTGCCTTATCTAAATAATCTGCTCTTAAATCTTTATCCAGCAGAGCATCATTATTGACCTTATTTTTTTTCTACACACAACGCGTCAGCAATAATAATTTTTATTTTATCTTCGAGAAACGAGGATTTATTGACCCCCATAAAAAACTTAGCTCCTTAATATGGCTTTCAATAAAGGCCATTCCTTAGCTTTAATTTTGAGATGAATGATTGTAGGGGTCTTGGTGGGAAGTACTATAAATGATATTTAAAACTATTAGGCCTGTTAAAAGGGGTTTTTAAATTTATATAAAAGCTATTTTGAGCTCTTATTTCAATCAAAAATCCAAAACTGCTTCCCAAAAAACACCAAGACCCGACGTTTCTGCTATTTTTTCTATTTTGCCTCTTCTTCTTTTTGAAAACCTATTTTTCTTTGCCCAAACTACTTAAGACCGCCTCTGTTCTTTTAAGTTTCTTACGCAACATTTCCGCTATCGGGCGCAACACCTGGAAGATGCCGTGGTCTTCAATATTATAATAGATAGCCGTACCTTGTTGCCTTGATTTTAAAATACCACCTTCTCTTAAAACCAACAGGTGCCGGGAAAGACTCGATTGTGGTATGCCTAAGGTCTTAACAATGGCTCCCACGTTCTTCTCGCCACTCTTTAAGAATTCGACAATCTGAAGCCGCACAGGATGGGCTAATGTCTTTAAAAAGTCCGCTTTTATCTTATAGGCCAATTCTTCCATATTATTTCCTTATTTCTCAATATTCGGATATTGTAAATTATAACATACAAAAAAAAATTGTCAATGAAATTCTGGCGAAATGACAAAAGGTATTCACGCTCAGGACGCCCAGAAGGGGCTCACCATAAAAACACTCTCTGTAAACAGCTATAGTGAAATTTGAGAGGTATCCCCGCTAAGGACGCTCAGAAATACGGCGCGGCAGAAAAACTCTCTGTATGCAGGTATAAGATTTATTCTATTGCAAAACTCCAAACTTATCTCTCTTTTCACCAACAAAAATTCCTAGTTAATGCCCAAACTTCCACTCGAATTATGTGAAATACCGTCGATAAAGCCATTAACTAGGAACTATTGACTAAACCGCGATTCGCAAGATAAAGAGATGCTTCGGTGAGAATTATGCGGCGGTTTTACTAGAAAAAGATTGCTTCAGAAAAAAATGGGACAGTCCCCTACGGGGACAGTCCCTATTTTTTTTGAGAGATTTAAGTGGTTGCCCCGCATGGATTCGAACCATGATACCCAGAGCCAGAGTCTGGTGTCTTACCATTGGACGACAGGGCAAAGAATGTAAGTAAAAGTATATCTTGCTAAAAAGAGAAGGTCAAGGGTTTTGTTGCTAGCGGGGAATTTTTAGGGGGATTATTCGAAAAACATCGGTCTCAGGCCACAGGCCGCAGGTTTGGGGTAGCTCTGAACTCACGGCTCCTAACTCCTAACTAAATCACCTAAACTGCTCCTTTACTGAAGAGGGGGTGCTCTCCTGCGCTCCTTCTAATACAAATTTTGTGAATTCCCCATATATATCCATAGCCTTTGGATTCGCTGCAGGAAGGCCTACCTCAATCATTTTGATTAAAAGTTCTTGGCTATCCTTAGGTATCCAAATAACTATGTAGCCAGTGCCAAATTGCGTAAACTCTACCTTGTAGAATAATTTAGTAAAATCTGCCGCCTCTTTTTTACTATTATCTATTGCAAATGGAAAATACATAATTGTTTCTGTGGGAGGGCTATCTATTTTAGAAAAATCAATAAACGAACCAATTTGATTCTGTATTAAATTTTTCAAGTTAGTTATGACTACTAGTTTCCTTTTCTCCGCTTCTTGGGCAGTATAAGTATTGGGGATATCAAAATATTGAACCAGGCCATCAAAATCAGAACTTTGGATCTCAGTTATTATTTGACGGCCGAAAGATTCTAATTTTTGGCCGTTTGATTGTGCAAAAGAAAAACCAACAAAACAAATTTGTATAATTAAAAAATAAAACGCCCGCATCAGCTCTTTCTTCTTCATTCTTCCTCCTTCTAATAGAGCAGACAATTTACGGAATCCGCCGAAAGCGGAGACGTAACTTGGGATAAAAAAACTCCGTAATTTATTTGCGGAGTTTTTATTTTATACCATTGATAAAAAGCTATGTGATTTTTTTTATATTTACCAAAGGTTTTCTTTCATCCAATTGTCTGTTTTTACTATGGCTGACCATAGGTCCTGAGCGTCTTTTTGTACGCCTACTGCCACGCCGCAAGCCACGCCTTTTGTTGTTTGACACCCGCTCGTCAGAATAATAAAAGAAAGCAATGCGCAAAACAAAATACACGTTTTCTTGGCCATAACTCTACTCCTTTTTTATCCAATTGCTTAATCTTTCTTTTGTACGTTCCTTACCTAAATAATATACCACCTCAAATAGCCCTGGTCCAATGGTTTTTCCGGTCAGCGCCACCCTAATCGGATGGATAAGCACCTTGGCCTCAATATTCAATTCTTTAACCATCTGGCGAAAGCTATCTTCAATAGCTGCCACATTAAACTCTTTTAATGCCTCTAGCCTCTGGATAAAGAGCGTAAACTCCCGCGAGAAGTCCCCAGATAAAAATTTCTCTTTTGCTTCCGGGTCCATATCCACTTCTTTAAGAAAAAAGGAGTCCGCCCGATCCACAAAATCGCTCAAAGTAGTAAGCCGGCTCTGGAATAATTTTACTAAAGAAACTACATAATTTCTATCAAAATTATTTTCCGGGATGTATTTTTTCTCAATGAGCATCGGCAATATAAGATCGGTGAGCCTCTCAGCATCCCCGCCTTTAAGGTATTGATTATTAATCCAGCCTAATTTCTTCAGGTCAAAGGTGGCCGCGGTTTTGTTTACATCTTTTATTTCAAAAAGCTTGATGGCCTCATTAATATTCATTAATTCGCGATCTTCTCCGGGCGACCAGCTTAATAATAATAGATAATTAACCAAGGCCTCAGCTAAATAGCCCATGCGGCGGTAATCGCTGATAGCGGTGGCACCGGTCCTTTTGGAGAGCCGGCCGCCTTCCATACCCATAATCAAAGGAAGGTGCGCAAAAAACGGGATACTAAAACCCAGTGCCTGATACATTAGAATCTGCTTGGGGGTATTGGAAATATGGTCATCGCCCCTGATCACATGAGTAATCTCCATGGCCGCATCATCCACTACGCAGGCAAAATTATAAGTGGGTGTACCGTCAGATTTCATCAATACTTGATCCTTGATTACCCTGGCGTCGAATTTAATTTCTCCGCGGATAAGGTCGCCAACCACTATCTCCTGCGGCGTTACCTTATAAATAACCGCTTCACCCCTGCCTTCAGTTTTCTCGATGTAGGCCTTCCCTTCCTTAAGCAGTTTTTCCGCGTGCTCTCGGTAAAGGCTTAACCTTTGACTCTGGTAATAAATCTCATCCCAGTTAAATCCCAACCAGCGCAGGCTATTTAATATTTCATCCACATATTCAGGCCCTGAACGCGCCTGATCGGTATCTTCTATGCGCAGGATGAACTTTCCATTTTTTGCCCGGGCGTAGAGCCAGTTAAAAAGCGCAGTGCGCCCGCCTCCGATATGTAAATAACCCGTGGGCGCAGGTGCGAAGCGAACCCTCACCATAGCTTATCTCCTTGTGGGCGCAACCCTAAGGACAAAACGGGCCCTGATCATTTCAATTTCATCCCCTCTTTTAATGCCTTTTGGTTAATTTCAATGAGATTTTTTTTATCGCTGGGTGCAATTTCGGAAATAACTTCCAGTATACTTTTTGCTTCTACAATATTTTTCTGAGCAACAAAACAACCCAAGGCGACCATGTTAGCTATTTTTATATTGCCTAAGTTTATGGCTATATCCGTAAAAGGGTATCTTAAGGTGTGCGCATTTTTATAATCTCCGCCGGCAGCCAAAGAACTATTAATAATTAGCAGGCCTTTATTTCTTATCCGATTTTTGAATCTCTCCAGGGAAGGGCCGTTCATAATAATTAAAGTGCCGGGCCGATCAATATAAGGCGAGCCGATTTCCTGATCAGATATAATGACCATACAATGCGCGGTCCCCCCGCGCACTTCAGCTCCATAAGAAGGCAGCCAGGTAACATATTTATTCTCTTTCATGGCCGCTTCAGCCAGAACTTTACCTAAAAGCATAATCCCTTGGCCGCCTGCACCTGCGATAATAACCCGTTCAATCATATTTTAGTTCATGGTTCATGGTTCATGGTTTTTTATTATGAGCTAAGAGCTATTTTATCTTCCCTAATGGAAACTCTTTTACCATTACCTCACGAATCCAATCCAATGCCTCTTTAGGCGAAAGATCCCAATACGTCGGACAAGGCGATAATACCTCAACTAAAGAAAATCCTATGTTATCGATTTGATTTTGAAATGCCTGTTTTATCGCCTTCTTGGTTTTGATAACTTCTTGCGGTGAATATAAAGATGTGCGTTCAATGTATTTTACGCCGGCAAGCGGGGATAACATCTCTGAAATCTTTAAAGGATAACCATGAAGCTGCGCACTCCTCCCCTCGGGAGTTGTAGCGGTCTTCTGGCCTAATAATGTAGTAGGCGCCATCTGTCCACCGGTCATACCATAAACCGCGTTATTAATAAATATCACCGTAAGATTTTCTCCACGATTAGCCGCATGTATGGTCTCACTTGTACCAATCGCGGCTAAATCTCCATCTCCTTGATAGGTAAACACAATATTCTCCGGCCTTACTCTTTTTATTCCCGTGGCTACAGCTAAGGCCCGGCCATGTGCTGCCTCAGAACAATCAAAATCCCAGTAATCATAGGCAACCACCGCACAACCCACGGGAGCAATACCAATAACCCGTTCTCTAATACCCAATTCATCTACTACTTCAGCAATTAGCCTGTGCGCGATGCCGTGCCCACAGCCGGCGCAATAGTGAGTGGATATATTTCTTAACGATTTGGGGTGACTAAAGATTTTTTCCATATTCTAACGCACTAAACGACTTATTTTCTTTATAATCTCTTCTTCGCTCGGTATTCCGCCGCCAGCGCGGCCCAAAAATTCTACCTTTGCCTTCCCCTCAACCGCTAATCTGACATCTTCTAACATCTGGCCGTAAGACATTTCTATTACTAGGTATTTGGTGTTAGGTGTTAGGTTTTTGGTAAAGGCTTTATAAGGGAACGGCCATAAAGTTAGAGGTCGGATTAAGCCGACTTTTTTACCTTTCTCTCTTAATTTATTTACCACTGCTTTAACAATTCTTGCCATTGTCCCATAAGCAACTAAGATAATCTTGGCATCAGATAAATTTAAACCCTCATAGCGCTGTTCTTTTTGTTGTATAACCTTATATTTTTTCTGCAAGGTAAGATTAAACTTTTCCAAGTCGCCTTCTTTCAGGTAAAAAGATTTTATGATATTGGGGGTTCTTCCTTTACATCCGGTGAGTGCCCATTCCTTAGGTCGCATGCCGCATGCCGCATGCCGCATGTCTTTACTTTGAACTTTGAACTTTGAACTTTGAACTAAAATGGGTTCCATCATCTGCCCCAACATTCCATCACTTAAGATAATTACCGAGCTGCGATACTTATCTGCTAAATCAAAGGCCAGCGGCATGAAATCATATGCCTCCTGAACACAAGACGGTACAAGCACTATAGAATGATAGTCTCCATGACCGCCGCTGCGCGTGGCCTGGAAATAATCTGATTGGGCAGGCCAGATATTACCTAAACCCGGGCCGCCTCGCATCACATTGACAATTACTGCTGGTAATTCTGCACCGGCGATGTATGAAATACCTTCTTGTTTAAGGCTGATGCCGGGGCTTGAAGAAGAAGTCATTGCCCTTTCACCTGCTGCCGAAGCACCAAAGACCATATTTATCGCCGCTAACTCTGATTCTGCCTGGATAAATACTCCGCCAGCTTGCGGCATGCGTTTTGCCATATAAGCAGGAATTTCATTCTGAGGCGTAATGGGATAACCCGCATAGAAACGACAGCCTGCCTGGATGGCTCCTTCAGCCATTGCTTCATTACCACTCATTAAAACTTTAGCCATATTTCGTTTACCGTGTACCGTGTACCGTTTACCGTATCAAACAGAACCGATTAGCTTAAACAACATACTTGTAATCCGTTTACAGTATGATATAGCCTTACTATAGTTTTGCGCGTTTATAGCTTTTTGCCTATGTAATATTATAAACATATTCACACATTCTCGGGCAGAATCTAAAGATATTCCGTAAAATCTTGCTTTTTCTTTAGGCGACTTCTTCCCGCTTCCTTCAGCGATATTATTGGAGATAGAAATTGCCGCTCTTTTTAGGTTATCCCCCAAGCAATACTGTAAATCTCGGGGAATCTCCTTGCATACATCAAATATAAAATCCAAGAATTCCAAGGCTACTTGGTATACTTCTAATCTCTCGAAATCAAAATGAAAATCAGGTTTATCCACTACGGTTAACGGTTAACGGTAAACGGTAAACGCAACATATATGTTTATTTATATACTGTAATGCAGCAATCCGGACAGATAATCGCACATAGCGCACAACCCAAACATTCGTCCGACTCTTGTAATTCTACGGCATTAATTCCCCGCTTATTTAATTTACTACCTTTCTTTATTATTCCCTTGGGGCAAAAACTAACGCAAAGCAGGCAGCCTTTACACTTATCTTGATCTATAGTTATTTTGGCCATGTGGACTTAATCTTCTTAACTATTCCCTGCGCGGTTAACCCATATTTCTCTAATAAAATTTCTCTTTTACCATGCGGGATAAATTCGCCAGGTAATCCTAATCTTATTATTGGTTTATCTATTACTTCGCTAACCGCACTACCAAAGCCGCCTTCCACAATACCATCTTCCAGCGTAAAAATAGATTTTGTTTTTGCAGTAATTGCCTTAAACAAACTAATATCCAATGGCTTGACAAAGCGCGCGTTAATTAAGGCGCCTTTTAACCCTTCTTTTTCTAATAATCCTATTACCTCAAAAGCAGGGATTACCATACTACCTAAAGCAATAATCACGAAATCCTTTCCCTCTTTTAATACCTCGGCCTTACCTAATTTTAACGGGATAACGGGATAACGGGATAACGGGATAACGGATTTTGGATACCTTATGGCCACTGGCTGATTTAACCCTATCGCAAACTCAAGCATGGTTTCTAATTCTTGGCCATCCTTAGGAGCCATGAGCACTAAATTAGGAATATGCCTTAAAAAAACGATATCAAAAATACCTTGATGGGTAGGGCCGTCTTCTCCTGTTATGCCCGCCCGGTCAATCGCAAAAATAACCCCCAGGTTTTGTAAAGCAACTTCTTCAATGATTTGATCATAGGCCCTTTGTAAAAAGGTAGAATATATGGCCACCACTGGTTTAATGCCCTGCTTGCTCAAACCCGCAGCAAAACATACCGCATGCTCTTCGGCAATACCGACATCAAAAAATCTCTCTGGGTATAAATCCCGAAACTTATCCAGGCCTGTGCCCTCAGGCATAGCCGCGGTTATGGCCACAATTTTTTTATCTACCCTGGCCAACTCGTTTAATTTTTTGCTAAATACTTCGGTATAGGTGGAGGCTTCTGGTTTTTCTTTAGATAAAGCCTTTCCTGTTTCTATGTCAAATGGGCCCGCGCTGTGAAACCTTACCGGCTCGTTCTCTGCGGGAGGATAACCCTTACCTTTCTTGGTAATCACATGCAGCAACCTCGGCCCCTTCATATTCAGGATATTTTTTAGGGTAGGGATTAAAAGGCTTAAGTTGTGCCCATCCAAAGGCCCAAAATAACGGAATCCTAATTCCTCAAACAAAATGCCCGGAACGAATAGTCCTTTTAAGCCCTCTTCAAATTTATTCGCAATTTTGATGAGCCGGCTTCCTTTAGGGATGCGGGATTTCACGAAGCCATCCAAAGAAATGCGGAAGCGATTATATATAGGTAAAGAAATGAGTTTATTCAAATAAGTACTTAAGGCACCCACATTAGGAGCAATGCTTAGCTCGTTAGTATTTAAAATGATTAGTATATCTTTTTTTAGGTGTCCCGCGTTGTTCAGGCCTTCAAAACATAGGCCTCCGCTTAAGGAACCATCGCCGATTATGGCTACGACTTTAAAATATTGCTCTAAAGAAAGGCAGTCTCTGGCGCAGGCAAGGCCTAAAGCCAGGGATACGGCAGTTGAACTGTGCCCGGTAGTAAATGTATCGTAAGCAGATTCGTCCTTATAAGGGAAGCCGCTTATGCCTTGATATTGACGCAAGCCGGAAAAATCTTTGTTTCTGCCCGTTAGGAGCTTATGGGCATAGGCCTGATGCCCGACATCAAAGATTATCTTGTCCTGAGGGCAATCCAAACAATAATGTAAGGCAATGATTAGTTCTACTGTCCCTAAGCTGGAGGCAAGATGTCCGCCGGTAGAAGAGACGACCTCAACCATCCTGCGCCTAATCTCTTGGGCTAATTGCGGCAGCTGCTCCAAAGAAAGCTGCTTTAAATCCTGCGGATTATTTATCTTCTCTAATAACATAAAATTTATTATTAATGCACAAACGCGCCAACGCAATAACGCGCCAACTATTCTTCTATTTTAGTTTCATCAACGGGCCTTAACTCAAACTCGCCTTTTTTATTCTTTACCAAGACATCGATCTTTTTCTTGGCATTCTCCAGCCTTTGCGAACATTGACGAGAAAGTTCAAGGCCTTCTTGATATTTCTTTAATGCCTCATCCAAAGATAAGTCGCCTTTTTCTAAATCCTCAACAATCTTCTCCAGCTTCTTTAGCGCTTCTTCAAACTTTATTTCTGCCATGTTAAAACACCTCCGTTACCTGACTCAATATTTCTCCTTTGTGTAGTTTTGTCTTAACCATGTCTCCTACTTTAATCGATTTCGCATCTTTCAAAATTGCACTTTCCGGTATCTTAAAAGCGATGCTGTAACCGCGCGATAAGATATTCAAAGGGCTAAGGCTGGATAATTTCTCTGTGGCCCTAGTAAACTCTGACTGCCTTAACTTAATCAAATGGACCATGCGCACATAAATCTGTCGAGCTAAATCAAGCGCCCTGATTTTATACTGCTGGATTAAAATACAAGGGTTAAGCAACGCTAATTTATTGGCAGCAGCATTATATCTACTTATATTTAATTCTAAGCTGTGTCCTATATTCAAGGCTAAGCGGTGGGCTAAATCATCTATGGTTTCTTGAAAACCCGTGGTTATATCTAAAAATAGCCGCTTAAGGCCTCTCGTTAAATCATCTAATTTTTCTCTTAAGTCCTCTTTCTTAGGGGTGACCAATTCCGCTGCCACCGAAGGCGTAGGCGCGCGCAAGTCAGCTACCAAGTCTGCTATCGTCCAATCCCGTTCATGCCCTACGGCTGAGATTATGGGTATCTTGGAATTATATATCGCGCGGGCAACTATCTCTTCATTAAATGCCCAGAGGTCTTCGATACTTCCGCCGCCCCGTCCGACAATCATTACCTCAATTTGTTCATCCTTGGCTAATTGTTCATTCAGGCGGTTGAAATCTTTTATGGCCTGGGCGATTTCTTCTTTGGCGCCCTCTCCTTGTACGCGCACGGGGTGAATAATAATGTGGATATCACTAAAACGCCTATCCAAAACCTTTAAAACATCCTTTATCGCTGCGCCAGAGAGAGAGGTAACTGCGCCAATCCGGGAAGGTAGATAAGGTATGGGCTTTTTATGCTCCGGCCTGAATAATCCTTCTGTTTCTAATTTCTGCTTTAACTGCTCAAGGGCTAATTGCAGGCTGCCGATTCCTTTGGGTTCAATTTTTTGCGCATATAATTGATATTTACCGTCTTTTTCATAGACGCTAATTTTTCCAAAGCAAATAATTTGCATCCCATCCTTAATTTCGAATTTTACCTCGGAGGCATAAGAATAAAACATCACGCATTTTAGAAGGCTCTGATTATCTTTTAAAGAAAAAAATACGGTGCCGGTGGAAATCTTATTTATTCCCGAGACCTCTCCCTCTACCCAGACTTCACCAAAAGTATTCTCGAGAATTATCTTGATATCCTGGGTAATCTCGGAAATGGTATAGATGTGTTTGGTTTTTTTAAAATCCGCGGGCTGTGCAAATAGGTCTGGTGTGGTCTTAGACATTAATTAAGCTGTTCTTTCTTAGCCTCTGTAGCGTTAGTATTATTTGCATTATCTACAGGCGGACTTTCCTGAGTCTGGTTTGTTAACTCGCCCTCAACTGGCGGCATAATCACTTCGGGCTCTTTAGGTTTTGGCCTTAAGATAATCAGATTAACCGAATAAGGGCTTAGGCTTAATGTCTCTTCATATAAATCGGCGGGATTAATCTCTTTCTCCTCAACCGGGACGAACGCGCAATCCTGGCCACAGGATGAATCTGTGCTGTATCTTTGATATAGATAATTTTCTTTTAGATTTTTAATCCCGACCTTTATATTACGCGCCAAAGACTTAAATTTAACCGACTTATCGCTTAGTTCTTTGGCTTTCTTTAAAACCCCCCTTGTCTTATTAGTCAGGCGCGGGCGAGAAATATCTAAAAGGCCCTGCATAATCTTGGTTAAACTGTCGGACTTAATCAGGCCTAACACAGATTTTCTCTCTGCGCCATTTAGGCTGGCAATGGTTCGGGACAAATAATTCATCGCTATGTCAGGGTCGATATAATTATAAATGAGCAGGGCAACATGGCCTTTACCTCGGGTGGCGGCTAAGCCGACAAATTCATCTTTGAGTTTCTCTGAAGATACAAACATATCCTCTCCTAAATTAACCAGCATCCTAAACACATTGTATATCGACTTTGGCCCACCCTTATATTCAGGGGATTCGGAATCAAACCAAAAGATACCGGTATTCCTTACCACGCCTTCTTTATTATTCTGGAAATCTTCCAGAGAAAAATAGAGCTGGTAATTAAGGCCAGCCTCAAACATATTTTTTAAACGGGCCGGAATATAGCTGGCGCAAATAAAAGATGTTTCCTTTCTTCCGGGTAACACACTGGCACCTCGATCGTAATTCCATTCATCCACAATTAAGGGGGTATCCCGGTCAAAGCGAAAGTAAGTTAGCCAATCCCGGATAAGAGCAACGGGAGCCTTATTATAAACTGTGACCTCTTTTTCTGTTTTAGGATCAGCGGAAAACCCATGCCAAGTAATGAAATCTAAAGGCAGATGATTCCGATAACAGAATTTAATGAGTTCGTAAATAAGGCTTTCTTCGGCGGTAACGATAGTATTGCCATCGAAATTCTGAAACCACCAACTTACACTCGGGCCGCCTAAGGGGATATGTATTTTAGTCTCCGCCTCCAATTCTTTTATGGCCTCTGCCGCTGCTCGATATAGATTAAAATATTCTTGTTTTCTACCCAAAAAGAAATCCTCGGAATCTGGCGCGCTCCAGGCCTCATACCATATATTATATCTCTTATGGCAACTTAAGTTTCTGATATGGCTCTTGATTAACTCCTTGAACGTCCTTAAATTCCGGGGGGGGCTTCTTTTATCCAAGACCCTCCCTAAGCTTGCCGGCGTGCCAAAGATATCCAAAAGAACTACCCCGCCGGCATCGTTTATATCCTTAATTATCTTCTCGTAATTGCGTAATAAACTATCTTGTAAATCTTTGTCTTTGGCAAGTTGATTTATCTCCCAAAGGTTATACTGTAGGCGGTACAAGCCATTAAAACCAATTTCCTTTTGCCAAGTATCTAAAACCTCCCGGGCTGCCGCGTTCTGTGGCCAGCCAGGGTCGCGATGAAATCCCCGGCCACTTAAATCAATATTGGGCTTAAAAATCTTGGGCAGAGGAATGGTGTTTGAAGTAACATCTAAAGTAAATTCAAGGTCATCGCTCTGTTGAGCAGAACATTCAGTGTACGGCGTACAGGTTACGGCGTACAGCGCCAGAAAAAATAATATACGATAAACGCTTCTTCTCTTCATCTTATAACTTCTTTTGTATCCTCGTAATCGACCTGGCTTTTCCGGTTTGTTCATCGATATCTAGCACTACGCCCTGCAATTGAATATTCTCTCCAGCTACTTCAAATCTTGTAGGAATAGAAGTAATAAATCTCTCTAACACGTCCTCTATTCTTCTGCCAATCACTGAATCCAATGGCCCGGTCATGCCTACGTCACTAATATAGGCCGAGCCGCCAGGTAAAATTCTTTCATCCGCGGTTTGGATGTGGGTATGCGTGCCTAAAACTGCGGATACCTTACCATCTAAATACCAACCTAGGGCCACCTTCTCTGAGGTTGCCTCAGCATGGATATCCACAATGATTATGGGGGTATCTTTAGATAATGCCTCCTGTGCCTGCCGGCTAGATCTAAAAGGGCAGTCTAATGCCTCCATAAAAACTCTACCCAACACATTTACTACGCCTACTTTCAAACCATTTTTTGTCTTAAATATACCAAAACCACGGCCTGGAGCGCCTCCCGGATAATTTGCTGGCCTTAAAATTTTCTCTTCTTGATTAATAATCTCAAAGATTTCTCTTTTCTTCCAAATATGGTCTCCTGAAGTAAGCACATCAATCCCGTAATTGAATAATTCCTGGGCAACCGGGAAAGTAATCCCTGAGCCACCGGCAGCATTTTCGCCATTGGCAATTATAAAATCAAGTTTATACTCTTTTTTCAGTTCAGGTACGAGTTTCTTTATTGCCTCTCTGCCTGGGCTGCCCACTATGTCACCGATAAATAGTATATTCATAATAGATGCTTCTTTGTTCATGGTTCAAAGTTCATAGTTCAAAGTTTGCAGATTTACTGTGAACTATCAACCATGAACTATGAACTATTTTGCGTATTCTATTGCCCTGGTTTCTCTAATAACCGTTACTTTAATTTGGCCCGGATACTCCATGCCTTCTTCTATTTTTTTACGGACATCCCGCGCCAGATTAATTGCCTCGCTATCTGAGATTTTTTCCGGTTGCACAATGACCCGTATCTCGCGGCCTGCCTGTATGGCAAAAGATTTTTCCACCCCTTTAAAAAGATTAGCGATAGACTCTAATTTCTCTAATCTCTTAATATATGTCTCCAGGGTTTCTCGCCGTGCACCCGGCCGCGTAGCACTGATGGCATCGGCTGCCACTGCCAAAACCGCGTAGAGACTGGTGGGTTGCGCTTCCTCGTGGTGCGCCTCAATAGCATGGATGACTTCCGGCGGCTCATTATATTTCCTAGCTAAATCTGCCCCTATTTTAGCATGTGTGCCCTCAATTTGGTGGTCAACTGCTTTACCTATATCGTGTAATAGCCCTACTCGCCGGGCAAGCCTAAAATCTAATCTTATTTCTTGAGCTAGCGCACCTAAAAGAAAAGAAACCTCTTTGGAGTGCTGTAAGGCATTTTGGCCAAAACTGGTACGGTATCTTAGGCGGCCTAAAAGTTTTATCAATTCTGGATGCAGCCCGTTAACTCCGGCATCAAATGCGGCGCGTTCTCCCTCTTCGCGCATCTTTTCATCCATTTCCTTCTTGGCCTTATCAACTACTTCTTCAATTCTCCCCGGATGAATTCTACCATCGGCAATAAGTTTTTCCAGGCTCATCCGCGCTATCTCTCGGCGTACCGTATCAAAGGCGGATAAAGTTACTGCCTCGGGCGTATCATCAATGATTACATCAACTCCGGTAGCCATCTCAAAGGCACGAATATTCCTTCCTTCCCTGCCGATAACCCTACCCTTCATCTCGTCATTAGGCAGATTCACCACGCTGACGGTGGATTCTACAGTATGTTCTACCGCGCACTTCTGAATGCTCAAGCTCACCATCTCTTTTGCCTTTTTATCGATAATATTGCGTAATTCTTCCTCTTGTCTTCTAATAAGCACCGCTTTCTCTACGCTCAATTCTTCATTTAGGCGGTTAAGTAAAATATGCTTTGCCTCTTCCGCGGATAAAGAGGATATTTTCTGTAACCTTTCTTTTTCCTCCGCGATAAGAGAATGCAGCTGATTATCTTTTGCTTTTATTGACTCCTCCTGTCTTCTGGCGTTCTCAAGTCTTGCTTCAATTTCTTTTTCTTTCGCTTCTAGAAGGCCGAGCCGGCGGTCAATATTTTCTTCCTTCTGGGTGAGCCTTCTTTCTAAATTAGATATCTCCTGGCGCCTATCCTTAGTTTCCCGCTCAAAGTCCTGACGCATACGGTACAAAAGATCCTTTGCCTCTAACTCTGCTTCCCGGTGCCGGTCCTGGGCTTCTTTTTTAGCCTGCTCCAAGATATGTTTTGCCTTAGTTTCCGCATCTTGGACCTTTTTTTCTGCTACGTATCTTCTTAATAAATAACCTACGTATGTTGAGCTTAACGCAATAACTATAAATATAATTATATACCACATATCTTAATCGACCTCCTTCAAATAGAGCACACAACTTACGGAGCGAATGAAATGAGCAAACATAAGTCGTTCTTCTCTAAAGTAGCTATTTTGTTTGTGCGAATTGAACCCGCCATGATTCGTGGCGGGCAAATTCAGCCAGCATCCGCCAAATAACTGTGGCGGATGGGCTTCATTTGGTTAGGCAAAGACAACTTTGTCGACGTTTACATCGTCGCTTGAGGCGGGTATAGAAGGTAAGATTTGGAAATCAAATGCCAGGCCGATAGAAGGAATTCTTTTAGGAACTTTTCTTAAGAAATAATCATAGCAACCCTTGCCGCGTCCTAAACGGCTGCCTTTTTTATCAAAGGCAACCCCTGGCACTATCACAAGATCTAAATTGTCTAAATCAATAAATCTTTTAATCGCGGGTTCGCATACGCCATAAGGGGCTTTTATGAGTTTGGCCCTCTTGGGTAATAGGCACGCTTTTATTACTCTGCCTTTTACGCAAACCGGCACTGCGACTATCTTACCTAATTTTAAAGCTTCTTTAATCATATCTTTTGTGTTAACCTCGCCATCAAACGAGATATAAAACATTATTCTCTTTGCCTTTTGAAAAACTTGCCTCCCAAAAAGTTTCTTCTTGATTATTTTACTTTTATTTTCCCGCTCTTCCTCCTTCTGTGTTTTTAACCTCAGTAGGATTTTACTACGAATTTGCTTCTTTGTCAACCTTACATCTTCAAAACCCATCTTAATGTTCGTGCGCCTCGGCCTTTGGTGCAAATGCGCTTGCGTCCTTACCTATTTTTTTATAATAATCCGCTAGGGCAGCTCTCAATGCCTGCTCTGCCAAAACTGAACAATGTAATTTTATTGCTGGTAATCCTCCCAATGCTTCGGCTACCGCTCTATTGGAAATCTTCAAGGCCTCCTCAACGGTTTTTCCTTTTACCATTTCTGTAACCATGGAACTAGTACTTATCGCCGCACCACAGCCGAAAGTCTTAAACTTTGCATCCACGATTATGTTGTTCTCTACCTTAATAAACATCTTCATTACGTCCCCGCAGATCGGATTACCGACGGTACCAATGCCGCTGGCATCGGAAATCTCGCCCGTGTTTCTGGGATGTAAAAAATGATCCATAACTTTATCGCTGTAATTTAAATCACTCATTTTAAATCCAAATAACAAAGCACAAAATCCAAAATAAGCACAAATAACAAATTCTAAATGACAAAACTTTAGTTTTGGTATTTGTCATTTGACATTTGGATTTATTTTGTGCTTTGGATTTTTTCATTTGTCATTATCAGTTGGCGTGGCTTCAGGTTCTTTTTAAAATCCTTCGGCGCCTGAACTTTTTTTAGCTCATCCAGCTTTTTACGCTTCTCTAATTCCTTATAAATTAAAACCCAGGCGCAATCTTTGTCTTTATCCACCTCGCATTTACCTTTATCCATGCCACCGCAGGGTCCATTTAATAAGCCTTTAGCGCAAAGCGTAATCGGGCAAATGCCTCCGGTAATATCCAACACGCATTCGCCGCAGAGAGAGCACTTCTCATAAAAATTGCCCTGGGCGTCCATGACCGCGCCAAATAAGGTATTACCGGCGGGTAAAACTACTAAGCCCAACCGATCATTCTCTTTTACTGACTGCGCGCCTAAACCGCAGGCCAGAACTAAAATTGCCTCTGCTTCCCGCAGGGCCAACATATTTTTGGCTAATTCGGTCTTTATTTGAGGAGCAATGCAAGGCGCGCTGGGAATACACACGCCCAAAACAATCTTACCTTGCGCCTCTAACTCTGCCTTCATCTTCGCTAATTCCTGCTCTCCGCCTGTCTTACAAGTAGTCGCACACTCTCCACAACCCACCAAAAACAGCTTGGTGTATCCTTTTAAACTATCTATAATCTCCTGAAAGGGTTTCTGCTCTGTGATAATCATTTATTCCTCCTTAAATGAGCCCCGCCAAGAATTGTGGCGGATGTCCTCATTTATTTTAGCACTATTTACTACTGGCGACAAGAGAAAATAAAAAGAGGCAGTCAAAATTTGTGACCACCTCTTTTGCACAATCTAATTTTTAGCGGGTCCTGTCCCCGCCTTTGGCGGGGCCACCCGCTAAAAAACCAAAAAATCCTACTTTCCCACTTGTTTGGGTTTGTTACGGAATGTTTATGTATGGGATGGGCACGTTTTGGGCACAAGGATCTATTTAAACTGCTTCCTCCTTCGCCCTTTAATAGACTCCTTAGACCTCTGACGGGCTACGGAGGACTAAAAAGAGCCTTTACTTTGGGGCGGGTGAACCTTTTTACTATTCTTGCAATACCAAAGGGAATTAAAAACCAATATAGCGATGTTAATATATTTTGGATAACAAATTATTTACATCATTTTAAAATTACATAAAAACCATAAGGGAAGAAATAAAATTGATAGTAAAAAAATAAATAGTAAAAGAGAAAAAAGAATTTTGGCTACTCTATTTTTATTTTTAAAACCTGACTCAAATGATTGCCCTATTGCCACCCCCAAAAGCGTAAAATAAGGAATAGTTAAAATAGCAGTCAAAAATTTCCAGAATTCCCAGGCTACTCGATAATTTGCTATTTTGTCAGCGAGAATCATAGGAACGAAATCAGCAAATAATGCAATAAAATCACACCGACGACAGAATAAACACCCCGCTGCTGCTGTTCCAAATAAAAAGCCGATTAGCCCCCATTTCTGCCAGAACTTTAGTTTTTTCCAGAACCCAAACATCTCCACCCTCCCTTCTCAATTATACCACTTCCATTTCGAAATGGTAAAAGCGCATTCCCACATTCCCAGACGTTTTCCATAGCAATCGGGAAAGTGTACCCCATCTGTGCTGGAAAGTGTACCTTTTTGATATTATTCTACCCCTCACGAAGTCATTGTCAACCCCAAAAACGCCCATGGCGATTTCCGCAGCGAATAAAGATTTTATGCGTTTTGCTGGAGCGTGCATTAGAAATTTTTTGGCAGGAGTCTGCGAGGAATTACGCCGAGCGAAAGGCATTGACCCTGCGTAAGGATACTGGCCGAAAGCGAGGCGTAAACCGAAGCAGACGGCAAAAAATTTCAGCACGCGGAAGCGAAACCATAAAATCAACCCGCTATTCCTGCAACAAGTCCGCCTCGGTGAGGACCCGCTACGTATGAAACCCAATCTTCCTCTTCGGCTCTTCAGAGGGCCTCATTAGCTGACGTATAGCCTCAAATATATCCTTTATTTCTGGGTCGTGCTTCTCAATTTTTCTCTCTAATTCTTTCAATTTATAAGCAAGTTCCTTGTGGTTTGAGAGAATTTGCCTCAGTTTAACAAATGCGCGCATAATAGCGATGTTAACTTGAACAGCTCTTTTACTGCGTAATACACTAGAAAGCATCGCCACGCCTTGCTCCGTAAAAGCATTAACGTTTTTATAGAACTTTAAGGATGTCACAAATTGTGACATCCTTTTAATCTCTCCTCTGGTCAAAGAAAACATAAAGTCTTGCGGAAAACGGCCGATATTTCTTTTAACAGCCTGATTCAAAACCTTAGTTTGTATCCCATAAAGTTGTGCCAGGTCTTTATCAAGCATTACTTTTTGTCCTCTTATTAAGAAGATTCTGCGCTCAATTACCTCCTCTGGAATTAATTCCTTCATTTTTACCACCTCCTACTTACAATAGACGCAGAAAGTGGCAAAATCTAACATATAATTTTAGCGGGTGGCTGGGGTGTTTTCGAGTGAGAACTTTGAAGGGGACCCCGCGAGTGGGTGTGGGCGAGAAAAACTTAAAGTTCCTGTAAGAAACATGCCGCGACAGGACCCGCAAAAATATTATTCGAAAGCTGTTTCCAAACTAATTCCCTCTACCTTCTTTATCCTTCTCCTTCTTCTCCGCAACAATCTTCTCGGCAATCTCGTTGGGCACGCGCAAGTATTTATTAAACTCCATCGAGGCATTGGCGCGGCCGCTGCTTAAAGAACGAATCTCGGTGGCATAACCAAACATCTCGGAAAGAGGCACCTCCGCGGAAATAATCTTTTGCTTTCCTTTAGAATCCATATTCATTATTTTGCCGCGCCGGGAACAGATATAACCCACAATGCTATTCATATGCTCCTCGGGTGTATTTACCTCCAGGGACATATAGGGCTCTAAGAGAATAGGCTCAGACTTCATAAAGGCCTCTTTAAAACCTATGCTGCCAGCAATCCTAAAAGCTAATTCCGAAGAATCTACTTCATGGAATGAGCCGTCTACTAAGTTTACCCGCACATCCACTACCGGATAGCCGGCCAAGACGCCTTTTTGCATTGCCTCCACAATACCCTTCTCTACCGCTGGAATAAATGACTGTGGTATGGCGCCACCCTTAATACTGTCGATAAACTTAAACCCTTCTCCGGCAGCTACCGGAGCAACCTCTAATACCACATGGCCATATTGGCCGCGGCCGCCGGTCTGGCGGATATATTTACCCTCTGCTTGAGCGGACTGTAAAATTGTTTCTCTAAACGCTACCTTGGGTTGACCGACCAAGGCATTCACTCCAAAATCTGTTTTCAGCCTATCTACAATAATTTCTAAGTGCAATTCGCCCATACCCACGAGCAATGTTTCTTTGGTCTGTGCGTCGCTGGTAATCATAAAAGTGGGGTCTTCCTCAGCTAACCGAGCTAATGCCCGGCCTAATTTATCCTGGTCTGCGCGGCTCTTGGGCGCAATACTTAAAGATACCACCGGCACCGGAAAATGCATAGACTCTAAAAGCAAAGGCGCTTTTAGGCCGCAAAGCGTATCTCCGGTAACCGTATTTCCCAACCCGATCACCGCCACAATATCTCCGGCAAAGGCATAATCTATATTCTCCCGCTGATTAGCATGCATGCGCACTATCCTGCCTACTCTTTCTTTTTTATTCTTGGTGGCATTTAACACATAAGAACCGGTATCCAAAAATCCGGAATAAATGCGCACATAAACCAACTTGCCCATATGCGGGTCAGCCTGCACCTTAAAGGCCAGCGCAGTTAAAGGCTCGTTTACATCAGGCTTTCTCTGCATAATTTTCTGGTTATCATCTACATCTTTTCCTTCTACAGGAGGAAGGTCAAGCGGGGAAGGCAAATAAAAAGTAATGGCATCTAAAAGTTTCTGTATGGCCTTATTGTTCAGGGCTGTTCCGCAAAGTACCGGCACGATTTTATTGGCAATAACCCCTTGGCGGATAACTTGCATTACCTCTTCTTTGGTAACAGAGGCTTCCGACTCCAGAAATTTTTTCATTAAAGCCTCGTCAAGTGCCGCGGCTTTCTCCAACAGAATATGGCGGTATTTCTGGCTGGTTTCCTGATATTCTGCGGGAATACCTTCTGTGCGAAAATTCTTGCCCTGCGATTCCTCATCATATATGTACGCCTGCATTTCCAGAAGGTCAATCACCCCTTGAAAATTACTCTCGGCGCCCAAGGGAATTACCAACGCTGCCACATTTGCCTCCAGTATATCCTCAATGCTTTTTAAGACCGCGAAAAAGTCTGCGCCTACGCGGTCCATCTTATTCACAAAAACAATCTTAGGGACATTGTATTTATTGGACTGCCGCCACACTGTTTCTGATTGCGGCTCTACCCCGCCCACGGCGCAAAAAACTGCCACTGCTCCGTCAAGCACGCGTAAGCTCCTCTCCACTTCTGCGGTAAAATCCACATGGCCAGGAGTATCAATAACCGTAATCCGGTGCTCATTCCAAAAACAAGTAGTAGCTGCTGCAGTAATAGTAATGCCTCTTTCCTGCTCCTGCTTCATCCAGTCCATGGTGGCGCGGCCATCGTGGACCTCGCCGAGCTTATACGAGCGGCCAGTATAAAATAAAATCCTCTCTGTCACCGTGGTCTTGCCGGCATCAATATGCGCTATAATCCCGATATTTCTTACTTTAGATAAATCAATGGATGGGGTGGGCCGCGGCCTTGCTTCTTCTATCGGCCGCGCTTGTTCTTCTTCCGGCGTTTTTTCTGCCTGCGGTGTTTCTTCTGCCAAAGCAGCGCCGGGAGCTGGCTGTTCTACAACTGGTTCGGCTGCCACTGGTTTTTCCTCTACCTCTATTTTTTGTTCCTCTATTATCTCGGGCTTGCTGGCTAATTGTTCTTTTAAATGAACTATCTCTTGAGCAAAGACTTTTATTTTCTCTTCCTTCTGCTCTAATTCCTTCTCTAGCTCAGTATATTCCTCATTAAGCTTGGTAAATTCCGACTTAGGAACCCATTCGCTGATCTTTTCTTTCTTTTTGAACTCGGAAACAGCCTCCAAGTGCGTTTTAATTTCTTTATTCGCTCTTTCTAGTTGGTGCTTCTGTATCTCTATTTGTTCGGACTTGGTTTTACTTTCTTGCTCCAGATTTTCTATCTTTAGGCTTAATTCCCTGATCTTCCTTTCCAAATCTATATTCTTGGTAAACTCATCCTGCAGTTCTTTTTCTTTAGTAATAAATTTACTCTTTATCTCCAGATTTTCTGCCTTTACCTTATTTAATTCTTCGTCGGATTTGCCGACCCATTCCTGCCTTCTGTTTATTTCCTCATAAAACTGCGCCTCTTTTTTCTTCAGCGCATCCAGTTCTGCCTGCGCCTTACCATAACTGGCCTGAAGCTCCTGCAGCTGGCCTTCCAAACCAGCTGCTTCCCCTTTTAGCTTCTGAATTTCCTGCTGTTTAAAATCTACCCCGGGTTTATTTTTGGCCTGTTTAGGCTGGCCTGCATCCGAAGGAGAAAGAATATAGTATAAGGCGTACAAAATCATCCCCACGCTGGCAATCATTATTATTAATAAAGGATTCATTTATTTTTCTCGTCCTCTCAGTTTCTCCAGCCGCTGCTTAATCTTGGCCTCATATCCGATATCGGTGGGCTCGTAATATGTGACAATTTTGCGGGTGTATTTCTGTTTTACAAAATGGCCTTCATAATCATGGGCATATTTATAACCCTTACCGTGGCCTAATTTCTCGGCCCCTGGATAGGAAGCGTCTTTAAGATGGTCGGGGACCTCCTGCACTTTTTTATTCTCAATATCGGCAGAGGCTTTATCAATGGCTAAATAACTGGCATTTGATTTAGGCGCGCAGGAAACATAAATACAGGCCTGCGCCAGAGGGATACGCGCTTCCGGCATACCCACAAACTCTGAGATTTGTAATGCCGCGTTAGCCAAAACTAAGGCTAAGGGGTCAGCATTACCCACGTCTTCTGCAGCCGAAATACAAATCCGGCGGGCAATAAAACGCGGGTCTTCTCCGGCATAGAGCATCTTAGCCATCCAGTATAAAGCCGCATCCGGGTCTGAACCGCGCATAGATTTGATAAATGCCGAGGCAGTATCATAATGCGCGTCTTCATCTTTATCATAGAGAATCGCCTTTTTCTGAATAGACTCTGAGGCCACCTCTAAATTGAAATTGATAAAACCATCTTTGGCCTTTGGGGTGGTGAGCGCGCCCACTTCCAGGGCATTGATGGCCCGCCGCGCATCTCCTTCACAAGTCTTGGCTAAAAAGGCCAGGGCCAATTTCGCTATTTTAATTTTAAAATTCCCTAAACCCCGGGCCTTATCCTTTAAGCTAGAATTAAGAATAGTTAAAATTTCGTCTTCCTTAAGTGGTTTTAGCTCGCAGACTAATGACCGCGATAAAAGCGGCGAGACTAGCGAAAAGAAGGGATTGTGCACCGTGGCGCCGATTAAAACGGGGTTACCTTCCTCTACATCCGGCAAGAGCACATCCTGTTGGGCTTTATTAAAGCGGTGGATCTCGTCAATAAAAAGGATGGTCTTTTTACCAGTAGTGGACTTTCTATTTTTTGCGGTGGCAATAACCTTTCTTAACTCCTCGACATTTGAAGTGGTGGCATTAATGGCAACATAGTGCGCTTTAGTAGTGTTGGCAATGCACCAGGCTAAAGAGGTCTTACCTGTACCGGGCGGACCGTACAAAATTAAAGAACTAATCCGGTCTGCCGCCACTGCCCGCCGCAAGAGTTTTCCCGGGCCTAAAATATGCTCCTGGCCGACGAATTCATCTAAAGTAGCCGGCCGCATGCGTACGGCCAAGGGAAGGTCTTGGGAATTATCGGGTTTGCTTTCTTGAAATAGGTCAACGGGGTTTTGGGGCATTTTTACGCGGATAAACTTCTTATCCCGTCAGCTAAACACTGCAGCTGCCGGGATTAATTCGCGCTTATAACTTACGTTCATCCGCCTACGGCGGATTCCGTAAGTTATGCGCTCATTAAAAAAAATCCCCGCATTGTGCCGTTGGAGGTGATGTTCTGAACCGTTTTGGTTACAGGTGGGCGCCTCCCTTTGAAGGCCAAAGCCTAAAAAGGAGTAGTGCTCCCTCTAAATTAGTGTTGGTTCACTAAATATCAAACACTCCATCGTGCACCGCAGGGATATCTAAAGAACTTTTCTGATTACAGCCAAAGTATAGCACATCGCAACTTGGATGTCAAGTTCTAATCTTAGCCCCAAATCTCTCGGCTAATATCTCACCTACCACAGTCTGTATGGGATTAACTTCTGCTTCGGTTAAGGTGCGTTCATCCGAACGATAAAGACAGGAAATGGTCAGGCCTTTGAATCCGGCTGGTATCTGTTTACCTTTATAATAATCGGTAATTTTTACTTCTTGTAATAAAGGCCCGGCTTTATCTCTGATGGCCTCTAATATATCTGCGGCCCTTATACCCTCCTTAAGGACAAGGCTAATATCTCGGGATACGGCGGGATATATAGGTAAAGGAGCGAATCTTCTTTTTAAGCCTGCGCGAGATAAAAGCCGGTCTAAAGAAATTTCCAGCGCAAACACATCTTTGTTTTTGATCTCAAATCTTTCTAAAGCAGCCCTTGGTAGTTGTCTTAGGGTGCCTATCGTTTCATTGTCTATATACACCACTACTGCTGGAGATTTATCTATAGAATTAAAGTTATAGTTATTTATACCTAATCGCGCGAAGAGGGCTTCTAATATTCCTTTTAAATGCAAAAGCCCTACTTCCTCTTTGATTAATCCCTGGGCCAGCAATAAAGATTTGGTTCCGCAAAGGGCTATCCCCAGGACCAACTCTTCTTTAGCTTTAACACCTCCTTGAGAAAAGGCCTTGGCAATTTCAAAGATATTGAGATAACTTTGTTTTTGGTTAAGATTTAAAGCTACGCAGCTTAGAAGGCCAGTGAGAAGCGTTGGCCTTAAAATTTCCTGCTCTTTACTTAAGGGATTTAAGATTTCTATTACTGAAGAGGCTGATTCTTCAGTTAAATCTTTTAACGCATCTTTATCAATGAGGCTATAGGTGATTACCTCATTTAAACCCAGGCCCGCCAGTATATTTTTTATTAAAGAAACTAAATCCCTTGTTTCCAGGGTAGTTACATGCGGACTAACCCTAGGCAAAGTTTGGGATATTTGCGCAAAACCGTATATCCGGGCGATTTCTTCAATTAAGTCTATTTCTAAGCTCACATCTGGCCGATATGAAGGAACCTCAACCATAAAAATATTTTTTGTTTTTACTTTTGTTTTAAAGGCTAAGCTATTTAAAATTTTCTTTATCTTAACTGGCGCGATATTAACACCTAATATCTTACGCACGCCCGCGGTATCCAAGGCAATATTTTTCTTTTTAGTTTTTGTTAACCCGGATGCTTTTGTTAACACGCAGGTCCCCCCTGCCAATCTCTGGATTAATTCTGCTGCCTGCCAAGATGCCTTATCTACAATTTCTAAATCTATTCCTCTTTCAAAGCGATAAGACGACTCGCTTTGCACTCCTAACTTTTGTCTGGCACGGCGAATAGTTATAGGATTAAATATTGCCGCCTCCAATAAAATATTTTTTGTTACTTCGGTTACCTCTGTATCCTTGCCGCCCATTATACCGGCGATGGCTATAGGTTGGCCTGTTGGCCGGTTTGCCTGTTGGCCGGCTTGCCTGTTATTTATAGCCGCGATAATCAATATCTCTTCATTGAGTATTCTTTCTATTCCATCTATGGTAACTATCTCTTCCTTTTCTTTCGCCCTGCGGATAATTATTTCTAACGGGCTAACCGGCGAACCGGTTAACCGGTTAACTATTTTGTCTAAATCAAAGGCGTGCAAAGGCTCTCCATAGGTAAATAAAATATAATTAGTTATATCTACGATATTGTTTACACTGCGGCAACCTACCAGCTCCAATCTTCTTCTTAGCCAATCGGGCGAAGGCCCTACCTTGACATCCCTGATGACCTTGGCAGTGTACAACGAACAATCCTTTTTATTTTCGATATGTATTGTTAGCCCGTTAGCCTGTTTGCCCGTTAGCCTGTTCGAACGGGATAACGGGATAACGGGATAACGGGATAACGACTTTCCGGTAATCGCCGCGACTTCCCTGGCAATTCCTATCACGTTTAGGCAATCCGGACGGTTAGAAGTAACTTCAATTTCAAAAACAAAATCTCCATCGCGCTCCTCTAAAGAAGTTACCTCTAAGCCAGCCATAGTCAGTTTCTCAGCCAACGCCTGCGCCGAAATTTTAATCTCTACAAAATCCTTTAACCAATTATAGGTAACTTTCATCTTATATTCTCAAGCTCTTTAACTAAATTGTGTCCCGCAATATCGGAAAATTCTCTCAACCATTTTTTTATATACGCGATATCCAGTCCCTTCATATTCTTTTTTAATAAAATCCTCGCGTCCTCTAAATCCCGCGGCCGGCTAGCAAATATTTTATGGATAATCGTGTCATCGCAGGAAGCAAAGCTAACATTATAATTATTCAACCGGACAATCCTCGCTCGTTTTAATGCCTGTTTTTCATATGGAGTAAAGGAAAAAATAAAATCAATTCTTATGCCCGTAAGTTTATCTAGGCCGACCAAGACATTTGTCTTTTTTACAAAAGCATCGTCTATGTTTTTAGGAATAACCAGCTTTATTTCTTTTAAAAGTTTCTTCATCAGGCTCAATTTATCGGTATCTACGCCGAGAGTAATATCTATATCTTCTGTTAAACGCACCATTCCATATAAAAGAACGGCCTGGCCTCCGATAAGCATGTAAGGAATATTCTCTTTGTCCAAGTGCCTGGCAATCTTGGTAATTAGTTTTTGGATCATTATTTATATTTGAAAGAATTTAATATGCCGGCTATGCGCAAACACGCATCTAATCCTTCTAAAGGATTTTTTAAAGGTATCCGCCCTAACAGGCGCGCTTCTTTTAATAACGCTTCCCAGATACGTAATCTTTGTGCGTAAGAATATTGCTTTTGCTTCGCATATGCCTGATTAAATCTTTCTAAAAGTAATTTATTTTTTAGCATTTTTTAGAATTGTTTTAAGAATCTCAAGTCGTTTTCAAAAAACAGGCGGATATCGTTGATGCCGTATTTAAGCATGGCGATACGCTCCACGCCCATCCCAAAGGCAAATCCGGTGTATTTCTTGGGGTCAATTCCTACATGCCTAAACACATTGGGATGAATCATGCCTGAGCCTAAGATCTCCAGCCAACCCTTTCTGCCGCAAACCGAACAACCCTTACCTTTACAGATAATACAGGAAATATCCACTTCGGCAGAAGGCTCAGTAAAAGGAAAGAAGTGCGGCCGAAAGCGCATCTTAATCTCCTGGCCAAAAATAGCCTTGGCAAAAACTTCTAACACGCCTTTTAAATCCGAAAATCTTATCTCTTTATCCACCATAAAACCCTCTATTTGATGAAACATAAAAGAATGACTGGCATCTACCGCATCCGGCCGATAAACCCGACCAGGAACCACTACTGCTAAAGGTGGCTTACGCGTTTTCATTACCCGAATTTGCACTGGTGAGGTATGGCTACGTAGTAATAATCGGTCACAAGGCTCATGGCGCACGGCACATGCTTTTCCCTGTGCCCTGTGCCCTGTGCCCTGTGCCTTTAAATAGAACGTATCAAACACGTCCCTTGAAGGATGCTCTAAAGGAATATTTAAACCCGTGAAATTATTATATTCGGTTTCAATCTCTGGGCCCTCTACTACGGAAAACCCCATGTGATTAAATATCGCGCAGATCTCATCGACAACCTGGGTTATGGGATGCAACCGGCCCAAATCCGGGGTAAACCCGGGCATGCTCATATCCACTTGCCCGGCGATAGTTTCACCGGCGGGAGCCGCAAGCAATTTCTGTTTCTCGTCAACAAGAGATGCGATTTTATTTTTTAAGACATTGGCTTGTTGACCGAACGACCCGCGCTGCTCGACGGCCAGGCTGGGAATAGAAGCGGTTAACTGGGCAATCAGGCCTTTTCTACCCAGATATTTAATCCGGAATTCTTCTAAGGCTGGCAGAGAATTTATCTTCTCTATATCCGCCTCTACTTGCGTTTTAATGGCATCAATATCACTAATAGGCATAATATCACTAATAATACTAAAGCGTGCTTTTCCTTGCTAAGGTTTAATCTTTCTGGAGTCAGCCTTCCTGGGTTGATTTTCTTTATGCTTTGGGCATGTATGTCTAAATCCCCACCGTGTTGAGGACAGATACGCTGAAAGGTTCCGCTAATTTCTAGCCAATCACCTCTGGATTTATAACTTCCCGTATATAAAATATCTTTGGTTAAATCCTTGCCGATCCAGATACCAATGGCATTATTGCCATCATGGACATTGAGCCAGGCATATTCACCCCGCACCATTATATCCCCAATAACCTCGCCCACATAGACTACAGCCTTACCATCGCGTTGTTTGGCATTATTGATTAATTCGGTGCTGGAAATAGTCTGGGCAAAAGCAGGGTACGGCGTACAGAGTACGGCGTACAGCGCCAGAAAAAATAATGAACCATGAACCATGAACCATGAACCATGAACCTTCATTATCGCTTTCCTTTTATCGCTGCCACAAAGAATCCGATTAAAACAAACACGGACATAAATTCCAGGCGGCCGGCCCACATCTGAAGTATATAAGTAACCTTTAAGGCCACCGGCATATTCACGTTAGTAATACCACAAGACAAACCCACGTTAGCGGCTGCGGAGGTCGATTCAAATAAAGCAGATAAAAATGGATACCCAAATAACATGCCAATAATTGAACCTAATCCATATAATAATAAATATGCCAGGGTAATTAATAGCGCGGATCTGGCTTGTTTATCGTCCAGAAAGATGGTTTTTATATGATGAAATTTTTTGACCACCTCTGCCCTTTCGGGCAAGATGATTCTTTTGATATCCTGGGTAAGCGCCTTAAAGATAATGCCAATGCGCAACATCTTGATAGCACCAGTAGTAGAACAAACCGCGCCGCCTAAGGCCATGGCACAGATTACCCCCACCAGAGGTAAATTACCCCAGTCAGTAATAAATTGCATCGGATATATTGTCTGGTACCCGGTGCCAGTATGTCCGGAAACCAGCTGGTAAAAACCTTTGCGAAATAATAACATTGCCTTGGGATAGATGCCTAATTGTTGCAGGCCAACCGCAGTAATAAAGAAAGTAATCATTATGGTGATAAAAAGCGTTACAGTTTCAATGTTCTTCAATATCTCGCGGCGATTGCCCATCCAGACATGATAATGCAATTTAAAATTAATCGCGCCCAGAATCATAATCACTACTGTGACCACTTCGTAGGGCAGGCTATGATAATAAAGTATATTTTGGGATTGCGGGGTAAACCCGCCGGTATCAAAGGCGGCCATAAAAACGCAAGCCCCATGAAAAAAGGCGTTGATGGCCTTCATGCCATTTAAAATACCCACTATGCCTAAGGCAAGTGTGCCCAGAATAAGATAAACAATACTTACCAGCCAGATAAAGCGTGCGGTATTCATCACATTGGGCATTATCTTTTCATCCCGGGCCTCGCCCACATACATTTTAAATGCGCCGGAAAAACCCTTAACCATAAATGAAAGCGCCACAATCACAATGCCCTGCCCGCCAATAAACATAATCAAATGCCGCCAGAGATTATGGCTAAAGGAAATATGGTCCAGGTCCTGTACTAAAACTAAACCCGTGGTGGCAAATCCTGACATGGTGTCAAAACAGGCGTCCAGATACGACTTCCAGTGTCCGCTTAAATATAATGGTATCGCGCCTAATAACATAGCGGCTAACCAAGCCAAAGAAACCACAATCATCCCCTGCATCCAATTCAGGTCTTTTTCCGTAAAACACAACTTGGTCAGGACTAAACCGAAGATCAGCGCGATCTCCAGGCCAATGACAAAATCCAGTGTAGGATTTATTTCTTTCAAGGCTATACCTAAAATTATCGGCAAAAACATAGTCAGGCTTAAGCCTATAATAATCCTGCCTAAATAATAACCAATATTTTTTACGTCTTCGAGGCGGGGTTTTAAAATCATAGCTTAAAAGATAATAATAAGCAGATAAAAAATGCCACCAACATGATAATTAAAGCGTATAAAACTTCCGTGGTAATGCCTAAAACAATATTGAAGGGGAGCCTTATTTTCATAATTTACCTACCAATATATCTAACATCTGCGGCTCATTACCTATGGCAGTAATCGCAATCACATCGTCTCCGGCCTTCAGGACCGTATCGCCTTTAGGAATAATTACCTCATCTTGCCTGACAATAGAAACCAAAACCGAATCCTGTGGCAATGCAATGTCTTTAATCTCTTTGTTGATTACCGAGGAATCCTTGGGTAAATCCACGCGCACAATGGCAAGTTTCCCCCGTTTAAAACTCATCAGGTTGACAAAATCCGAGAATGATACTTCTTCTTCGATAATCTTGGCGATAATCTTAGTGGAGTCAACCGGCACATCAATGCCTAACTCCGCGAAGGTATGCTCATTATCCGGATTATTCACCCTGCCTACGGTACGCCGAATACTAAATCTTTCTTTGGCCAACTGACAAACAATCAGATTATCTTCATCATCGCCAGTAACTGCCGCCACCACATCAGCGCGTTCAATGCCCGCTTCTTCTAAGATACGCGGATCACAGCCATCGCCGTTAATCACTAAAGCCTCTAATTTCTTGGCAATCTCCTCGCAGATAGCCTTATCCTTCTCTACAATGCTTACTGTGTGTTTGCCGACACATAACCTCTTGGCTAAAAAATAACCCACCTTACCTGCTCCGACAATTAAAATATACATCTTCCCTCGCTCCGCTCGGGAGATTACAGATTACAGAAATGCTTTTGTTTTTTCTGTTCTCTGTAATCTCCAGAATGTTCTGGTTTCTGGTTACTCTATTTATAGGTTAAACCTTTCTCTTATCTTCTTCAGGCTGGCTACCTTAACCACGGCGGTTAAGGTCTCTTTCTCTTTTAAAACCGTGCTGGATTCGGGTATAATTACTCCCTGTAATCTCCTTATGGCGACTACCAAGAATTCACCCGGCATATTGATATCCTGAATAGTTTTACCCGCCAGGTTATTTTTTACTTCGATCTCAATAACTCCCAAATCTTTGGTTTCAATTAAGTAGCTCGAAAACCTGCTCTCAATAATCTTATCTCTAAGCATCGCCGCAAAGAGAATGGTTCCACTAATAATATCTAAACCCAAGGCAGCATAGATGTGTGCGCGCTGAGGGTCATATACACGGGCAATTACCTTGGGAACTTTAAATATTTTTTTAGCCACCTGGGCGGAGATTAAATTGGTATTATCGCCGTCGGTTACCGCGCAGAAGGCATCTGCCTTCTCCACGCCTGCCTGCTTTAATAGTTCCAGGTCAAAACCATTGCCCACCAAGGTTAAACCATTAAAGGTACCACCCAAACGGTCAAAAGAGGCTTGATCTTTATCAATAATCACTATGTTATGCCCTTCATTAGATAAGAGTTTTGCCAGTTCAGAACCCACCCGACCGCAACCTAATATTATGACATACATTTCACCCTCGCTCCGCTCGGAAGATTACAGAGAACAGAGCACAGATTACAGATTACAGAAAAGTTTCTCTGTTATCTGTACTCTGTTATCTGTACTCTGATTTTTCATCTCCTTGCCATTTCAATTAGTTTTTGAAACGCTGCATTATCTTTTACTGCCAGGTCTGCTAAAATTTTTCTATCCAAATTAATGTTAGCCTTTTTAAGACCATTGATAAATTTACTGTAAGTAATTCCGGCGGCACGGCAGGCAGCGTTAATACGCGTAATCCAAAGCCGGCGAAATTCCCGCTTTTTTACGCGCCGATCACGATAGGCATAAACCAAGGCATGCATCAGGGCCCGGCGGGCCTGGCGATATTGCTTGCTGCGGTCACCCCAAAACCCCTTAGCCTGCTTTAATACTTTCTTTTTTCTTCTTCTGGTAGCTACACTATGTTTAATTTTAGCCATTTCTCTTGCGCTCCTTTTTACTATGAGTTTCGTTTACCGTTTACCCGCTCCTCGCTTTTGCTCGTCGCTGTTAACCGCTTACCGTTACGGTTCACGGTAAACGGTTAACGGTAAACGAAAAATGCCTTTAATTCCAAGTTATCCGTATGGTAACATTCTTTTGATATACTTTATATCTTTTTTGCTCTCGATAATATCCTTCTTTCTTAGCCGCCTGAGCCTCTTTGGCTTCTTAGTGGATAAAAGATGGCCTTTCCCGCAAGGAGAATATTTGAGCTTTTTCTTTTTGGTGAATCTAAATCTTTTGGCCGCGCCTTTTTTGGTCTTTAATTTTGGCATTTTTTATGTGCAGGCAACTTACGAAGTACAACGACGTAAATTGTAGCTGCCTCGTTAACTTGTCTCCAGCACATATAAGTTATGTCGCTAAAAGCTAACCGATAGCTCGCTCCATAACTTATGTGCTCACTTATTTAGGTGCAATCACTAATGACATAACCCTGCCTTCTAAGCCGGGCACCTTTTCAATCTGTCCTGCGTTTTGTGTATCAATGATAAATCTATCTAAAACCTTTCTGCCCAAATCCATGTGCTCCATTTGCCTGCCGCGGAAAAACATATTGATCTTTACTTTATCCTTCCTATTCAAGAAACTGACTGTCTGCTTTAATTTTACTTCATAGTCGTGGTCATCGATATTGGGCTTAAGGCGAATCTCTTTTAATCGACTTTGTTTTTGATGCTTCTTGGCCTCGCGCTCCTTTTTTTCCTGGTCATATTTAAATTTGCTAAAATCCATAACGCGACAGACCGGCGGATTTGCCTGAGGCGCAACCTCTACCAAGTCTAATTCGTGTTGGCTGGCAATCTCCAATGCCTTCTGGATAGTGACTACGCCCAATTGGTCACTGTCCGGCCCAATCAGGCGCACCTCTGGCACGCGTATTCTTTCATTGATGCGGATAAATTTTTTAATGTTTACCACCTCCTTGTTTTTAGGTTACGCAAAGCTGCTTAAGGTTAATTAATGTTACGGAAAGTTACAATTATTTTAGCAACCTTAATTAACCTTCCGAAACCTTACATAACATCACGTAACTTTATTATTTATTTGTTCTTTTATCTCTCCTATAAACTCCTCTAATTTCTTACTGCCCTGGTCACCTGCTCCTTTTTTTCTTACACAGACCATCTCAGACTTTGCCTCGCGCTCGCCCACCACTAGACAATAAGGTACCTTATTTAATTCCGCATTGCGTATCCTTTTATCCAAAGTCTCATTACGGCTATCTGTCTCCGCGCGGATAGAATTGTCTTCTAGGGTTTTCTTAACCTTCAGCCCATATTCTTGTAAAGATTCTTTTATGGGAATGACTAAAACCTGTGTGGGCGCCAGCCACAGCGGTAACTCGCCTTTATAATGCTCTAACAAAGCGCCTATAAAGCGCTCAAGGCTGCCTAAGATTACCCGATGTAACATGATCGGCTGCTTCTCTCTTCCGTCGGAATCAACATAGGTAAGATTAAATCTTTTCGGAAGCGCAAAATCGCATTGAATGGTGGCGCACTGCCATTTCCTCTTTAAGGCATCCTTTAATTTTATATCGATCTTGGGGCCGTAAAAAGCGCCTTCTCCAACATTAATATCATAATTTAGCCCTTTTTCTTTTAATGTTTCTTCCAGCGCCTGCGTGGCCTGCTGCCAGTCCCGTTCTGAACCAATATATTTTTCCGGCCGGGTGCTTAACTCAATCCCTACCTCATTAAACCCAAAGACCCGCATCGTATCAAAAACAAAATCAATGATGGATTTTATCTCCGGCTTTAATTGCTCTGGTAAACAAAAGATATGGGCATCGTCTTGAGTAAAGCCGCGCACGCGCAAGAGTCCATGCAAAACCCCGGCTTTTTCATGGCGATAAACGGTACCTAACTCAAATAGCCGAATAGGCAGCTCTTTGTAACTTCTGGTCTTAGATTTATAGATCAGGATATGGCCCGGGCAGTTCATCGGCTTTAAAACAAACTCTTTATTTTCGATTTTAAAGGTATACATATTTTCTTTATAGTACTCATAATGCCCGGAGGTCTGCCAGAGACCGGCTTGCATAATATGGGGAGTAATCACAATTTGATAACCCCTCCTTAAGTGTTCCTTTTTCTCGTAATCCTCAATGATGGTCCGCAAGAGCGCTCCTTTAGGATGATAAAACACCAGCCCGGCGCCTGCTTCTTCATGATAGATATCAAAAAATTCTAATTGCGGCCCTAATTTCCGATGGTCGCGCGCCTTTGCCTCTTCTAAATTCTTTAAATATTCATCCAATTCTTTTGGGGCGGCAAAACAAGTACCATAAATTCTTTGCAGCATCGGGTTGGTCTCTATCCCGTGCCAATAAGCACCGGCAACTGACAGCAACTTAAAGGCCTTGATATTACCGGTTGATTCTATGTGTGGGCCGCGGCATAAATCCATAAAATCCTCGCCCGTCTTATATATAGACACTTTCTCGTCGGGAATCTCGTTAAGTAAATCTACTTTGTAGTCTTCTTTTAATCTCTTAAACAGCTCCTGGGCTTCTTTCCTTGGAAGTTCTTCCCGCAAAAATGGCGTATCCTTTTCAATAATCTCTCCCATCTTTTTTTCAATTTTAGCTAAATCTTCATCGGCAAATGGCTCAATTTTGTCAAAATCATAATAAAAACCATCCTCTATCGATGGCCCAATCCCTAGCTTGACCTCCGGCCAGAGCTCTTTTACCGCCTGCGCCATAATATGGGAACAGGAGTGTCTTAAAGTATTTAAATCCATATTTTCACCAAATGGTGGGCGCTACAGGATTTGAACCTGTGACCCCTTCCATGTCAAGGAAGTACTCTATCCAACTGAGCTAAGCGCCCGTCACCCGCTATGGCCTAATTAACACGACCCAGTAAATAGAAATTATTTCTTATCCCCGAATAAAAAAAACAAAAAGCTACCAATAATTAGCACTGGAACGCTATTCTTTATTAGAAAACCTGTGTCCATTCGTTTGGTTGCGAATAAAATCCCCGCCACACAAATCCATAACACTACAATACAGGCTATTATTAATTGTTTTTTACTCATATTCTGGCCCTCTGAGCTAAGCGCCCTAGACTATTTTTCCCTCGCATCATAACTTTCAAACTACCGATGTTCGGGATGAAATTTTGTTTCACAAAATTTCATGGGCAAGGAGGGAGTTGAACCCTCACGACCTTACGGTCAAAGGATTTTAAGTCCTTCGTGTATGCCATTCCACCACTTGCCCGTCGTTCACTATTGCTATTTGCAACTTCTGTGTTTTTTAAACAACAGATTAGTCCCAATTATTAAAAAGGGTAACAGCAATATCAACCGCCCTATAATTTTTGCTAATACAGATTGCCCCAACGCACTATTTTCACTAATGTAAACAACGAGTAAAGTAGGAATTGTTGCATAATATAGGAATAAAGCAATTATAATTACAAAAATTTTGAATGGTTTACTCAATTACCCCCTACCCCTTGCTTGAGTGCCACCAAATTTTTCTTTGTCAGAAATGCTTCTGGTATGCACTTGCACTCACTATGCCGCTTGTCGCGGCATTGCGTTCGTTCAAGTGCCACCAAAAATTTACTTGTCAGAAATGCTTCTGGTATGCACTTGCACTCA
>Ga0315286_10000428_pt1 | contig 34933 bp, 41 predicted proteins | sample YL17G10_0_MG_FD_205038 | JGI IMG/M metagenome (GOLD analysis project Ga0315286, IMG submission 205038) | Sediment microbial communities from Yellowstone Lake, YNP, Wyoming, USA - YL17G10_0 | ecosystem: Environmental > Aquatic > Freshwater > Lake > Sediment | place: USA: Wyoming | collected...
GACGCCGGCAAGCGAATCCGTCCCGTCGCTGAGGAGGGTCTCGGCGAGGTTTTGAACGAACTCGCGGTACTTGTCGGTCCTCGACACGAAATCGGTCTCGCAATTCACCTCGGCCAGCACCGCGTGCCGGTTGTCGCCGCTGAAGACGGCCGTGATGATCCCCTCTTTCGCCTCCCTGCCGCTGCGGACCTTCGCTTCAGCGAGTCCTTTCTCCCTGAGGTGCTTGATCGCCTTCTCGAAGTCGCCCCCGGTTTCACCGAGCGCCTGCTTGCAGTCCATGAGCCCCGCGCCGGTCTTTTCCCGCAGCTGTTTGACGTCCTGTGCGCTTATAGCCACTTTTTCCCTCCCGCATTTATAATGGATGCCTCGTCGTTTTAATTGGGCTTCTTGATTTCGTCGAGGTCGTCGTCGGAGAGCTGGGTCCCCTGCCGCTCCTCCTTGAGCCCGGCGGATTCGGAGCTCGCGGCACCTGCCGCGAGCGAACCGCCGGCCGCAAGCGAGCCGCCGGCCGTTTTCTGCGCCTCGGCCGCAACGACGGGTCCGGCAGCGCCTTCGGCGGCGATATGCCCCTGCTCCTCTCCGTCGGCCCGAACCGGGGCGTCGGCCGTCTTCTTCTCCCCTTCGGAAGGAGGCTGAACGATCTTCGTCTCCTCGGTGATCTCCACCTTGCCCGCTTCGTTCTGCCCTTCGATCACCGCCGACGACACGATGGACGCGAAGAGGTTTATCGCCCGAATGGCGTCGTCGTTTCCCGGGATGGGGAAGTTCACTCCCTCTGGATTGCAGTTGGTGTCGAGTATCGCCACGATGGTGATCTTCGCGCGGATGCACTCCGCGACGGCGATCGCCTCCTTCTTGGGATCGATGATAAACACCATCTCGGGGAGGGTCTCCATGTCCTTTATGCCGCCGATGTTCTTGAGGAGCTTATCCCTTTCCCTCTTGAGGTAGATGACCTCTTTTTTCGTCATCAGCTCGAAGGAACCGTCGACCTCCATGCGTTCGATCCGTTTCAGGCGGTTGATGCTGTTTCTGATGGTGGCGAAGTTCGTGACGAGGCCGCCGAGCCACCGGCTCGAAACATAGGGCATCCCGCAGCGCGTGGCTTCTTCGATGATCGCCGACTGGGCCTGCTTCTTCGTACCGACGAAGAGCACGACGCCGCCGCGGCTCGCGACGTCCTTCACGGCGTTGTAGGCTATCTTGAGCAGAGCGATGGTTTTCTGAAGGTCTATTATGTGGATGCCGTTGCGTTCGGTGAAGATGTACGACTTCATGCGCGGGTCCCACCTGCGGGTCTGGTGCCCGAAGTGAACCCCTGCCTCGAGCAGCTCTTTCATGGTCACAATTCCCAATTTTCTACCCCCTCGAAATAGAGTTATGAAACTTCACCCTTCCGGGAATCGCCCATGGCCGCGCCTGTGAGGCGCCATTTCTCATACAGCCGAGAGGCAAAAACCCCGGGCTGCCGGAAGATGCATCCTTGTAAATGCCGGACCCGCGTTCAGGGCCCGCGCCGCTCGACGGGCAGGTATCGTCCGTCTCTCTTAAAATACTCAAACCGATTCAGCATCCGGAAAAGCTCCTCGAGCGGGAGCCCCATGACGTTGTAAAAGGACCCCGTGATCTTCTTGATGAAGAGCGCCGCTTCCCCCTGGACCGCGTACCCTCCCGCCTTGTCCGCCCACTCGCCGCGGCGGAGGTAGCGGCCGATGTCGTCCCCGCTCATCTTCTGGAAAACGACCTCGGTAACCGAACACGACCGCAGCCCGACGCCGCTCGACGCGTCCCTCACGGTGATCCCGGAATAGACACAATGCACGTTCCCGCTGAGCATCCGGAGGAACCGCCGGGCCTCGTCCTCGTCCCTCGGTTTACCCAGTACCCTGGCGCCGAACACGACAACGGTATCCACGCCGAGCACGAGGCCCTTTTCGTAGCGACGCAGCGCCGCGTCGACTTTTTTCGACGCGTTGTCGATCACCGAGGAACGGACCTTGCGCCTGTTCTTGATCGCCTCGTCCGCGTCCGACTCGCACACGACGAACGGGATGCCTGCCTTCTCAAGAATCTCCCTTCGCCGGGGAGATCTGGAGGCCAGAACGATGCTGTCCATAATCGGTCCTCTTAAGCTAATACGGATCCGGCCGGACTGTCAAGCGTTTTGCCCCGGGACCCGCAACGCCCCATATGTCTTTGAAATTGGCGAAAACCCGGTGTATACTTACTTAATGCGTGATAAACCCGCCCCCGAAGGGCGAGCCCTGAAACGGCGCGTTCCGGCGAAAGGTTAGGCCGCTTTTTTCAATTGACAAAGACCCATGCGTGTACTATTCTCATAGCGCGAGAGGAATCTTAAATGGGAAAACCAGAGCAGGTACAGCTCGCGATTTTATCATATAAAAAAAACACCTATGTCAATATAGAAGGGAAACAGGACGCGGGCAGGTTTTACATCCTGCGGGACGGCCAGGTACAGATTTCAAAAGAAGCGGAAATCATCGAAGAGGACACGGGCAACATCCTCTACTCGGGCGACTTCTTCAACGTCGTGTCCTGCATGGCAAACCACCCCGCGATCGAGACAGCGAAAGCCCTAAAGGATGTCTCGGTCGTCGCCGTCTACAGGGACCAGTTCGGAATACTCATCCAGAAGTACTCCCCCATCGCCATGAAGATCATACGTTCCTTCAGCCACAAGCTGAGGTACTTCGACTCGGCGATAACACGGCTCTCCTTCAAGGGGAACGTAGAGGAAAACCCCCGGTACCTCTACAACATCGGCGACTATTACCTGAAGAGAAAACAGCTCAACCACGCCTTCTACGCCCTCAAGCGTTTCATCCAGTACTGCCCCACGAGCGACAACGTCGGAGAAGCGAAGAAGCTCCTGATGAAGATCCAGCCGCACGTGCGGGAGGACCAGATCGGCCGCCCCCAGCAGGGGTTCAACCGGCAGTACAAGGACAACGACATCATCTTCTCCGAGCACGAACCGGGCGAGGAGCTCTACATCATCCAGCGCGGGAAGATCAAGATCACCAAGATCGTCGACAACAACGAGGTGCTCCTCGCGGTTCTCAAGCCGGGAGACATATTCGGCGAGATGGCGATCCTCGAGAACAAGCCCCGGAACGCCACCGCGATCTCCTTCGGAGAAGCGGAGCTCTTCGCGGTGAGCAAGGCGAATTTCGAAGGGATGGTCCAGAGGAACCCCCAGCTCGGTACGAAGCTTATCACTCTTCTGTCCGAACGCATTTGGAAGGCCTACCGCCAGCTCGCGAACATCCTGATCACGGACCCCATGGGGAGGATGTACGACATGCTCCTCACGGTGGTCGAGGAGAACAGGATCCCCATCACGAGGAACACCGGCTACACCTTCGACTTCGGGCCGGAGGAGCTCATCAAGATGGTGGGCTACCCCGCCGACAAGGGGAACCTCCTGATCCAGAAGCTCTTCGAGAACAGGAAGCTCAGGCTCAAAGACGGAAAGATGATGGTTCTGGATCTCGAAGAGCTTTCCAAGCAGGTGGAGTTCTACAAGAAGATGGACCAGCTCGACAGGAAAAGGACGAAGCTCACCCTGGATCCGACCTCCTGAACACAGTTGCGAAGTGTGCCATTTTCCCTCCGGCGCGTTTGCGCCCTGCGCTGCGCGGCGCACAAAATAAGAGAGGAGGGGCCTCGCGCCCCTCCTCTATACATATCCTTCGGAAAATGTCCTTCGGATTGTCGCTTAGTACATCCCGCCCATTCCGCCCATTCCGCCGCCGTGCGGCATCTGGGGCGATGAATCCTTCTTTTCCGGGAGATCGGTGATGAGCGTTTCGGTGGTGAGGAGCATGGCCGCGACCGACGCCGCGTTCTGGAGCTCGGACCTCACGACCTTCGCGGGATCGATAATCCCGGCCTTGAACATGTCGACCCACTCGAGCTTGTTGGCGTCGAAGCCGATGGCTTTCGATTCCTTCATCGCCCTTTCGACGACCACCGCGCCGTCGAAACCGGCGTTGATGGCGATCTGTCTCATGGGCTCCTCGAGGGACCTGAGGACGATGTTGCGCCCGATCTTCTCGTCCCCTTCAAGGGAGAGCTTCTGAACCGCCGGGATCGACCTGAGAAGGGCGACTCCGCCTCCCGGCACGATCCCTTCTTCGACGGCCGCCCTCGTTGCGGAGAGAGCGTCCTCGACCCTGTGCTTCTTTTCCTTCAGCTCCACCTCGGTAGCCGCGCCGACGTTGATGACCGCGACTCCCCCCGCGAGCTTCGCGAGCCGCTCCTGGAGCTTCTCCCTGTCGTAGTCGGAGGTGGTCTCGTCGATCTGGACCTTTATCTGGTTGATCCGCCCCTTGATCTCCTTCTGATCGCCCGCTCCCTCGACAATGGTGGTGTTCTCCTTGTCGACGGTGATGCGCTTCGCCCGGCCGAGGTCCTTGACCGTTGTGTTCTCCAGCTTCATTCCCATCTCTTCGGAAACCACGCGTCCGCCGGTGAGGACCGCGATGTCCTCGAGCATAGACTTGCGCCTGTCGCCGAAGCCGGGCGCCTTGACGGCGACGGTGTTCAGAGTGCCCCTGATCTTGTTCACCACGAGGGTGGCGAGGGCCTCGCCCTCGACGTCCTCGGCGATTATAAGGAGGGGTTTGCCCATCTGGGCGACCTTCTCGAGGATCGGGAGGAGGTCTTTCATCGCGCTGATTTTCTTGTCATGGATGAGAACCAGGGCGTCCTCGACTACCGACGACATGGTCTCGGCGTTTGTGACGAAATAAGGGGACAGATACCCCCTGTCGAACTGCATCCCCTCGACGACCTCGAGGTTGGTTTCCATCGACTTCGCTTCCTCGACGGTGATGACGCCGTCCTTGCCGACCTTGTCCATGGCGTCGGCGATGAGCTTTCCTATCTCGGAATCGTTGTTCGCCGAAATCGCCGCGATATTGGATATCTCTTCGGAGGTTTCCACCTTCTTCGAGATTTTCGCGATTTCCCCGACCACGATCTTGACGGTCTTCTCGATCCCGCGCTTGATACCCATGGGGTTCGCGCCGGCGGTCACGTTCCTGAGACCTTCCCGGATCATGCTCTGGGCGAGGAGCGTGGCCGAGGTTGTCCCGTCCCCCGCGACGTCGTTCGTTTTCGTAGCGACTTCTTTTACGAGCTGCGCTCCCATGTTCTCGAAATGATCGTCGAGCTCGATCTCCTTCGCGATGGTCACGCCGTCATTCGTCACCGTAGGGGCGCCGAACTTCTTGTCGAGAACGACGTTTCGTCCCTTAGGGCCAAGGGTAACCTTCACGGCATTGGCGAGCTTGTCCACACCTTTCAGCAGCGCTCTTCGAGCTTCTTCGTCGTAGAGTAGTTGTTTTGCCATCCTATCCCCCTTCCTTTCGCATCAAAATTTTTATCGGTCAAAAGATAATAATAAACTTTGCTTTAATCAAGAATTTTTGTATCGAGGGCCGCCGGGGGGAGAAGACGACCGGCCCGTTCGAAAAAAAAGAGCCACCCGTCGGAATCGAACCGACGACCTACGCATTACGAGTGCGTTGCTCTACCGACTGAGCTAGGGTGGCGCTCTAGATGCCGAGAGGCGGAATCGAACCGTCGACACGCGGATTTTCAGTCCGCTGCTCTACCATCTGAGCTACCTCGGCGCGGAAAGGCAAATGCTGAATTATTGTAATAAAAATCCTCATCAAAGTAAACAATTTTTTCGCCGGCGGTGCGCGGGGTGCGTCGGTCGCAAAAAACAACGAAACCCCTCCGTCGAGGGGCTTCGTTGTTGTCGTTCGAGTGTCCGCTGTTCGGTGCTGCCTTATTTCGACTCGGTGACCGCATGCTGCATCTTGAGCTGTTCCTGCCACCTGAGGAGCTGGTTCAACCCCAACCGGCGCACTTCGGCGGCCTGCTTCGCGTCCCTCCGCGTCTGGAGGATCCCCCACGCACCCTCGTCGTCGATGTCCCTTTCGGTTTCGAGGATGGCAAGGTCATACACCATCTGGACGTCCTTGAGGTAGACGACGAAATCGCCCCCGATGTTGCTGCCCAGCCGGTAGATCGTGAAGTTGTCGAACTTCACCGAGGGCATGTTTTCCGGGTAGAGGGGATTTCTCACCACGTCTCGCTGCTTCACGTCGGTGATGTAGTTCGGGTTGTTCCAGGTCAGGGTTCTCCAGCCGTCGAAGTCGAGGTACCCCATGAACATCTCCTGGACGGTGTCGGCCTCATTCTTGAGAGAGACCGACAGCCCGTGGGGATAGTTTCGACCGGTGACGCGGACCGAGACCGATTTTATCGTCCCGACGTTCCTCAGTACGCCCTTGTTGAGGAATTTCGCCCCGGTGTTATCCCCGCCTTCGGCGTTTTCGTAGAAGGGTATCTCGAAGGGGGGCTTGATCTGCGCCCAGGAGTTGAAGGGCGCCCTGGGGAAATGGATCCTCGCCCCGAGCACGTCGCTCCCGATCTTCTTGCTCGGCACCGGTTTGCAGAAGGAGAGAATGCGGTTCTCGGCTGAGGCGGAAGAGGACGCGAGTGTGACACCCCAGTTGGGTACACCCAGGTCCACCTTCAGCTCGGCCACTCCCTCGGCCATGGCGCCCGGATACTTGGAGAAGTCAACGTCCGTTTTCGTGAGGGTGGCGAAGTCGATTAAAACCTGGGGACCGCCCGCGACGTTTTTTTGCTGGGCGAACACGACCTGCCCCGCAACAAAGAGAAAAACGAAACTGATGGCCAACAACATTACCTTTCTCATCGTTCGTGCTCCTTTGTCCTGAACTGTCTACTTTCAAGTATATGCAGCATTTTCCCCCTGTCAAAAATTTTTTAAGCCCAGGGAAGGGGGAGAACGGTCCGAAATACCTCAGTTAATTTATCGGAATATTTCGGAATTTCTTTAACGGTTTTTTTGCCTGCCGGGCGAGGCACCGAAGAAAGTGTTGACGGGCTCGATTCCGTCGATGAGGATCCTCACGTCGTCGAGCTCCCGTATGTTCCGGAGGACCGAGCTCACGATCGACTGGACGGCGAGTTTCGGGTTTTTCGAGAGTGAGTCGACGAACCCCCAGTCGAAGGATATGTAGGCGGTCGTGCTCTGCACGATGATCTCTTTCACGGCGACCTGCGGGTCGACTGTCCGTTCATACCTGCTGTCCACGGGGCCGGCGATAAGCTCCCTCATGATCCACTGGATCCGCTCGTTCGTCGAACCCACCCGCGGGACGTTGCACCGCTGGATCGCGAGGCGGCCGGAGCTCCGGCGTATGAAGAAGAGCTTTATCCGCTCCATCCTCCGTTCCTGGTAGATGTTAAGCACGCCGGTGAAGACAACCAGCGCCGCGAGAGCGTAGAGATAGTACCGCCGGATGTGTTTGTGCCCCCTTCCCTCGTCTCCGCCCTGAGCCGTTTCACGGCGCTGTCTCTGTGCATGACCCATCTTGGATGGTCCTTTCGCCGCCCGGTGCCGAGAAAATACGCGTACCTTGCATCCTAAAAACAGGTTTAATATACACTCAGAACCCGGGATTCGTAAACCCTTGCGTCTTGCGAAAAACAGTTGTAAACTCCGCGATCCCGTCGGCTATCCCGCGGGCGATCCTCTTCCGGTAATCTGGGTTAAGCATCCGCTCGGCCTCTTCGCTGTTCGTGACGAATCCCATCTCCACGAGCACGGACGGCATCTTCACCGACTTCAGCACGTAGAAGAAGGCGTTCTTCACTCCCCTGTCAACGCTCTCCCTGCCGAGGGAAAGTGCCATCCTATTCTGTATGAACCCCGATAGCATCGAGCTCTCCCTCCGGTACTCGACGTCGACGATCCTGTTGATGATCTCCCTGAGGTATGTGCTGTAGTTCTCCATTTCGAAGGAGAGCACCGAGTTCTCCATCGACGCCACCTCGCGTGATGTCTCGTCGTAGGAGTCGACCGAAAGGTAGTAGCTTTCGAATCCGCGCGCCTTGGGATCGAGGCTCACATTGGCGTGTATGCTGACGAACACGGCGTTTTTCGAGGGCTCGAGCCCGTTGGCGGCCTCGCTCCGCTCCTCGAGGGTGATGAAGGTGTCGTCGCTCCTCGTGAGGATAATCTCCCTGCCGGGGAGTTTCTTCCTGAGCTCCCTCTGGACATCGAGGGCCGTGTTCAGAACGAGGGTTTTCTCCTTTATCCCCCTGTACCCCACGCCGCCGGGGTCCTTCCCCCCGTGGCCGGGGTCGAGAACCACTGCGAGAACATCGCCCGTTCCCCCCGAAACCGCAGCGGTTCGGCCGCTCGGGCCCTTCTGCTTCGGCGGCGAAGAGCCGCCCCTGGATGTCGACCCCCGGGACGCGGACTCCCCTCCGGGTATCGTGGGCTTCGAGGTCCCCGGTCCGGGCGCGGTGAAGGTTCCATTCTCGTACCGCCAGTCCACTCTCCCCCCAAGGAGGTGCAACAGGACGAGGTCGACGGCCTCGGCGGGGAGGATGACGTCGGCGCCGCTGAGGGTAACCCTCGCGCCGAGGAGAACCGCCTTTTCCCCTAGGTACGCCTCGCCGGTCCCAAGCACGAAGAGCACGCTCTTCTCCTGGTGGAGAATCTCGTAGGTTCCCGCCGAAAAAGCGAACGCGTGCCGGAACCCAAACCTCTCCTCGAGAAAACGGGCCGCTACGGCGGGGCGCGCCGCAGTGCCGGGCGCCCGGTCGGGGGTGTCACGAAAGAGGGACGCCCCCCCCCTCGGCTGCGCGCAAGGGACAAAAAGAGAGAGCAAAAGCGCCGGCAGGAGCGCGAGGAAGAACGCCCTATTCCTTGATCCCGTAGAACTCAAAGGTGTCACCTAGCCGTAGTTTTTTCGCGAAGAAGCCGTAGAACCCTTCAAGAAAAGGCGGGGGACTCTTCACTCCCGCTCTTTCGAAAAAGCGCTCGGGGTGTATCCCCGTCGCCACGATTTTTTTCTTTATAATATGAAAGTTTTTAAGAAACCGAGTGACTGTTTTCGGGCTCGCGTCGAAGAAGTGGTCGACGGGACGCCGGGCGAGGTACCCGTTGCGGTCAAGCCGGAAGCTTATCCCCGCCCGGTTGGGGAGAGCGAGGGCGAGCACCCCCCCTTTTTTCAAAGCCCGGGAGGCTTTCGAGGCGACCTCTTCGATGTCGGCGAAGTGCTCGGCTACGAAAAATAAAGTGACCGCGTCGAAGGATCCAGGGGCGATGTGCGCGTCGAGGAACGAGCCCGTTGCGATGTCGAGGGAGAGGTTCTTTCTCCCCCACTCGCTCGCGTACCGGGAAACCTCGACCCCCTGCGCTTCCCACCCCCTTCTCCGTGCGGAATCGAGAAAGAATCCGAGCGCGCACCCCACGTCGAGGAGCCTGGCCTCTCCCCGCTCCGGCGGACGCCCCTTCATCCCGAGGAGCCTTTCGATCATCCCGATGCGCCTCGCTCCCAACCGGTCGATGGCATCCCTGTCCTCGATGTAGGTTTTGCCGTAGGCCCGCTTGTACTCGCCGTTGAAGTACTCCTCGCTGTCGTAGAGAGGCTTCCTCCCCCCCGATTCGTAGAGAAAGAGATCGCCGCACTTTCTGCAGCGCAAAACGGTCCGTTCCCCGTCCCGGTGAATGGCATCGTTAACCCCGTGCCCGAAGAGGCAGTCCTTCCGAGCCCCCATCAGCATCCGGCCTATGATCCCGGCCACGCGCTGCGCCCCCCGGCCGTCGACGAGGCGCCTCGCTGCCTCCGCGTTCTTTCTCAGGGTTTGTTCGTCTCCGAGCGCCGATCTGAGAGCCCCCCTCAAGCCTTCCGCGCTCACGGAGCCCCTGTACCCTATGTTTACGACGGGTAGTTCGCGCGCGAGGCTGCTGTGGTACGCCGTGTGATTGAAGAGCACAACGGGGGTGCCGAGGGCGAAGGCCTCATACATGGTAAGGCCGAAGGAGGTGATCACCGCCCGGGAGGCATTGATCAGTTCGGCGAGATCGGGGGGCGATTGCACGACATCGCCGCGGAAAATGCCGATGCCATGGGTGAAGAGAGGCCCCTTCACCACGGTCAGCGGGCCCGAAGGGCCCGACGGCTCGCTGCGAACGCCTGGAAGGCCGGCGGCCCCGGGTCCCGCCCGGCCGGTTCGGAAGATGCCTTCGAGCAGGGGGGCGACGAGGCCGGTGAGGTCGTGGGGGTCCGAGCCCCCGAAGGTGACGAGCACCCCCCTCTTTTCTCCCCAGCCTTTCGGGCGTTTCCCGGCCGCGTCCCGTCCAAGGACGATGTAGGGAGGCCCCCGGAAGTTCGCGTCATCCGGCGCTGGTTGCCGGGGCGCGCCCGCCGTCAGCGAATGGAGCGTGAATGCGGCGTAGCGCGTTCCCTCTCCGAGGTCGTCGATAGAAAGGACCGGTCCGGCCCGCGCGAGCGCCCGCATCTCACGCTTCGACGAATCTCTCATATCTACGACGACGAGGTCGAATCGCTCGGACCGGCCCGGTCTATCCAAGAAGGCCGGAAGGCGTCCGCCTCCACCCTCGAGGCGCGCCCGTTGGAAGTACGTCTGCGCCGGGGAACCGGGCGCCCCTCCGTCGCCCTTCACGACGGCGAGGGCGGCGTCGAACGTCCCTCTCCCCGCGTCCATTATCGAAAGGCAGCGGCTCAGGTGCCCCATGCCGTACGAGCCGCCCGCCGCCGCGCAGAAAAGCACCTTCGGCCTCTTCCCTTTCGCTCCCATCTTCAATTATGCGCCCCCCGAGTCCAGGTAGGCGATCACCTCCCCCAAACCGATCGGCCGGCCCCGGTAGAGGGCGCCGTAGATCCGCTCCATCCTCCGGTAATCCTCCTCCGTGTCCACCGTGAGGCGGAGCTCGGGTCTGCAAAAAAAGGGCTCGGGAGCGCCCCGCAGGACGCGAAACCGGTCCTCGTGGCGGTAGATGTACTGGGTGACGTGCTCGCGCTCGAAGGGGTCTTGTGCCGACGCGGAGGCGAGGAGGAGGGAGTCCCCCCGTATCACCTCCACCCCCGTGCCGTAGGGAAGGTCTGAGTAGACGGTGAGGTCCGCCCCCGACTCCCGGTGGAGCTTCAGCGACATGTCGATGTATTCGATCGACACGAGGGGGTTGTCTCCCGTTGCGCGCACCACGTTGCGCAATTCCCACCTCGACACAGCCTCCGCGTATCTTCCCAGCACATCTTCCTCGCTCCCCACGTGGATCGGGACTCCGTGGGAAGCGGCGGCCGCGGCGATGCGGGGCTCCGTCGAGGGTGTGGTCGCCACCATGACCGCGTCGGGCGCACAGGCTGCCAGAAGCCGCGCGAGGATATGCTCGAAGATCGTTTTTCCGCAGAGCGGGAGGAGGAGCTTCCCCGGAAGCCTTGTCGATCGGATGCGCGCCTGGAGAACGATCGCGTCAATCATCCCGTGCATCGCCTTGACTGCCTCCTTGCCCAGGCCTGCGGGCGGGAGGCCGGTTTCAGAAATTGAAGGTGAAGTACTCGTCGCAGAGGCCGCACTGCTCGTCGTACAAGCCCTCGCAGTGACGGAGATAATCGACGCTCCCCCGCGCCCAGACCTCCGCGGCGTCTTCGTCGAAAAGGCTGCCCAGGGACCGCTCCCCGTTCACGTCCTGCTTGCAGCGCGCAACGCGGCCGTCGCGCAGCACGACGAGATCCCTCTGCAGATGCCAGCAGGGGAACCTGTCGAGGGGGGTGAGATCGTAGTGGGAAAGATCGGGGAGAAGACCGCAAAAGGAGTTGTACTTCTGGATGATCGGTTTCGCGCCTTCTTTCTCCCAGAGATCAAAAAATCTCAGCATCTCCCCCTCGTTGACGTCCATACGGACCATCTGAACGTAGACCTTCGCGGGGCCTCTCCCGAGGAGGTAACGAACGTTCCGCTCCGCCTTTTTGAGCTCCCCTCCCCTGATCCTCCCGTAGGTTTCGTCCCGCACGGCATCCAGGCCGACGATCACCGTGGGGCCTTCCGGCCCGAGCTCGCGCAGGTAATCGGCGAAAGGGGGGAAGAGGAGCAAGCCGTCCGTTTCCACGATGACGCGAACCTCCTTTTGTCCGGCGAGGTGCCCGAGGATCTCCCTGATCCCGGGATGGAGGAGAGGCTCACCGAGGTAAGATAAGGAGAGGGTCAAGTCTCCGGAGAGCTCCCGGAGTTTTTCCACGAGCCCGTAAAAATGCGGCAGATGGATATCCCCCGTTTCCCGCGCGAGGCGGGTGAGGGGTGAATGCAGGCAGGGGGAGTTCGTCCTGTTCGTGATCTCTATTTCGACGTACGCGGGAACGGTTCTGAGGATCCCCGGTTTCCCGCGAAAAAGGTCGCAGAGCTCTCCGTAGCCCGGAGAGAAGCCTTTCTCGGCGACGACCCTCTCGACCAGCAGACCGTTTCGCTTGGATTCGGTCGCAAGCTCGATCCGTTTCAGCTTCAGGTTCTCCGGGGCGAACGAGGTCTCGATATCGAAAGAGTTTATCTCTTTAGAAAGGGCGTGGAAGAGTGAGCCTCTGTCGACGGGCAGGTCGTCTTTCTCCAAAAGAGACGCGAGCTTCGCGAAGATGGAGGTCTGTATAACTTCGGGAGCCGTCCCGGCGGGGAAACCCTCCCCGTAGGTATACTCGGCGCACTCCTCTCTGTGAAGCCGGAGGAGCTCCCGCGCGACGTTCGTGTCGAGGAGGGGAGTATCGGCGAAAAGGTAGAGCGCCTCTTCGTGGCCCGAAAGGGCTTTCGAGAGGGTGCGAAAAAGCTCCCGCGCCCCCGTGCTGCGGACAAGGATCGGCGTGAACCCCCCAAGCAGCGGGACGACCCTGGCAGAATCTTTCTCGTGTATGACCGAGTAGAGGCCGCCCCCGGGGCCGAGAAGCGAGCGGAGCTTTTTGCTGAGCTCCCCGACCGGGTCGGCCCCTCCGATCCGCTCCGTCCACCTCGTTCCGTCGATGAGTGCGTTCACCACGATCGCGGTACTCATGGGGATTAAGCTACATGAAAACGAAGTGGTTGACAAGCACTTCGATATTTCTTACCCTTTACGGATGCTCGGTGAATTCTTCGACAAGGCGAGCCGGAAAGTTCTTTCGGTCTCCGAGATAACCGATCGCATAAAGCGCCTCCTCGAAGAGAACCTCGCCGATCTTTGGATCGTCGGGGAGATTTCGAACTACAGGAAGGCCTCTTCCGGTCACATCTACTTCACCCTCAAGGACGAGCGTTCGGTGCTGCGCGCGGTCCTTTTCAAGGGAAACCAGGTCCGCCAGAGATTCGAGCTCGGAGACGGGCTCAAGGTCATCCTCCACGGAAACCTCAGCGTATTCGACAAGAGGGGAGAGTACCAGGTCATCGTCGATTACGTAGAACCCGAGGGGGTAGGCGCCCTCCAGCTCGCCTTCGAGCAGCTCAAGGAGAAGCTCGGCAAGGAAGGGCTTTTCGATCCCGCCCGAAAGAAACAGATCCCGCCCTTCCCCGACGCCGTCGGGGTTGTCACCTCGCCCACCGGAGCGGCGCTGAGGGATGTTCTCAACATCACGGAGCGCAGGTACGGGGGGATCAGGATCGTCATCTACCCCGCCCTCGTCCAGGGCCAAGGCGCCGGCGCCCAGGTCGCCGCGGCGATCCGCAAGGCCAACGAGCGCGCGGAGGTGGACGTGCTCATCGTCGGCCGCGGCGGGGGCTCGATGGAGGACCTCTGGCCCTTCAACGAGGAGGTCGTGGCGAGGGCGATCTGCGAATCGACGATCCCCGTCATCAGCGCCGTCGGTCACGAGACCGATTTCACCATCAGCGACTTCGCGGCCGACGTGCGGGCTCCCACGCCGTCGGCGGCCGCCGAGCTCGTGGTGAAAAACAAAGCTGAGATCATAGGCCGGGCGCGCGAGCTCACCGTCAGGCTCACGTCGGCAGTCGATAGGATCGTGTCGCTGAAGAGAGAGCGTGCCTCTCTCTACGCACACGAGTATCTCGTAAGAAGGGTGGCAACCCTTCTTAACGAAAAAACCCTGATCCTCGACGACCTCACCCGCGCAATGGGAAGCGCGTTTGACGCGGCGCTCACCCGGGCGAAGGGGCGGTTCGAAGCGCTCGCGGGGCAGCTGAACGCGCTGAGTCCCCTGGGCATCCTCTCGCGGGGGTTCGCGGTCGTCCTGAAACTCCCCGAGAACAGGCCCGTGCGTTCGATTTTCGACGTCGAACTTGGAGACGACCTCAAGACGCGGCTCAGGGACGGCTGCCTGTTCAGCGTACTACGCGGGAGAGAGGAGGCGCAATGAACGCCGAATCATCGATGAAGTTCGAAGACGCCATGAAGAGACTCGAAGGGATCGTGAGAGACCTGGAGGTCGGGGAGATCGAGATCGAGCGGGCCCTGAGCCTCTTCGAAGAGGGTACCAAGCTGGTTAAGATCTGTGCCAAGAAGCTCCTCAAGATCGAGAAAAAAGTGGAAATCCTCAAAAAGGGCGAGGACGGGAACGACGTCCTCGAGCTTTTCGCAGGCGTGGAGTGAGCCCTGCGGATTGACGAACGGGAAAATCCAGCCGATACTTAAGTTAGGGGATAGGGGGGGGAAATCCATGCCCCTGCGGCCGAAGCCGCGCAAAAACTTTCTATGAAAATCAGAACAAAAGTGCTGATGGTGGTGCTCCCACTGCTCGTCTTTCCACTCTTCCTTATCGGCTACACCTCCTTCCTCTCGGCTCGAAGCGGGATCACGAAGATCGCCGAGGAGTTCTTGAAGTACAAGGCCACGGAGATGTTCAAGTACTGCGGAAGACAGCAGGACATCCTCGTGAGCGCGGGTCTCAGCGCCGCGGAGGATTACCAGAACCTCGCGAGGCGTTCGGCCGAGGAGTACGCGGACACGATCAAGCTCTCCGACACCGGTTATTTCATGGCGGTGAGCTCACGGGGAGAGGTCGTTTTTCCGAAGACATCGGCCGCGGACGTCGGGGCGGCGGAGTTCTTCGGGACCATGAAGGAAAAGAAGCTGGGTCTGATCGACTTTTCCCTGGGCGGTGTGAGGAGGGTCGGGTACTTCATATACTTCGAGCCCTGGGATTGGTACATACTTCTCAGCGAACAGGAAAAAACCTTTTTCGAGGACGCGAACAACATAAAGAAGCAGGTTGCCTTCACCCTGGCGGTCACCATCCTCTGCGCCGTGGGTCTCATCCTCTTCTTCATAAAGAAGCTCACGGACCCGGTGGGCACCATGGTGAGCACGATGAAGGAGATCATCACGACGCGCGACCTCGGGAAGCGCGTACGCGTCGAGTACGATGACGAGATAGGCTCCCTCGCAACCTGGTTCAACAGGATGGTCGGAGACCTGGAGGACGCTTACAACCAGATAAAACAGTACGCCTACAAGAGCGTTCTCTCGCAGAGAAACGAGGAGCGAATCAGGCACATCTTCCAGAAGTACGTACCCGCCGAGGTTATCGACGAAGTCCTCAAGATGGGCGCCGACAAGCTCCTCGTCGGTAAGAAACAGACCGCGACAATCCTTTTTTCGGACATCAGGGGTTTCACGTCGATCTCGGAGAAGCTCACCGCCGAACAGCTCTTCACGTCCCTCAACACCTATTTCAACATCATGGTCGGCATCATCATGGAATATGAGGGGATCATCGACAAGTTCATCGGAGACGCGATCATGGCGATCTTCGGAGCCCCGATCTTTCACGACGACGATCCGCTGAAAGCCTGCCTGACCGGGCTCAAGATGATCGACACGATGAAAGGGTTCAACAGAAAACAGAGCATCGGGGGGAGGCCCACGTTCCAGATCGGTATAGGGCTGAACACCGGCGAGGTGTTCATCGGCAACCTCGGCTCCACCCAGAAACTCGACTACTCCTGCATCGGCGATGCAGTCAACCTCGCGTCACGGCTCGAGGGCTTGACGAAGATGTACCAGGTCCCCATCATCATCAGCGAGTACACCTACAAAGAGACGAAGGGTGCCGTCAACGCGAGAGAGCTGGACGCGGTGAGGGTGCAGGGGAAGCTGAAACCGGTGAAGATATTTCAGCCGTACACCGACGCGATGCCGAAGGTTAAACATGGGTACGAGCTGTTCAACGAGGGGCTCGCGAGCTACCGCGGCAGGAACTTCAAGAACGCCCACAAGCTCTTCAACGAAAGCAAGGAGGTCCTCGGAAAGGACGTCCCCAGTGCAATTTACATCGAACGCTGCGACGAGCTCATCAAGGAACCGCCCGGAGACGATTGGGATGGCGTGTACACCGCGAAATCGAAATAAACACGGCCGCGCGCCCGGAGGGCGCGCCCCCAGGCGCGCCGCCGTCCTGTTCTTTTTCTTGTTGGTCTCGGCGGGATTGCCCTTCACCCAGGCCCGCCCCGCGTCCGCCGCGTTCTCCGATTACGACCCCGACATCGACATCGCGGCGGGGACCTACAACTACTTTTTCAACCCGGGCGACGGCGCGCCGGACGTGCACACGGGTATTTTCTTCAGCGGCTACATGAACATGAAAAGCCCGCTTTTCACCTTCTTCTTCAACACGAAGAAGATCTATACCACCTACGAAGCGGGCCTCGCCTACAACATGACCGGTACGGAGGGGTCCTCCATCATATCGATCCCGCTGACCTTCGAGCTCTCCTACCGGATACCCATCTCCCGGAGGCTTGCCATCTTCCCCCTCGCGGGCGCCGGTTTCGACCTCGTCGACTCCCGCTACAGCGGGCAGGACAACTGGAACCTGTACTACCTTTTCGACGGCGGGCTCGAAGTCAAGTACAACATCTGGCGGGATACGTTTCTCAAGCTCAAGATCAGCTACGGGATTATCTTCGTTGAGACGGTTCCGAGCGGCTACGTGCACGTGCTGAAGATCCGCTTCCCCGTACCCTTCGTGCCTTGAAAACATTTCGAGGAATTTGAAAAATCGGCGCGTTGTGGAACGTACCGTTCACCGCAGAGCTCAATAAGAGGCTATGTCGCCGATCTTCAGGGCTTTCTCGAAAAACACCACCCTCCCCTTCGACGTCTTGGGGTTCGCTTCGTAGATCTTGACGGAGCCGACGAAGAGAGCGTCACCCTCGGTCTTCCGGAAGACCTGGAGGATGTCGCCGATCTTCACACCGTCCTCGGTCCCAAGACTGACCAGCACGCTGCTCTCGGGGAGGATCTGCACGACCACCCCGGTTTTCACCTCGCCCTTTTTAAGGGTGAAGGTCGGCTTGTACTTGAGCGTTCGCAGCTCCTCGTTTATCCTCACGATCTCGGCGAGGGCCTGTTCCGTGTAGTCGGAGCCCTTGTACTTCGACGCCGCCTCCTGATACCTGTTCAAGGCCTCCGAATAGTAGCCGTTGTCGTACGCGCTTTTTCCGCTTCTCATCAACTCGGCCGCCTTCTGGTTTAAGCCCGCCTTGTCCCTGTCGGTCTCGCGGAGGGCCATGAGGTCGCTGATCGAGATAAGCTCGTCGAGCACCTTCCTGGTGACGCCCTGCGCCGGATACCGGAGGACGATCTCTTCGAGGGTCGCTCTGGCCTTGTCGAGCTCACCCCTCTTCTTATTCTCGAGCGCCCCGCTCAGGAGGGAGGAGGCCTTCTGCTCGAGCTCCCGGTTCTCACGCGCCGTCCTGGCCCTGAAGAGGGAGTCCATGATCCCCTCCGCCTTCCCGAAGGCCCTGTCGCGAAGCTCCGCGTCCCCCGAAACGGTGTAGACGGTGAAAAAGCGGGAGAGAGCCTCCTGGAGCTTTCCCTCGCCCTCCAGCGCAACTGCGGCCTCGTAGGTCTTCCGGCCGATCTGATCGAGGTTGCCCCTGCTCTGCTCGCGCTCCACAAGGTAGATGAGGTTTTTAGCGAGGTCGTCCTCCACCTTGAGGCTCGCCTCGTCGGCAAGCCTGGCCGCGCGCGCGCTCGCGATGGCGGGCGGGATCTTCCTGAGCTCCTCGATCCCCTGGGGGTAGTTGTTCCTCGAGAGGTGGCCGAGGGCCTGGTTGTACATGGCGTTGAGCTGGCGCCTGAACGCGAGATACTCCTGCTGCTGCATGGCCACGTTCGAAGTCTGCTGCTCCGCCTCCTTCAGCTTCGCCTGCTCCTCCCTCAGCCTCTGCTCGACGTCACTGATGCGGTTCTCGGATGCGGTCACCTTCTGCTTCAACCCTTCCTCCCTGGTCTGAAGTTCCCTCTCGAAGGCCCTCCTGGCCGAGTCCGACTGTTCGCGCGCCTTGTCCCTCGACTCGAGGAACTCCTTGTACAGGCGCTCTCTCTCTTTTGCGAACGTTTCGTCGGCGTTCCCGCCCCCGCCCGCGGCTATCCGCTTTTTCGCCTCCTCGAGCTGCCTCTGGAAGGCTTCGTTCAGCTCTTTTTCCTTCAGCGCCAATATCTGGTCCTGGTTCTGGACGAAGACGTTCTTCTCCTGCGCGAGCCTGTCGAGGTCGATCCGCGCCTGCTCGAGCAGTTTCTTCTGTTCCTCGAGCTGCGCCTGAGACCGCCTCCGCACCTCCTCGATAATCTTCTCCTCGACCCCGGAAACCTTCTTCCCGACGGCTTCCTCTCCCACCTTCATCCTGCTCGCGATGAAATAGTAGAGTATCCCGAGGCCCACGAAAACGACGATCACGATGTTCACGACAAGGGGGAGCACGATCCCTTTCTTCTCGCTCGCGATGGTATCGTCCCACTTCTCGGTGCTCTTCCGCTTCCTTATCTCCTCCTCGATCGCCTGGAAGACCTCTTCCTTGTCGACGTCTTCGGAGACCGCCTGCGGCGCGTCCTGGGCGCGGGTCCTGGACTCCGTGTACGAGAAGCTCGTTATCTCCGCGATATCCTCGCCGTTCACGCTGTTTTCGTTGTTGGTTATGTACTGGAGGTCGAGCACGGGGATCAGTTTTTCGTCGCTCTTCACGAAGTACTTGATGGGCGACTGGGTCCGGCGCGCGCGCAGCCGTTCGACGCCCTTGAGCGTGAGGTATCCGATGATCTTGTCGACGGTGAAACCGTAGAAGTCCTTCTGCTCCCTCAGAAAGAAGATGTTGCCCGCGGCCCCCGGCTCGCGATCGGGAAGCGGGATGTAAGCCCTGAGGCTCTTTACTTCGACGCCGGTTTCGAGGACGAAGCTCTCCTTCTCGGGGTGCTTGTTGATGAGTATCTTCTCGACCTGTTCCTGTTCGACGCCGAGGGAATACCCGCCGAGGCTGAAACAGAGAATTTTGTCCGCGTTATCTGACATTGAGGGTCCTGTCGATTTCACTCGTGATGTATGCGTCCGCCCTGTACCGCTGGCGCAGGTCTTTCAGCATCTTTTGGCCTTCATTCCTGTCGATATACGAAAAGAGCAGCTTCCCCTTCAAGAGGGACACCTCGCCGACCGCCGGTGAATCGCGGGACTCTACAAGAAACGCGTCGAGCTCAACGAGGAGATCGGAGAGGATGACGCCGTTCGAGCGCCCCGTTTCGATGTAGAGCTTCTCGAGGACTCTGTAAAAATCTTTGCAGAGCGCTCCGCTGTCGTCCTCCAACCGAACGGGTCTCAGGGCTTGATAATCTTCGAGGGCTGCGGAGGCCGCACCTGAGGCCATCTCCGTTTCCAAGAGGTAGTAGACACCGTATGGAAAAAGCTCGTAGATCGGGTACTCGTTGACGAACTTGCTGAAGTACTGCGTGGCCTTCCCGGGGTCGCCGAGCTTTTGGTAGCAGTAGCCCGCCTCGTACACGCTGAACGGGACGACCTGGGCGTCAGGGTACACGTTCGATACGTAGAGAAAGCTCCCCAGAGCGTCCTGCCACATCTCACGCCCGATCCGCTCCATCCCCTCGGAAAAATAGTCCAACGGGCCTTTTCGGTCGTAGGGCTCGACCTCGACGACGGCGAGTTTTTTGATCGCCTTGCGGTACCCGACGTCTATTTTCAACAATTTCAGGAGGTTGTATCCGAGGATCCCGCCGAATATTACCGCGCTCACCCCGAGGGCCCGGGCCTCGTTCTCCTGACCGTTCCCCGAGAAATAGAGGCTCCCCCCGACGGACAACCCCGCAAGCCCGGCGGCGAAGACGGCCTCGATGCCCGTGGACCTCCTGAGATCCCTCTGGGACTTATTGGAAATGGTGATACCCTTCGGCCCCTTTTCGATTTCATACGTGCCGGGGGGAAGGTTTACGATCGAGAGGGGGGTTTTCCCCGCGTTCTCCTCGTTGATGAAAACTTCCTGCCCTCCCTGCTCGAGCTTTATCCTAAGATTTTCCGGAGAAAGGGTGAAAAAGACGTTCGTTCGCCGCTGGGCGCCCGTGACCTGCTCGCTCGAAAGAGGAACGTACCGGTACTTCTCGACGCGGAAGGCCGAAGTCCCTCGCGGGAACTCCGCGATGCGCAGGGGGGTGATCCCCATTTTTTTCTTGTCTATGAAAACCTCGGCGCCGACAGGGTCGGTGTTTATAAAAAGCTCGCACGTGGATTCGGCGTCGTACCGGGCCTCTTCCGAAGCGTGCGCGAAACCGCTCGAACCTTCCCGGGCCCGCATCTCGAATGAGAGCGCGCCCGGGGCGAATACGGCAAGCGCGAGAGCTATCAAGACTTTTTTCATTTCAGCCATAGCCTGACAGGCGGCCTCACGGACGGCCCTTCGAGCTTTTATCCGAGCGGCGCGTAGTGTTCGCCCATATTCCGGCCTGAACATAGACGGCGTCCATCGGAACATCCCGGTAATTTATCGAGAAGAGCCCGCCTTTCAAGGAGAAGTCGAACCTTTTTTTCGACTGTGTGATAAAACTTACGCCCGCCTTGAAATACGGGTCGAAGGACGTCAAAAACTCCGAATTCATTTCGAGCATGGTGTAGTTCATCCCCGTGTTCAGATCGAACACGATCGCCTTCCTGATTTTTTTCAACGCCAGCTTGTACTGGAGTGCCGCCCCGAGGCTCAGCGCTGTGATCTTCGAGTCGACGAACACGCCGCTCCCCCGGGTGAGAAAGGCATAGTCGGCGTTAACGCCGAGCCCCAGCGGAAAGGTGTTGATCTTCGGAAAATAGACGAACGAGGTCTCCCCCAAAATCCCCGAGGGGAAAAGCTCGCCCCACTCCCCGAGGGGAAACAGGGGGCCCACACTGGTCATGAGGGCGGTTTTTTTGCTGCTCCCCGGCGTCCCGAACGTGCGGGCGAAGGGAGGGGAGTACTCCTTGTCCTGCTTTCCTTCCCCGTCACGCGCAAGACCCGCGACCCCCCCCTTCGAGGCCTCGTTCAGCAGATCGAAGTACGCGGGCGTCTTTTCCGTGACCTCCATGATGAGCCCGCTCCTCGGGTAGAGCACCTTCCCGACCAGCACCGGTTTCTCGTTGAAAACGTAGAACGAACCGTACAGGACCTCGTCTATCCCCTGTCTGTGCGCCAGGTCCATGAGGCTGCTCGAGGCCCATAGATCGACGGAGGGCTCTTTCTTCGATAGCTCTATTCCCCCTTCATCGACGACGACGGGAGAATAACCCCCGTTCACCTCCTTCAACCGGGAATAGAGGTAGCGCGGAATCTCGTACACGAGCCCGTTGTACGCATCTTCGCCCGTGAGATTCTTGAAATAGTACACCAGGACCTTTCTGTCCCCCGCGGCATCGAGGATAGCAGGAGCGATGAAGAGCGCGAACATCAATACGACGATGAAAGGTTTTTTCATCCCTGGATCACTTGACGGAACCGAGGTCGATCCCGTCTCCGGGAACTAGCCCGGCCTCTCCGAAGAACCCCCGGTTCGTCTCGAGGGCATACCGGCACCCCGCGCTCGAGGCGACGGGTGCCTCGTTATAGGGGATCATATCAAATATATCGGTCACTTTCCCGGTTTTATCCAGAAAAGCGATGGAAAGGGGGATCCCAGTGTTCTTCATCCAGAAATTCAACACCTGATCTTCCCGGAACACGAAGAGCATCCCCTCGTTCCACCCTAGCGTTTCACGCCCCATGAGCCCTTTTGCTCTTTGTGCCTCCGTCCTCGCGATCTCCACGACGAGCGGTCGTCCGCGCACGCTCAGGGTTGCTCTCTCCATTTTCTGAGCGCAGGAGATAAATGCGAATACAAGGAAAAAAAGTGCGGCCGCCACCGCTTTCTTTATCATTATATCCCCTTTTTCTATTTTAATCAAATAGGAGGCGCGAGTCAATCCGCGGAGCGCGCAAGGTCCGCCGTTCAAGCCCGGTTTGCCTTGACAATCAGTTTTGCGAAATCTATATTGCTTCCGATGGCGTACAAGAGAAAGAGGTCGCGAATCGGGAAGCCCGGCTGCCTCTTCTGGCTATTCATCCTCCTCGTAATTGTCGTCATTTTCATCTTCAGGGGAAAAGGGAATATCAAGGAATCCTTCGCTTTCCTGAAAAAAATTCACGTTCGGAAACAGGAAGAGCCGTTGAAACCACAAGAGGACGGCACCGGCCGCGCGACGGCGCAAAAGCCGCAAGGCACCGTTTCCGGGGGGGAACTGGAAAAAGAAAGCCCGAGGATCGAAAAAGAGCCCCTGCAGGAAAATACCCCCGTGGAGAAAAAGCCCCAAGCCCGGCGCCCGGGGCAGACCGGGAGCGGGGGTACTGTCAGCAGGGGTACACAAGATGGCGCCTCAACCGGCGGCGCGAGACCGAAGGGCGAGATCAAGTCGAAAAAGCGGACCTCCTCCCTCTATTTCGTGAGAATCGACAGCGAAAACGGAAGCGTGAAACCTGTTTTGGTCGAACGGACGGTGGAGTACAAGGATTCGCCCATCACGAAAACCTTTGAGGCGCTCCTGAACGGCCCGTCGGAAGCGGAGCGAAAAAAGGGGCTCATGAGCCTCGTTCCCGACCAAACCAAATTACTGGCCGCCCGCATCGAAAACGGGCATCTCACCCTGGACTTCTCCCACCACTTCGAGGAGAACTACACGGGGAGGGAGGCCATCCTCATGGAGCTCGCCCAGGTGGTGCTGACTTCGTTCGATTTCGAGCAGGTGTCGTCCCTCAGCATCCTCATAGAGGGATCGAAAAAACGCTACATCACGGGCGAAGGGATACCTATCAAGGAGGAGTACACAAAACAAGACCTCCCGTCTCTCAGACCTGACGGGTGAGCCCCCCCCTGTGTGTTTTACGACCATGAAACATTTTTCACTCCTCCTCCTTCTCACCTTTGTTTCGGCTCTTCTCTCTTCCTGTGCCGGAAGGCGCTCTTCCGTCTCCGACACGCGAATGGCGCTCGGCACGTACGTTCAGATCATAATCGTGAGCGACCGCAAGGGGGTCGATAAGGCGAAGGCTGCCATCGAGGAAACGTACGGGATGGTGGCGGGGTACGAGGAGCGCTTCGATTACCGGAGAGAGGGGGGGGCCCTTTCCCGTTTCAACCGGGGCACGACCCTCGCGAGGGACGAAGACGGCCTCCTGTATGACCTCATCAAGGAGGCCGTCTCAGCGGCCGAGCTCACCGGGGGGTTTTTCGACCCCACGGTCCTTCCGGTCACTCAGCTCTGGGGGTTCGACTCCGACTCCCCCAAACTGCCGCACGACAACCAGATAAGGGAAGCGTTAAAGAACGTCGGGTACAAGAGGGTCGAGGTGCATGAGGACCGGATCGTCAAACCGGCCGACGTGCGCCTCGACCTGAGCGGCATCGCCAAAGGGAGGATTGTCGACCTCGCGAGTGACTTTTTAAAGAGCGGGGGATACCACGACTTTCTCGTCAACGCCGGGGGTGATATCTACGTAAACGGACGGAACGCCGAAGGAAAAAAGTGGAGGATAGCCATCCAGGACCCCGTCCGCCCGGACCATTACAGCGCGATGGTCAACAAGACCGACTCGGCCGTGGTGACCTCGGGGGATTATGAGCGATTCTTCATCGAGGGGGAGAAGCGGTACTGCCATCTCTTCAACCCCTTCACCGGGTATCCGGGAAGCGACATCCGGAGCGCCACGATCCTCGCCGGCGATGCCATGTTCGCGGACGCGATCGCCACGGCGGTGTTCGTCATGGGAAGCAAGGAAGGGCTTGCCTTCCTCCACCGCAACGGCATCGAGGGATACCTCATCTACAACGGAGACGGGGTCGAATCGAAGAGCACACCCGGTTTCTGGAGGTAGAGACCGGCGCGCGATCATGATCATACGCGGACGAACAACGACGCAGCGAGGAAAGCCGTCTGGAAAGCGATCAAAAGGTAATCGAGGGGCAAAAGCTTTATTCCCCGGCGCTGCCCCAACGTCTGCGCGTCCGCGTTTTCGAACTCCTCGAGTGATTTCGTGTACACCTCGTGAAAATAGGAGATGATTCTCCCCCGCAATCCCCTTCCATCGCCCTTCCTCCATGTACCGGGCGAAAAGAAGAACTTCATCTCCGCGTAGGCGACCCTAAAGATCTTCAACACATGGAAGAGCACGAGGAGAAAATCCCCGAAGGAGACTGTGTGCGCGCCGCGCGCTGTTTGGCTCTCGGCATGCCGCCTCCCCCGCCGTTTTGCCGCGACCGGCATGACCGACGCGAACGCCGCGACGAGCTCGTTCTCGCCGAAGCCTCGGGTGAGCAGTCGGCTCATCGCGAAGAGCTCGGCGATCACGCAGGAGTAATAGAAACCCCTCTGGATGCCCTGTTTCACGACGACGAGGATCCCCAGTCGCAGAACGATCTCTCCGTTTCCCCTGAAGCAATTAAGGGCGAACACGAAGAGGAGGATGGGAATTATGCGGATGATTGAACCGAACCCGCAGTCCCGGAGCTTCGATTTAAAAAAAAGGAGCGATACCGCCAGGACCGCACCCTGGGCGAACAGCGTCGATACACGGAAGGTCGTCAAAGCGAAGACGGCGAATACGAGGGTGTTGAACAGCTGAGAGAAGGGAGTTATCGCCATTCTGGGACGGCTTTTTCAAGCCGGTGGTGCCGCTTTTGTCTCCGTCTCTTTCTTCTTTATTTTTTCGTCCTTGGTTTTCTCGTCCTTGGTTTTTTTGCCGGCGGCCTTTTTCTTTGGGGATTTTTTACTACCCGTGGGTTTCACCTCCGCGCTGCCCTCGGGATTTATGAGCTCTATGAGCGCAAGCGCGGCGGCGTCACCCGCCCTGTTTCCGAGCTTGATGATCCGCGTGTACCCGCCGTTGCGCTCCTTGTACTTGGGCGCGATCTCATCGAACAGCTTAGCGATGATGTCCCTGTCGTGTATGCGCCTCATGATGACTCTCTTGTTGTGGAGGGTGTTCTCCTTGGCCCTCGTTATGACTTTTTCGCTCAGACTCCGGAGCTCCTTCGCCTTGGCGACGGTGGTGGTGATGCGCTCGTGTCTGAAGAAGGACGTCATCATATTGGAGAACATCGCTCTTCTGTGCTCGCTGGTCTTGTTGAACTTGCGTACCCCATTTAGATGCCTCATGTCAATTCTCCGCTTCCTGTTCTGGATCCATCGCCATCTGCCGCTCAAAGGGACCGCCGTCCAAGGGGCCGGCGGGCTCCCCCCGCACGCCAAGGATCAGCCCGTACTCGAACAGCTTGTCCTTGATTTCCTGCAAAGATTTTTTCCCGAAATTCTTCGTCTGGGAGATCTCGTCTTCCGTAAGCCGGGTGATGTCTCCAATCGTCTTCACGTTGATGTTCCTCAGGCAATTCGAAGAGCGCACGGAGAGCTCGAGCTCTTCCACGGGGGTGTCGAGGATCTTCTTCATCCTCTCCTCCTCCTCGTCGACCTCTTCGTCCTCGTCCTGGAACTCCTCGTTGAAGTTTATGAAGTGCGTGAGATAATCTTTGAGAATCTTCGAGGCGTCCGCTACCGCGTCTTCAGGCTGGATGCTCCCGTCGGTCCACACCTCGAGGACCAGCTTGTCGTAGTCGCCGCGCTGGCCGACTCTCGCGTTTTCCACCCTGAAGCTGCATTTCTTGATCGGTGAAAAGATCGCGTCGATTGGGATCGTTCCGATTGTTTCGATCTGCTCGACGTTGGCCTCCGCGGGAACGTACCCTCTCCCTATGTTTATCTGAACGTCCAGCGTGATCTTCGCGCCCGCCGCCAGGCTTGCGAGGTGAAGATCGGGGTTTTGCACTTTTATGCCGTCGTCAACCGCCAGGTCCCCCGCTTTGAACTCCCCGGGCCCCTCCCTGGTAATGCTGATCGTCCTGGTCTCCAGGTCCTCTTCCAGCTTAAGGCGCACTCCCTTCAGGTTGATGATGAAGTCGATCGTATCCTCCACCATTCCTGGGACGGGCTCGAACTCGCTCGATATGAGCCGCATGGCGTCCTTGCCGGTGTCGTATGCCTCCATTCGAATCGCCACTATCGCATACCCCTGGAGAGCGGAGAGAAGCGTCCTTCTGAGCGAATTCCCGAGTGTCGTCCCATAACCCCTCTCAAGAGGCGAGGCAACGATTCGACCGAAATCCTTCTCCGAGGTCTCGTGCTCAATGCTGATCGCCTTCGGCCGCTTCATCCCTTTCAGGAGGTTTTTATGAGCCATTTGTTGGAAACTCCTCGATTACTTGGAATATAACTCGACGATAAGCTGCTCCCTCACCGGCAGGTCAATCGCCTCTCTTTTCGGAATGTAGAGGAACTTCCCCTTCAAATTGTCCGGCTCGAGCTCGATCCAGGGAACCGTTCCGGCCTTGGACTCATTTTTCATGCTCTCGAGTATGGGGATCATCTTCTTGCTTTTCTCCTTCACCTCGACTGTGTCCCCCTCCTTGACGAGGAAAGAGGGCGCGTCGACCTTTTTCCCGTTCACGCTGATGTGCCCGTGGCATACGAGCTGGCGCGCCATCTTCCGCGAAACGGCGAAATGCATCCTGTACGACACGTTGTCGAGCCTCTGCTCGAGGAGGACGAGAAGGGCTTCACCCGTGACGCCTTTTCTCGCCAGGGCGGTTTGGAAGATCTTCCTGAACTGCTTCTCCATGAGCCCGTAGTACCTCTTCACCTTCTGCTTCTCTCTCAGCTGCACCCCGTATTCCGATATCTTCCCTCGCCTCTTGGGAACGATCCCCGGCGCCGATTTTCTCTTGACGATCGGGCACTTGCTCGACAGACACCGGTCGCCCTTCAGCATCAGCTTCGACCCTTCCTTCCTGCACAACCTGCAATTGGGACCCACGTACCTTCCCATTTATTCCTCCAGATATATCTTTTTCGTGCCAGTGAAATGAGTGCTCGCGATGAACAGCCCCGGGTTCTTTTTCAGACTCTCCGCCGCTTCCTAGGCCTGCATCCGTTGTGTGGTATGGGAGTGACATCTCTGATCGTGTTGATCCTCAAACCGGCGACCTGCAGCGTCCTGATAGCGGATTCACGCCCCCCACCCGGACCCTTCACGTATACGTCGACCTCCCTGACTCCCTGTTCGATCGCTTTTTTAGCCGCGTCATCAGCCGTCACCTGGGCGGCGAATGGGGTGCTCTTCTTAGCCCCCTTGAAGTCGAGACTCCCGGCGCTCGACGCGGTAATGACATTCCCCTGCCTGTCCGTGATCGTGACGATGGTATTGTTAAACGTCGCCTGGATGTGCACGATTCCGCTCGCGATATTTTTCTTCTCCTTGCGCTTGCCCTTCGGTTTCGCAGCCTTGGCCAATGTCGTTCTCCTTTGCCCCGTTCTCCTTTGACTTGTTGTTGCGCGTCTTTTTCAGACCTTATTTCTTCCTTCCGGCGACGGTCTTTCTCTTTCCCTTCCTGGTGCGCGCGTTCGTGCGCGTCCTCTGCCCTCTCACGGGGAGCCCCCTCCTGTGCCGGAAGCCCCTGTAACACCCGATGTCGATGAGCCTCTTTACATTCATCGAAATCTCGGTCCTGAGCTCCCCCTCGATCTTGTAGTCCTTCTCGATGATGTTCCGGAGGTGGGCGATCTCATCGTCGGTCAGCTTGTGAACCCTTGTGTCGGGGTTGACTCCGGCCTCGGCAACGATCTTCCGGGCGAGGGTTCGTCCAAGCCCGTAGATGTGGGTGAGCGCCACTTCGACTCTCTTGCTGTTCGGCAAGTCCACACCGGCTATACGTGCCATTTATCCATCTCCTTTTCGTCTGTCCTGAACCTCATTTTTGTCTCTGCTTGTGCTTTGGGTTTTCGCAGATGATGCGAATGACGCCCTTTCGTTTTATCACCTTGCACTTTTCACAGATCTTCTTGACCGACGCCCGTACCTTCATCGCGCTGCCCTTTCCTTTTCGTGCCCCTCATTTGTACCGGTATGTTATCCTGCCCCTGTTGAGATCGTAGGGGGAGAGCTCGACGCTCACCTTGTCTCCGGGCAGGATTCGTATGTTGTGAATCCTCATTTTGCCCGATATATGGGCGAGAACCACGTGACCGTTTTCGATCTCGACCCTGAACATAGCGTTGGGAAGCGGTTCTTTCACGACTCCGCTCACCAAAATCGCCTCTTCTTTTGCCATTACGCCTCCCGACCGAACCTCTCCGGCCGCACTCCTTGAAAAGTACCTAATTTTTCAATAATCGTCTATCGCCAATTCGCGATCGAGCCGCCCTACATGTTTCTCCCTCTGAGCTTTCCGCCTTTCTTCATGAATCCGTCGTAGTGTCTCATGAGGAGGTGCGACTCGATCTGCTTCATCGTGTCGAGATCCACGCCGACCATAATGAGGAGCGAAGTTCCCCCCATCAGGTATGCCATCTCGGGCGGCAGGCCCAACCACCGCTGGATGATCGTGGGCACGAGCGCGATGATCGCGAGGAATATGGATCCCGGCAGAACGATGCGGTTCAATACGCGTTGAATATAGGTCATCGTGTTCTGCCCCGGCCGTATTCCGGGGACGTACCCTCCCACTTTCCGGAGGTTGTCGGCGATCTCTACCGGGTTCAGCTGGATCTGCGTGTAGAAATACGCGAAAAAGATGATGAGAAGCGTGTACAGGGTCAGGTAGAACGCGTTCCCCGGAGAGAGGAGAACCGCGACTCTCTCGAGGGCCCCGACTCTCGTTCCGAGGGTTTGCGCGAGCTGGGCCGGGAACAGGAGAACGGAGGACGCGAAGATTATGGGGATGACCCCCGACGGGTTTATCTTCAGGGGGAGATACGTGGCCTGGGCCGAGTACACCTTCCTCCCTATTACTTTCTTGGCGTGCTGGATGGGGATTCTCCTCTGCCCCTGCTGCTCCATTATGACGAACGCGATGATTCCGATAAAGATCGCGAAGGAGGCGATGAGAACGAGGGGGTTCAGCTCGCCCATCTTCATCCGTTCGAAGACCTGCCTGAAGGCCACGGGCATCCGCGCCACGATTCCTATGAAAATGATGATGGAGGAGCCGTTTCCGATTCCACGCTCCGTGATCTGCTCGGCGAGCCACATGAGGAAAATACAACCGGCCGTGATGGCGACGACTGCCGTGACGGTGAACCCCAAGCCGGGATTCGATATGACGTCGGGTCTCGATTTCATGAAGACGGTGAGGGCGTACCCCTGGATCACCGCGATGACGATCGTTCCCACCCTCGTGATCTGGTGGATCTTCTTTCTCCCCACTTCCCCTTCTTTAGAAAGCCGCTCGAGGGCGGGGATGACCACGACAAGAAGCTGAAAAATGATCGACGAGGAGATGTAAGGCATGATTCCGAGCGCGAACACGGTGAACCGGGAGAGCGCTCCGCCCGCGAAAAGATCGAGGAACCCGATGAGCCCCGCCCCCGTCTGCTCGAAGAGCCTCTGAAGCGCGACCGGGTTCACGCCCGGCACGGGGATGTAGGTCCCTAACCTGAAGATGATGAGCATGATCGCGGTGTAAAAGACTCTCTTGCGCAACTCGGGTATCTTGAAGATGTTCCAGACAATGTTGCTCCGTTCAGCCATCTACCCTCTCCTCTTCCCGGGGCTCCCCCGGGAGGTTCGTGCGAGCCCACCGGGGGCGTTGCGCCGCCTCACTCACCCGGCGATCTCCACCGTTCCCCCGAGCTTCTCCACCGCCTCCCGGGCGGATTTGGAAGTCCGCCCGACGACGATCGTAAGCTTTTTTTTCAGCTCCCCCCTGCCGAGCAGCTTCACGTGCGGGCTCTTCTTGTTAACGAGCTTCGACTTCAGCAAGGCTTTGTAATTGACGGTTTCTCCGTCCTGATATCCGTTGAGATCGCCGATGTTCACCGCCTGGAAGACTCGCTCGAAGGGACCGTTTGTGAAACCCCTCTTCGGGGTCCTCCGGATGAGCGGCGTCTGCCCGCCCTCGAAACCTATCTTCCTGCCGTACCCCGATCGCGCTTTCTGCCCTTTGTTCCCCCGGCCCGACGTGCATCCGTTGCCGGTCCCTTGCCCTCTGCCGACGCGCCTTCGCTCCTTGACCGCCCCGGCTGGCCTCTTCAGCATCGTCATTTCTCTACCCTCTCTACCTTTACCAGATGGCTCACCTTGAAGATCATCCCCTGTATGGCCGGATTGATCTCCTTCACGACGGTGGAATTCGTTTTACGCAAACCCAGGGCGCGCACCACTCTTCGAAGCTTCTCAGGGACGCCTATGGTGCTCTTCACGAGCTTAATCTTTACTAGACTGGTCTCTTTTTCCATGATTTTCTATCCTAACAGTTCCTTGAATGTCTTGCCCCTGACCTCCAGGAGGTGATTGATGTCCATAAGCCCCTGAAGCCCCTCCATCGTAGCCTTGACGATATTGAGCGAGTTGCTTGCCCCCAGGGATTTGCTCAGGATGTCTTTGATCCCGGCCTGCTCGACGACGGCGCGAACCGGCCCGCCGGCGATGATCCCCGTTCCCGGCGACGCGGGTTTCAAAATCACCTTAGCGCTCTTGAACTTGCCGATGATCTCGTGGGGGATCGTGTTCCCCTTGAGTATTATCGTCACGATGTTCTTCTTCGCTTTTTCGACGCCCTTGCGGATCGCCTCGGCGACGTCGTTGGCCTTCCCGTAGCCCACCCCGACATGCCCCTTCTTGTCTCCGACCACCACGAGGGCGCTGAAGCTGAACCTGCGGCCTCCTTTGACCACCTTCGAGACCCTGTTCAGCCTCACGAGCTTTTCGACGTATTGGTCCTTCTGTGCGTCTCGATAACCTCTTTTATCTGCCAAAGGGAGCTCCTTTATAATGAGACTGCGTATATGGATTGTTAAACCTTGACGCCGCCTTTGCGCACGCCCTCCGCGACCGCCTTGACGAGGCCGTGATAGAGATAACCGTTTCTGTCGAATACGCCCTGCTTGATCTCCTTCTTCACGAGGTCCTGGGCGAGCAGCTCACCTACGGCCGTCGCTCCGTCGAGGCTATTCTTCTTCCCCGCCGCGGCATCCGACGAATGAGCGAGAGTGCGCCCCGCTTCGTCGTCGATCGCCTGGACGTAGATGTGCTTGTTGCTCCTGAAGACGGAGATCCTCGGCTTCACGGCGGTCCCGAAAATCTTCTTCCGTATCCCTCTCTTCCTTCTCAATCGTCGCTCTATCTTGTTCATTTAATCGTCACCCTTGTATCCCGAAAGTTATTTCGCTCCCGCCTTGCCCGCCTTTCTTTTGATGACCTCGTCGGTGTACATGATCCCCTTGCCTTTGTAGGGCTCCGGCTCCCTGAACCCGCGGATGTTCGCGGCTACCTGCCCGACGAGCTCCCTGTCGATCCCGTTCACCACTATCGTGTTCTGGTCGGGGGTCTCGATCTTTATCCCCTCCGGAATCGGAAAGTTGATCGAGTGCGAAAACCCGAGGTTCAGCAGGAGAGACTTACCCTGGGCCTGGGCCTTATACCCGACACCCACGATCTTCATGGTCCTCTTGTATCCCGCAGTAACGCCCGTAACCATGTTACTGACGAGGGATCTCGTAAGGCCGTAGAGAGCATTCCCCTTCTTGGTCGCGTCGTTGTTGAGGATATTGACCTCGTTGTTTTCGGACACGATACTCCCGCTGAAACGGATCGTTTTCTGGAGCGACCCCTTTGGCCCCGTGACCGTGACTTTCGAGTCCTGAAAACTCACGTTTACCTTTTCCGGCAACTTTATTACCAGCTTTCCGATTCGTGACATGTTTTCTCTCGCACCACTCAGAGTTCTCGCGCCGATCAGCGTGTGCCCGGCGCGGCGCGCATTTTACCAGATGTAACAGATCACTTCTCCACCGACGCTCTTCTCTCTGGCTTTCTTGTCCGTCAGGACCCCATGCGAGGTCGATATGATGGACGTTCCGTACCCGTTGTAGACCCGCGGTATCTCGTGGTTCCTCCGGTAGATTCTGAGCCCGGGCTTTGACACCCTCGTCAGGTTGTGAATCACGGCCTCCCCCGCGGGCGTGTACTTCAAATAGACCCTGATGAAAGACTTTTTTTCTTCGTCGATGAGCTTGAAATTTTTAATGTACCCTTCGTTCTTGAAAATCTTGATGATTTCCATCTTGAGCTTGCTTGCCGGTATATCGACTTTTTCCCTCTTGACCCTGTTCGCGTTCCTGATAACCGTCAACATATCTCCAATTGGATCCGACTGGCTCACAATGGCACCTCTTTCATAATAAAAATAGGACGAGGCCGACCGGTTTTCGGCATGCTCGCGTCACCAGCTCGACTTCGTGATTCCCGGTATCATCCCTTCGCTGGCGTACTTGCGGAAGCAGATCCTGCACATCTCGAATTTCCTGAGATACCCTCTCGGCCTTCCGCATATTTTGCACCGGTGATAGTACCTTGTCTTGAACTTCTGCGGTCTTTTCGCTTTCGCGATGAGTGATTTTTTCGCCACCTCGCCTCCTCGCCTCCTTCACGACTCGTGGATTACTTTTTGAAAGGCATCCCAAACGCTTCGAGCAGCTTGAGAGCCTCTTCGTCTTTATTCGCGGACGTGCAGATTACCACGTTCATTCCGTGGATCTTCTCGACCTTGTCGTAATCGATCTCCGGGAATATGATCTGCTCTTTTATTCCTACCGCGTAATTTCCCCTGCCGTCGAAGGAATCCCTTGGAAGCCCTCGGAAGTCCCTCACGCGGGGCAGCGCGATGCTGATGAACCGCTCGAGGAATTCGTACATCATGTTTCCCCTGAGCGTCACCATGCACCCGATCTCCATCCCCTTCCTGAGCTTGAAGGTCGCGATGGATTTCTTCGCCTTCGTCTTCACGGGCTTCTGCCCGCTGATGAGGGCGAGCTCCTCGAGCCCCGTTTCGAGGAGCTTCTTGTTCTCGATGGCCTCTCCCAAACCCATGTTGAGCACTATCTTCGTCAGCTTCGGCACCTGCATGATATTGACATAGCTGAACTCTTTCTTCAGATAATCGACGATATCCTCTTTGTATTTCTTCATCAAAACGGTCGTCATATCGCAAAACCTCGCTTATAAGTCGAACTTCCCGTTGCTTTGATCATCCCTTGTCGAGCATCTCGCCGCACTTCACGCAGATCCGCACCCTTTTTCCGTCATCGAGCTGTTTCTTTTTCAGCCGGACCGGTTTGCCGCACTTGGGGCACATCACCATTACGTTGGAAATCGCGATGGAAGACTCGATGTCGATGATCCCGCCCTTCTGATTCTGCTGATCGGGGCGCTTGGCCTTCTTGGCCATATTGAGACCCTCGACGATAACGCGCGTTCTCTTCTTGTTGACGAAGAGGACCTTGCCGCTCTTCCCGCTGTCTTTTCCCGTCGTCAACATCACTTTGTCGTTCTTCTTCACTTTTATTCCCATTGGTTGCTCTCCCCTACCACACTTCCGGCGCGAGTGAGACGATCTTCATGAAGTCCTTCTCTCTGAGCTCTCTCGCGACCGGCCCGAAAATGCGCGTTCCCCGCGGGTTGAGCTGCGCGTCGATCACCACCGCAGCGTTCTCGTCGAATTTGATGTAGCTCCCGTCGGGCCTGCGGATCTCCTTTTTTGTGCGTACGATTATCGCTTTTACTACTTCACCCTTCTTGACAGGCGAGTTGGGTATCGCGCTCTTCACGGAACAGACGATGACATCGCCGATGGAAGCGTACCTCCTCCTCGTGCCGCCCAGGACCTTTATGCACTTGATGACCTTCGCGCCGCTGTTGTCGGCGACGTTGAGATACGATTCTTGCTGTATCATGACTCTTCCCCTATTTCGCCTTTTCCAATATCTTGAGCAGCTTCCAGCACTTGTTCTTGCTGAGCGGCCTCACTTCGACGAACCGGACCACGTCCCCGACCTTGGCCTCGTTCTTCTCGTCGTGAACCATGAATTTTCTCGATCGTTTCAGGATCTTCTTGTACAGCGGGTGGCTCTTAGTGCTTTCCACCGTCACCACGATGGTCTTCGCCATCTTGTCGCTCACCACGACCCCGGTTCTCGTCTTTTTTATAACGCTTTTCGCTTCGCCTGCCATGATTTCGCACTCCCTCGTTATTTCCTGATGCCGAGCTCAAACTCCCCCAGGATGGTGTTCACGCGCGCGATCTGCCGTCTGGTCTCACGCAGCTTGAGTACGTTTTCGAGCTGGCCCATCATTTTGTTGAACCGGAACACCCGGTAGTCCTTGATGAGCTTTTCTTTGAGCTCCTTGAGCTCATCGGGTTTCATTTCGTTCAGATTCTGCTTCATGGCACCCTCGCAATCAAATCGTCCGTCTCGTCACGAATTTGGTACGTATCGGGAGTTTCTGCGACGCGAGCCTCAGGGCTTCCTTCGCCACGTCTTCCTTCACTCCTCCGACCTCGAACATCACGCGTCCCGGCTTCACGACGGCGACCCAGTACTCCGGCATCCCTTTCCCTTTACCCATTCTCGTTTCAGCGGGTTTCTTGGTATAGGGCATGTCGGGAAAGATCCGGATCCAGACCTTTCCGCCCCTCTTCATCTGGCGCGTCACGGCCACGCGGGCCGCCTCGATCTGTTTGTTGGTTATCCAGCCCGCCTCCAAGGCGAGGAGCCCGAACTCGCCGAAGTTCACCTCATTTCCCCTGCTCGCGGTCCCTGTCCTTCGACCTCTCTGTCTCTTTCGGTACTTCGTTCTGCTGGGCGAAAGCATAGCCGAACCTCTCTTTCAATCCTCTCTCAGGCTGCTCCGACGGGCTTCTTCCTGCGTAAAAGAATGCCGGCATCCTGCCTGGACTCTTTCTTGAAGATTT
>Ga0315286_10000429_pt1 | contig 34921 bp, 29 predicted proteins | sample YL17G10_0_MG_FD_205038 | JGI IMG/M metagenome (GOLD analysis project Ga0315286, IMG submission 205038) | Sediment microbial communities from Yellowstone Lake, YNP, Wyoming, USA - YL17G10_0 | ecosystem: Environmental > Aquatic > Freshwater > Lake > Sediment | place: USA: Wyoming | collected...
CCTTTTTATTTATGGTGATTTTTTTCGTATTATTGGACGGCTAATTTTTAGAGAAAAGGGTTACCAGTTAATAGTCTCTTGTAAAAATAAACTGTTTTGTAAAACAAATCAATTCAAACCAATGAAACCCAAAGAATTAAAAGTTTTATATATAATTGAGACACTTGGTATGGGTGGAGCAGAGAAACTGTTAGCTTATATATTAAGAAATATGGATAAAAATAAATTCCACCCAGAGGTGATATGCCTTTTCGATAAGATGGATATTAAGGAAGATTTGATAAGCGCAGGTATTCCTGTATTTTGTTTAAACTTAAAAAGTGGCTCTCACTGGTGGCGTGCTATTTTTAAGTTGTATCGACTAATAAAGAAAGAAAAATTCGATATCGTGCATACGCACCTTTATTTTGCTAATATTTATGGCCGGGTTGCTGCTAAATTAGCGGGAGTGGATACGATAATTAGCACATTACATAATCCCGATTATACCTATGAAGATAATGGTAAATGGACTTATAAAATACGAAAGGCCATAGATAAATATACCGCAAGGGTATGCAACTCTGGTTTTATTGCGGTATCAGAGCATGTTAAGAAAGATTTTGAAAAGCATCTTAATCTTAAAGATATTAGAGTTATTTATAATTGTATAGATACTTCTCGGTTTAGGAAGATGGATATAGCCAGAGTCGCAAAAAAAAGAGATGAACTGGGCTTAGCTGAAGATGACTTTGTCCTTTTAAATATCGGTAGATTGCATCCTCAAAAAGGACAGTTGTATCTTATAGAGGCGTTTAACTTATTGTGTAAGAATAACCCAAAATATAAGCTGCTTATTATTGGAAAAGGGACGCTGGAATTTCATCTTAGAGAGAAGATAAGCGGGTTTTCTCTTGGAAAGAGGATTATGCTTTTAAAAGACAGGTCGGATGTCCCAGAGATAATGAGTGCTTGCGATATGTTTATACTTCCTTCTCTTTATGATGGTTTAAGCATAGCGTTAATCGAAGCCATGGCCTCTGGCCTACCCATTATCGCTTCAGATATAGATGCCGTAAAGGGAGTTATAAGAGATAACAGGGAAGGCCTGTTAGTCGAAAGAGAAAATACTGAAAAGTTAGCTGAAGCGATTTTTAAGTTAACAGAAGATAAGAGGCTCCGGTTTAATTTAGGCCAAAATGCCAAATTAAGGGCCATTGAGATGTTTGATGTAGGTGCGCATATTAAAAATTTAGAAAATATCTATAAAGGATTAATGTAGCAGCAGGAGTTACAATAAAAAGTCAACTAAAATCTTGACGCAACGCATTTAAATTACGCGAGTTACATATTTACAAAACTTACATAAAAACTGTTTTTAAAAATACAGTAGTTTGTTAAAATGGGATTACACAGATTAAAAATGCAGATTACACAGATTAGTGCCCGACGATACAATCTGTGTAATCAACATCAAGGGATAAAATATTCTTAATATATTGGCATTTAATAAGTTATAGTAATTTAATCTCAAAAAATAGCCAAAATTTAACAAAGCGGTGATAACTATGAAGATTGACCTTACTGTTCTTATTCTAGCAAGGAACGAGGCTAAAAATATTACAGCTGTTATTGTTGATGTGCGTGATATTATTAATTCTCTAAAGATTTCTGGTGAGATTCTGGTAGTTGACGGAAATTCCCATGACGATACCTATAACGTTGCCCGGGAAGCAGGTGCAAAAGTTATAATTCAGAGTGAAAGCGGTTTCGGTAATGCTTTAAGAGAAGGTTTTAGAGAGTCAAAGGGCGAATATATCCTGACTATGGATGCAGATTTATCACATCACCCTTTATTTATTCATAAAATGTGGGCGCATAGAAAGGAAGCCGAGGTTATTATTGGGTCGCGTTATGTTGCTGGCGGCCGAGCAGATATGCCTTTATGGAGAATGTTTTTGAGCAAGATATTGAATTATTTTTATACAATTGGCCTGGCTATTCCCGTAAAGGATATGTCCTCTGACTATCGAATTTATAAAGCCAGCAGTATTAAAGAATTACAACTTCAGGGTAAATCATTTGACATTATTCAAGAAATTTTGGTAAAAATTTATATTTCCGGTTATACGGCGAAAGAAGTTCCAATTTATTATAGGCCAAGAAAAGACGGAGTTTCCAATGCTAGGGTTCTTCCTTTTGGGATTCAGTTAATCATAATGTTTTTAAGGTTGTGGCGGATGCGCAAATCATTTTTATCAGCAGATTATGACGAAATGGCCTACTTTAGTAAAATTCCTTTTCAAAGGTATTGGCAGAGAAAGCGTTTAGGAATCATCATAAATTATAGTATTGATGTCCCTTTTGTTCTTGATGTGGGTTGTGGCAGTAGTGTGATATTGAGGTCTCACCCTCATATTGTTGGGTTAGATATTTGCTTAGCTAAACTTCTATATATGCGCAAATATCTAACCACTTTATTACAAGGTTCAATATACAACTTACCTTTTAACGATCATGTTTTTGATGGAGTTATATGTTCTGAAGTAGTTGAGCATATTTCTGACAGAGACAGTTGGCTTAAAGAATTAAAGAGAGTCATAAAGCCGAAAGGTTATCTTATATTAGGGACGCCTGACTATGGCAGGATATGGTGGCCGATAATTGAGCAGTTTTATAAATTAGTTATACCCGGTGGTTATGCAAATGAGCATATCTCTCATTATAGCTTCGCTGAATTAAAAGAGTTACTAATAAAGGAAAATTTCGAAATTCTTTCTTACAGATATATTTTAGGAGCGGAATTGATTATTTACGCACGATTAAAATAGATTAATAGTAAAACCCTAAGGTTTTATTTTAATACTACCACGATTTCTATGTTATTAGAAAAATGCGGTTTTAGAGTTATAAAAATTGCAAGAAGTAGAGAAGTTCAATGTTGTTATAGAAGTAATAAAATGAACATCATTACACTAAAGAGGTATCGAACTTAGGAGAAATGTCAATTCAAATAAAGTTAGAATATGTAAATTGTAATCTCTGCGGAAGCGATGACGCGGAATTACTTTATGAGGCTATTCCGCTTAGGCATAATTACGATAAAAAGTATAACAATAAATTTAGGGTGGTAAAGTGCCGAAGGTGCGGATTGGTTTATATTAACCCTCGCCCAGATAGTAAAAGCATTTCAAGTTACTATCCCGAAAGTTACGAATACCACGAAAGGCGAAAAATAAGCTTATTGGAAAAATTGTATTATAAATGCCATCGATTTGATTTAGGAAATAAAAAAGGTAGGATATTGGATGTAGGTTGCGGAAATGGTAATTATTTGTTATTCCTGAAAAATTCAGGATGGGATTGTTATGGAACAGAAATGGAAAGCCCTATGGTTAATTATCTTAACGAAAATTTAGGGCTAAAAGTTTACAAAGGTGAATTGATTGATATTGAATTACCTAAAGAATACTTTGATGTTATTACCTTTTGGGCAAGCCTAGAGCATATACCAAACTCATTAAAAACCATAGAAAAAGCCAAAACCCTATTAAAGCCAGATGGGAAGATTATTATTTGGCTTCAGAATATAAATAGTTTTGAAGCCAGGTTGTTTAAGGGTTATTGGCATCATCTTGAAATCCCCACACATATTCATCAATTTTCTCCAAATACCCTTTCAGAGTTGATGAGGAAAGCAGGTCTTAAGGTGGAAAAAGTGAGATTTGATATTTCAATGAGTTTTATCCCCAGTTTGGAATATTTCCTGAATTATCATGGAATAAAAATAAAAATCAATAAACTATTTATAAAAATACTCTTTTTGCCTGTGGATTTTATATTTATTTTATTTAAAACAAGCGGATTGATGACAATATTCTCGGTTAAAAAAGAAAACAGACGATAATTTTTTCTTGGCAAAGAAAAGATAAGATAAGAATAGTTTGTTCGAACTACCTATTACAATACCAGAAGACCTTACTCTTTATGCTCCTAAAAAAGGACAAAATTCAATTATAGATGCATAGTTGAGCTAACTCGATCAAATAAAAAATAGAAATGGATTAGCCGCTCTTGCGATCCATCCTGAACCGCATTTGAGTGCGAAAAAACCGTTTTTTGAGGCATTTAAGGTTATTCTTGATACTGTTAAAGATAATACGTGCTGGACCTGTCGCCCGGGAGATGTCTATCGCTATTGGTTCAATAAAATAAAAGGATAGTCCGAAAAGATAATTAACATGAAGGAGGAATATGCCAAGCTTTAAAAATTTATTTATATCGCTAATACTTTTTTTATTAGGGTGTTTTTTTGCACTAGGTATTTCCGAATTATTTTTTAGGTTATTCCCCCGGATTACGGGTATATACTCCACGGCAAATTATTCATTGCCGGCAATTTATGTACAAGACGAAAAAAGAGGCTATGCCTTATTGCCAATGTCTTACGGACGGAATATTTCTCTACATGGTGATTTTAATGTTGTCTATCGTATTAATAGCCAGGGGCTGCGTGCAGGAAAAAATTACTACGGTAAAAAATCCGATATTCGGGTGCTATTACTTGGGGACTCGTTTATTTTTGGCAATGGGGTAAGAGATAGTGAAACATTGAGTGTGAAATTGGAAGAAAATCTAAATGATAGAGATCTTAAAATTGGAAACAAGCTTGTAAGATTTGAGGTAATTAGTGCCGGAGTTGCCGGTTATACTTTAGATAACGAATATATGACATTGGAATATTTCAAGTTTCTTGACTCGGATATGGTATTATTAGGGCTGTGTTCAAACGATATACAGGACATACTTTTTCATAAATGGGTTATTGATCATACCGGAAACATTGTAAAGGTTATTGAAACTACCCGGCATATAGATAGCCATCACCGTTTTGTTAATGGCCCAGAATCATTATATGAAAAAAATAATTATTTAGAATGGTTGTTTGAGTTTTGCAGGCGGCATCTATTTGTCTACAATTTTTTGGGAACGTTACGATATAGGAATCGAGATTCCGGAGAACCGCAGAATAGAAATTTTACTATTAATCAAAATGAACGGCAGGAAGGCTTAGATAGAGCAAGGAAGGTATTATCCTTGATTAAAGAGTGGTGTGATAGAAACGGCGCTAAACTTGTTATTTTTTCCGTAGACGATGTTGTGTTTAAGAAATACCCAGAACTAAAAACAAGCAGTTTAAATGCTCCTGTTATGGATATTTCTGAGCTGTTCAAAGAAAACAAAAAACTTACTTTGCCCCATGATGCACATTGGTCTGTCGAAGGAACGGTAAAAGTAGCCAATTGGTTGGCTGATTTTATACAAGAAAAAAAGATGTTTATCCGCAAAATAAATAAATAGGGCATATTTTTAATATAAAATGAGAAAGAAACTCACAATAACCTTGATAAAACTTATGTTTGTCTTTTTGGCAAGTTTAGCTATAGTTGTTTCAATTATTGTTTATAACTTTGCCCATTTTTTTATTTTTCAAAACCATATTATATTAAAAATTATAGGTTATATTGGAATAGTTTTAATGGTTAAGGTAATTGAACGGGAAGGTAAATATTTTAATTTAATGTTAGGAGATGGTTAAAATACAGATTAAATCCATATTTTTTTCAACTGTTAGAAAATTTACTTTTATTTTTCTATTATCTTTTGTTGTTCAGTTAACATATCTGGTTTTAAATCCTTTAAATAAGCCAAGACTAGATGCGGCTATTTATGATACGATTGGTTTTAATATCGCTAGTGGGAAAGGTTTTTCTATTGATGGCCTGAATCCCACTACGCACTACCCCATATACCCTATATTTTTATCTATAATCTACATTATATTTGGTCGTAATTATTTTATTGTACAATTATTTTTAACTTTATTTTTAGCATTAAGTTGCGGAATTGTTTATCTACTAGGGAAAGTTGTATTTAATGAGAAGGTGGGGTTAATCGCAGCTACCTTTCTATCACTTTATCCGCCCTTCTTTTGTCTTAGCCGTATTATGTATGCCGAACCATTATTTATCGTGCTATTATATACCTTAATTCTCCAATTAATATTTTTTATAAAAATAAATAAAGCATGGATTATTTTGATTAGCGGTATTTTATTAGGTACGGCGATATTAACCAAACCACAGATAATTTATCTACCAGTAGTTATTACTGTTTTTTTATTATGGTTATTGGGTTTTAAAAAGGCATTAAGATATTTGCTAATATTCAGTATGGGAATTCTTCTTTGTATGGGTCCATGGATAATACGCAATTACCTTATCTTTGGGGATTTTAGGCCAGTTGCTGCTTTTGCAATTAAAAATGGCAAGCCCATAAAAGTTGATGAAGGAGTAAGATATAACAAAGAAAAGGCTATATTAGCATTAGAATGGTATCAGCAAAATGTACTGGAAAATTATTATGTAAAAGCGGAGGTAGAACCGCATATTGAATTTAAAAAAACCTTTTTGCAAAAAATGGTCAATTATTTTGGCTCCGATTATGCAGGAAATCCAAGCAATATCCTTGATTTAGTACGAAAAATGTATGTTACCAGTTATGGGGATGTTCTGGATATGGGGATACCGTTTAAGGCCTTTGTACAGGATAAAAATTTATCAAAATACTATTGGCATATTTTAGTAGTTAAAATAGCGCTGATATTAATTTCTCTTTTTATATTTTTATTTGGTATATTGAATATGTTATTAAGTATAAAGCGGAGTAAAGAAAAGATGTTCCTTGCACTATTATTTATGTCATATACGCTCTTTTTGTATTTATGGGTAATATTTTTTGGACAAGTTGGCATTTGCGGCCGTTACGGAATCCCTGTTTTACCTATATTGATTTTATTTGCAGTGGACTGGTTTATCAAAACTAAAGAAAAAAATATGCGCTTGACTATCAAAAAAGATGCGCCAGGAGAACAATGAATATATTAATACTTAATCCTCCTTTCGTAGATAATTTTTGCCGCTCTGCGCGTTGGGCTGCCAGGTCGCGTGGCCGTGTCCAACGTCATCCTGACTGGTTATTGATTACAGTTGCAATATTAGAAAACTCGGCGCATAAAGTTCGCTTTATTGATGGCGCGGCATTGAATTTAAAGAGGCAACACATTGCAGAAGAAATTGATAAATTTATGCCAGAGTTAGCCATACTTCATACTACAACCCCTACAATATACAATGATATTTCCTATGCCAAACTAATTAAGGATAAAATAGCTTGTCCTATTGTTTTAGTAGGTCCGCATGTTAGCGTAGAAATAGAGGATACATTTAAAATTGCTGCTGGCAGTGTCGATATTATTGCTCGAGGCGAGTACGATTATACGGTGAGAGATTTAGCCAATAGAAAAAATTTAAGAGATATTCTGGGGATTTCATATCTTAATAACGGTGCGGTGGTTAATAATCCAGATAGGGACTTAATAAATGTTAGTGAGTTGCCATTTCCTGCCTGGCAACACATTAGGCCAGAATGGTATTTTGATGCGGCAAAAAGATTTCCCTTTTTAACCCTTCTTTCTGGCCGAGGTTGTTTTGGGCGTTGCACATTTTGCCGTGATACACCCATAATGTATAAGAGGCAATTACGGCTGCGTCCAGCAAAGTCAGTGGTTGATGAGATAGAGTATGATTATAGGCTTTTCCCGTATCTTAAAGAAATAATGTTTGAGACAGATACTTTTTCCGCGTCCTCTCAACATGTAAGGGAAATTTGCGAAGAGATTTTAAAAAGAAAGATAAAATTCTGCTGGAGCAGCAATACCAGGGTGGACATGGATTTATTGCTCCTGCCACTTATGAAAAAAGCGGGCTGCCGCATGCTTATGACTGGCTTTGAATTTGGCACCCAGGAGGCCTTAGATTCGGTGAAGAAAGATATAACCCTTCAAGAGTCACGTAAATTTGCCGAAGCAGCGCATAAGTTAGGTTTTATTATTCATGGCTGTTTTATGTTTGGGGCGCCGGGGGAAACGAAAGAGTCTTGCCGCAAAAGCATCGAATTTGCAAAATCCCTGCCAATGGATACTATTCAGTTTTCCGGGATCTGTACTTATCCGGGGACAGAGTTATATGCATGGGTTAAAAAAGAAGGATATCTAGTTCCACGGGATTGGACTGGATGGGTTGATGAGAGCTTTGAACAGACAACCCTGATAAGCTATCCTCAATTAACCAGCGCAGAAGTCAATAATTTTATTGACACTGGCTTAAGGGAATTTTATTTACGACCACAGCAGATTTTTAAGATGTTTTTAAATATCAGAAGCCTTTCTGACATTAGAAGAAAAATGTATGGACTGAGGCAATTTATTAATTATTTCTTTCAAAAAAAATGTAAATAAATAGATGAAAATACTTCTCTTAAATCCTCCATTTCCGCATTACGCTTCTAGGCAGCCTCCTTTAGGATTAGCCTATTTAGCTGCGGTTTCGAAAAGTAAAGGAGTTGGTTTTAAGATTATTGATGCATTTGCAGAGGCCAAGCCTATAAAAGAAATTATAAAAGACATATATAACTATAGACCGGATATTTTAGGGGTAACCATGGCTACACCTGTTTTTGATATTGTGGCCGAGATTGTTAGACAGGTAAAAGAATCCCTTCCTGTTATTGTAGTTGCTGGCGGCCCGCATCCCTCTGCTCTTCCAGAAGAAACATTACAGGGTAGCGTTGTAGATATTGTCTGTAGGGGTGAAGGCGAAGAAACCTTGGTAGACCTTTTTGATTATTTTAAGGGAAATAAATCTTTAAGAGAAATACCAGGAATCAGTTTTTTAGAAAATGGCCTTTTTTGTTCTACGGGTAACCGCCGCTTTCTAAGCAATTTAGACCAACTCCCCTTTCCGGATTGGGAGGGTTTTGATCTTAAGATGTACTCTAGTCCTGCGCGTAAGAAAAACTTTTCACTTCCCATTATGAGCTCTAGGGGTTGTCCGACTCAATGTTACTTTTGTTATAAGGAAATTTTTGGTAATCAATATCGCTTCAGAAGCCCTGAAAATATAGTGGATGAAATAGAATATTTAAAAACAAAATATCATATTCAAGAATTCAGTATTATTGATGATAATTTCACTTTACTAAACGAAAGAGCAGAAGAAATTTGCAGGCTTATTATTGAAAGGAAATTAAATCTTGCTTGGAGCGTTCCCAGCGGAATGCGGGTTGCCCCTATATCAGAGAAATTATTGAAACTGATGAAGAGAAGCGGTTGCTATAGAGTTTTCTTTGGTGCAGAAAGTGGAAATTCGCAAATACTGAGAAGTATTAATAAAGGTATTAGCCTCCAGCAGGTTAAGGAAGCAGTAAGTTTGGTTAAGAAGGTAGGCCTTGAGGTGGGTGTTTTTTTTATGATTGGCAACTTGGGAGAAGATGAAGAAAAGATAAATCAAACTATAAGATTTTCTGTTAATTTGAACCCTAATTTAGTACAGTTTTCCATTGCTACCCCCTATCCCGGGACAGTATTTTATGAACGGGTAAAAAAAGAAGGAAGGTTTCTTTTTAAAAAATGGGAAGAATTAGGTACCTATGAGAGACCAGTCTTCGAGCATGGATCTTTAACCGCTGGGTTAATCAACAGGAAATTTAAAGAGGCTTATAGAAAGTTCTATTTAAGGCCAAGATTTATTATCGAAAAACTAAAGAAAATTAAGACATTCAAAGATGTTAAAAATCTTTTACAAGGCGGGCTCATTTTTATTAATCTGGGGATAAAAAACAAAAACTAATAAATGAATGCTCCACCCTACAAAATATTACTGATAAATCCACCCTTTAGTCGTAAAGAAGAATATAAATTTTGGATTTCCTCTGTTGGTACAAAGGCGAATCCTCCGCTTGGATTGGCATATATAGCTGCTGTATGTTTAAAGAAAGGTTACGCTGTAGAAATTATAGATGCCTTAGCCGAAGAGCTTACTTCAGCAGAGCTTAAACTGAGGATAATTAAAGCTAATTCTAGTATCGTAGGGGTGACTGCGACTACCCCCATGATTAATAATGCCTTTGAAGTATTGAAGTTGGTTAAGGAATGTTCAAGCTCTACCCTGACAGTTTTAGGTGGGCCGCATATTACGGCTGAGCCATTTTTCACCATGAATGAATGTAAGGAATTAGATATCGGTGTGTTAGGAGAAGGAGAAAATACCTTCGTGGAGTTGGTGGAAACATATTTAACCTCAAATAGGGGTTTAGGCGAAATACAAGGTATTATTTACAGAAAAGAGGGACAGATAATCACTAATCCTCCACGGACGCATATAAAAAATCTAGATGATATTCCATTTCCGGCTTACCATCTTTTACCAATGCATCTGTATTCGCCATCGCCGTTTAATTACCGTAGGTTACCCGCGGTATCTATAATATGCAGCCGGGGCTGTCCTTTTCAGTGTATCTTTTGTACTAAGGGCCTTTTTGGTAATAATGTCCGCAGACTCTCTCCCCAGAAAGTTTATGAACAGGTAAAGTATTTAGTCGATAATTATAAAATTAGAGAGGTTCACTTTTATGATGATACTTTTATATTAGACGGAGATTGGGTTAAAGAGGTTTGTTCTTATCTTGAAAGGTTAAATATTCTATGGTGGTGTAATGGACGGGTAGATATTATGACCAAAGAGATTTTATCTTGCCTAAAGAAGGCCGGTTGTTATAGGATATATTATGGTGTTGAATCGGGTAACGAGAAATCATTAAAGGTTCTTAAGAAAGTAACCTCCATTAAAAAAATAAAAAATGCCTTTAAGATTACGCGGGAAAGTAATATTGAGACAGGCGCATTTATGATGTTAGGGATACCGGGAGAAAATGGAGAAGATATGCAAAGGTCTATAGATTTTGTTAAGGAGATTAAGGCCGACCACGCTGTTTTTTCCGTGCTGACGCCTTATCCTGGCACAGAGATTTACAAAGAGCATAAAAAATATGGATTAATGAGAAAGGCATCATGGAAAGATTATATTATGATATCCGATGATCCAATATTCATATCTTATTCAACTACAAAAGCCGAATTAAATAGATATTTAACCCTGGCTTACAGAAGTATTGTATTTAGTCCTAGATTTATAAAAAATAAAATAAAAGACGTATTTTATTCTCCATGGAAAATATTTTTTTATACTAAAGGATTAATTTCTACACTCAAGGGTATATTCTTAGATTTTATTCAGAGAAAGATAAGGGAGTCGTAAATATGGCTCGGATTATGCTTATTGAACCGGGTACAGAGACCAAAGAGGGCGTGATGAGGATTCTAGCTTCTATTGGCACAAATAAGGTAAATTGGAAATTTCCACCGTTGGATTTATTAGGCATCGGAGGAATTTTACGGAAAAACAATATAAACGATTTTACAATACTAGATGCCTTAAATTTGGAATTAACGCATGGGCAGACTAAAGAATATATTAAAAAAGAAAATCCTGAGGTAGTAGTATTTACTTTTACTACCTTTATGGTTAAGAACGATATGAAAATAGCTAGCATTGCGAAAGAAGTAAATCCAGCGATAAAAACTATAGCCGTTAATTTTGCTGCTGAGTCTTACGAAGGAAATATCCTGAAGGATTTTCCGGATTTAGACTTTTTGGCTTACCATGAGCCAGAGTATCCTGTATTAGACCTGGTCAAGGCTAATTATAGGCCAGAGAATGTTGGTGGTATTTATTACCGCGAAGGATTGAATATAAAAAAGAATCCTGAAAGATTGCTTATAAATTTGGACGATATAGGCATTATGGCGCATGATAAAATACCGATTTATATTTATCGCTCTCCTTATCAAAAAAGAAGGCCGCTATCAGCAACAGCTTTTACCCGAGGCTGCATTAATAAGTGCACGCATTGTCTAAGTTTGTTTCTAAATTTACATTCAGAAGTTCCTTCTAAGGCGGGACATGTAAGATACAGGTCTTATGACAGTATTAGAGAAGAGTTAAGCCTTTTGGCTTCTTTGGGCGTAAAAGAACTGCGTTTCTTTGATAATGAGTTAACTGCTGATATGGTTTGGGCTGAGGGTATATTTGATATGATGATTAGAGAAAAAATTGATATCACATTCTCCTGTAATGTCAGGGCAGATACAGTTAATGATACATTATTGAAGAAAATGAAAAAAGCTGGATGCCATTTAATTTCAATAGGGGTTGATAGCATGAGTCAGAAAATTTTGGATAACATGAAAAAGAATCTTACCATTGAACAAATTAATAATGCTATCAAGCTGATACGTAAGCACAATTTTATGCTATCTACCTATACAACCTTTGGCCATAATGGAGAATCCAGGGAAACAATGATGGATACTATCGGGTTTATCAAGAGAATCAATCCTGATATTTGCTCTTTTTCTTTTGCTGTTCCGATAAAAGGAACGGAGTTTTACGATTTTCTTATTAAAAATAATTTTTTAGATAAATCCGCGCCCTTAGAATCTTATGATCCTAATTTGCCACCCGTATATTCCTATCCACAGATTTCTTCGGATGAGATGTATAAGATAGCTATGTATGCATATAGATCATTTTATTTCAGGCCCGCATATATTTTTAAAAGATTACTGCGTTCTTATAGTCGCAGAGATGATATCAGGTATATGTTTTTTTGCATGCAAAGATATATCTTTGAACCCTTAAAAAGAAAAAATAGCTGTTTTAATTAATGATGGAAAATAAAAACGAAAAACATTTGTGTAGTGTGAGCATAGTAATTCCGGCGCATAATTCGTTGACTAGCATTGATAAGGTTATTTCTTCAAGTCTAACGCAAAACTACCCTAAAGGAAAATTAGAAGTCATTATTGTAGACGACGGCTCAACTGATAATACCGCTGAGGTAATTAAAAAGCATAGCCAGGTAAAATATATTTATCAACAAAATGCCGGTGCAGCCAAGGCCAGAAATACAGGCTGGATGAATGCCGGAGGTGATATCATCTGCTTTACGGATTCTGACTGTATCCCAGAAAAAGATTGGGTAAATAAACTTATTACAAGATATACTTCCGAGAATATTGCCGGCGTCGGAGGGTCCTATGATATTGCTGATGATAAGTCATGGTTGGCAAGATGTATACACGAAGAGATTATCCAGAGGCACCTAAAGATGCCAGAAATCAGCAGTCATTTGGCAAGCTGTAATTTTTCCTGCCGAAAAAACGTCTTAAGCCAGATACAGGGATTTGATGAATCTTTTAAGGCTGCCAGTGCCGAAGACAATGAATTATCTTATCGGATAAGGAAAAAAGGATATGTATTGGTCTTTGATAAAGATATAAAAGTAGCCCACTATCACCGAACAAACTTATTTAGTTATTTAAAACAGCAATTTCGTCATGGCTATTGGTGTATGAAATTATACAAACTTCATCCCGATATGATGACAGGGGATGGTTATGCAGGATTAATAGACCACATTCAACCACCGCTTTTTTTGTTGTGCATTGCTTCTTTGGGGCTGTTGCCATTTATTCCTGGAGTATTTTACTTTTTTTCACTGCTACTGTTGATTACGCTTTTGGTGCTTAATCTCCCCATGGTGATAGCAATTGTTCAGAGAAAAAGAGAAAAAGTTTATTTGCTATTTATATTCTTGGTATTTTTGCGCGGCATTGCTAGGTCAATAGGCATGTCCAGCGGTATCTTTAGATTTTTTATACTCGGACCGTTTCTAAAAAAAGAAAATCGGGTTTCTTAAAATGGCTTTGCAAAGAAAAATCTTAGTGATGATTCCTACCTATAACGAAGGAAAAACTATTACTTCGGTAATTAATCATGTGAAGGAGGCATTGCCTCTAGCTGATATTTTGGTTATAGATGGAGGCTCTGATGACGAGACTTGCGAAAAAGCCAAAGATTCAGGTGCCTTTGTATTGACGCTACCCTATAGCATGGGCATTGGTGGGGCAATAGAAACTGGCTTTAAATTTGCCGCGGAAATGCATTATGATATCTTGGCCCGTGTAGATGGCGACGGACAACATAATCCGGACGAACTTCCTGGGATGATAAAACTAATAGAAAAGAAAGAGGCCGACGTAATTATTGGCTCAAGGTTTTTTGAAAATAAAAATTATAAAAATTCTTTTTTTAGGGTAGTGGCCATAAATATTTTTTCTTTTGTTGATTCTTTACTTATTGGTCAAAGGGTAACAGATCCCACCTCTGGCTTTCAGGTTTATAACTCTAAGATAATAGAATTCTTTGGTAAAAAACATGTCCTTGATTATTCAGAGGTAGAATTTTTATTCTTACTTGACCGTATCGGCTTTAAGACCAAGGAAGTCCCTGTATCTATGAGAATAAGAAGCCAGGGGAGTTCATCCTTTAATAGTATTCGTTCTTTTGTTTATGTTTTTAGAGGCATATTAGCGCTTTTTGTAGGCCTATTCCAGAATTTTCCTCAAACCGAAAGGAAAACCGATGACCCTTAAAATACAAATTATCGCTATTCTAGTATCTTTATTATTACTCTTCATTGTTTTCGAGCTGATCAGAAGAAGAAAGCTTAAGCCAGAATATAGTATATTCTGGGTCCTTATAGGGATAGTGATGCTTTTGCTTTCTGTATTTAAAAATTTATTGAGTAAATTAGCCGATATTTTAGGTGTATTTCCGCCAATCTTCGCATTGCTCCTTGTAGGATTTGCCTGTGTCGTGCTCATCTTATTGTATCTTTCTGTTTTGGTTTCAGAGTTTTCTTCCGAAAAGAAAGAAATTTTTAAAGAGTTAAGTATATTAAAATGGAAAATAGAACAGATAACAAAGAAGGAGGAAAATGAGCAACTTAAAAAATAAAAAAATATTAGTCACTGGTGCCGGTGGCTTTATAGGCAGCCATCTTGTGGAGGCTCTCGTAAAACTGGATGCAAAGGTTAGGGCATTCTTGAGGTATACCTCTGATAGCGGCATTGGGCATTTATCTGAATTAGAACCCGCGGTAAGAGAGGACATAGAAATGTATCGGGGAGAAATCCGTGATTTTGACAGTGTAAAAAAAGCAATGAAAGACATCGATATAGTTTTTAACTTGGCGGCACTCACCGGTATTCCTTATTCCTACCAGCATCCGGTTGAGGTATTTGAGACAAATACCCTTGGCATATTGAATATATTAAGCGCCAGTCGCGATATGCAGCTGAAGCGGATTGTGCATACCTCCAGCAGCGAAGTCTACGGCAGCGCACAATATGTGCCTATCGATGAAAAGCACCCATTACAGCCGCAGTCCCCTTATTCAGCAAGTAAAATAGCAGCGGATTCCCTGGCCTTAAGTTTTTATTATTCCTTTGGTACTCCTGTTTCCATCATCAGGCCATTCAATGCCTATGGCCCAAGGCAGTCTATCAGGGCGGTTATACCGACGATAATTTTACAGCTGCTCAAGAGAAATAAAATATCCTTGGGTAACCTACAGACCAAGAGGGATTTTACTTTTGTAAAAGATACTGTGCAGGGGTTTATCAAGATAGCCGAGAGTCCTGAGTCTATCGGTGAGATAATTAACGTCGGTTCTTCCTCTGAAATAAGTATTGAAGATTTGGCAAAAAAAATAAGCGCAATTACAGGAAGACAGCTGCATATAGATACGGATAAAGTTAGATTGAGGCCAGAGAAAAGCGAGGTAAAGAGACTCTTTGCCTCTAATAAAAAGGCAAAGGAACTAACTGATTGGCAGCCCAATTATTCGCTTGATAAGGGGCTTGGAGAGACCGTTGAGTTTTATAGGCGTAATTTAAAGGATTATTATACTGAAGAATACGGGGTGTAAATATGATGAAGGCTTTAATTTTAGCTGGAGGAGAGGGGAGTAGATTGAGGCCATGGACATTTTCTGTGCCAAAACCATTATTGCCTATTGGCGAAAAACCAATTTTAGAAATAATTATAAACCGGCTTAAAAAATTCGGCTTTAAAGAATTTATTCTATCTGTCGGATATCGCGGAGAGCTTATCGTATCTTATTTTCAAGACGGGAAAAAACTGGGAATAAAAATTGACTATATCAGAGAAACGGCGTCTCTAGGAACTGCTGGTCCGCTTTCATTGCTAGCAGATAAAGTTGAACTTAATCCAAGGGACCCTATTTTATTAATGAATGGCGATATACTTACGCGAATTAATTTTTTGGAATTTATTAAATATCATAAAAGACATCGTTTTGATTTAACGGTGATAGTGAAAAAGTTCGAAATGAAGTTTCCTTACGGAATGCTTAGCATAAAGAATAAAATTATACATAAAGTGACTGAAAAACCAATTTATCATTACGATATTAGCGCTGGCATTTATTTAGTAAACTGCAATATTATTGATTTTATCCCTAAGGGAAGTTTTTTTACTATGCCCCAACTTATTAATTTACTTATAAAACGTAAGAAAAAAGTAGGTGCTTATTTTTCTGAAAAGCAGTGGATGGCTGTAGAGGAGCCCGCAGATATTGAGAAAGTAAATAACGATCTAAGGGCTTGGTTAGACGATCATGAGTTATAGCTTGTTAGGTAATTCAAGTTAGACATTCGAATAAAAATATTTCTGAAATAGATGAAGATAATAAAAATAATACCAACTAAAAAATCTCTTGTTTTAGTTTCTTTTGCATTACTGTTGGGTCTTTTTTCAATAAACAATCTCTGGTTTATTTATTTTTCCGCAATAGTTATTTTTTTTGTTATTTTTATCAAAAAGAAGTTTGCAGAAAAAGAAGCTAATCTCTTAATAAAGTTATTTTTAATTTTTTTATTATTAAGAGTATCTGTTGCTTTGATGATGTGGGAATTTATTATCAAGCACAATAATGGTGTATCTCTATTTGGCGACGGCCAAACTAATCATTTTCTCGGCTTTATTATTTCAGAAACCTTTAAGGGCGATTTAACTAAAATTAGTTCGCAGGCGGCCCTGAATAGCCGCCTTTTTCAACTCATACCCTTTTTATATCGTTTGTTTAAAGTACCCTGGGGAGGGGAGGTTTGGGTTTTGCCATCTTGGATTGGGAGATTGCCGTCAGTAGATGCCTATCAGGTTACGGGTTACGCGTACCTTTCAGCTATATTTTATTATTTCTTTGGATTTAAGCCAATCCTTGGTATATTTTTTAATTCTTTATTAGGTGCGTTATTATGTATTTGCGTATACTCCATTATAAAAAGAATATCAGATAATAGCGCACCGAAGGTCGGAGCAGTATTAGCTGGATTATTTCCTTCTTTATTTTTATGGTCAACCATAAATGAAAAAGAAATTATTATAATTTTTTTAAATATCCTCATAATTATATGCTGGACTAATATTATCACAAGAAAAAAGTGGTTTCTATTTCCGGTTATAATCTTATTAACCTGGATCGAGAGGACGTTTAGATCGCCTTTTTTGTTGCCGTTTATTTTCTATAATACCTTAATCACCCTAATGCTAGTGGGGTTATGGGCAATACGAAAAAGGTTTGTTCTGCGAGGTGTTATATTTTTAGCTATTCTATTGATTTTTTTCTCAGTAAAATACGCTCCAGACGCTCCAGAAAAATTAGTTAAGCAATTTCATAAAGGCATATTGCAAATCCTAGATCATCATCGGGTGCAGGTTTGGGAAAAGGGCGCCTATTATAAAATTCTTGAAGAAAAATATTATGATCCGACCAAAGATTTATCTGGTTTATCTTATAAGCAAATTATTATGGCTTATAGTAAGGGGTTTGGTCATTTTATCCTTGAGCCATTTCCTCATAAAATTGATAATTTTGAAAAATTACTCGCCTATCCAGAGAATATCTATATATGTTTTTTACTGATATTTTTTATATTGGGGATTATTATAACGTTTAAAAAAAATCCCATTATATTTGTTATTTTGTTTTCAAATTTCTTTATTTTTTCCTCTCTCGTTGCCATGGGAGAAGGAAATATAGGCGGTTTATTCCGCCATAGAGATATTGTCGCGCCGATATTTATCATTTTTGCAGCTGTAGGTCTTGGGGCCTTTTTTAGAGATCGGCAGAAGTTGTCTCAATTTTAAATTAGAATGGAAGATAGCCATAATATTTTATTTATTTCTTACGATGGCCTGGCCGAAGACCTAGCTCAATCTCAGATATTACCTTATCTCATGGGATTGGCTAATAATAATACAAAGATTAGATTACTCACTTACGATAAGCCAAAGTATATGGCCGATAAATCAAGTATTAAGCAGCTTAGCCGGATGTTAGAAGAAGCGGGCATAAAATGGATAAGCATGAGGTATCATAAAAGACCGGTAATTTTATCCACGCTATTTGATGTATGTAGGGGCATTTGGGTTAGTTTCCTGCTGAACAGGCAATATAAAATCGGGATTGTCCATGCCAGAAGTTATGTCCCGGCTTTGATCGGTATGTTTTTAAAAAAAATTTATGGCAAAAAATTTATTTTTGACATGAGAGGATTTTGGGCAGACGAAAGAATAGAAGGAGGGATTTGGAAAAAGGATTTTTTATATCATATAGCCAAGTATTTTGAGAAGATATTCTTGCTTAATGCAGATATAATAATTACTTTAACTGAAAGCGCGAAAGGCGAGATTAGTTCCTTTAAGTATTTAAGGAAAACTACGCCAGAAATTTTTGTTATCCCTACAGCGGTAGACTTAAAAACATTCAGTTTTGACAAAAATAAAGGTATACACGAAGATTTAAAAAGAACCCTGATGAATAAGTTTGTTTTTGTTTACAGCGGTTCGTTAGGTACATGGTATGAATTGGATGGGCTTTATAATTTTTTTATCAAGGCAAAAGAACTGATTAAGGATGCGCACCTATTAATGTTAACCAAGCAATGCGAACTAGCGGATTTAAAAAGGAAAGAAAAAGGCCTGGATATTTTTGAGGTAACCATTGCGCAAGTTTCCCATAAAAATATTCCCGATTATTTAAATAATGCCCATGCAGGATTAGCATTTTATAAGCCGGGCTATTCGCGTAAAGGATGTTGTCCGACCAAGGTAGGGGAATATTTGGCCTGCGGCCTTCCTGTGGTTATCAACGAAGGAGTCGGAGATATTGACCAAATAATTAGCAAAGAAGGGGTAGGGGTGGTTATTGCGTCTTTTATTGATTCGCAATATATAGAAGCAATCAATAAAATTAAAGAATTACTAAAAGAGCCGCTTGCCTTAAAGAGAAGATGCCGAGCGGTAGCAGAAGATTATTTCTCGCTAGATAAGGGTATAGAAAAATACCAGCAAATTTATCAAAAATTATTAAAAAAATGAAAATTTTATTTATTGTTCCTTATCCGACATTAGGCCCGAGCAATAGATTCAGGGTAGAGCAGTATCTCCCTTATCTTAAAAAAGAGGGGCATACCTGTTTTTTGCGGCCTTTCTACAATGACGCTCTTTACGAAGTTCTTCATAAAAAAGGTTATTACTTAAAGAAAATTTTTATTCTTTTTTTCTTAACCTTTCGCAGAATCAAGGATGTTTTTATGGCCAATCACTGCGATATAATCTTTATACACCGCGAGGCATTTCCTTTAGGAGGGATTATTTTTGAGTATTTCTTTAAAATGACGGGAAGAAAGATTATTTATGATTTTGACGATTCACTATTTTTACCAAACCCAAGCGGCCCAAACAGGTTCATAAATGTTTTTAAGGTTCCTGAAAAAATAAAAAGAATAATACAAATGAGTGATGGTGTAATTGTGGGGAATAGTTTCCTTAGGGATTATGCCCTGAATTATTCTACAAAGGTTTATACGTTACCTACGCCCATTGATACCGAAAAATATGCACCTTTAACCAATGGGCCAAACAATAAAAGAATAGTAATAGGCTGGATTGGAAGCAGCACAACTTTAAAATATTTAAAATTATTAAAAAATGTTTTTTCAGAGTTATCCCGCTGGTATCCAAATGTTGCATTTCTCGTAGTAGGAAAAGATTTTAAAGGATATGAGTATTTAAATATAGAATTCAAAGAGTGGTCTCTAGATTCAGAGTTAAGTTCTCTTCAGTCCTTTGATATCGGTATAATGCCCTTAACCGATGATTACTGGTCAAGGGGCAAGTGTGCATTTAAGGCCATCCAATATATGTCAGTTGGCATCCCTGTTGTCGCTTCTGATGTGGGCATGAATAAGGAAGTAATTCAAAATGGAATTAATGGTTTTCTTGTCACAAGCGAAGAAGAATGGATAGGTAAGCTTAAGTTGCTAATTGAAAATGCCAATTTAAGAAAAGAAATGGGTATTGCCGGTAGGAAGATTGTAGAAGAAAAATACTCACTTAAAGTAAATGCGCCAAAGCTATTAACAATCATCAAAAAGGTTTATAATCAAAATAATACCTAAAGAGCAAAATGTGCGGCATTTGTGGAATTGTAGATTACCGAACAAATAGCGCTGTTAGAGAAACAGTACTTAAGAAAATGTGTACGGCTATGATTCATCGGGGGCCCGATGACGAAGGGATATTTATTAAAAATGATAGTCCTTCTGTGGGTTTAGGGCATAGGAGGCTAAGTATAATTGATTTATCTAGTGCCGGTCATCAACCCATGGCTAACGAGGATGGACGAATTTGGCTTGTGTTTAACGGCGAAATATATAACTATAAAGAATTAAGAGGCAGGTTAGTTGATCAGGGGCATATATTTAAGTCTAACGCAGATAGCGAAACCATAATACATCTCTATGAAGATTATGGTAAAGATTGCGTTAAATATTTACGAGGGTTTTTTGCATTCGCGGTTTGGGATGAAACAAAAAAACTCCTTTTATTAGCTAGGGACAGAGTGGGCAAGAAGCCATTGCTCTATTACTACGATGGAGAAAATTTCTGTTTTGCATCGGAATTTTTAGCTCTTTTTTCTAGTGGTTTAATAAAAAAAGAAATTAATTACGAGGCAATCCATTATTATCTTACTTTTGGATATATTCCCGCGCCTCTGACTATATATGAGAATATATTTAAACTACCGCCGGCACGCCTTCTTATTTTAAAAGCAAGAAAGATTACATTGGAACAATATTGGCGCTTGGATTATTCTCATAAAATCAATATATCTGAAGGTGATGCAGCAGAAGAAGTTTTAAAATTAATAAAAGAGGCGGTGAAGATTAGGTTGTATAGCGATGTCCCTTTAGGCGCTTTTTTAAGCGGAGGAATAGATTCTAGTACTATAGTTGCTTTAATGAGCCAATTATCAGAGACAAAAGTGAAGACTTTTTCCATTGGATTCAAAGAGCATGATTACAGCGAACTAGGGTATGCCCGAACTATTTCAAAGAGGTTTAATACCGAACATAACGAATTTATTGTAAAACCCAAGGCCTTAGAAATTTTACCTTTATTAGTAGAGCATTATGGAGAACCCTATGCTGATTCGTCCTGTATCCCTACTTATTATGTGGCAAAAGAAACCAGAAAATACGTTACCGTTGCTTTAAATGGCGATGGTGGAGACGAGCTTTTCGCCGGCTATGAACGTTATCAGGCGATGTTAGCCGCAGAGATTTATCAAAAATTTCCGAATTTTACTAAAAATATTATATCGAACTTGTTTTGCAGCTTGCCCGATTCTACTAATTCGAAAAATAGATTAAGAAAAATAAGAAGATTTTTTGAGGCAATCAATCTACCGCGCAATCAAAGATATCTTCGCTGGGTAGGAGTATTCAGCGATGATTTAAGGGATTCTTTATATTCCGATGATTTTAAAAAGAAGGTTCATGGAAATGACCCGCTTAATTGGTTGCTGCCTTATTTAAATCATCCTAATGGATTGGAATTGCTAGATAGGCTTTTAATGACAGATACTCATACCTATTTACCCAATGACCTTTTGGTGAAAGTGGATATAACCAGTATGGCAAATTCTCTGGAGGGCCGTTCGCCCTTTCTTGACCATAAACTTATGGAGTTTGTCGCTCGTTTACCACCGGAATATAAAATGAAAAGATTTATTAAGAAATATATATTAAAAAAAGCAATCAAGGGGCTGGTTCCAGAAAAGAATGTCCATAGGAGAAAGATGGGGTTTGGAGTTCCCGTTGGTGAGTGGTTTCGTAGCGATTTAAAGGGGCTTTTATTTGAGACTATTCTTTCAGATAAATTTTTCAATAGGGGATATTTTAATTCTGAGGCAATTAGAAATATGGTTTATCAGCATATTAATGGGCAGAAAGACTATACGCTTCAGCTCTGGGCGCTTTTAATGCTTGAGCTCTGGCATAAAAGGTTTATTGATTAGATGAAAAAAATAACAAATATATTATTATTCGCAGTCTTAGCAGCTATATTCATTGGCGTACTTCTTAATATTAACGTCACAACCAAACAATGTATTAACTATCAATGTTGCACCCATAAGCTGCCTTTATATCTGAAAGTATTGGATTTCTTTGACCGGTATTATAACTATAAACAATTAGTAAAAATTATAACTAAAGATGTAGTAACTGAACAGGAACGGGTAATGAAAATATTTGCATGGACATACGAAAACATAAAGAAAGTCCCGGCGGGCTTCTCCGTTATAGATGATCATGTTTGGTATATTATTATTAGAGGGTATGGAGTAAGCGATCAAGCTTCAGATGTATTTACTACCTTGTGTAATTATGCAGGCGTTGATGCATTTTTTACCTGGGTGATGACTCCGGACCGCTCAAAAAAAGTTCCACTTTCTTTCGTTAAAATAAAAGATAAATGGTATATTTTTGACCCGTATAACGGTGTTTATTTTAAAAATAATAAAGGCAGCCTAGCGGACGTTGAAGTAATTAAATCAGGCAGATATTCGGTGCAAGGACGAACAGGCACAATTGAGATGGATTACTCAGATTATATTTCTACTCTTCCAGCTATAAAAAATTCGGGTCTGCAAAGGGCAAATATTCAGTCTCCATTGAATAGGTTCCTCTTTGAAATAAAAAAATGGAGAAAATAGTTTAGATGAAATGAGAAGAGATAAAGTTAAATTTATCGGCCTTATCGGTCTTGGTTGGTGGGGAAAAAATCTCCTAAAGAACCTTTATAATCTCGGGGTGCTGCATACGGCTTGCGATACGAATTTAGATGTATTATCCGAGAGAAGAAGGTTATATCCGGATGTTAATTACGAGGCTTATTTTGAGGAAATCTTGCAAAACCCGGATATAAAAGCAGTTGCCATAGCTACTCCCGCATCTAGCCACTATGAGCTGGCAAAGATGGCCTTACTTGCCGGGAAAGATGTGTTTGTTGAGAAGCCATTATCTTTAACGGTTAAAGAAGGCAAGAGGCTCGTAGGGCTTTCCCAGAGAGAAAAAAAGATTCTCATGGTAGGGCACATTTTACAATATCATCCAGCTGTAATAAAGCTTAAGGAACTCATTGTTTCGGAAAAGTTAGGGAAAATTCAGTATATTTATTCCAATCGTCTGAATATTGGAAAACTTAGGACCGAGGAGAATATACTCTGGAGCTTCGCTCCCCATGATATATCGGTTATCCTCATGCTCCTTGAAGAAGATCCCATCAAGGTTGGCGCCTTTGGAGGAGATTATTTGAATGCTGGAATAAACGATGTCACTTTAACTACATTAGAATTTAAAAATGGAGTAAAAGGGCATGTATTTGTAAGCTGGCTGCACCCTTACAAAGAGCAAAAGCTTATTGTAGTTGGTTCAAAAGCGATGGCGGTTTTTGACGATATGAGTAAGGAAAAGTTATTTATTTATCCTCATAGGATTCAATGGAATAAGGGAAAAATTCCCGTGGCCCAAAAAGCTAATTTTAAGTCCATCTCGATAAATAAAGGAGAGCCTTTAAAGTTAGAGTTGGAGCATTTTATTAATTGTGTTCAGACAAGAAAAACACCCAAAACCGATGGCCTTGAAGGTTTGAGGGTCTTAAAAGTTCTAGAAGCAGCAGAAAAGCCGCTTCTTGAAAAAAATATAGTTATTTAACCTTATATTCTTTAGAGTGAACCCCTTTGTCTAAAGATTTTTGAAGCAATTAAAGAAGATGTCGTCAAATAATGCCGCCTCTTCCATAAAATTAATAATGCATAAAACTATTAGTTATCTTAAGAATCGTTATATCTTTAAAGGTTCGTTTGCAACTAATGTGTTAACGCTAATGACGGGTGTCGTTATTGCACAGTTGATTCCTATTGTGATATTACCTGTTCTTACAAGAATATACACACCCAGAGATTTTGGAATTTTTACACTTTATATGAGCATTTTCTCTATTATAGCTATTTTTTCAACCGGACAATATGAATTGGCAATAATGCTGCCGGAGAAGGAAGAAGATGCGGTATATATTATTATTTTAGCAGTTATTATATGTTTTTTTGTAAGCGCCATCACGCTATTAATTTTCTTTTTTTTAAATTCTTTGATAACAAGAATAATTGGTAATTCAAATATTTCTCTCTGGCTTTACTTTGTGCCTTTAACGGTTTTTTTGTCTGGCACCTATCAAATTTTTTATTATTGGCTTAACCGGAAGAAACGATATAAAAGATTAGCCGTCAACAGAGTGTTGCAGGCCATACTGATGGTTAGTGTAAATTTAATTATGGGATTAGCTGGGTTTGGGGCAAGTGGTTTGATTGTCGGCAATATATGCGGTTTTTTCTTTGCCAGCGCAAGTTTAGGATGGGAGACTTATAGGGAAATCAGGAAGGAAATATCGCTGATAGGCTATTCAAAATTAAGAAAATTACTTTTACGATTTCGGAAATTTCCTTTTTATTCTCTTCCTGCTGATTTCTTGAATGTGATATCTAATCAAGCTCCCGCTGTATTTTTGAGTAGCTTCTTTGGTGTAAACGTAGTTGGTTTTTTTGGATTGACTCAGAGGGTATTAGGAGTGCCTGTTACATTAATTTCAACGTCTCTCTATGATGTATTTAAAGAAAGGGCAAGCAGTGATTATAGGAGAATAGGGAATTGCAAGGAGATATACCTGAAGACCCTAAAAAGTTTATTTGTACTCTCAATTGTGCCGTTTTTACTGTTTTTCTTCAGCGCGCCTTGGTTGTTTACTCTAATTTTTGGTCCGAGCTGGAGAACGGCCGGAGTTTACGCTCAGATTCTATCCGTGATGCTGTTTTTGAGGCTTATTGTGCGGCCATTAGGCTACATGTTCATAATTGCTGAAAAACAAAAAGAAAGCTTCTTTTTACATATATATATGGTGATTTCTACAATTGTATGTTTGTTCGCTGGATACTATATTTTTAAGAAAGCTGAGTACGCCCTGTTTTTATTCTCTATAAACTATGCATTTATTTACACGATTTACTTATTACTTTCTTATTCATTTTCGAAGGGTAGCAAGAATAAGTAGTTATAAAATATATAGTCAATTATCTTTGGAAATAATTTACTCTTATAGTTTTTTAAATTTTAAATTCGTACATCCGGAGCGCGTTTGATTATGTCAAAGAAAAAAGGTTTTCTCATAGTTTTATTAGTAGCTTCGGTTATACTTCTTTTAAAATTGATTGTTTCTTACAATGTTTACGGCACAAACGATATAGGCAGCTGGCGGGAGTATTCCGATATGATAGGCAAATCAGGCAGCTTTAAAATTTATTCTCTCAATAGGTATTATAACCATCCGCCTCTGGTGTCATGGGCCCTGAAATTCGTGAAACTGATTGAGATAAAAACCAATTTACCCTTTCCGTATTTATTTAGATTGCTGCCTATTTTCGCGGATTACCTAAGTGTTTTTTTAATATGGGGGCTGCTGGCGGATTATAAAATATCGCGCAGGGCCATGATATCTGTAATATGCGCTATTAACCCCATAAATTTCCTTATTTCTGGGTTTCATGGAAATACCGATACTATCTTCATCTTTTTTGTGTTGCTCGCCATATACTTTATTAAAAAAGACAATGTTATTGCTTCCGGGCTGGCTTATGGATTGAGCGTGTGCATAAAAATAGTCCCGCTTATTTTGGCCATTATTTTTATCTTTTATATAAAGGCAAGATACAAAAAAATAATATTTAGCCTGTCATTCCTGGCTATTGTTCTTAGTGTTTTTTCGCCCTATCTTATAAATGCCGGACATTCATTTATAAGGAATGTTTTTTTATATACCAGTTACCCCGGGATGTGGGGCGTCTGTGGTATTTTAAAGTCAGCGTTTAATAAAAACGCTTTTATTATAACCTTATTTCATGAGGTATATAGGCTCTTGGGCTTATACGTTATTCTGCTATTTCTTATGGCTATTTTGGCTTTATTATCGAAGGCGCTAATCAATAAAAAATTAGATCTGGTTGAAGGCGTCTTTTTGACATTTTGTCTTTTTCTGGCCGTCATCCCCGGTTTTGGTGTCCAGTATTTATCGTGGCTGTCATTTTTTTCAGTTATGGTCCTGCCCGTGTTGGGTGTTATTTATTTATTAGTCGGCGGGTTTTTTCTCTATCGGGTTTATGCGTATTGGGGCGGATGCCGCCCGCCTTATCACGCAGTGGCTAAGCCATTGACCGGCCCTGATGAAATACTAGGCATTGCTTTGTGGTTAATAGTAGTTATGATGCTGATTGTTTTTCTGTCTAGGGTGAACGGAAGGTGCCGGAAGGTTGTTTCATAAAATGCCGGATACTAAAAAAATTATATTGGTTTCACCCAAAAATGGCGTAGAGGCTATCCACGAGCTATCCAGCGGTTGGCTTATGCCTTATCGCTACAATTCATATGGATTCGAACTTTTAGGAGATATTTAATATGGGGATAAAAAGAAGAGTATTCAATTTTATTGCAAATATCACAATAAAGGCTCTTCGGCTAAATAAGGCAACTAGGTTTTATTGCAGTTTTCTGGAGAAGATCGAACCTATTTTTACTGTGGAAAATCATGGTATTAAATATTTTATTTTATGCCCAAACGAAATTGTTCGTTGGCGGGCAGAAACTTATTTCACAAAAGAACCAGAAACAATCGAATGGATAGATACCTTTAAGGCTGGAGATGTTCTATTCGATATAGGAGCAAATATTGGGTTATATTCTATTTATGCCGCAAAGAAGGGAATAAATGTAATTGCTTTTGAGCCTGAATCGCAAAACTTTGCATTGCTCAATAAGAATTTCTCTTTGAATAAGTGTTATGACAAGGTTATGTGCTTAAATGCAGCATTATCGGATGATAACTTAATTGATTATTTATATATGCCTTTATTTCAAGCTGGAGGGGCAATCAACTGTTTCGGTAGTCCATTAGATGAACAAGGCAAGTCTTTCAACCCAGTTTTTAAGCAAGGAGTTGTGTCGTATACATTGGATTCTTTTTTACTTCATAGTAAAGTTTTTCCTACGCATATTAAAATTGATGTCGATGGCATAGAGCCAAAGGTCATAAATGGCTCAGATAAAACATTAAAAGATTTAAGGTTAAAATCAATGTTAATAGAATTGAATGATGAACTACCAGGGCATATGGAAGCAATTAAGAAGATTCAGTCAAGAGGGTTAATGTTGCGGCATAAGAAACACTCGGAAATGTTTGAGGGCGGTAAATATTCTAAGATATTCAATTATATCTTTGCCCGTCCGTAGGCTTGGCAGAGGTGGAAAATAAAGCAAGGGAATCCGTGAAAATCTGTGCAGATTGGATTATTAATGTCGCGAGAAATTAAAAAGAATTCCTGCCGCATATGCGGCTGTAAAAACGCAAGTTTTATCGGCACTATCAATTCTCTTCCTGGTTACGGAGTATTCGATATTTTTAATTGCTCTGATTGCGGATGCAGATTTACCTGGAGGCAGCAGAAATATATTTTCGAAGAGATACATGCTGGCCCCGATAATTTTTACTCTAATCATGTAAAATGGGCTTCGGCAGTTAAGAAATATTTTGATATGAGGAATCTTGTGGGCTTGAGAAAATATTTATCTAAGATGACGAAATTCAAATTTATTATCAATAATATCCCAGTTAGAGAAAACGTTAAGATAGCCGAGCTTGGATGTTCCTTGGGTTATCTGAGCGCCTTTTTTATACTCTCTGGTTGCGATATTCAAGGCTTGGATATCTCTGAAACCGCAGTAAAGAAAGCAAGCTCATATTTCGGAGACAGTTTTAGCGTATTAAATGACGAATTTTTTGCTAAATTTTCCGGATATTTTGATTTCGTATTCCATTTAGGAACTATAGGCTGCGTAGATGATCCGATTGAATTTACAAACAAATCTTTACGGCTCTTAAAGCCCAAAGGAAAACTTTTATTTAACTCACCCGATACTAAAGCATTAAAAAGCGAAAGCAGCGCATGGGGAGAATTTTCATTGCCGCCAGACTTAATTACGATATTTTCCGAGACTTTCTGGAGCAGATTTAGTAATTCGGCTGAAGTAAATATTAGCTACGAACCATACGAGCACAGGCTTAATTGCTCAAAGCATTTAAAAAACATATTTCGAGGCAGCAGGATGTTGGCTCTGCCGCTTATTGCGCTGTTATATTGTCTTTCAAGAGTGAATTTAATATATCGTTATCCTATGGAATACGGCACGTTCGTTACGATGATTAAAAAATAGGTTTAAAAGTGACTATTATAAACATTCCTGATAATTTCGTCGCAGAAAGAATATATATTATAGATGTTTTGTTCAAAGAATTCCTCGGTCTTGATTACCGAATAAATATTCGGAAAGGCCAAGATTATGAAATTAAGCTTGAGAATGATAAGAGTATTATTATAAAAGATGAGTTCTTTTCTGGGCTGCCAGAGAGTCAGGATTATCTTAAGTGCGTAAAAGTGCCTCAGAAAGCAGATTTTATAAAAAACCGTTTTACGAAAGAATCGGATATTCCCGTTATTTTTGGAAACGGCGAATTGAACATCGTCGGCAATAAAATTATTTGTGGTATAGATATATTTGCTTCTTCATTCTTTATGCTTACCAGATGGGAAGAGTATGTAAATAGAGCCACAGACAGCCATAACCGTTTTCCTGCTTCCGAAAGCTTGGCTTATAAGAATAATTTTTTGGATAGGCCGATCGTGAATGAATATCTGGAAATGCTTTGGAGTATGCTTTTGTATTCTGGCTGCAACCAGCAAAGAATTCAAAGAGCTCCTAGCACAACAATTACTTGCGATATTGATGCTCCTTTTGAGTGGCTGTATTTTAGGGATCTGTTAAAAACTATCGCGGGAAATTTATTAAAGAGAAGGAATATCTTTTTAGCGCTAAATAATTTTAAAAGTTTCATAAAAAGCAGAGCGGATTTAAAGAATGACCCCTTTAATTCCTTTCCTTATATACTTGATTTAGCTGACAGATTGAATATCAAATCCCACCTTTTCTTTATGGCAGCAAAAAGAACCGGATTTGACGCGGGGTATTCTTTAGAGAATAAGTTCGTTGAGAGCTTAATTAAAGAAATTTGCGCGAGAGGCCATATAATAGGTTTTCACCCTAGCTATCATAGTTACAATAACGAAGAGCTTTGGAGGAAGGAATATGAATATTTATCTCAACATCTTCCTTATGCGCCTAAATGCGGAAGACAGCATTTTTTGAGATTTGAAATTCCACAGACTTGGCATATATGGGATGACGCTGGTATGGAATGGGATAGTACGCTCGGTTATGCGGAAAGGGAAGGTTTTAGGTGCGGTTGCTGTTACGAGTTCAGTGTTTTTAATATAGTCAGCCGGAAAAAATTGAGACTTAAAGAAAGGCCGCTTCTATGCATGGATACCACCTTTTCTTATTACCAGGAGCTTTCTCCCTGTGTAATGGAAAAGAAAATTATGAATTTAATCGATAAAACCAAGAATTATAATGGAAATTTTGTATTACTTTGGCATAATTCCAATTTTAGCTCGGAGTTTTGGAAGCAGCGTCAGTATATTTATGAAAGGATAATAAGAAACTAAGTTGAAAATGTCGAAACTTAAAATTTTAGAGGGATGGGTAAGATGAAAAAACAAAATGTATTCATTCATAAAAGCGCTTATATTGATAGAAATGTTTCTATTGGCGAAGGGGCTTATGTATGGCATTTTTCTCATATAATGGAGGGTGCTGTTATTGGCGAAAACTGTAAAATTGGACAGAATGTCTTTATTGGTAAAGGAGTAATTATCGGTAATAATGTTAAGATCCAAAATAATGTTTCTTTATATACCGGTATTGTTTTAGAAGACGATGTTTTTTGCGGGCCATCGGCGGTATTTACTAATATAAAATGTCCGCGCAGCGCTTATCCGAGAAATAGCGATGAATTTTATTTGAAGACCATTGTAAAGAAAGGAGCGACAATAGGCGCAAACGCAACAATTATCTGCGGGATAACGCTAGGCCGTTATTGTTTTATCGGCGCAGGCGCTGTTGTGACAAAGGATGTTTCTAATTTTACTATGGCCTTTGGTGTTCCCGCGATAGTTAAAGGATGGATATGTGAATGCGGTGAAAAATTAAATTTTAAGCGTAATGGAAAATCTGCTTGTTTTAAATGTAAAAGAGAATATCTAAAACACAAAAAAGAAGTAAGGGAAATAGAGTAAGGCTGTCTATTTAGTTATGAAAAAAGTGCTTATGATAAGTTATTCCTTTCCTCCAAAAGGAGGGGGTGGTGTATTAAGGCAATTAAAATTTACTAAATACTTACCTGACTTTGGCTGGCAGCCATTTGTTTTGACGGTAAATAAAAGATACGATTTCCAAGACCATCAATTACTTAGAGAGTTATCTCCTTTGTGCCGTATTTTTAGAACAGGAAGAAATTCCAAAGGCCGGGCTAACATGGGCCTGCCTGGGAATGCCAAAATAATAAATCTAAATAGTCTTTTGGTTTTTCCGAGGTTAATTTCAAGGGCCATTATGGTTCCGGACAGATTTATTTTTTGGGTTTTTAGGTCCGTGCAATTAGGCCTGAAAATAATCCGCGAAAATGGTATTCATGCGATTTATTCTATAGACAATCCTAATACCAATCATATTGTAGGAATGCTTCTTCACTGGATTACAAAGAAACCTTGGGTTGCTGATTTTAAGGACCCCTGGACAGGCGGTTTTGGTTACAAAAAGATTCCTCCATTCTCTTGGCTGGATATTTTGTTAGAGAGGATGATTTTATCAAGCGCCGATCAATTAATATCTGTTAATGAGGCCATAAGGAATAGATTTATTAGCCGTATCAGGAGTCATGAGAAGATACGGATCGCAGTGATCCCCAATGGTTTTGATGAGGAGGATTTTAAAGCAAGACAGGAATTAGCGTATATTTCAGAGAGGCTTAATATAGCATATACTGGAACCTTTTATCATGATATGTTCCCTTTCGCGTTTCTTGCGGCTGTTAAATCCCTTATTGATGAAGGAAAAATAAGTGATAAGGATATTAAGATTATTTTTGTTGGCCAGCCAGAGCATCAGGAGGATTTAAACGCGGATTTAGTAAAGGAATTAGAGCATATCGGCGTCTTAGAATACAAAGGGCAATTGTTTCATAATGACGCCATTGATATTATAAGAAAGTCAGATATTCTTTTGCTTACGCAATTTGATGTAATTGATAGCGAGTTTATTATTCCTTCAAAGACTTTTGAATATATAGCCTCAGGTAAATTCATTATTGCCTTAACGAATCCCGGAAACTCTTTGTCTAAATTAATATTAAATACAGCATCAGGATCTGTAGTGCATTTTAATGATTTATCTGGTATCAAAGATAATATCCTTTCTCTTCTGGAGTCCTTTAAAAATGGCCAGTTACAGCCAAGATTAGATCCGCAGGAAAGTATTAAGAAATATACGAGAAAAAACTTAACAATGGAACTAGCTAAAATTTTAGATAATATAGCAAATAGTACTAATAAAAATGAGACTCCTGTTAATTAACGCTGTAAATACAGATAGTATTTCAGAAACCGTTTTTCCTAATTTAGGTTTAGGGTACATCGCCAGTTATTTAAGCAAATTTATTAAAAATATAGAAATAAAAATTGTTAATTCGAATGGCAAGAATATTGCGGGGTTATTAAAATTATTTTCGCCTGATTTGATAGGGATATCTTCGGTTTCGCAAAATTTTAATTATGCTAACTCTATATCAAATGAATGTAATCGTCTTAGAATTCCAGTATTTATCGGAGGAATTCATATCTCTTCTTTACCTGGAAGTCTGCCGGAAGGATGTGATGTAGGGGTTATTGGAGAAGGCGAAGATACTACTGTAGATTTAATAAAGTCTTTTACGCAGCATGGTTTCCAAAAGCAGGCCTTGCGTAATATAGAAGGAATCGCCTTTCGTGATGATTCGGGACAGATAGTGATAACGCCAGAAAGGAAACTTATTGATAATCTGGATGGACTGCCGTTTCCAAACAGAGATTTATTGGGCGTAAAGAAAAATGGTTTTTTACACCTTTTTTCTTCTCGAGGATGCAGGTATAGATGTATTTTTTGTTCGAATAGCCGTTTCTGGAAAAAAATAAGGCTCTTTTCAGCGGAGTATATATTTGATGAATTAAAGGAAGTTATGGATAAATATCATCCCAAAGCCATAACTTTTTATGACGATGATTTCTTGACCAGTAAAGACAGATTAAATCAGTTAGTATCAATGATAGAAAATTCGGGAATGAATAAAGAGACCGAATTTAATTTGATGGCCCGAGTTGATAGTATTGATGAAGAAATTGTTTTCCTTTTAAAAAAAATGAATGTAACGGTTGTCTCTTTAGGTATTGAATCAGGAAGCCAGAAGACCCTGGATTTCCTAAAATGCGGTACGTCATCCGTCCAAAAAAACATGAAAGCCATCGAACTCTTGGCCAAAATAGGGATATTTACTTATGGATTTTTTATAATTGGGGCACCCAATGAAACAGAGGAAGACGTTTTAGAGACATTGAATTTTATTAATAAGAGCCCGCTGGCCGGTTTTAGTATCTATACCTTGGTTCCCTATCCAGGCACTCCGATTTGGGATTATGCAAAAGAAAGAAGTTTGGTTTCTGATTCTATGCCCTGGAGCAGGTTGGCCTTGAATATAAACGAATCCAAGGATGATATAATAATTCTTTCAGAAAAAATATCCCCAAAAAGGCTTTATCAATTATATTGGCAATTTCAAAAAGTAAGAAAGAAGAAACATTTTCTTTTTATGTTAAAAAGGGCATGGAAAAATCCACGATTAGTGCTCCCTCGCCTTGCTAGAAGCGCGTCTTATTACTTTAAGTTACTAAATCAGTAACTAAATATGAGTGAAAATACTTATTCAGTAAAGGAATTTTCTGAAAGTTCATCTCATAAGTGGGATAATATGTTATCCTGTTATGCCGATTATAATATATACCAGACATTCGGGTGGGGTGAATTTAAAAAAGGACAGGGTTGGAGCGTGCTTAGGCTTATTTGCTACAATTGCGATAGAGATATCGCCTTATTGCAGTGTTTATATAGATATTATAAATTCTTAAGAATATATATAGTATGGATACCAGGAGGCCCGGTATTTCTTAAAGATGCGCTCCCTCTTAATTTAGAAAGCCTTCGTTGTTTACTAACAGCTGTTTTAAATCAATTTAAGAATAAGGGATATTATGTAAGAATTTATCCTATGCAAAATTACGACTCTGGTGTTATTTTGTCTATAAGAGAAATGGGTTTTCAAAGGCCGATACAGAGCATAAATTACAACTTTACTTATCATATAAATACCGCATTGACTGAAAAGGAAACATTAGATGGCTTAACTTCTAATTGGAAACATAACTTCAGGAGAGCACTCAATGAAGGATTAACTTTTAAGCATTCGGATTCCCTGGAAGACCTTTCTGAATTTTATAAAATTTATCTACAAATGGCCGATAAGAATAAAATGAAGGCCCACTACTCAATAAAGGACATAATTTCAATAAAAAATAATTTGCCTCCATTAGGAAGTTTAAACCTTTTTCTTTCAATGCGTGATAAAACAATTCTTTCAGGCAGAATTATTGGTGTAGTTGCTAAAAAAGCATATGATTTACTCGCGGCAGGTACTTATGAAGGAAGAAAAAGATATTCATCACATTTTCTTATCTGGGGAATAATAAATTGGTGTAGAGAAAAGAATATTGAATATCTTGATATGAGCGGAGTAGATCCATTTGGCCACAAAGGAATATTCAACTTTAAGAAAGGCATTGGAGGGAATTTTATAGAGCATATTGGAGAATGGGAGTTTTCAAATAATTGGTTTTTGAGATTAATGGTAAACTTCTATATATCAAAATTCCTTAAAGATTAAATCAGGTAATTTTAAGGGCCAATTTATCAAACAAAATAAGTTATGACAAAAGGAAAAATTATCTTATTCTATCCTAAACCCGATAAAGAAAACAGCAATATGCATCTGCCCTTGCCTGTGTTATCGATAGCCTCTGACTTATTAAATAGTGGATATCGCGTAGAAATAGTAGATGAAAGAAAAGATTTTGAATACCGAAAACACCTTCCTGAAAAATTGAAGGGTGCTATCCTTTTTGGGGTAAGCGCGATGACCGGTTATCAAATAAAGGGAGGATTAGAGGCAACGCGTTTTGTTAAAGCTATAAACAAAAAAATTCCAGTTGTGTGGGGAGGCTGGCATGTATCTATGTTACCCGAGGAAAGCCTGGAAAGTCCTTATATAGATATTGGGGTTATAGGCCCCGGTGAAGGAGTGTTACAACAGATATGCGAGAAAATAGCAGGAAGTTCCGATTTTTCTGGGATACCAGGCATAGTTTACAAAAATAACGGAGAGATTATAAATAATATACGAAAAAATAATCTGGATATGCTGGATTCGATCTCTAAAGGAGCCATAGGGTTGCTTAACGTATATGATTATATTCATCAAACCGAACTTGGTTCTAGTTCAATATTCTGGGTTACAAGCAAAGGGTGCCCATTTAATTGTGGTTTTTGCTGTAGTTTGAAAGTATA